>Ga0105053_10003579_pt1 | contig 23584 bp, 18 predicted proteins | sample BON01_FD_78093 | JGI IMG/M metagenome (GOLD analysis project Ga0105053, IMG submission 78093) | Freshwater microbial communities from Lake Bonney liftoff mats and glacier meltwater in Antarctica - BON-01 | ecosystem: Environmental > Aquatic > Freshwater > Ice > Glacier meltwater | place: Lake...
CCCTGGACCTCATATCATTGAAATAGATGGGTTTCCAAAGGCCCTCGGCCTTTGGCGGGTCCAGGGCAGAGCCCTGGTCTTGCCTTTCTGGGATCGGTCATCACCAACGGCGGCTGGTATAACAGGATCGTGCGTAACAAAGAAGTCAGTTGCAGACGTGAATTTTATGAAACTTTATATTATAAATATGCAACAGAGTCGTTGCAAATTCCCCGGATGGCCGACCCCAACCTCCCGCGGCGATGGCAGCAGGCAAGAACCAGCAGGCGACGAATGAGGCTGCTCGAGGTCGCTGCCTCCGTCGCAGGCTGGCGGCCTCAGGTCGCACCCGATCGGCACATCGGCGCGGCGCCACCTGGGGCGCCGCGCAGGTCTGCTACGCCCGGATGGTGAAGCCGCCGTCGCAGGGGATGGCGGCGCCCGTCACGAAGTCTGACGCCGGCGCCGCGAGGAACACGGCAATGCCCGACAGGTCGCCAGGCACGCCCCAGCGCCCGGCGGGGGTGCGCGCCAGCACATTCTCGTTCAGGCCCGGCACCTGGTCGCGCGCCGCACTGGTCAGCTCAGTGTCGATCCAACCCGGCAGCACCGCGTTGGCCTGGATGTTGTCCTTCGCCCAGGCGGTGGCGCAGACGCGGGTGAACTGCACGATGGCACCCTTGGACGCGGCGTAGGGGCCGGCATGCGGCGCGCCCATCAGCGTCATCACCGAGCCGATATTGATGATCTTGCCGCCGCCGGACTTCACGAATTCCGGATAGGCGGCCTGGGACAGCAGGAAGGCGCTGGTCATGTTGGTGTCCATGACGCGGTGCCATTCCTCCTCGGTGTAGTCCTGCGGGTTCTTGCGCACGGCGATGCCGGCGTTGTTGACCAGGATGTCCAGCCGGCCGAACCTCTCCACCGTCTGGGCCACCAGGGTCGCGCATTGCGCCTTCTTGGTCACATCGGCGGCAAGGAAGACCGCCCGCTCGCCCAGCGCCTTTGCCGCCGCCTCGCCCTTGGCCTTGTTGCGCCCGGACAGCACCACGGTGGCGCCGGCGCCGTAGAGCCCCTGCGCCATGCCAAGGCCGATGCCGCCATTGCCGCCGGTGACGATAGCCACCTTGCCGGTCAGATCGAACGGATTCATTTCTTCTTCTCCCTGTTGCCGCCGATGTGTCAGGCCGAGACCCGATTGTCCATCGGCCGCAGCCGCAGCCCCGGACGCAGTTTGGTGAAGGGCAGGGTGGCAGGATCGGCCACCACCGGGCCGGGGGCCGCGCCGATCAGCACGGTCTCGGCAATCGGCTGGTAGTCGGCGCGGAAATGCACCGAGGATTTCAGCACCAGGATGCGGCACGACGACGGCTCCACGCCGACATGGCGCACCAGCGACTGGTCCAGCGCCTGCATCTTGCGCGACACCACGATCACCCGCACCCCGCCCGCATCACCCGGCGCCACCTCGATCAGCGCCGAGGGGCCGAGGTCGGCGTAGTTGCCCTTGGCCATCGGCCCGGTGCCGACGAACTTGCCGTCGGTCAGCTTCAGCACCTTCGCGGTCACCGCCAGCGGCACGCCATCGGACTTGCCGCCGAGCGAGAGCGCGATCGTCGCCCCCTCGCCGGCCTTGTGGCAGGCCGCCGCACTCTCGTCGTCGTTGATCAGCGCCAGCAGCGCGCCGTCGGCCTTCTGGCGGATCAGCTCGGCGAGCAGGCCCGTGGTGTCGCCATGGCCGCCGCCGCCCGGGTTGTCCTGGGTGTCGGCGATGACGACGGGCTTGGTGGCGGCCTTGGCGATGCGGATCGCCTCGGCCACCACCTCGGCGGCGGGCAGCACGGCGCCGGCGAAGCTGGCCTCGCGGGCATCGATGAAGCCCTTCAGCGCCTCCACCGCCGCATCGGCCGCCGCCGGGCTGTCGGCATAGGCGGCCAGCGCGACGCCGCAATCCTTGAAGTCGGCGTAGGGGAAGCCGAAGCAGAAGGCGACCTCGGCCACGCCGGGCGCCTCGGCCAGGCGCGCGCGCTCCTCCAGCACCGGGGCCATCGGGGCGACCATGGTGCATTGCATGGGCAGGGAGATGAAGAAATCCACCTGGCGGAAGGCGCGTGCCCAGGGCGTGCCGCGGCGGATGCGTTCGACCAGCAGCACCATCGCCTGGTCGCCGGCCGCGCGCATGTCCACATGCGGATAGGTACGGAACGGCACCACCGCGTCGCAGCGATCCACCATCTCCTGGGTGAGGTTGCAATGCGGGTCCAGGCTGATGGTCAGCGGGATGTCGCCCACCACGGCGCGCACGCGGCGCAGCAACTCGCCCTCCATGTCGCCGAAGCTGTCGGCAACGGCCGCGCCGTGCAGGTCGAGATAGATGCCGTCAAGCGGCCCGGCATCGAGCGCCTTGGACAACTCGGCGATCATCAGCGCGGCGATACGCTCGAACGCCTCGTCCTGCACCGGCCCTGCGGGGTTGGCGAAGCACCAGGCGAGCGGCACCAGGTCAATGCCCCCGATGGCTTCGGCCCGCGCGATGGCGCCGGCGACCGGCACCGAGGTGCCATGCACGGCGGCGAACAGCCCCTGGCCGACGGTCAACTTCGGGAAGCCGCCGGGCTGGACGAAATCGACGTAGCGGGTGGGGCGCGGGGCGAAGGAGTGGCTCTCGTGCATGAAGCCGCCAACGGCGATTCGCAGGGTCATGGGGCGGGGTGTTCCTGGCTGGTGTGACACGGCGATGGTCGGCGTTCAGCCGGCGGCTGGCAAGGTCGGGCGCGCCGCCCGGCACAGATCGACAGCCGCCCCGCCGTGTTGACGCGGGGTGAAGCGGTAGCCATGACTCCGCTGACAAAGGAGCCGGGCATGAAGGCATTCTGGAACCCATCGCAACTGGCGCACGACCCGCAGTTCTTCCTGCAGCGCGGCATCGTCAAGCGCAACTTCGAGGTGCCGGCCCGTGCCGAGGTGCTGTTGGAGGCCTGCCGGACGATGGGCCTGGCCGTCACCGAGCCGCCGCCGGCCGACTCGGCGGCGATCGCCACGGTGCATCCGCCCGACTACGTGGAATATCTGCGCGACGGCTGGAAGGCGTGGGCGGCGATGGCCGACCATGGCCCGGAAATGGTCGCCAACGTCCATCCCTCGCCCGAGATGCTGGCCACCGGCGGCAAGCGCTCCGGCACCATCGTTGGCCAGGTCGGCTGGTACCATGCCGATGCCAACCCGACGACGCGCCAGACCTGGGTCGCCGCCGAGGCTGCCGCCGCCGGAGCCATCGCGGCGGCCGACGAAGCGGCGGCGGGGCGGCATGCCTATGCCCTGGCCCGCCCGCCCGGCCACCACGCCTATGCCGCACGAGCCGGCGGGCACTGCTACCTGAACAACGCCGCCATCGCCGCCGAACGCCTGCGCGCCAACGGTGCCGCGCGGGTAGCGATCCTGGACATCGACAGCCACCATGGCAACGGCACCCAGGGCATCTTCTGGCTGCGCGACGACGTGTTCTTCACCTCCGTCCATGGCGACCCGAACGGCTACTATCCCTGGTATGTCGGCCATGCCGGCGAGCGCGGCGAGGGCGCCGGCGCGGGTTGCAACCTGAACCTGCCACTGCCGCGCGGCAGTGGCGACGACGCCTGGCTGCGCGCTATCGCCGCCGGAATGCGCGCGATCCGCGCCCATGGGGCCGAGGCGCTGGTGGTCAGCCTGGGCATGGATGCCAGCCGGGAGGAGCCGCTCGGCTTCCTCGACATCACCGATGACGGCTTCGCCCGCGCCGGGGCGGCCATCGCGGCAAGCGGCCTGCCATGCGCCATCATTCAGGAGGGCGGCTACAGCCTGGACGCGCTGGGCCGGCTGCTCGGCCGCTTCCTGGCCGGGCTCGGCGACGGCAAATGATGCTAAACATCAGTTCACAAATCCATTCACGATGATTTGAATCTGCATCGTCCAGACTGCCCGGCCGGAAAAAATCCAGCAGGAAAGAATGGACTATGTGGTTGGGGCGGTGGTGGGGCGGCCGGAAGGGCGGCGGGGGCGGGGTGTTTGCCCAACCCCGGACCAGCCGGCCGCGCGGCTTCGCCGAGGCCCCTTCCCGGGCGCCGGGCGAGAACGCCGACCCCGAGTTTCCGCGCGCGCCGCGCATCCCCGACCTGACCGCGCTCTCCCCGGCCGAGGCACCCGCACCCTTCGGCACGGCGCCTTTCGTCACCACCGGGCCGCAGGGCCACCGCGCGCGGCTGCGCGAAAAGCTGCTGGACCGCGGCCCCGACGCCCTGGCCGACTACGAAATGCTCGAAATGCTGCTGTTCCTCGCCTTCAAGCAGGGCGACACCAAGCCGCTCGCCAAGGCGCTGATCAACCGTTACGGCAGCTTCGCCAATGTGCTGAGCGCGCCGACCGACGAACTGGCGGGATCGCGCGGCATCGGCCCGCACGCGGTCACCGCCATCAAGCTGGTGCAGGCCGCCGCGCTTCGCCTGGCCCGGGCCGAGGTGCTCGACCGCCCCGTGCTGAACAACTGGGACCGGCTGATGGACTACCTCAACGCGGTGCTGGCGCGCGAGAAGATCGAGCAGTTCCGCGTGCTGTTCCTCGACACCCGCAACCGCCTGCTGGCCGACGAGGCCCAGGCCAGGGGCACGGTGAACCACACGCCGGTCTATCCCCGCGAGGTGGTCAAGCGTGCCCTTGAACTGCACGCCACGGCCTTGATTCTGGTACATAACCACCCGAGCGGCGACCCCACGCCCTCGCGTGACGACATTGCGATGACCCATGAGGTGCGCGTGGCCGCCGAAGCCCTGTCGATCGCGCTGCACGACCACATCATCGTCGGCAACGGGCGTTGGCTGAGCTTCCGCCAGGAGGGTCTCATCACCTGAATGTGGCCCCGCGATGCGTGCATCGCGCAGCCATGTTGGGTTACACGGGTAGGATGAACGATACTCCCACCGGCCACCGCCCCGCCCCGGCGCGCAAACTCCTGGGCCTGGGCCGCCGTGCCTTCTGGAGTGCCGGAGCCGGCCTGCTTTCGGGCGGCATCGCCCTGCCGGCCTATGCGTTCGGCATCGAACCCGCGCTGCGGCTGGACATCACCCGCTACGCCCCGCAAATCGCCGCCTGGCCGGCGGGGATGGGGTTGTCCATCGCGGTGATCACCGACCTGCATGTCGGCGAGCCGTATATGGGCCTGGCGCGCATCAACGAGATTGTCGAGGCCGCCAACGCCCAGCGCCCCGACCTGGTGGTGATCCTGGGCGACTACGACGCCGGCCACAAATTCGTCAGCCAGCCGGTCAGCCCCGACGAGACCGCCGCCGCGCTGGCCCGCCTGCGCGCCCCGCTCGGCCGCTTCGCCATCCTGGGCAACCACGACTACTGGTCTGGGCCGGACCAGTGGCGGCGCAGCTTTGCCGCGGCGGGCCTGCCCATCCTGGAGAATACCGTGGTGCGCCTGTCGCATGGCGGGCGTGGCTTCTGGCTGGCCGGCACCGCCTCGGCCCTGGCGTTCCGTCTCGGGCACCGCCGCTTCCGCGGGCTCGACAACCTGCCGGGCACCATGGCGCGAATCACCGACGATGCCCCGGTGATCCTGCTGGCGCATGAGCCGGACATCTTCCCCCGGGTGCCGGCGCGCGTGGCGCTCACCCTGTCCGGCCACACCCATGGCGGGCAGGTGCGGCTGCTGGGCTGGTCGCCGAAAGTGCCGTCGCTGTACGGCAACCGCTTCGCCTATGGCCATGTGGAGGAGCAGGGGCGGCACCTCATCGTGTCGGCCGGGCTTGGCATCAGCAAGCTGCCGGTGCGCTTCGGCGTACCGCCAGAGGTGGTGATGGTGCACCTCGGCGGCGCGCCCGGGCAGGAAATTGCGTCCCGGCAACGTTGACGCCGACGCCGGGAGCCTGCGACACTCGCTTGCGTGACGATCGCACGCATCCAGAGCTTCGCCTTCGCCGGGATCGAGGCGGTACCGGTCGAGGTGCAGGTGCAGATCTCGCCCGGCATCCCCGCTTTCCTGGTGGTCGGCCTGCCCGACAAGGCGGTGGCCGAGGCGCGCGAGCGGGTGCGTGCGGCACTCACCGCCATGGGGCTGTCGCTGCCGCCCAAGCGCGTGCTGATCAACCTCGCCCCGGCCGACCTGCTCAAGGAAGGCAGCCATTTCGACCTGCCGATCGCCCTTGCCGTGCTGGCCGCCATGGAAGTGCTGCCGCGCGAGGAACTCGGCGAGTTCGCCGCCCTGGGCGAATTGTCGCTCGACGGGCGGCTGAACCCGGTGGCCGGCGTGTTGCCCGCGGCGATGGGGGCCTCGGCGCGCGACCTCGGCCTGATCTGCCCGGCCATCCAGGGCGGTGAGGCGGCCTGGGCCGGCGCGCGGTTCGAGGTGCTGGCGGCGCCCGACCTGCTGGCCCTGGTGAACCATTTCCGCGGCACCCAGGTGCTGAACCCGCCGCAGCCCGCCGGGGTGGCACCCGCCGCCGGCGGGCCGGACCTCGCCGAGGTGCGCGGCATGGAAACCTCCAAGCGCGCGCTGGAGATCGCCGCCGCCGGCGGGCACAACCTGCTGCTGATCGGCCCGCCCGGCAGCGGCAAGTCGATGCTCGCCGCACGCCTGCCGGGCCTGTTGCCCGACCTGTCGCCGATGGAGGCGCTGGAGGTCAGCATGGTCCATTCGGTCGCCGGCATGCTGGAGGGCGGACGATTGGTGATGCGCCCGCCATTCCGCGAACCGCACCATTCGGCCAGCCAGGCCGCACTCACCGGCGGCGGCCAGCGCGCCCGGCCCGGCGAGGTGTCGCTGGCGCATCGCGGCGTGCTGTTCCTCGATGAACTGCCGGAGTTCCCGCGCGCCGCCCTCGAAGCCCTGCGCCAACCGATGGAGGCCGGACGCACCACGGTGGCGCGCGCCGCCGCCCACATCACCTATCCCGCCCGCTTCCAGCTTGTCGCCGCAATGAATCCCTGCCGTTGCGGCCATCTCGGCGACGCCGCGCGCGAATGCGGCCGCGCCCCGCGCTGCGGCGAAGATTACCAGAACCGCATCAGCGGCCCGCTGCTCGATCGCATCGATCTGACCGTCGAGGTGCAGCCGATCCTGCCCTCGGAACTTTCGCGCGCCCCGCCGGGCGAGCCCTCGGCGGCGGTGGCCGCGCGCGTGGCCAGGGCACGGCAGAGCCAGCGCGACCGATACGGCGAGGCCGGTGCCCCCACGAACGCCGAGGCCGACGCGACCAAGCTGGACCTCGCCCCCGAGGCCCGCGCGCTGGCCGAGCAGGCGGCCGACCGGCTACGGCTGTCGGCGCGCGGCTACACCCGCACCCTGCGCGTCGCGCGCAGCATCGCCGACCTGGCCGGCGCCGCGATCATCCGCCGCCAGGATGTGGCCGAGGCGCTCGCCTTCCGCCATCGCATGCCCGGCCGGAAGCTGTAGGATCGCCCGCTACCGGCGCGGCTGTTCCAGGACGAGGCGCCGCGCGTAGGAGCTTGCGATGTATTTCGATCTGCGGTTGTGGCAACTGACATCCGGGCTGCGCCTGACCATGCTCGCGGGCGTGGCGCTCGGCATGCTGGCGCTCGCCGCCGGTATCGCCCGCTTCGCGTTCCTGGGCGTGGCGCTGGCGCAGGTGTTCGCCGGGGCGGGGCTCGCGGATGTGGCCCTGCCGCTCGCCGGGGCGGTCGCCGCCGTGTTGCTGCGCAGCCTGCTGGACCACGCCCGCATCGCCCAGGCGCATCGCACCGCCGCCGCCGTGCAGACCCACCTGCGCACCACGCTGTTCGACCGCATCGCCGCCCTCGGCCCGGCCTGGTTCGCCGGCGAGCGCACCGGCGGCGTGATGCTGTCGATGATCGACGGGGTGGAGCAGCTTCAGACCTTCTTCGGCCAATACCTGCCGCAACTGGCCATCGCCGCCTGCGCGCCTGTGGCGATCTTCGCCTTCATCGCCTTCTGGGATATGCCGGTGGCGCTGGTGCTGCTGGCCGCGGCACTGCTGACGCTGGTGCTGCCGGCGATGGTCCATCGCTGGGACCGCCGTGCCTCGATCGCCCGGCAGCAGGCTTTCAAGGCATTCGGCGACGAGTTCCTCGACGCGGTGCAGGGCCTGCCGACGCTGCAGGCCTTCGGCCAGAGCGGGGCCTATGCCGCCAAGCTCGCCGCCAAGGCCCGCACGCTGTACCAGAGCACCTTCTGGGTGTTGGCGCTGGGCGTGCTGACGCGCGGCATCACCGATCTGGGCATGGCGCTGGGGGCGGGGCTCGCGCTGGTGCTCGGCGCGCACCGCGTCACCGGCGGGGAGATGAGCCTGGAGGCGCTGCTGGTCGTGCTGATGGCCGGTACGGAGGTGTTTCGTCCGCTGCGCGACCTGCGCTCGGTGTTGCATCAGGGCATGATCGGCCAATCCGCCGCCACCGGGATCCACGCATTGCTTGAGGCCGAGCCGCGCGTGAAGCCGGGGGGCGCGGCGCTGCGCCTCGACGGACCGCTGGGCACCGAGGCTGCGGCCAGCATCGAGTTCGACGATGTCGGCTTCGCCTATCCCGGCGGGCGGCAGCCGGCCCATAGCGGCCTGTCCTTCCGCATCGCCGCGGGCGAGCGCGTCGGTGTCGTGGGGCCGAGCGGGGCAGGGAAGTCGTCGATCCTGCGCCTGCTGCTGCGCCACTACGATCCGCAATCCGGCAGCATCCGCATCGCCGGCCAGGACCTGCGCGGCATCGATCCCGCCAGCATCAGTAGTCACGTGGCCATCGTGGCGCAGGACAGCATGCTGTTCCACGGCACCGTGGCCGACAACGTACGCCTCGGTCGGCCGGAGGCGAGCCAGGCGGAGCTGGAGGCCGCCTGCCGCGCCGCCAACGCCCACGACTTCATCACGTCGCTGCCGGGCGGCTACGGCGCGGTGATCGGCGAGCGTGGCGCCCGCCTTTCCGGCGGCCAGCGCCAGCGCATCACCATCGCCCGCGCCCTGCTGCGCGACGCACCGATACTGGTGCTGGACGAGGCGCTGTCGGCGGTGGATGCCGAGAACGAGGCGGTGATCCAGCAGGCGCTCGACCGGCTGATGCAGGGCCGCACCACGCTGATCCTGGCGCATCGCTTGTCCAGCGTGATCGGCGCCGACCGGATATTGGTACTGGACCACGGCCAGGTCGTGGAAAGCGGCACGCATGGCGAACTGATGCGGCTGGTTGGCACCTATCGCCGGCTGATGGGCGGGCAGGCGGGCGAGCGCGGATCGGCCGAGGCACCGTCGGACCGCCTCGCCCTGCCGACCGCCGCAGCTTCCGCCAGCGCCGCACCGCTGGCCGAGGATCTGGCCGCAGAGGCAGCGGCAATCGGTGGGCGCGAGACCTTGGGCAGCCTGCTGCGCTACATCCTGCCGTGGCGCGGCAAGCTGGCGCTGACCGTGCTGTTCGGCATCGGCCGGGTGATCGCCTTCATCGGTGTCGGCGTGCTCGGCGCGTTGCTGATCGCCGCGGTGCATGACGGACGGCCGCTGCTCGGGCTGTCGGTGGCGCTGCTGGTCGCGGCGCCCGCGGCCGGCTTGCTGCACTGGCTCGAATCCTGGCTGGCGCACGACATGGCCTACCGCCTGCTGGCCGAGATGCGGGTGGCGCTGTTCGCCAAGCTGGACGCGCTGGGGCCGGCTTACCTGCTGCGCCGCCGCGCCGGCGACCTTGTGTCGCTGGCGACCACCGATGTTGAGACGGTGGAGTATTTCTACGCCCACACGGTCGCCCCGGCGGTGGTGGCGGTGCTGGTGCCGCTGACTGTGCTCGGCGTGCTCGCCATGGCCGCCTGGCCGCTGGCCGTGGCACTGCTGCCGTTCCTGCTGCACGCCGCGCTGTCGCCGTTGCGCGGCCGGGCGCGTATCGATGCAATGGGCGCGCAGGCCCGTTCGGCGCTCGGCGCGCTGGGTGCCCATGTCACCGAGACGATCCAGGGCCTCGCCGACCTGCAGGCATTCCAGGCGGTGGCGCCGCGGCGGCGTGCGTTCCTCGGCCTCGTCGCTGATTACCAGGCGCGCCGGCTGGCACTGCTGGACGACCAGTCGCGCGCCGCCGCTTCCCTGGAGGCGGCCACCGGCCTGGGCAGCCTGGCGGTAGCGGCCACCGGTGCGGCGCTGGTGGCCGCCGGCATGCTGGATGCAGCCTTGCTGCCGTTGCTCATCCTGCTGGCGGTCGCCGCCTTCCTGCCGGTCTCCGAGATCGCCCAGGTCGGACGGCAATTGGCCGACACCATCGCCTCGACCCGCCGCCTGCGCGTGGTGGAGCGCGAGCAGCCCACGATCACCGGCGGCGACATCGAGCCCGCCGCACCGCGCGGCGGCTCGGCGGTCGCCTTCAAGGCGGTGCACTTCACCTATCCCGGCCGCGACACCGCCGCCCTGGACCGCATCGACCTCGCCGTGCCCGCCGGGCGCACCATGGCCCTGGTAGGGCCCTCGGGCGCCGGCAAGTCCACCATGGCCAACCTGCTGCTGCGCTTCTGGGACCCCCAGCACGGCCGGGTCACGCTGGACGGCACCGACCTGCGGCGGCTGAGCCTGGACGGGCTGCGGCGCAACGTCGCCCTGGTGGCGCAGGACACCTACCTGTTCAACGACACGCTGGAGGCCAACATCCGCATGGCCCGGCCGGAGGCCAGCGCCGCGGCGCTCGATCAGGCCGTCTCCCGCGCCGCCCTGGCGGAATTCGTCGCCGCACAGCCGCACGGCCTTGCCACCCAGGTGGGCGAACGCGGCGTGCAGCTTTCCGGCGGCCAGCGCCAGCGCATCGCCATCGCCCGGGCCTTCCTCAAGGACGCCCCGGTGCTGGTGCTCGACGAGGCGACCTCGCACCTGGATGCCATCAGCGAGGCCCAGGTCCGCGCGGCGCTGGAGGCGCTGATGGCCGAGCGCACCGTCCTGGTCATCGCCCATCGCCTGTCGACCATCCGCCACGCCGACACGATCGTGGTGATGCAGGACGGCAGCGTGGTGGAACAGGGCGACCATGCCAGCCTGCTGGCCCGCCGCGCCGCCTACGCACGGCTGGTGGCCTGGCAGATGGCCACGAGCGAGGGCGGCGGCTGACCGCGATGCCAGAGTTGCTTCGGTTCCCGTCGCAATGCTGGTATGCGCCGACCGGATCGTCCATAGTTCCAGCCCACCGCACAAGGCAAGGGAGATTTGCCATGAAACGCCGCCAACTCCTCGCCACCGCGGGCGCAGGTGCCGCCCTGACGCTGGCCCACCCGGCCATCTCGCGCGCCCAGGCCGCCCGGGTACTCCGCTTCGTGCCGCAGGCCGACCTGGCCAGCCCCGATCCGGTCTGGTCCACCACCCTGGTCACCGCGATGCACTCCTACATGGTGTGGGACCGGCTGTACTCGCTCGACGAGGGGCTGATCCCGCGGCCGCAGATGGTCGGCGGCGAGGAGGTCAGCGACGACGGGCTCACCTGGACCCTGACCCTGCGCGAGGGCCTGGTCCACCACGACGGCGAGAAGGTCCGCGCCATTGACGCGGTCGCCTCCATCAAACGCACCGCGCGCCGCCAGCCCCTGGTCGGCACCATGATGGCCGCCACGGAGGAACTGGTGGCGCTGGACGACAACCGGCTGCGCTTCCGCCTCAAGAAGCCCTTCGCGTTGCTGCCGCGCGCCCTGAACGACGTATCGGTGATGCCGGAACGCATTGCGGCAACCGATGCGTTCACCCAGATCAGCGAGATCGTCGGCAGCGGACCGTACCGCTTCGTGCGCGACCAGTGGCGGGCAGGCACCGGTGCGGTCTACCAGCGCCATGACCGCTACGTGCCGCGCAGCGAGCCGATCAGCATGTGGGCCGGCGGACTGAACACGCATTTCGACCGTGTCGAGTGGACCACGATGCCCGACCCCGCCACCGCGGCGGCGGCACTGCAGCAGAACGAGGTCGACTGGGTGGACCAGCCGCTGATGGACCTGGTGCCGCAGCTACGCCGCGCCCCTGGCGTGAAGGTCGACGTGTTCGACGCCTTCGGCAACCTGATGTCGATGTTCTTCAACAGCCACCAGCCGCCGTTCAACAACCCCAAGCTGCGCCTCGCCGTGCTGCATGCGGTGAACCAGCAGGACTTCGTCGACGCGGTGCTCGGCGAGTTGGCGACGGAGCTGGGCGCCACCGGCGTGGGCGTGTTCCCGCCCCGCTCGCCCTATGCCAACACCGCCGGCATGGCGGGCTTGCCGAAGAATGGCAGCATCGCGGCGGCGAAGAAGATGATCGCGGAGTCCGGCTACAACGGCGAGAAGATCCTGTTCATGTCGCCGTCGGACTTCCCGTCGATCCGCCAGTCCTCGCTGGTCGGCGAGGCGCTGCTGCGCGGCCTCGGCCTCAATGTCGAGTTCGCCAGCATGGACTGGGGCACCATGATCGCCCGGCGCAACAACGGCGACCTGCCAGAAAAAGGCGGCTGGTCCTGCTACTGCACCTGGTGGACAGGCCTCACTGTCGCCAGCCCGGCCACCTCGCTGCCGCTGTGGACCAACGGTGCGGACGCAAAGGCCTGGTGGCGGCCGGACGACCCCCAGATGGTGGCGATGCGCGAGGCCTGGTTTGATGCGCCGGACATGGATGCACAGAAGGCCATCGCCGCGGACATGCAGCGCCGCTCGCTCAATGAGGTGGTGCCGTTCGCGCCGCTCGGGCTGTTCTACCTGCCGACGGCCTTCCGCTCCAACATGACCGGTTTCGCGCGGTCGTATTTCCCGGTGTTCTGGGGCGTCCGCAAGGTCACCGCCTGACCGAAACCCCTCCTCCCGGCTTTCGTCCGGGTGGAGGGAACGGGCAGGGGATCAGTAGGCGGCTTCCAGCAGCCGCATGGCGTCCTCGACCTGCTCGGCCGGCGAGCGCAGACCTGCATTGGCGTTGAAGTTCTTCACCGTCTCGTTGGCCACGAGGTGCAGTTCCGCGCGCGCGATGCCAAGCTGGCGCAACCGCGTCGGCATGCCGATACGGCCATAAAGTGACTCCAATGCCTCCGCCACGGCCAGCGCCGCCTCCCGCGCCGCGGCGCCGTCCCGCCACACGCCCAGCGCCTGCGCCACCTGTCGCGCCGCCCCCTCGTCGATGGTCGCCGCCAGGCGGATGCGCATGGCATGTACAACCGAGGTCGACTCGCCCTGGCCAACATCGGGATAGCGCACATGCAGCGCGGTGGAGACCGCGTAGTTGCCCGAGAACACGCCCGTGAAGCGGCGCGACCCGTCATCCTCCGCCCGGTTCTGCAAGAAGGCGGCGATGCACAGGTCCCGGCGCAACCACGCATCGTCGCCGCCATCGGCCAGCCGCCGGTAGGCCTGCCGGGCCAGCGCGAAGGCATGGTTGCGGTCGCCCTCCGCCAGCGGGTTGATGTCGGTCTGCGCCATGGCGCCGAGCAGGCTGGCGAACACCGTCGTCGCCGTGGAGCGGAGCACCGCCGCCGGCGTGGCCATCAATGCCCCCTCGTCCAGGAAGATCGCCTGCGGGCGGGTCTTGGGGTCGAAATACTCCATGCGATGGTCAAGGTCCGGGTTCTTCAGCCCGGTGCCGGCGCGGTTCATCGCGCTGGTCGGTGTGGTCGGGATATTGATGATCGGCGGCTTCGGCGCCAGCAGACGCGGGCTATAGGCCGGCCGGTCCGGCGGATACTGGGTCATCAGGCGGAACGGGTCACCCGCCTCCCCCGACGCGCCAACCTCCCCCATGAAGATCGCCAGCGCCCGCACCGCGACGATCACGCTGCCGCCGCCGACAGCGACCAACAGGTCCGCCCCGGCCGCGCCGGCCGCCGCCTGGGCGGCGCGCACGGAGGCATAGGTCGCGTCCTTCTCGATCCCGTCGAAAACCCCAGCATACCGATCGCCGAGCGCCATCGCGATGCGCCGCACCACGTCGGTACGCCGATTGACCGAGGGTGAGCACACCACGAAGGCCCGCCGCGCTCCGGCCCGCTCCACCGCCTCGCGCAGCCCCTGTTCGATGACCTCCCGGCCGCAATGCAGGCGCCATGGATAGCCGGCCGCCCTGAATCCTGCTTCACCCATGATGCTCTCCCGATCGGAAATCGCTCTACGGCGCCGCGACCGCCTTGCGCGCGATCAGGCCGTCGATCTCGGCCGGGGTGTAGCCCGCCTCGCCCAGCACCTCGCGCGTGTGCTCGCCCAGCACCGGCGCGAGGCGGCGCACCTCCGCCGGGCTGGCCGAGAACCGCGTCGGCGGGCGCGCCTGGCGGATGCGCCCCTCGGTCGGGTGCTCCAGTTCGGGAAACATGCCCACCGCCGCCAAATGCGGCTGCTCGGCAACCTCCGAAAGCTTGGCGAAGGCGGTGTGCGGCACGTCCAGTCGCAGCAGCAGTTCCTCCCACTCCGCCGTGGTGCGGCCGGGGGCGATCGCGCGCATCCGGTCGTAGATGCGGTCGATGTTCTGCGCGCGCAGCACCGGGTCGCGCACCGCGAACTCCTCGATGCATTCGGGATGCCCGACCGCCTCGAAGAACGCGCACCAATTGTCCGCGGAATAGGGCAGCATGGTCATCCAGCCATCGCGCGTGCGCACCGGCCGGCGTGCCTTCATCCGCTTGTAGCCCGACGGCCCGATCGGCGGCACGAAGGCGTAGCCGCCGAACATCTCGATGCTGTTGAACGCCGCCAGCGTCTCCAGCATCGGCACCTCCACCAGCTGGCCCTCGCCGGTGCGCTCGCGGTGCAGCAACGCCGCCGTCACCGCGGAGGTCAGCGCCATGCCGCAGATCTTGTCGCCGATCAGGCTGGGCACGAAGGCCGGCTCGTCATCCGTGCCCATCGCGGAGGCGAACCCGGAGGCCGCCTGGATGATCTCGTCGAAGGCCGGCCGGTCGCGCCACGGTCCATCCTGGCCGAAGCCGGTGGCCACCGCATAGACGATCCGCGGGTTGAGCTCCCGGCAGGCCTCGTAGCCGAAGCCGAGTCGGGCCAGTGCGGCGGGGCGGATGTTGCTGACCAGCGCATCTACTCCGGGCAGCAGCCGGCGCAGCACCGCCTTGCCGTCGGGGTGCTTTAGGTCGAGCGCCAGGCTGCGTTTGTTGCGGTTGGCCGCCATGAACTGCCCGCTCATGCCGCGGTTGCGGAACTGCCCGGAATGGCGCCAGGTGTCGCCGTCCAGCCCCTCCACCTTGATCACCTCGGCACCCCAGTCACCCAGCGTCTGCGTGCCGAACGGGCCGAACAGCACGGCGGTCAGGTCGAGGATCCGGTAGCCCCTCAGCGGGCCGGCGGGTTGGCTCGTCGTGGTGCTGTCCATCCGGTGTCGCCCCCAAGGTCGCAAGCAGGTTTCGCCTGGCACTGAACAGCGCTGTCGGCGCACAGTATATTGCCCGCCGCAGCTCGCCGCGGGGGTGTCTGTGGCGGATGGAGTGGGATTCGAACCCACGGTGCGCTTGCACGCACGGCGGTTTTCAAGACCGCTGCCTTAAACCACTCGGCCACCCATCCGTTATCCGAACTTAACGCGCCTGCTGAAAGGACGGAAGGCACCGCATCGTTCACGGCGCCATCGTCGGACGGTCCAGCCCCACACCCATCAGGTGGCCGAAGCGCGCCTGCAAAGTCGCAAGATCGGCGGCAGGTAGGCGCGGCTTGAGAATCGAGGCGATGTTCTGGCGCAGATGCCCCAGGTCGCTGGTGCCAAACAGCACCACGTCCACGCCCGGCTCATGGCGCACGAAGCGATAGGCCGCGTCGGTCAGACTGCTCGCACCCCCCGGATGAACCAGGAACCCCAGCGGATCGGGGTCGTCCGCATAGGCAACGGGCAGCGCGCCGGTGGCCACGAGCGCGGCCATCTCGGCCGCCAGCCGCTCGGGCTGGCTGAACACGTTGCGAACGGCAAACATCAACAGCGTACCCACGCCCTGTGCCCGGGTATGCGGAAACAAGCTCTGGCGGGCGTTGGCGTGCATCATGTTGAAGCCCATCATCATCGTGGTCCACACGCCGTCATCCAGCGCGCGCGCCAGCATCTCGTGGTGGTGGTCGTTCGGCGCGGTTTCCGTGATGCCGATATGGCGCAGCTTGCCCGCTTCCTGCGCCCGCACCAGCGCCGGCGCCAGTTCGCCGATGGCGTGGCCGTACTCCGCCGGCGCCACTGCATGAAGCTGGAAGATGTCCACGCAATCGGTGCGCAGCCGCTTCAGTGAGGCCTCCAGGCTGGCCACAACCTCGGCGCCCGACAGCAGCGCCCCGTCGCGCTTTATGCCCGACTTGGTGGCAACCACCACGCGGTCCCGCCGCCCGGCCAACGCCTGGCCCACCACTTCCTCGGTGCCATAGACCGCCGCGGTGTCCAGCAGGTTCACGCCCTCGTCCAGGGCGGCATGGATCAGCGCCACCGCCTCCGCCTCGCTCTTGCCGCGGCCCAGCCCCAGCCGACTGAACCCGCCGCAGCCAAGTCCGGCCACGCTTACCCGCAGCCCCGTCCTGCCCAGCGTGGTGAATTCCATGTTGCACTCCCTGTCCGCAGCCGAAGCGGAGCGCACTGCGGCGGCCGTGGCAAACATCGCCGCGCATCGCCCGGCGATATTGACGTGCCGGCCCCTGGCCCCGACGATTGCCGCGGTCAAAACGCGGGGTAGGGGCGATGATGCGCGACGCACATGGGCTGGAGCTTTCGACCGATGCCGCCGCCGCGGTCGCGGCTTTCGATCACGTCATCGCCGGCTACCTCAAATACCGCGCCGACACGCCGCAGCGACTGCAGGCGCTGCTGGCGGCCGACCCCGGCTTCGCGCTCGCCCACTGCGTGCAGGGCTACATGCTGATGCTCGGCTACAAGGCCGCCCTGCTGCCAGCCGCCCGCGCCGCCGAGGCCACCGCCCGTCGCCTCGCCGTCGACGCCACCGCGCGCGAACACGCCCATGTCGAAGCGCTGGCCGCCTGGATCGACGACGACCTCGACCGCGCGCTCGCCGCCTGGGAAGGCATCCTGCTGCACCACCCGCACGACGTGCTGGCCATGCGCCTCGCCCATTTCGTCAATTTCTGGCTCGGCCGCCCGCAGGACATGCTGGCCTCCATCGAGCGCATCCTGCCGCACTACACCCCGGCCCATCCCGGCTACGCTTCGGTGCTCGCCTGCCGCTGCTTCGCCAACGAGGAATGCGGCAACTACCTCGCCGCCGAGCCCGATGGCCGCCGCGCCATCGAACTGGACCCCGGCGATCTCTGGGCCGCCCACGCCGTCGCCCACGTGCTGGAGATGCAGGGACGCCGCCAGGAAGGCATCCAGTGGCTCACCACGCTCGCCCCGAACTGGGAGGGCGGCAACAACATCCAGCATCATCTATGGTGGCACTGCGCCCTCTACCATATTGAAAATGGAGAATACAGCACCGTTCTGGAGCTCTACGACCAGCGCTTCCGCAACCTCGCCTCGCCCCTCACCACCGCGACCCCCGACGTCTATATCGACGTGCAGAACGCCGCCTCCATGCTGTTCCGCCTGGTCCGGCAGGGCGTGGATGTCGGACGCCGCTGGGAGGAACTGGCCGATCACGCCGAGGCGCGCATTGGCGACACGCTCTCCGCCTTCACCCTGCCGCACTGGATGATGGCGCTGACCGCATCCGGCCGCGACGGCGCCGCGGTGCGGTTCCTGGAGGGTATGCGCGCCACGCCGAACAGCGCCGCCGGTACCAACAGCGTCACCGGTACCAACAGCGGCGCCGGCACCGTCGCCGGTATCGTTGCCAGTTACGCGCTGCCGGTCAGCGACGCGGTCCGCCTGCATGCGCAGGGGCGCTACGGCGAGGCCGTGGACCGCATGCTGCCCGTCCTCGGCGGCATGTATCGCATGGGCGGCAGCCACGCCCAGCAGGACGTGCTGGAACAACTCTTCCTCGACGCCGCCACACGCGCCGATCGCACCGATGCCATCCGCCTGATCGCCGAGCGCGTCGCCGCCCGTCGCCCGATCCCGCTCATCCGCCTCGCCGGATGGCGTGAAGCGGCGGCCCATCTCGCTGCATAAATTCCGCAAGCCCACATGGGAGTTTCGCAGCGTTGAGGGGGGTTCCGCTGCACCCGGCAGGTGTCTAAACACATCCTGTAATTACAAGGCGGCGCCGCAATGAGAGCACATGGAACATTCCTGCTCGGCTTGGCCCTGCTGGCGGCGGGCCCGGCGCTGGCCCAACCCCCGGCGACGCCCCCGGCTTCCGACAACGTCTCGATCTGGACTATCCAGGCCGAGAACGATTCTGCCTCGACTTATTTCATCAACCGCAGCAGCGACCGGTACTACACCAGTGGGCTGCGCATCGGCTGGACCTCGCCGCCCAGCCTCGTCCCCGCTTCGTTGAAGGAACTGGGCCACACCCTCTGGGGGGCCGGCGAGGCGCGGGTCTCCGTCGATCTCACCCACCAGATGTACACCCCCTCGGCGACGTTCCTGCCGGTTCCGCCGCTGGACGACCGCCCCTACGCCAGCGTCCTGATGGGCTATTTCGGCTTGGTGCAGGACACCCCGCGCACCCGCAGCACCCTTGTTCTCGGCCTCGGCGTCGTCGGCCCGGGGGCCGTCGGCGAGAGGGTGCAGAACGGCTTCCACGAGTTGATCGGCCAGCGCACGCTCAGCGGCTGGAGAACCCAGCTGCGCAACGAGCCGCTTCTCCAGATCACCAGCGAGCGTACGTGGCGCGTGCCCATCTACAGCCTTGGCCCGTTCGAAACCGACGCACTGCCCAGCCTCACCGCCGCCGTCGGCAACCTGCGCACCTATGTGCAAACCGGCGTGATGGTGCGGCTGGGGCAGGGGCTGCAATCGGATTTCGGCCCGGCCCGCCTGCGCCCCGGCACAACCGGCGGCGACTATTTCAGCCGCCTGCGCCCCGTTGCCTGGTATGTCTTCGCCGGCGCCGATGGCCGGGCAGTCGCCCACGACCTCACGCTCGACGGCAACACGTTCAACAGCAGCCGCAGCGTCTCGAAGCACCCCTTCGTCGGGCAGATGCAGGCCGGCATCGCGGTGATGGCGCTGGGCGTTCGCTTCTCCTACACCCACCGCCTCGCCACCCAGGAGTTCCGCGGCCAGCGCGGCGGGCTGCACCAGGTGGGCTCCTTCGCCCTGTCGGTCCGGTTCTGATGCGCATCGCCGTCATTGCCCCGGGGATGATGGGTGCCGCTGTCGCCCTGCGCCTGCGCCAGCGCGGGGCGGACGTGTCCACCACCCTGCGCGGCCGCAGCCCCGCCAGCGCCGCCCGCGCCGAGGGGCTACGCCTGTTCGACGACGAGCCGGCCCTGGCCGGCTGGGCCGACGTGGTGCTGTCGATCCTGCCGCCCGGCGAGGCCGCTTCGCTTGCCCGAAATCTCGCCCCCGTCCTGGCCGCGCGCGCCGGTGCCGTGGTGTTCGCCGACTGCAACGCCGTCAGCCCCGAAACCATGCAGCAGATCGCCGCGAGCCTGCCTGGCGTGCGGGTGGCCGATATCGGCATCATCGGCGGCCCACCGCGCGGCGATGACGCCGGCCCGCGCCTCTATGCCTCGGGCGAGGCCGCCGCGTCGCTGCTGGCGTTGCGCGACCACGGCATCGACCTGCGGCCCATCGAAGGCGGCATCGGCGCCGCCTCCGCCCTCAAGATGAGCTATGCCGGCATCACCAAGGGCCTGACCGCGTTGGGCAGCGCCATGGCGCTCGGCGCGGCCCACGCGGGTGCCGCCGAGGCGCTGCGGGCCGAACTCGCCGCCAGCCAGCCGGAAGTGCTGCGCTTCCTGCAGCGCTTCGTGCCGGACATGTTCCCCAAGGCCTATCGCTGGGTCGCCGAGATGGAGGAGATCTCGGCCTTCCTCGGTGCCTCGCCCGCAGCCCCCATCTACTCCAGCGTCGCCCGTCTCTACGAGGCGATCGCCGCCGACCAGGAAAACCCCGCGCCAGACGGCCCTGTCGCCCGCCTGGCCCAGTTCTACCGTCGCACCGAGGAGAAGAAACCATGAGCGCCCAGGCCCGCATTGCCGAACTCGGACTCGTGCTCCCGCCGCCCAACAAGCCGCTCGGCAACTACGTGCCGTTCCGCATCGGCGGCAACATCCTGTATCTGTCCGGCGTCGGCCCCCGCAAGCCGGACGGCGCCATGATCACCGGCAAGGTCGGCGCCGGTGTCTCCATCGAAAAGGGCTACGAGGCCGCGCGCGACTGCGGCCTGCAACTCCTGCGCAACATGGAAGTAGCCCTCGGCTCGCTCGACCGGGTAGACACCATCCTCAAGGTCCTCGGCATGGTCAACGCCGCCCCCGATTTCGGCGACCATCCCAAGGTGATCAACGGCTGCACCGACCTGTTCGTCGAAGTGTTCGGCGACAACGGCCGCCCCGCCCGCTCCGCCGTCGGCATGGGCAGCCTGCCGGGCAACATCTCCGTCGAGATCGAGGCGATCGTACTGCTCAAATGAGCGGCGAGCATCCTGCCCGGCAGGGAGCCGAAGGCGTCCGCGAGGGCCAGGAAACGATCCTCATCGCCGGCGGCGGCCATGCCGGTGGTGCCGCGGCGGCCGCCCTGCGCCAGTTCGGCTGGAAGGGCGGCATCACCGTCATCGGCGACGAACCGATCCTGCCCTACCAGCGCCCGCCGCTGTCCAAGGCCTGGCTGAAGGGCGAGGCCACCGCCGAAAGCCTCGCCCTGCGGCCCGAGCGCTTCTATACCCAGCAGAACATCCAAACCCGCCTTTCCACCACCGTCGCCGCCATCGACCGCGCCACCCGCCACGTCCGTCTGGCCGACGGCGAGAGCATCGCCTACCACAAGCTGATCCTAGCCCTCGGCGCCCGCGCCCGCCGCCTGGCACTGCCCGGCTTCGACCTCGCGGGCGTGCTGGAACTGCGCACCGCGGCGGATGCCGACCGCTTGAAATCCGCCATCGGCCCTGGCCGCCGTGTTGCCATCATCGGCGGCGGCTATATCGGGCTGGAAGCCGCCGCCTCCGCGCGCGCCCTCGGGGCCGAGGCCTTCGTGCTGGAACGCGAACCCCGCCTGCTGGCCCGCGTGGCAAGTCCGCCGCTCTCGGCCTTCTTCGAATCCGCCCACCGCGCGCACGGCGTGGAGATCGACCTCGGCTGCCAGGTCGTCGGGCTGGAAGGGCAGGCGGGCCATGTCAGCGGCGCGCGGCTCGCCGACGGCCGGGTGCTCCCTTGCGATGTCGCCCTGGTCGGGGTCGGCGCCGTGCCCAACGAGGAAATCGCGATCGCCGCCGGGCTGGACTGCCAGGGCGGCGTCATGGTCGACGCGAACGCGCGCACCTCGGACCCCGATATCTACGCCGTCGGCGACCTCACCAACCGCCCCCTGCCGCTGTATGGCCGCCGCATCCGTCTCGAATCCGTCCCCAACGCCCTCGAACAGGCCCGCCAGGCCGCCGCCCACATCGTCGGGCGCGCCGCCGCCGCGCCGGAGGTGCCCTGGTTCTGGTCCGACCAGTACGACATCAAGCTGCAAATTGCCGGCCTGCCATTCGACGTGGCGCAACTCGTCGTCCGCGGCGAGCCCTCGTCGGGCGCGTTCGCCGTCTTCCACCTCGATGCCGATGGCCGGGTGCAGTGCGTCGAATCCGTCAACACCCCCGCGGAGTTCATGGGCGGACGCCAACTCATCCTGAAGCGCAAGCTGGTGGACGCCGCCCACCTGCGCGACCTATCCTTGACCATGAAGGACCTCGCAGCATAAGCCCTGCCGGAACAACGACGGCAGAAATCGAGAAAACGATGCCAAGCATTACCTATATCGAACACGACGGCACGGCGCATACGGTCGAGGTCCCGGTGGGACAGTCCGTCATGGAAGGTGCCATCAACAACAGCGTACCCGGCATCGACGCCGATTGCGGCGGCGCCTGCGCCTGCGCCACCTGCCACGTCTATGTCGATGCCGCCTGGGAACACCTTACCGGCACCCGCAGCGACGCCGAGGCCAGCATGATCAGCTTCGCCAACGGGGTGGAAGCCAATTCCCGCCTGTCCTGCCAGATCCCAGTCACCGAGCAACTGGACGGCCTCGTAGTGAGGATGCCTGCCGGCCAGCACTGAGCCGGCCCAGCGCCCCAGTGGAAACAACGGAAACCCCACACCAGGAGCCTGCACGATGAACGATGCACCGGTCGACCTGCGCAGCCAGGCCCAGCAAAAGGCTGCGGAAGCAGCCGCCGCCACGCCGCTTGACAAGTTCGACGTCAGCCAGCCGGCCCTCTACCAGGACGACACCTGGCGTCCCTGGTTCGCCCGCCTGCGCGCCGAGGCCCCAGTGCACTACTGCCCCGAAAGCCGCTTCGGCGCCTTCTGGTCGGTCACCAAATACAAAGACATCATGGCGGTCGACACCAACCACAAGGCGTTCTCGTCCGACAGCCAACTCGGCGGCATCACCATCCGCGACGTCCCGATGAGCTTCCGCCGCCCATCCTTCATCGCCATGGACCCGCCTTTGCACGACGACCAGCGCCGCGCCGTCTCCCCCATCGTCGCCCCCACCAACCTGGTCCACCTCGAAAAGCTGATCCGCGAACGCAGCGCCAAAATCCTCGACACCCTGCCGATCGGCGAGGAATTCAACTGGGTCGAAAAAGTCTCGGTCGAACTCACCACCCAAATGCTCGCCACCCTGTTCGACTTCCCCTTCGAAGACCGCCACCTCCTCACCTACTGGTCCGACATCGCCACCGCCGACGTCCTCAGCGGCAAGGTCTCCTCGGAGGAGGAACGCAACGAAATCCTGCAGCAATGCGTGAAATACATGCGCACCCTGTCCGCCCAGCGCGCCAACGGCCCGCCCCGCTTCGACCTGCTCTCCATGATGGCCCGCGACCCGTCCACCCGCGACATGGACGACCGCATGTTCCTCGGCAACTGCATCCTGCTCATCGTCGGCGGCAACGACACCACCCGCAACTCGATCTCCGGCGGCCTCCTGGCCCTGAACAAATACCCCGAGCAATACGACAAGCTGCGCGCCAACCACGCCCTCATCGACAACATGGTGCCCGAAATCGTCCGCTGGCAAACCCCGCTATCCCACATGCGCCGCACCGCGCTGGAAGACATCGAACTGGGCGGCAAACAAATCAAAAAGGGCGACAAGGTCGTCATGTGGTACATCTCCGGCAACCGCGACGAGGAGATGATCGAGAACGCCGACGACTTCATCATCGACCGCGCCCGCCCGCGCCAGCACCTGTCCTTCGGCTTCGGCATCCACCGTTGCGTCGGCAACCGCCTGGCCGAAATGCAACTGAAAATCCTCTGGGAAGAAATCCTCGCCCGCTTCCCCACCATCAAAATCGTCGGCCCAGTGAAGCGCGTCTTCAGCAACTTCGTCCACGGCATCGACGAAGTCCCGGTCATCATCCCCAGCCGCATCTAACCCCCAAAAAAATCACCCGCCCCTTGGGCCGCAACGCGGACCACGGGGCGGGCGAGGGGTACCGAAGCAAGTAATACCAAGCCTTGACGACGAAGACAGATGAGAAGGGTAAGGCCAGGGCTTCGCCCTGGACCCACCAGGGGCCAAGCCCCTGGACCTTAACTATATGATAATAAAATGGTTTCCAAAGGCCGCCGGCCTTTGGTGGGTCCAGGGCAAAGCCCTGGCCTTGC
>Ga0105053_10003581_pt1 | contig 23573 bp, 22 predicted proteins | sample BON01_FD_78093 | JGI IMG/M metagenome (GOLD analysis project Ga0105053, IMG submission 78093) | Freshwater microbial communities from Lake Bonney liftoff mats and glacier meltwater in Antarctica - BON-01 | ecosystem: Environmental > Aquatic > Freshwater > Ice > Glacier meltwater | place: Lake...
CACCAAAAATACCGCCCGTACGAAGTGGCGTAAAAATCTATTTTTTTTCACTAATGGGTAGCTTCATCGTTCTTAAAAACGCTAATATAAAACATCTTTCTCATTTGACAAAGTAGAATTAGACAGTTCGGAAAAAAGAACTGGGAAAAATCCGTGTTAGACAAACTAAAAAACATTGAACCTCTTAGCGACAAACTAAAAAGAGAACGACAAATTTCAAAAGTAGCAGTAATACTGCCATCAGGTGGACAACTCAGCTTTTCGGCTGGAGAGCACAATGATTTACAAAAAGCCATTATAGAAGATTTTCTTCCTCGTTACGGATTTGGCTCAGAAGTCTTATATGTTGGAGATACAGCAGATAAGCACCTGTATCTTGAAAAAGAAAAATTAGAAAAATTGATTTTTTTTGAAATTTCACACGAAGAGCTACCCGATATAATAGCATATTCCAAGAAAAAAAATTGGCTATACCTAATCGAGGCAGTTCACTCTTCAGGGCCAATTAGTGAAATACGACTTTTGCAACTTCAAAAATTGACAAAAAATTGTACCGCCGACATTGTGTACGTGACAGCATTTCTCAACCGACCAAAGTTCAGACAATTTATGACTGATATTGCCTGGGAAACAGAAGTTTGGATAGCAGATAACCCTGACCATTTAGTACATTTTAACGGAGATAAATTTCTCGGTCCATACAAGAAAGATTAATGTATGATATGCAAAAGAAAATTCTGGCGGACTTGGCAATAGAAGACTATTCCGAAGGCCCGCTTCCAGAAACCTTTTATGGTGGATCAGAAATGTGGGTATTTGGCAAAGATGTTAAAGGCCATGAAATATACATCAAAATCACCCTTGGCCGCCCCAGCAACCCAACGATTTGCATCTCGTTTCATTTTGCTGAGTACCCAATGGAGTATCCATTGAAAGTTTAATCCAGCATTTCCGTAAACCCATGTTTATTTCCTCACTACTATGCAAAGCCCAATTACAGGCAAGGAAATGAAGTTGCTTGTACGTCCAAGCACTTTAACAATAAGAAAAGAGGTATTCCCATTGATGTATCACGTTTGGGTTTGCCAGGATAGTGGTGAGGAATTTGAAGATGCGCATCAAATAGACCTAAATATTCGCCAGGCAACAGACCAGTATCGCAGCAGGCACAACTTGCCATTTCCTGAAGAAATAAAGTCCATTCGGGAGCGATATGATGTTTCTGCGGCTAAAATGTCTGAAGTGTTGCGCTTTGGTATAAACCAATACAAGCAGTACGAAAACGGTGAATTACCGAGTGAATCAAATGCCAGCTTGATTTTCTTGGCAAGGCATCCAAAAGGTTTTTGTCAACTGGTAGAATTGAGTGGTCTTGATCTTGAAGAAAAGGTAAGGTTAACGCAAAAGGCAGATGACATCCTGGAAAGCCACCCTAATTGGCGTGAGGCAGAATATTCTACCCACTTGCTGATGGGAGACGATGCTCCAACCGTCGAAAGAGGTTTTAAACGACCTGATTTGAACCGATTTGGGGCAATGATGCACTTTTTTGCCCAAAAAACGACCCCATACAAGACCCAACTAAACAAGCTGCTTTTTTACGCAGACTTTCTGCATTTCAAGAAAAATGGACGGTCTATCAGCGGAGCAAAGTACAGAGCAATTGAAATGGGGCCTGTGCCCAACAATTTCGACGGTCTGTTTCAGTATGGTGAAAATGAAGGATTTGTGCGGATGGAACACACGGAGTATCCAAATGGGAGCATTGGTACCCGATTTTTCCCAGGGGAAGCTCAGGGTAGTTTATCTGGCCTTTACGATTCAGAAAAAGAAGCGCTGCAAGCAGTCTTTGAACGGTTTGAAAATGCCAAGAGCCAAGACATAATCCGGATCAGCCACGAAGAAGAAGCTTGGGAGAAGAACGTGTCCAATCGATCGATCATCAGTTATTTGGATGCTTTTCTGCTTAAAGGAGTTAAATAGATAGGGCCTCCATGTTTGTTCGTATTTGTAGGCGAACCATACCTTTGTTTTTCATAACCGCAAAAAAACCGACCTTTGCGAACCATCTCACCAGAAAAACTGTTCAATGACCCCCACCTGGAGATAAAACGCAACAGATTTTACCTAGCTAACGCATCTGCGGTACTGGGAACAAAAACAAACAATGTCCAAACACGGTAGAGCACTCGTCGCCATGTCAGGCGGAATTGACAGCACCATCACCGCCGTTCTTTTACACGAAGAAGGCTGGGAGGTCGTGGGTGTGACCATGAAAACCTGGGACTACGCCACTTCCGGCGGCTCCAAAAAAGAAACCGGCTGCTGCTCCCTTGATTCCATCAACGACGCCCGGGCCGTAGCCGTGAAGCTTGGTTTCCACCATTTTATCGTCGATATCCGGGAAGAATTCGGGGATTACGTGATCGATAATTTTGTGGACGAATACATGGCTGGCCGCACGCCCAACCCATGTGTGCTCTGTAATACGCACATCAAGTGGAACTCTCTTTTGCGCCGGGCTGATATGCTCGATTGTGAATTTATCGCAACAGGCCACTACGGCATCATCAATGAACTGGACGGTCGCAAATACATCACCCGTGCCAAAGATCGGCAAAAAGACCAGAGCTACGTGCTGTGGGGCTTGAGCCAAGACTGTTTGAACCGCACGCGCATGCCCCTGGGCGTATTCACCAAACCCGAAGTACGTGCCATGGCCGCCGAACGCGGCTGGGACGAACTCAGCAAAAAAGCCGAGAGTTACGAAATTTGTTTCGTGCCCGACAACGACTACCGCGGCTTCCTGCGCCGCCGCATCGACGGGCTTGACGAACAAGTGGCGGGCGGACAATTTATAGATGCGGCTGGAAAAGTGCTGGGTACCCACGAGGGGTACCCCTTCTATACCGTTGGCCAGCGCAAGGGCCTCGGTATTGCCTTGGGCGAACCCATGTTCGTCACCGAAATCCAGCCCGACACCAATACTGTAGTACTGGGTCGCGAATCCGAGCTCATCCGCAACCACATGATGGTGGGCAAGGTGAACCTGATGAAATATCCTGAAATTCCTGCAAATGGCCTCGAAGCCGTCTCCAAAATCCGCTACCGCGATGCTGGTACCCTAAGCACCCTTGGCAATGTGGGCAACGACATAGAAGTCACCTTCCACGCCAATGTAAAAGGCATTGCCCCAGGCCAAAGCGCCGTTTTCTTTGAAGGCGATGATGTGATTGGCGGCGGGATTATACAGGGGAGTGGGGTGTTTAATTGAACCCCATAAGCATCCTTTCCCTACTTTTGCCCCTCAAAACGCCCTCCTCCGGCGCCTGCATGACTGAAAAACAAGACATACGCTCCCTTTCCCTCACAGACATCGAAACCCTTTTCGCTGCCTGGAATGAGCCGCGCTTTCGCGCCAAACAGCTCTACGAATGGCTTTGGAGCAAATGCGCGCCCGATTTTGACGCGATGAGCAACCTGTCGAAAGACCTGCGTGGCCGATTGAAGGAGCAGTTTGCGTTTAACACCCTGTACGAAGACAAAACCCAACACAGCGGCGATGGCACCATCAAATCGCGCTGGCTCACCCACGACGGACACCGCATCGAAAGCGTGCTCATTCCCGTGCCCGACGACGAGCGTTTCACCGTTTGCGTCAGTACCCAGGTGGGTTGCAGCCTTACCTGTGCTTTTTGCGCCACTGGCCGAATGGGCCGCAAGCGCAACCTCGAAGCCGGCGAAATCTTCGATCAGGTGGTGGGTGTCAACCGTCAAAGCCTGGAAAGTTTCGGTAAACCGCTCACCAACATTGTGTACATGGGCATGGGCGAACCCCTGCTAACCTATAAAAACACTATGGAAAGCATTGCGCGCATCACCGCGCCAGCGCCCACGGGCCTGGGCATGGGCGCGCGCCGCATCACCGTCAGCACCGCCGGCATCGCCAAAATGATCCGCAAACTCGCCGACGATGGCTACCGCTCCAACCTGGCAGTCAGCCTCCACGCTGCCGACGATACCAAGCGCAACGAGATCATGCCGATCAACGAGAGCAACAACCTCGCTGCCCTCATGGAAGCCCTGGAGTACTTCTACATGAAAACCAAAAACCGCATCTCCTACGAATACATCACCTTCGACGGCTTCAACGACTCCCTCGAAGATGCCGCCCGGCTCGTGCAGCTCTGCCGCCGGAAATTCCCCGTGCGGGTCAATATCATTGAATACAATCCCATTGAAGGGCTGTCTTTTGAAAAATCGGACGAAAATCGGCTGAATACATTTGCGGCATACCTGGCCAAGGAAGGCGTTACGGTGACCGTACGGCGGAGCAGGGGGAAGGATATTGATGCGGCCTGTGGGCAGTTGGCGAATAAGTGAACAGTTGCCCCTAAAAAACGAGGAAGTATCATCGAGTGGCTTAAGCAGCGCGATTCCGGTAGCACCGCGTTCACGCCAATGTCGTTGACTTAGCGTATGTACATTCGCTTCACATTTGGGGTGCATCAACTTTGAATTTTATTGAATACCAAACAGATGTGTCATTCCGAGCGAAGCGAGGAACCTGATAATATATCGCACCTCAGGTTCCTCGCTTCGCTCGGAATGACACACTGGTTTGGTATTTATTGTGGAAATTAATGAGGAACAATCGCTTTGCCAATTGATTCTATCTAACTCGGAACGCCAAATATCAAAGTAGTCGGAACTCTTGTGCATTGTCAGCGCTATTTCCATGAGTCTTTTTGATTTTTAGAAAAAATAAATTTGCACCTTTCAAAATATTAATCGTATATTTGCGATATAAAATTAATTAACCATGGCCATCAATAAAAAACAAGAGTTTGCCGAAGCGGAATTAACGCTCGCCGATTTTGCCAAATCCATGGGCCATCCGGCGCGGGTGGCGATATTGAAAGTACTGGCCCAGCGCAAAACCTGCATTTGCGGCGAAATCGTGGAAGTGTTGCCGCTGGCGCAGAGCACCGTTTCGCAGCATTTGAAAGAATTGCTCAAGGCGGGCCTGATTCAAGGAACGGTCGACGGCGCAAAGTCCTGTTACTGCATCAATTGGGAGACTTTTGGGCAGTTTGAGGCCCTGTTTCAGGCGTTTTTCGTCAAAGCAAATGAACAACGCTGCTGCTAAGCCTTCCAAAAAACAAGCGCGAAGCGATGTAGTCTCCTATGTGTTGCGAGTGGTAGCGCGGCTTTTAAGCCGCCAGTCCAAGGCCATTTATGGCCGCAATAAGGTGATAAACGGCCATAAATGGCCTTGGACTGGCGGCCTGAAGGCCGCGCTACCGGTTCACCAGCCCAAGCGCAACGCGAACGAACAACAAACAACGAACAACAAACAACGAAATCATGAACGAATCCATCAAATCCCTCGTCCGCGAGAAATACTCCATCATCGCGACCCAAGACAAAACCACCAACGAAACCTCCTGCTGCGGCGTAGGCGGCTGCGATCCCATGGATGCCACAGGCACCTACACCATTATGTCGGAATCTTACGCCACCCTGCCCGGATACAACGCCGATGCTGATCTTGGCCTCGGTTGCGGCTTGCCCACTGAATTTGCGAAAATACAGCCCGGTGATACCGTGGTCGACCTCGGTTCCGGGGCGGGAAACGACTGCTTTGTGGCCCGCGCCGAAACGGGCGAATCCGGCAAAGTCATCGGCATCGATTTCACCCCTGCCATGATTGACCTTGCCCGTAACAACGCAGAAAAGCTGCGCTTCAATAACGTGGAATTCCGCCAAGGCGACATTGAGGCACTGCCCCTGAACGACAACAGCGTCGATGTCATCGTCAGCAATTGTGTGCTGAACCTGGTGCCAGACAAGTCCAAGGTATTTGCCGAAATCATGCGTACACTGCGCCCAAGTGGCCATTTCAGCATCTCGGATGTTGTGCTGGTGGGCGCATTGCCGGATGCGCTGCTTCAATCTGCTGAACTGTACGCGGGTTGTGTGTCGGGTGCCATTCAAATGGAGGAATACATGGGCATCATCCGCCAGTCGGGGTTTGAAAACATCGGCATTCAAAAACAAAAGCCGATCCTGATCCCCGATCATATCCTGTTGCAATACCTCACGCCGGAAGGATTGAATGAGTTTCGGACAGCCACAGTGGGCATTTTCAGCATCACGGTATTTGCACAAAAGGCTGGCACCCAAAAGCGATTCATCGATGTGAGCAAGCCAATGGTAAAACTGGGCGAAAAGGCAGCTTGTTGCGCGCCCGGCTGTTGCGATTAACTTCAAAGTCACCTGAAAAAATATCAGCGCATACCATGGATATACAAATCAGGGGCATGATGGCAGGCGACTGGCCTTCCGTCATGGAAATTTACGCCGAAGGCCTGCGAACGGGCAATGCGACCTTTCAAAATGAAGTGCCAAGCTGGGAAGAATGGGATGCAGCACATATAAAAAATTGCCGCCTCGTTGCCCTGGTAGAAGACACCATCGCGGGCTGGGCTGCCCTTACGCCCGTTTCAGGCCGATGCGTGTACACGGGGGTAGCCGAAGTAAGTGTGTATGTCGGAGAGGCATTTCGTGGGCAAGGTATCGGACGGGATTTGCTACAGGAATTAATTTCAGCAAGTGAATCAAACGGCCTTTGGACCCTGCAAGCGGGTATTTTCCCGGAAAATATCGGCAGCCTGCGCATCCATGAAAAATGCGGCTTTCGTTTGGTCGGCCGCCGCGAGCGCATTGGGCAGATGCATGGGGTGTGGCGGGATACGCTGCTGCTGGAAAAACGCAGTGAATTAATGTGATAATGAGGTAATGAGGCGTTGCGCTTTGGCCGAACCATTTAATGTGATAATTTGATAATGAGGGAATGTGATAATGGGCGTTGCGTTAAAACCCCTTCCTTTGCCCAAGCGTAGACCCTTCAATAGCCATTTTCACCCCTCTGCCTAAAAGAGATAACCCTGCCAACGGCCAACAGCCAATAGCCAACAGCCTAATAGCCAATAGCCAACAGCCAACAATGAACATCCTCGTCCTCTGCACCGGAAACAGCTGCCGCTCTCAAATGGCCCACGGCTACCTCGAACACTTTCTCGGCGATCGCGCCCGCGTGTACAGCGCCGGCGTGGAAACCCACGGCCTCAACCCACGCGCCATCGCCACGATGATGGAAGATGGTATCTACATCGCCCACCATACCAGCAACAACGTGGACGAATACCTGGACATCCCCTTCGACTACACCATCACGGTATGCGACCACGCCAACGAACGCTGCCCCTATATCCACGGAAAAGCAGAGCGCCTGCACCAGAATTTTGTCGATCCAGCCAAGGGCAGCGGCACGGAGGCGGAAATCCGCGTGCAGTTTCGCAGCGCCCGCGACCTGATAAAAACATGGTGCAAAGAATTTGCTGCACGTGTTTTGAAAGAATTGGGGAATTAAAAATATCTTTGCGGCGTTCTAGTGCCGCGTCCAGTGAATGACGTACAGTTTCGCGGCCCTATATTTCGCTCAATTTCGTTATTAGTCGGTTAAAATGTCCCGCATTTCGCCCTCCTCATGCCTAATTGAGCAAAATATATGCCTCGCCAAACTCCACGTCATTCACTGGACGCGGCACTAGTAAAAAAGGGCCCGTAGCTCAGTTGGTTAGAGCAGCTGACTCATAATCAGACGGTCGCGGGTTCAATTCCTGCCGGGCCCACTTAAGAATCCTCCATGCACTGTTTGTGTATGGGGGATTTTTTATGCCCGCAGCATACTCCAATTGAACACGGGGTCAACCTTTCTGGTGATACTCCCGCATACTTTGTACAATCTTCCCCAATTCAATCTCAGAAAAATCATTGCCATAATACCGCAAAAAAACGGCAACCGCCAGATCAACCGGGCTAATATCAGGCTTGCTTTGTTTGATACTATTTTCAATCCATTGGCGGGTGTTGTCAATGGTTTCAAAAGCAAGGCGAACGCGTTCAGCCATAGGTTTCGAGGCGATGATTTCGTATTGCTTTTGGTAAATATGTGCTGGGGTGTCGGTCATCTAAAATAATTTGAATGAGCTCAGGCTAAGGGTTCTCCTTATAAACTAGCAATTATTTTGGCCTCCAATTTTTTCAAAAGTACGGTCTTTGTTTTTTGTTTTAAAAATCCGTTTTTTTATCCGTCAAATCCGTTCAATCCGTGTTCCAACAAGGCAACGTGAGCCGCTAAACCGCAGCCCTTACCTGACCACCACCACCTTTTTCACCAACACCGCCCCAGTCTCCAGGCGAAGCGAAACCAAGTACACCCCAGCGGGCAATCCACGCACATCCAAGCGCTCCAATGTACCGTTGAAGGTTTTGCTCAATACAAGCTTCCCCACTAAATCCCGCATTTCAATAACCCCAGCCGCATTACCTACATGGAGCAATTCCAGTTCCAGCATATCCTGCGCTGGCACCGGAAAAATACGCAACCCAACGCCCGTTTCCAGTTCGGTGACGGCACTAACATTTATCGCCACTTCCAACACCCGCGGATCATCAAAGCGGTACTTCCCGTCATTGTCAATGGCTTTGGCCAGTACTACCACCCGTCCAAGTTGGGTGGGTGTCCAGGTCACGGAATAAGGCGCTGTATCGTCCGAACCAATTAAAGTCGATCCCACGAAAAACTCCACTTTGGCCACGCTGCCATCTGGGTCGCTGGCATCAGCTGTAATGGTCACAGGAATATTCAAGTCTATCAGGATATTGTTGCCCGGTGCGGTAAGGTTGACGTTGGGTTCATTGCCGCACTTACCCGTTAGCACACAAAGCGCATCGTATTTCGGCGCATTTACCAGGTTTGGTATGTATTTCAAATCTTCCGTAGCGCCCCAGCAGCCGTGGCGGCTCGCCCCGCCACTCATGACGAAATAGTTGATCAGGTCGTTGGTGCCGGGCGCTGCCGCGCCGTTGGCATTGGCGGAAAACCAGTTGTCGCGGAAATTGTGCAGCACCGCCGTTTTCATGTCCGGCAAGCGGTTGGCGCTGATGCGGTTGGCGATATTGGTGGTGCTGCCGCCGCCATTGTCGGGCCCGCCCTCGTATTGCAGGTGTTTTATGCCCCATTGATCGGCAAATTGTGCCAGGGCTTGAATGCTGGCAACGTTTCCGTCGCTGTTGGCGCTCATGGCGGCCACCACTTGCTGGGGCGTAGCATTGGCCGCTGCACCCTGATCATTAAAATAAGGGGCCGAAGCGATGCCATAAATAAAGTTTTTCGGCGGGCCGTACGTGGCGTTCATCCACAGCAATACATCGTCGTACCAGGGCAGCCAGCCGCCGATCTGCCAGGCAAAAACAGGGCGGATTTTTGTGCGGGAAGCCACCGGAACACCCATCACCATTTCGAATATTTTACCAATTTTGATGATCTGCTTGGCTACCCGACGCGCCCGGCGGCGGTCGTCCCAGGGCGTACTAGCCCGAATGTCGGCATCCTCCGGGGATTGCAAAACCGCATCATAATTGTACGTGTATTGACGAAAACTGCCATTCCACACCTCGTTGCTGTACTCCAGGTAAATGTTCACGTCGGGGCGGAGCGTGTTGTGCATCAGTTGGGCGAGTTCCACGATGTACATGCTATCGGCATCCACCGGGATATTGATCCAGACATCCCGGCCCGTGTAGTTGACCAGGGCGATGACCAGCTCCCAGGGGGCTCCTTTGGTATAGCGGAAAGCATCGGGTTGTTGCCGCTGCGCCCAGGTCTGTTTGTCAGGATAGCCCACGTTGCTGTTATTTGTTTCGGTGAAATCCATGAACCGCATGGCGCTGAAAGGGCTGAAAGCGTTGAGGTAGGCCGTTCGGAACAACTGCGGCGAATTGTGCGGGTAACCGGGCCGCATCAACCGGATGTCTTTTACGCCTTGCACGCCGTTTCCGTAGTTGGTTTGCAGGAAATTGACCATCAAAAAGCCGTAATTCCCAATGGTGCCAGCATTGGGGCCGCCGCCGGGTGGAAATACAATGTCTGCCGTGGTGGTATTGCTGGCCGCATCGTACACCTTGTTTTGAAACTGAACGGGCGCGTCGCTCCAGGATGTCAGGTTGGCCTGGCCCTTGAAGGAAAGGGTGTAGGTGCCGCTTTGGTCTACCACATAGCGCTGCGGATCGTCGGGCGCGTTGTTCCAGGCATTGAAGGGGCGGTGGTCGAAGAACACGACCCGGAAATCCTCAGTGGGCCAGCCAGCGGCATCTGTGGTGGCGATGTTGCCGTTGTTGGCGACGCTCTGCCAATTGGTGGCGGTGAGGGTCGCATTGGGAAATTCAAGGGCTTTGCCGCCGATGCCGTCGAGGCCTACGCCGATTTTGGTGGGGTAGGTTTGGGCGGAGAGGGTAAGGGTGAGGGCGGCGAGGAGGGCAGTAGTTTTGTTTTTCATGGATGTTTGTTTGATTAAGATAAGAATGGAGGTTAAGGTAAGTATTTGGCTAAATATGCCAAGGTGGTTTTTCGAATGTATGAAGTATTTAGGCACAATTACACCAGTTTTTCAGACCATTGTTCCCGTACCCTGAGTTGTCCTGTTGTAGGCATCCGTCCACGACGTGCGGGAAAAGAACAGTGCGATGCCGCTGCCATTCGAGCTTTCAGCGCACTATACGTGGACAGATGCCTACAGCGGGACAACACAAGGTAAGGGAACAAGGCTTTTTCAAGCAATTTCGAAACAAAGGATTCTGCGTGGGTTTTCAAAGGCCCGGGGCAATTGATGCGTTTCTTACGCTACAACACAACTTTTAACCCCTTTTTTAAACTATCTACGAAAAACTTCGTAGAAAAACTTGCAACTACGAAAAAATTCGTAGATGTTTGTGGCTCAATTCAGATTAAGCTATGAAACATCCCCTCCTTTTAACCTTATTGCTGATCCTGTTAACCAGCAGAACCCAAGCCCAAACCGACCTCTCCCCAAAGCTCGACGCACTGCTACAAGAAGCCGCCGAGAAAAACGTGTTTTCCGGCAATGTACTGATCCATCAAAACGGCAAATTGCTGTATGAGAAGTCCATCGGCATGGCCGATTATGCGAACAAGCTGCCCAATGGCCCCGAAACACGCTTTTCTATCGGTTCCATTACCAAGCTATTCACCAGGCTTGCATTTGAACCTGGCACACAGGCGGAATACTCCAATTCCGGCTACGTGATCCTAGGCGCGATCATTGAAAAAGTGACGGGGAAAAACTATGCAGAAGTCCTGAAATCGAGGATTTTAGACAAAATCGGCATGGAAAACAGCGGCTTTCTTTTCCGAATGCAAAACCTGCCGGGCAAAACCGTAGGCTATCTATCCAACCAACCCGGCCTACGTGCCGACAACCTTGAGTTCGGCATGCTCGGCGGCGGTGATGGCGGTATTTATGCCACTAGGCTCGGAAACGAACAACTATCAACGAGCAACTAACAACGATTCGACGACCAAGCGCTCGGAAACAAACAACTATCAACGAGCAACTATCAACGAAATTACGAACAACCAACAACGAGCAACTATCAACAATATTGAAACCGGGTACCCAAAAATCCATCGAGCGAATGTGAACGATCAACAAACAACTATCAACAAACAACGAAAATGAAGCCTACCGATTCCGAACTTGAAATTCTCCTCTTCCTCTGGCAGCAAGGCCCCAGCACGGTGCGCACCGTGAACGACCTGCTCAATGAGGACAGGAAAACCGGCCCGAAAGACTCGGCTGGGTACACCACCACCTTAAAGCTGATGCAAATCATGCTGGAAAAGGGCCTGGTGACCCGCACCGAAGAAGGTCGCACGCATATTTATACCGCTGCGGTGCAAGAAACGGAAGCGCAATCCCAGCTTTTGCAGCAGTTTGTGAACAACACCTTCCGCGGCAGTACCGCCCGCTTGGTCATGCAGGCGCTGGGCAACCAGCAGGCCAGCGCCGACGAACTGGACGAAATCAAAGCGCTCATTGCTCAAATTGAAAAGAAAACAGACCTATGACAAACGATGCTCTCCTGCGCGCAATCGGCTGGGTATTGGCCCACTCTCTTTGGCAGGCTACTGCAGTAGCCTTGTTGCTCCTGATATTGCTGCCCCGAATAAAATCGGCACAGCAGAAATATTGGGTGGCGTATTCGGGGATGTTGGCGGTGCTCGTCGCTGCGGTAACTACCTTTTTTTGGGTATATGAACCTGCGCAGCAAATAACAGCCTCAACAGCGGGGGCGGTTCTTGAAAATGCTGGTACAGCCTTTTTTGTTATTGAAAATCAGGCTATTGGCAGCAGTTTTTGGCAATCGTTTTCGGTTTGGTTGGAAAGCAATCACACCTTGATTGTTGCGATTTGGCTGTTGGGCTTCGTTTTTTTTCTGCTGCGCCTGGGCGGCGGGTTATGGCAAATGCATCGCCTGCGGACGCGCGGCGTTCGGGCGCCTGAACCGCAGTGGCAGGAGCGTTTTCAGTTGCTTCGGCAGCGTTTGGGTTATAACAGGACCGTTGCCTTGCTCGAATCTACCCAGGTGCAAACACCCGTGGCGATCGGTTGGTTGAAGCCTTTTGTGTTGCTGCCCATTGGCCTTGTCAACCGCCTTTCTGCGGCGGAGGTAGAGGCAGTTTTGGCGCACGAATTGGCGCACATTGCCCGCCGCGACTGGATTTTTAACCTCATACAAGCCTTTATCGAAAGCCTTTTTTACCATCACCCCGCCGTGTGGTGGATGTCGGATGTGGTGCGTCGCGAACGGGAGAACTGTTGCGACGACGCTGCCCTGGCCGCCACCGGCAACCCGCTCGCATTTGCGAAGGCACTGGTACAAGTACAGGAGTTGGCCATTCCTGCGCCCGTACTGGCGCTTGCCTTGAGCGGAACCAACCGCCGCCGCCCGCTCCTCGATCGGGTGCGGCGCATCTTAAATCAACCACAACAAAGACAACAACAAGTTATGGAAAAAATCACAGCAACCGTCATACTGCTCGCCCTGCTGGCGCTGGTTGGCCTGAAAGCCAATTCCGTGCCCACCTTTGAAGCAGTATTTTCCCAAATTTATGATATTCCTACGGCGCTTTTTGGCGAGCAAATCGAAGACGCTGAAATGTTAGGCGATACGGTGCCCAAGCCAAAATCGACGCGGAAAATCACCCGCGAAGATGATGACCAACGGGTAGAAGCCGAGTACAAGGACGGCAAACTCACGCGCCTGAACATCGATGGTAAGGAAATCCCAGCATCAGAATTTTCCCAACATGAGGCCCTGGCGGCTGAGCTGCTGGAAGAGATGACACCACCGACACCACCGACTCCACCGACACCGCTGACTCCACCCGGTGGAATCTGGTTTCCGGAACCACCTGGCGCACCAGCTGCTCCACGTGTTTACCAGTTCAGTCCTGGTGCCCCGCCAGCACCATTCCCTCCCATGCCTCGGGGCAGCTCCATCCGCGTGTTTTCTGACAAAGACGATGATGGCAATACCGTCATCCGGCTCCACAACAATGGCGATGCCACAGAGGTGGTGGTGAAAGACAATGAGGTGTACGTGAACGGCAAGAAATTGGAAGAAGGGGAATCGCTGGATATTCCAGGCCTCCAATTTGGTGGGGCTGGATATAATTTCTTCCCAGAAGGCTTTGAATATAACTTTGAGGGCAATGAAGACAACTATGCGCATTTTTCTGAAGACCATTTACAAGACATGAAAACGGCGATGGCAGATAGAGAAACAGCGATGGCAGATAACAAAATGGCCATGGCGGATAGCAGAGCAGCATTTGCAGACAGCCAACGTGAATACAAACAACAAATGAAAGAAGCGCAAAAGGATATGAAGGCCAACCAAAAAGAGTGGGAAAAGGGCCAAAAACACTTCCAAAAAGAGCAGGAAGTTTGGCAGAAAGAACAGCAAAAATGGCAGCAAAATCAGGAAAAATGGATCGTTGAGCAAAACTCTTGGCCATTAAAAGTCAAGGTCGTGGAAGAAACCCTAAAGGCCGAACTACTCAAAGATGGCTTGATCAGCAATTCAAAAAACCTCTCTTTGGAAGTAAATGACAAAGAATTGAAAGTCAACAAGAAAACACAATCGGAAGCCATGCGGCAGAAGTATATGGAGCTGCTTCAAGGGTTGAATGGCGATACAGGAGAAGACAAGGGCAGCTACTTTTATAACTTTAGTGATGATGATAAGTGAGGGATAGCCCAGTTTAGTGGACAGCTCAATTTCGCTTAACAGCCCAGCGGTCATTTCAGACCACTGGGCTGTTGTGCGAAAAGTGTCCAGTTGTGTGGGTCATAGCACTATTTCTAAATTTCATCCCATTTTCCAAAAAAAAGATTTAACTTGCGCAGACAAATTTATAGGCCATGTCTGTTTTACAACTTTCCGATAAAATTGAAATCAAGCCTGGGGTTGCTGGCAGTCAACCTTGTATTGCCGGAACGCGCTTCACAGTCAAGCAAATTGCCGTTTGGCATGAATTCATGTGCCTAAGTGCTGATGAAATTGCCACTGAGCATGATCTTAACTTGAGCGAAATCTATGCTGCGCTCTCTTATTTTTTTGATCACCGGGAAGCAATCATGCAGGCAATTCAAGCTGAAGAGGCATTGGTTACAGAACTAAAAAAACGGTTCCCTTCCAAAATAGCTTTAAAGCGTGGGTAAGATCCGCTTCTTGGTGGATGTTCATGTCCATAAGGCCATCACCACAGGGCTCCGTAGGCGGGGAGTTGAGGTGTTTACTTGCCAGGAGGCAGATTTAGGAAGCGCATGCGATGAAGATATCCTGTAATACGCCAATGATAACCGTTGGGTTGTTTTCTCTCAGGATGATGATTTTTTGAAAATCTGCGCAATTACTAATTTTGACTTTAATGGATTGGTTTATAGCCATAAACGGAACTCGGTCAGCCGAACTCTTGCTGGGTTAAAGTTGATTTATGAAGTGTTGGAGTCTGAGGAAATGGAGCGTCATATTGAATTCGTGTAATATATTGTTATTAGCATACCTATGACAGGAAATAAAACGCTAAATTAAACATGAAACAACCACTCCAACTCGCTATTTTACTCCTTCTCTTCAACGCTTTTGCAGCGTGTAAGGGCCAAACAACCCAGCCAACAACAAATGGACAAGCACGAAATAATACCAACAAACTCGTCGGCGGCCCCTTTGAAAACGGTGATTTTATGTACCTCGGAATGCCGGAAAAAATAAGCGCCGTGGACACCAGCGCAGGCTGGACTCAAAAGGGGCAGAAATTGCTCATCACCGGCACCATCTATAAACTGGATGGAAAAACGCCTGCACCAAACGTCATTCTTTATTATTACCATACCGATACTGAGGGGCACTATTCCAGTAAGCCAGGACTAGACCAACGGGCAGCCAGGCACGGCTATATCCGCGGCTGGGTAAAATCGGACGAAAACGGTCGCTACGCCATATACACCGTAAAGCCAGCGCCTTATCCAGACACTGATTTTGAAGCGCATATACATCCCACGATCAAAGAGCCAAACATTGAAAAGGAGTACTACATTGACGAATTTGTCTTTGATGACGACAGGTTATTGACCGGAGAAAAGCGGAAAAAGCTGCAAAACCGGGGCGGCTCGGGGGTATTGCGGGTGCTGGAAAAGGGCGACTTGCAAATTGCGGAGCACGATATTATCCTGGGGTTGAACATTCCCAATTACCCGGAAGGTTAGGTTACGCCAAGCAACAGGACTTGCCCGTTGAAACCATCAAAAAGTACTCCAAAGACGTGAACTCCAAGCAGTGAACAGAATGAACTTGGGAAAAATTGATAAATTATAAGGCAAAATTGGTAAGGATTGAAAAAAAAATTCCCCCAACTTTGCAGCATCAATTTAACCTTTAAGAAAAAAAACATAGCAACCAAAATCAATGTCAAAAGCCTTCCAGTTGGCTATCAATCCATCATTTCAAACGGGCGTTTTGCCATCGTCGGCGACGAACCCATCACGGGCAAAGGTACCGACCAAGGTTTTTCCCCGGAAGATTTGATACTCGCTGCGCTGGCTTCCTGCAAGGTGAATACCGTGCGGTTCATCGCCCGCAAAAAAGGTTGGGTTATCCGCGACGTGGATGCCCAATTGGAACTCTCGGTGAAGCGCAACCCCGACCGCTCATTGGTCTCGACCGTGCAGGTGGCCCTGCAAATAGAAGGCGATTTGAGCGACGAACAACGTGCCGAACTGTTACGCGAGGCAGACGCATGTTACGTTCATCGCATGATAACAGGAGGTTGGAACATCGCAGAAGCTGTTCCTTTTGCGGAAAAAACCGCCGAAACCACATGAGCCTAACCTGCCTGCGCTGGAAAATGGCTTGCGTATGCTTATTTCGCCCGTTTAGGGCAAAATAAGCATACACATTATTCGGGCTAGCTTCACTTTTATAACGATTAAAGTGTTTCCACAATGCCTACAAATTAAAATATTAATCGGGTTTAATACTACTTCTGCTTCCAATTCTAATGTTTACAATTTCAACAAGCACCGCAAATGCCATAGAAAAATATATATATCCTTTTGGGATATGAAAATCAATTCCTTCGGCTATCAACGCAGTACCAATCATCAATAAAAAAGCAAGCGCCAATACCTTTATTGCAGGATGCCTATTGACAAATTCGCTTAAAGTTCTTGCGGCTAACATCATTACTATCATTGAAATTATAACAGCAGCAACCATTATACTAATATGGTCTGCCATACCTACTGCTGTAATTACCGAATCAAGTGAAAAAACAATATCAATGAGTAAAATTTGAAAAATAATATTCTGAAATGTTACAATTTTATTAGAAACGGTTTCTGTAGATTCAACATTCTCCATTTTTTCATGAATTTCATTTACACTTTTATAGATTAGAAACAGCCCACCTAAGATTAGTACAATATCCCGACCAGATATTCCCATTCCCCAAATATTAAAAACATCCTTTGTTAATCCCATTATCCAGGAAATAGAAAAAAGCAACGCTATTCTTATCAGCAGAGCCAAACTTAAACCTACTTGTCGAGCCTTTGCCTGTTGTTCTTTAGGCAGTCTATTAGCTAATATTGAAATAAAGATTAGGTTGTCAATTCCTAAAACAATCTCTAATGCACATAGAGATAAAAAAGAAGTCCAAATATCAGGGTTAGTAATCCAATCCATAAAACAAATTATTTTGATTGTTAAATTGCAAATGTAATAATTATGCTCCGTTTTTTTTCTTTTGCTTGCCTGCAACTAAGCTTAAACGACAACTCCCCCCTACATTGAGGCTATTGCGTGAAAAACATCTTGGCCAATACCAATTATGTAAAACAAGTGATGTATGTTTAGTCAAACCCGTTAGAGCATTCCATTAATATTTTCATTTTTTCACGACAATGAATAATGGAAACCTTTTGTTAGCAGGGTATCTAACTTGAATTTAGTGCACGCAATTGGTTTTTATTTGAATTCAAGTTCCATTACCGCTCGTGAGGGTCTGCGACCCGAAACTGCTATCTTACCCCCCAAAATCACCACTCAATGTCGCAACACCTCCAGAAAAAGCTCACCCTCTACGGCCTCACCATGGTCGCTGTCGGCTCCTGTATCGGCTCCGGCATTTTCGTGACCCCGGCGCAAATTGTCAACGCCGTTCCCAATGCTACGCTGGTGCTGGCCGTGTGGGCACTTGGTGGCGTCATTGCGCTTACGGGCGCGCTCACGTTCAGCGAATTGGGTGGCATGTACCCCAAATCGGGCGGCGTGTATGTATACCTGAAAGAGGCGTATGGCGAAATGGTGGGATTCCTCTACGGCTGGGTCATCCTGCTGGTCATCAACACCGGGGCGCTGGCCGGGCTTTGCGTGGCATTTGCAGAGTACATGAAAATATTCGCGCCCGACATGAGCAGCAACACCAAAACCGGCATCGCGGCCCTGACCATGCTGGTGCTCACGGGCATCAATATCCTGGGGGTGAATGTGAGCCAGGGCGTATCCAACCTGTTCACGGGATTGAAATTGCTGGCCATTGTAGGCATCATTATCGCTGGATTCGTTTGCTTCGATCCTGTCAAAAACCCTATTGATTTTTCGCTGGCAGCCAATGTCCCCGCGCATCTCGGAACGGCCATGCTCACGGGCCTCATCGGCGTTTTATTTTCGGTGGGTGGCTGGCACCACGCCTCCTACCTGGCCGGGGAAGCCATCGACGCGCCCCGCACCGTGCCGCGGGCGATGTTTCTCGGCGTTGTCATCGTGCTGGTGGTGTACCTGCTGGTCAACCTCGCTTACATGATGTTGCTGCCGCTCGACACGATTGCCAACACCCCGCGCGTTGCAGGAGAGGCCATGGCCACGCTGGCACCCTGGGGCGGACAAGCCGTAGCAATTGGCATTGCTTTATCCATTTTCGGCACCATCAGCATCTACACCATGTCGGCACCGAGGATCTATTTTGCCATGGCCGCCGACGGTATTTTTTTCAAACAACTGGCTTACGTGCATCCGCGCTGGCGTACGCCGGTGGTAGCGATGCTGGTGCAAGTGGTTTGGGCCATCGCCTTGCTGTTGTTCTTCCAGGGCTTTTTTGATCAAATCATCACCTTTGTCACCTTCATGGACATCGCGTTTATGGGCTTGGCGGGTGCTGCTATTTTTGTATTGCGGTACAAACGGAAAGATGCTGAGCGGCCGGTTCGGGCCTGGGGTTACCCGGTTATTCCCCTGGTTTTTATATTAATTTCGGCCGCTTTTGCGGTGAATACTTTGATGGAAAGGCCGGATCAGGCGCTTCCAGGGCTTGGGTTGCTGGGGGTTGGGGTGCTGGTGTTTTGGGGGATAAAAAGGGGCCGCGGGAAGGCAGACGGATGAACGGGGCGTAGCAGCGGGTTGTTATTGCAACATTTCGATGGCTGTTTTTGATTGACGAGTGGCGATTACATGATTGCCGATTGTTGAAGTCGGCGATGCGTTTGGGCATGGTGCCTCATTACTAAAAAAAATCTCGCACAACGACACAACGTCGTGCTCATTACACGCAAAAAAAGTCTCACACAACGGTACAACGCCACAACGACGCGCTGCGCTTGTTCTACATAATCGAAAGCGCCAAAAGCGAAGCGTTTTACGTTATGTCTGTTGTGGCTTTGTGCGAGAAAAATAACAATACCCTACTTACTGCACCTTCAACACTCGACCTGCCCCCAAAACATCTCCTCCGACACCCAATATTTTAAAATAATAGAACCCAAGAGTCCCGTCCGCAGGCAACTCAAAAAAATCATCCGCGCAGCTTCGCTCCTGCCGCAGCCGCCCCAAAGCATCATACACCCGAATACGGGTTTTGGCGTTTTTCCATTCCTCCGGTATTTGAAGGAAAAAAGTACCCGTAGTCGGGTTCGGGAATACCTGCACGAAGCGGGCAGCCGACACGAGCGGGCGCGTGCCACTCGGATCATCTGTGCATTTCGCTATCTCGTCCAGCAACACCTGAAATTTAGGCCGGTCGCTCCAGGGCGCCGGATCATCCTCGTCAAAAATATGCCCCCAGGAGCCGTACTGGCTTTTCCAGGGGCCCGCCAGCACAAAAGCCATCGGCAATTCACTGCCCAATACCCGCAAACTATCTAGCATACGCGTGTACAAGGCGTACATGCCCGGATGTACCTGCGCGTCGTACATAGATTGGATGTAGGGCGGAATGCTGAAATCGGTAAAGTGCTGTCCACCTTCATAGTTGATCACTTTTTTGCCGTACAATTTCGCCGTTCGATACACCATTTCCCAGTGTGGGTAAAAACCAGTGAAGGTATTGTTGGCATTTTCCAACACGTCTTCCGGCGTAGCCGCTGCACCCAATGCCTGCAAATTTGGTACGCCCGTGGCACCGCGATCGAGGCCCACATACCAGGAGGGCGACAGGTAATCGTATCGGCGCGGATCGGCATGGGCCAGTATTTCTTCCGTGATCCAGTCATAGCCATTTTGGGTGCCCAGCACCCGTTTCAAGCGGGTATTTTGACTGCCCCAAACGTCCATCCAACGATCAAAGGCATGCAAGGAGCGCTCCACATAGCGGCGTGGGTAACTGATGTTCTGCGGGCCATTGTCCGTCACCCAATGCGCTTGCGGGAATAGCCAGTTCCATACCTCGTTGCTGTACTCGATGTACACATTTATCCCTGGCTTCAAGCCATCGCGAAACAGCTTGGCCATCTCCGTGATGTAGGCATCGTCGGCCTGGTGCGGAATACAAATCCAAATGTCTTTGTCCAGTTGATTCGCCAGTTGAATGATGTATTCGTACGCCATTCCACCATTCGGGCTTTCCGCTTGCGAATAGTGCGTCGGCCGGGTACGCCCGCTCCACTGCGTTTGCGCGCTGCCATTGGTATGCATCCAGTCCATAAACCGCAGGGTGTGAAAGGGTGTGCATTTCTCCAGGAAACCGGCACGGAACGGCTGTGTCAGGTAAGTGCCGGCGTTACTGGCTTCTATCACCCGAATATTGCGCACCGGATTGCCCAATTGTGACAATATCAGGTTGAAAAAAATATTGCCGTCGTCGTTTACCACAAAGTCAATTTGGCCGGGCTGGTTGCTGTTGACCGTCAAATTGCCTTGCATTTGCAAAGTACCCACGCCATCGTACAACAAGCGCATGGGAGTCCCTTGGGGAACAAATCCGATGGCTGAAAAAATACCCCGAAGCATGTTTTGCCCACTGCCATTCGGCACGACAAAAGGTATTTGCAGGGCATAGCCGTCTGCATCGACAGGAATATGCGCCTGGTTTTCAGTGTTCCAGATAAAGTTTCCGCCGGGCGGGTTGGGGTCGTAGGTGATCCATTCGCCACAGGATTTGAAAAAATCTTTGAAGGGACGACCTGATGAATAGTAGGCCAAGCCTTCAATGCCAACGCCGATTTTCATGGCGCATGGCTCGGGGGCCCAGCCCGGACAAGTGTTGCTATCCCGTTGTATTTGAAGCGAAAAAGTATCGCGGCAGCCGTTGCCGCCCTGGGCCGTCAACACATAATTGCCTGCCGCGAGGTTGTCGTACAGGTTTTGGCTGCTGGGCGCTATGAGGGCTCCACTACTGTGGCGCAGTTGCAGTGGAGTATTGTCGTAGTTGGTTACCCGGAAACGTCCGTCATTGCCTGTGCAGGAGGCTAGTTTTTCCTGCACCAGCCCCAACTGGCAGGAAAAGGTGCCGGAAGCATTTTGCACTTGAATGGTTTTGGTAAGGCTGTGCAGCAAGCCTAGGTTGTCGCTTACCGTGAGCCGCACGTTGAGCAAACCCGTTGCGTTGAAAGTGTGTGTCACGATCTGGCCGCTTTGCTCCGGCGTTCCATCGCCAAAATTCCAGGTATAGGACACAATGCTGCCGTCCGGGTCGCTGCTGCTGCTGCCGTCCAACATGACTTGCAAAGGTGCCATCCCGCCGGGCGGGTTCATGCTAAAGGCCGCTGCCGGGGGCTGGTTCACCGAAACGGAAGGGTCGGGAACGGTGCAGGCATAGGTGGCTCCCATGCGAATTTCGTCTGCTTGTCCGCTGGCAGCATCGTCGCCGAGGTAGAGCGCCATGGTTCGGAGCAAGAGTGGGAAGGTGGTGGATTGTACCAGGGTGGGTATGGGCGCGGGTATGTCGTTGCCCAATTGCGTGGGATTCACATACAGCGAAACCTGGGCATTATTGGTCAAAAATTCAATTTTAAGCACCAAAAGCACCGTTTCATCGCTAACGACGGGAATAGCTGTCGGGAAATAAGTATCGCCCAGACGAAGCGTCCAGCGCCGTTGTCCGCCCACGTTGGAGGCGGTGCCGAAGTATCCCACGGCGAGTTTATTGGCGGTACAACTCTCACACCATTGCAGGTTGCTTTGGTGCCAGGTGATTGCTACGGGTTCGTTGTTCGACTGATTTTTGCGCAGCAAAACACTGGCCCAAAGGCTGGTGCCGGGCAGTCCGACGTAACCATCCTGCGTGCGCCAATCAGCGAATGGCCCAGCTGCGCTCGTATTCAAACGCCGCCCAGCCGTCAGGTAGGCAAAGCCGCCGGAGGCATAATTGCCCGCTGTTTGCAGGTCGAGCCATTGCAGGGGCGCGCCGGTCGCTATTTGAAAACCGGGCAACACGGTGTTTTCACCCTGAACATTCCAGGGTGCTTCCCAGCCGGTGCCGCCTTGCAAGCCTTCGAGGGCTGTATTGGGGGGGTAATCAAAGCCTTCGTAGGCGAGGTAGTTGCAGGTTTGGGCTGGAGCGGTTTGGCAACAGGCGAGGAATAAAAAAAGGATGATGTGGCGCATGGAAGTAGATTTTGAAAATTTTCACGTGTTGTTTTTGCAAGAAGAAAGTCTAGTGGGCTGACGATTTTTCATCGTCCGACCAATAAGTATAGCCGCCGCAAAGTGGGCATGAAAAAAATGTGGATAAAAAGGCCAGGGCTTTCAATTTTGTGCCAAAGTTAGAGAATAGAATTTAATTTTACACCATGAAAAATATTCTTTTGAGTATCCCCGAACGGGCATTTATTGAAGAAGCCCGCGCTAATACGCAGGACAAGTAGGCTTATATGAAGCTGCCGGTGTTGGTGATGCTGGATGAAGGGAAGAGTGCTTTTTGAAGGCATTGGAACCATTTTGGAAGAAATAGACACTGAGAGCGAGGTGGCGTGTTTCATGGATGCAGTACACCCGCAGTACGATAAGCGGTCATATTATGTATGGATCAAAAGCGGTCAGGACAAAGATAAAATCTACGTTTTTCGGACAATGCCCGCTATTTCTACAATGAAGCCTTGAGAGAATGGCTGGCAGAAAATCCCAAAATCCAATTGCTCCTCTTGCCCACATATTCCCCAAACCTCAACTTGATAGAGCGATTATGGAAGTTCCTCCGAAAGAAAGTCATCAACCTGCACTATGCGCGACATTTGATGAGTTCAGGAAAGCAATTCACGCGTTCTTCGCAAACCATGAAACCCCTTTTTGCTACATTTGCACAAATAAATGGCGAAAGCTTAAGGTTTATGACAGCTAGTACAAAAACAGGAAAGGGGAAAAACCGCGAAACCATATTGCTCATCATCGTCGCGGTGGTGGGTTTGGGCGGCTTGGCGGCTTTGCAATTTGCCAAAAAAGGGAATTCCCGTTCCGATCAAAAAGCACTTTTACAAGCAGAGGGGCAACAAGATGCCGTAGATGCCCAGGCGGAGGCCCCCATACAGCGCATTCCCGGCCAACTGCTGCGCACCAGTGAATACCCGGAAGCCGGGCGACCCTTTAAGTTTTATATGAGCAAATCGAGCCAGGGGCCGGAATATGCCCTCGATTTTGGCGATGGCAGCACGCGAAAGGTGTTTAAAGATGGGTATGTGACGCATACTTTTAGAAAATCGGGGCCATGTACTGTTACCTTGTTTGCCAGTTATGAAGGGCAGCAAGTGCAGTTGGATACGATGCGGAAAGTGGTGGCCAGGGTGAAGGAGGACGCTATATTGGGGCCAGTGGTGGATTATTGATGCGTACTGTTGAAGACAAGCAAGACAACAAGCGATATGTGACAGAAA
>Ga0105053_10003584_pt1 | contig 23553 bp, 25 predicted proteins | sample BON01_FD_78093 | JGI IMG/M metagenome (GOLD analysis project Ga0105053, IMG submission 78093) | Freshwater microbial communities from Lake Bonney liftoff mats and glacier meltwater in Antarctica - BON-01 | ecosystem: Environmental > Aquatic > Freshwater > Ice > Glacier meltwater | place: Lake...
GCCGGTCACTTCGACACCGTCATTGAACTTGATTCCTTCCATAACTTTTGGCAACTGGTTTCTGCCTTTGAGGCGCAACCATTTCTTCGACGCAGCTTGAATAAGTGTAAATACCATCAGCTTGTCGAGGGCCCGGGTGGTGCACTGCGTTGGAGGCAGAAAGGCGAAACCGGCGAGATAGTTACCTTTGACCGGGAACCAAACACCACTGCTCTACAACGTGGTGTCGTGCGGATCATGAGTTGGCTGCCGGTCGAATGGATATTGTGAATGCGCTGCACCTGTTCCACATTCTTACCGCTCGCCGGGGCATTCACATCTCGTTTTATCCGCATAGCTGGCTCGGCCAGCAGGTTCTCCTAACTTCACATCAAAATATCTTAGCCACCAGCCACCCCCGGCCAGTTCTCCATCACCTCAAACGCCTCTTCCCCCGTTTCCACAAACCGAAACAGATTAATATCATCCGGGCTAATCGTGCCTGCATCAGCCAGCGCATCCCAGTTGATGATTTTTTGCCAGAATTCCTTGCCGAATAATAAAATCGGCATTGGCTCCATCCGGCCTGTTTGCACCAAGGTCAGCGTTTCAAACAGCTCATCCAATGTGCCAAACCCGCCGGGGAATACTGCAATCGCCTTGGCGCGCATCAAAAAATGCATTTTGCGAATTGCAAAATAGTGAAAGTTAAAACACAGGTCTGGTGTGGCATATTGGTTGGGTGCCTGTTCATGCGGCAACACGATGTTGAGCGAGATTGACACACCCCCTGCATCCACCGCACCCCGATTGCCCGCCTCCATCACTCCCGGCCCACCGCCGGTGCAAACCACCGTTTCGCGGCCATAGCTGTCAAGCGATTTCACCGTGCAAAGCCGGGCAAATTCGCGCGCCGCGTCGTAATACTTGGACAGGTCAGCCAGCGTTTTTGTGCGCGCCTTATCCTTATGCGCCGGGTCTGGAATGCGCGCACCGCCAAACATGACTACCGTGCTTTTGATGCCGCGTTCGGCCATCGCCATTTCGGGCTTTAGCAGTTCCAGCTGCAGGCGCACGGGGCGCAGCTCATCGCGGCACAGAAACTCACTATCTGCAAAGGCCAACCGATAGGCTGGGGCGCGGGTCTGCGGTGTATCGGGAATGTTTTTGAGCGTCTTCAGGTCTTCGCCTGCATCAGGAAACCGTTCCTGTTTCCAATGGATCTCGGCCATATTCTGCCCTTTCTTCTGGTGCTTTGCCCCCATTCCTATAACCTGCCGCCCAGCATGACCAGTGACGGAGCTGTGAAAATGGATTGGACTGCCGAGATCAAAGCCGCTGCCTCGCGCATTGCGCCCTATGCGCGCCGCACACCCGTTGCGGTATTGCGCGATATTGGGCTGGATTACCCGGTTGAGGTAAAGCTGGAGCAGATGCAACACACCGGCAGCTTTAAGGCACGCGGGGCGTTTAACACGCTGCTATCATTGCCCGTGCCGCCAGCCGGGGTGGTGGCTGCATCGGGCGGCAACCATGGTGCGGCAGTGGCCTATGCCGCGCATCGGCTCGGCCATAAGGCGCATATTTTTGTGCCTGAATTTGCTGGGCCCGCCAAAATCGCGCTCATCCGCAGCACTGGGGCCGAATTGACTGTTCTGCCCGGCACCTATGCCGAGGCGCTGGCCGCTGCCCAAGAATATGAGACCCGCACCGGGGCCATGCAAATCCACGCCTATGACGCGCCTGCGACAGTGGCGGGCCAAGGCAGCCTGATGTTGGAATGGGAAGAACAGGGCCTTGAGGCTGACACCGTGCTGATCGCCGTTGGCGGCGGCGGGCTTATTGGGGGTTCAATGGCTTGGCTGGCCACGCGGCGCAAGGTTGTTGCGGTTGAGCCGCGCCTTGCCCCTACGCTCCACACCGCGTTGCAACATGGGCCAAATGCCAAGGTTGAGGTGTCAGGCGTTGCGGCCAATGCGCTGGGGGCCAAGCAGATTGGCCGCATTTGTTATGGCCTTGCCAAGGCGCAAAACGTGCAATCGGTGCTGGTTGAGGATGCGGCCATTACCACCGCCCAAACCCTGCTTTGGCAGCGCGCCCGACTGTTGGTCGAACCGGCCGGAGCAGCCGCACTGGCGGCATTGCTATCGGGTGCCTATACCCCTGCACAGGGTGAAAAAATTGCCGTGCTCATCTGCGGTGGCAATATCGCGCCCGACCCGCTGGCAAGCTAGCTGCATTGCACGCAGCTTGGTCAGCCGTTATAGCGCAGTGAACACTAATCTGATCTCGGAGAAACCACATGTCAAACGCCGCCCTAGAAACCGCCATTGACGCCGCATGGGAGGCCCGCGACACGCTGACCTCTGCTACAACTGGCGAAGCACGTGAAGCGATTGAAGACACGCTGAACGCCCTAGATAGCGGCACGCTGCGTGTGGCCGAACCCCGCGAAAACGGCGATTGGCATGTGAACCAATGGGCGAAAAAGGCCGTGTTACTGGGCTTTCGCATCAAGGATATGGCACAGCAGCATGGCGGCCCACAGGGCGGCGGCTGGTGGGATAAGGTTGATAGCAAGTTTTTGGGCTGGGGTGATAATGAGTGGCGCGCGGCTGGCTTTCGCGCCGTGCCTCACGCTGTGGTGCGCAAATCGGCCTATATCGCCCCCGGCGTTGTGCTGATGCCCAGCTTCGTAAACCTTGGCGCCTATGTCGATAGCGGCACCATGGTTGATACATGGGCAACCGTTGGCAGTTGCGCGCAAATCGGCAAAAACGTGCATCTATCGGGCGGTGTTGGCATTGGTGGCGTTTTGGAACCCATGCAGGCCGGCCCCACTATTATTGAAGACAATTGCTTCATTGGTGCGCGCTCAGAAGTGGTTGAAGGCTGCATTGTGCGGACAGGCGCGGTGCTTGGTATGGGCGTATTCATTGGTAAATCGACCAAGATTGTGGACCGTGAAACCGGCACCGTGACCTATGGTGAAGTGCCGCCTTATTCGGTGGTCGTTGCAGGCTCGATGCCATCCAAAAATAACGTCAACCTTTACTGCGCCGTTATCGTAAAGCGGGTGGATGAGCGCACACGGTCTAAAACAAGCATCAATGAATTGTTGCGTGACTGATTTTTGTCGAATTTTGATTGGGCCGTCGATTTTGTACGGTTTTCATATCAAATTTATAGGCAAGCTTATGATTGGAGTCCGCTTGGCCCCAATCATAAGCAAAGGTGATATTCATGCCACAACAACATGAGGAGGCTCGGAGCGCCATTTTGGTGCGCGCGGACATAGATCGCTTTGAGAACCCTTTTAACTTTCTAGACGCCCGTTTTGCGGTGGTGGTTTCAGCTTCAGACACCAACGGCGCTATTTGTAGTATTGACACCGACAGGTATCAGCGCGGCGGACCACCGATGCATATACACGACGCACAAGTTGAGTGGTTCTTGATCCGTGAGGGCGAATTTGACATCAGGGTAGGCGAAAAGACGCATCACCTGAAGGCAGGCGATTCCCTTCTCGCCCCGCGCGGCGTGCCACACGCCTTTGCAAATACCACTGAAAAAGGGCGGATGCAGGTTACGTTCATCCCAGCAGGGTCGATGGAGCCGTTCTTTTACGAGGCCAGCGCCATGAAGTCGCCAACGCCCCAAGACATGGCCGTAGTGTTTTCGAAACATGGGATGCGCGTTGTCGGGCCACCGCTTTTGGTTTAGCCCGCTGGACTTGCTTTTTGCCGCTAAGTCGCAAAAACGCGGGCTTTGTTAGTCCAAAGATTACCCAGTGACGACCCCCAAACCCAAACGCCCGCAACAGGTGTTCACCTTTTTGGTTGAAGTTGGCCACGGCCCGGATGATGGTATGCCAAAGGACGCCACGGGCCCACGCTGATGATTTATGCCGCTGGCATGGATGAGCGCACACGCTCTAAAACCAGTATTACTGAGCTGCTGAGGGATTAACCCAAAGCGTTCAAGCAATCCGGGAGGGTGCGGCATGGAGATCACGACTGTCACCACAGAAGCCGACGCTGACGATGTGCGCCGCCTTATTCTTAATTTTGTGGATTGGCAACATGAACGATATCCCGATTTGCGGGCGTATATAGATGCCTATTTCAATGGCCAAGGTTTTGATGCTGAAATGGCCAATATTACACAGGCGTTTGGCCCGCCCCATGGCACATGCCTTTTGGCCCACCTCAACGGAGAGCCAGCGGGCATTGTCATGATGAAGCCGCGCAAAATTGGTGAAATTGCCGAAATGAACCGAATGTTTGTGCGAAAATCGGCGCGCGGCCATGGCATCGGCAAAGCCCTCGTTCAGCGCCTTATCAGCGATGCCCGCGCAATGAGCTACACAAAGATGGAGCTTGAAACGCTGGATAACCATGACGAGGCGCTTGGGCTTTATGTTAGATTGGGCTTTTTCGATGAGCCAGAGCGCCCGTTGAAGCCCGGTGCTTCGCAACGCCAATGCCGACTAGCGCTAGACCTTTCGGCCTAAACCCGGCAAAACCACCAAAAATGTCGGAGCAACACGCATGACCCCCAAACCCAAACGCCCGCAACAGGTGTTCACCTTATTGGTTGAAGTTGGCCGCAGCGCCGATGATGGTATGCCAAAGGGCGCCACGGGGGCCGCGCTGATGATTTATGCCGCCGGGGTGGATGAGCAGGAGGCGGTGAATGAAACCGTCAATGTGCTTAAAACCGCCGGGCTAAACCCGCTGGATGTATCGGGCTATGGCGCATTGGATGAACGACTGGCCGACGGACATGATATTGATGACGATGAGCGCGCCTTGATGGACCGCGCCTTATCGGAAAATGCTGTCATCGTCGCCCAGATGACCCCGTTTTTTGACGATGGAAAAGACTAACCCGCCGCGCAAAATGGCCGATTTGGCTGCACGGTTGCTGGCCGAAGGTGCCACAGCGGGCAGCTTTGCAATTGGTGGCAGCGGCGCAGCGGATGACCTGCATAGGCTAATTTGTTTGAATGGCCAATATCAGGTTGCCTATATGGAACGTGGCTTAGCCCATGCTCCGGAATATGCCACCGAGGATGAGACCGAAGCCTGCACTTATTTCTATAACCTCATCAGCGCCCAACAATACTCGCATATTTGCGGGGTGTTTGTGCGGCAGGACGCTGCCAAAGTTTTGGTTGGACGGCTGGCCTTGCTAGATTTACATATTAAAACCGACAGTGTTCCCTATACCAGCACCGCGCGCTATTTCCGTATATTCGTGTTGGGCCGTGATGTGTTTGCCGCGCGCAAGCTATTGGGTGAACTGCCGATAAAGGGTAAAGGGGTTCTATGACTATTGATCCAATTAAACTGACCGCTGACTTGGTGCGCTGCGCATCCGTTACCCCCGATGAAGGTGGCGCGCTGGTGCTGCTTGAGGGGCTGCTGACCAAGGCCGGGTTTTCCTGCACACGGGTTGACCGTGGTGGCGTAAGTAACCTGTTTGCCCGCTGGGGCACGGCTGGAAATACCCGCGCCTTTGGCTTTAACGGCCATACCGATGTGGTGCCCATTGGCAATCGCGATGATTGGAGCCATGACCCATTTGGTGCTGAAATTCACGATGGTATTCTGTATGGCCGTGGATCGGTTGATATGAAATCGGGCGTCGCCGCCTTTGTGGCTGCGGCGGTCGATTTTGTGGCTAAAACACCGCCTGATGGGGCCATCGTGATTACTATAACGGGTGATGAGGAAGGCCCCTCCAAAGATGGCACGGTTGCGATACTGGATTGGATGGCCGCCAATAATGAACGGATGGACCATTGTTTGGTGGGTGAACCGACCAGCCCCAATGAAATGGGCGAGATGATGAAAATTGGGCGCCGTGGTTCGATGAGCGGCTATTTTGTCGCCAAGGGCCAACAGGGCCATTCGGCCTATCCGCACCGGGCCCGCAACCCCCTGCCCGCGCTGGCCCGGCTTATGGACAGGTTGGCCAGCCATGAAATGGACAGTGGCACGGAACATTTTGAGGCTTCAACCTTGGCGATAACCACCATTGATTGCGGTAACCCGGCTACAAATATCATACCTGCTGCCGCGCGGGCGACCGTGAATATCCGCTTCAACGACGCCCATAGCTCGGCAAGCATTCAAACTTGGCTTGAGGCTGAAGCCGCACGGATTAGCACCGAAACCGGCATCGAAGTGAGCCTACGCGTTTCAGTATCCGGCGAAAGCTTCATCACCGAACCCGGCGAATTTTCTGAATTGGTGGCCGATGCTGTGGCGGCAGAATGCGGGCGGCGGCCTGAATATTCTACATCCGGCGGCACATCGGATGCACGATTCGTAAAGGCGCATTGCCCTGTGGTGGAATTTGGGCTTGTCGGGCGCGGCATGCATCAGGTGGATGAATCGGTGCCAATCGTCCAAATCGCCCAATTAAAAGACATTTATACCGGCATCCTGCGCCGTTATTTCGCCTAAGTGATGCGCCCGCGCCTTGTTGTCATGGTGAAAGAACCGCTTGCCGGGCGGGTTAAAACCCGGCTTGGGCGTGAGATTGGCATGACAACCGCAGCCTATTGGTTTCGCCATCAGGTGGCAGCGTTGCTGCGGCGGTTGGATGACCCAAGGTGGGAGCTAGTGGTCGCGGTTTCACCTGACCATGCAGGCCTATCTAGCCGCATTTGGCCCGCGCATCTGCCGCGCATCGCACAAGGCCGTGGCAATTTAGGCGCGCGAATGAAGCGCCAAATGCTGGCCCGCCGCGCGCCTGTCCTCATTATTGGCGCAGATATTCCCGGTATTAACTGCCAATCAGTGGCGCATGCATTTGGCCTGCTGGCACGGCATGATTTTGTGTTCGGCCCAGCGCCTGACGGCGGTTATTGGGCGGTTGGTGCGCATCGTTTGGGCCGCCCACTACCCCCACAGCTATTTGAGGGGGTTCGCTGGTCTACCCAATTTGCACTGGCTGATACTTTGGCCAGTTTGGGCGGTGCCAGCTATGCTTTAGCGGCAAATTTGGACGATATTGACACGCTGGATGACCTAAAGCGCCATCAAGCGGCGCGCTAAATGCTCATCTGCATGCCCAGTTCCACAACCCGGTCCGGCGGAATGCGAAAAAACTCGGTTGCGCGCGCTGATTGATCGGCCAATGAAATGAACACGCGTTGTTGCCAAACCGGTAATGCCGAACGCGCAGCGAGCCGGATGACACGCCGCCCAAGGAAGTATGAGGCTTGGCTCGGGTCCACAGTAAGCCCAAAGTCTTCACATGATAGCAGCGCAGCGGGCACATCGGGTTGTTCCATATAGCCGAACCGCGCCACAACAAGCCAACTGCCCAAAGGCCCCCGCTTCACGCTCACACGTTGGCCTTCATGGCGGGGGAGAGGAGTGGTTTCGATGGATACGAAAATCAGAATATCATGCAGAACCCGGTTATGCTTGAGGTTATGCATCAATGCACTTGGCGCATAGCGTGCATCGGTTTGCATAAATATTGCAGCACCCGCCACGCGTGCCGGTTGGCGGCGCTCCAAACTTTCCAGCACACCTATCAATTCAGGGCTTTCGCGCAGCAGCTTGGCCGCCAACGCCCGGCGCCCCTTAAGCCAAATGCGCATGACCATTATGATCGTTACGCCCATAATGACCGGAATAAACCCGCCCGTCGCGAGCTTCAAACCATTGGCGGCATAAAACACCAATTCAATAACCAAAACCCCCATGAGCGCAGGTAAAATTAACCAGCGCCAGCGGCCCGAAACCAGCCAGAAAAACGCCAGCGCCAGCACCGTATCAACCAACATCGAAATATTCACGGCGAACCCGTATGCAGCCGCCAAATTTCCCGAAGTTTGGAAAACCAAAACCAGCAGGATAACGCCAAACAGAATAAGCCAGTTGATTTGGCCGATATAAATCTGGCCTTGTGCGGTTTCGCTTGTATGTACAATGTTCATGCGCGGCAGCAAGCCAAGCGAAATGGCCTGCTGTGCAATTGAAAACGCACCGGTAATTACGGCTTGGCTTGCGATAACCGTAACCAATGTTGCCAGCGCGACCAAAGGCACCAACGCCCAGTCTGGGGCCATCAGGAAAAACGGGTTCGAAGCTGCCTCGGGGTTGGCAAAAATAAATGCACCCTGCCCCAAATAGTTAAGTAATAATGCCGGCAGCACCACGCAGAGCCAGGCCATGCGAATGGGGCGCCGACCAAAATGCCCCATATCAGCATAAAGCGCCTCACCCCCGGTTACGGCCAGAAACACACCGCCAAATACCAATAGCGCAAGGCCCGGTCTCTCCAGCAGCATTTCAACGCCGTATAACGGGTTTAACGCATAGAAAATGGCCAGATCATCGCCAATATGCATCAGGCCCATCAGGCCGAGCATCGCAAACCAAACCGCCGTAACAGGGGCAAACAGCTTGGCAACACCGGCCGTGCCACGATATTGGAAAATGAATAGGGCAATCAGAATACCCAAAGTAAGCGGCACAACTGCGCTGCGAAAGCCCGGGTTAATAACCGCCAAACCTTCCACCGCTGACAAAACTGACATAGCCGGGGTGATCATCGCATCGCCAAAGAAAAACGCAGCACCCACTATGCCAAGCCCCAGCACCAGCGCGCTTTTACGCTTCAGCCGCGTTTCAATCAGCACAACAAGCGATAATACGCCGCCCTCACCACGGTTATCGGCACGCATTAGCATCACGACGTATTTTAGCGTAACCACGATCAGCAGCGCCCAAATTAGCAGCGAAACCACCCCCAACACGGCAGACCGCAAATCACCCCCCGCATCCACAACATGGTGAAGCGATTCCCGCATTGCATAAAGCGGACTGGTGCCAATATCGCCGAAAACTACGCCCAGCGAGGCGAAGGCGGCGAGCGTGGTGCGCTTACGTCCATGGGTATTGCTATTGGGATTTTCCATTCCGACTCATGTGGCGATGGCGGCCTTTTGGGCAGAGCCGGGTGCATACAATAATGCTGGGTGATATCGTATTTGCGACAATTAAGATTGGCAGGCGAATACGCGAATTGCACCTCGTGAGCACATAGCCGCAGCTTCATACGCCCTATTTATAGCAGAGTCCCGCGAAATAGTTTTGGCATCACTAATATTCCCCCATGTGGTTGAACAAGATAATACGCAGCAACTGTCTGAAATCCTTAAGGCAGCCAGCGACCAAACCCGCCGCTCGATCCTCACATTGCTCGTGCAGCAAGGGCCGACACGGGTGACCGATCTGGCCGAACATTACGACACCAGCCTCAATTCGGTGTCCAAGCATATTAAGGTTTTGGAGAGTGCTGGACTGGTCAGCCGCAAAACGCATGGCCGCGTGCATTTGATTGAGGCGAATATGAAGCCGATTGGCGAGATTTACCGCTGGTTTGCCCAACTCCGTTCAATCTGGGAAATGCGGCTGGAACGTCTAGATGAAATCTTACAACCCGGAGATAAAAATGACTGAGCTTTCAATGCGTAGCACGCAAAATAAATGCCCCACTCGAAGCTGTTTTCAACGCTTGGCTTGACCCAACGATGCAAGCAAAATTCATGACCCCCGGCACCTGCATGACCGCACCAAAAGCCGAGGCAGATGCCCACGAAGGTGGCCGGTTTTCCATACTTATGGCGACAAGCGACCAAGAAATCCCGCATGGCGGCGCTATCTTAAAATATCACCACATTCGCAACTTGTGTTCACCCGGGAATCACCATTTTCAATTGAAGGCAGCACTGTCACGCTCAACTTTGCACCCGGCGCAGGCGGTGGCACGGATGTTGAATTGATCCATGTTAAATTTCCGTCAGAGTAAAGCCGAGGCAACCATAAAGGTGGTCGGACTATTATTCTTGGGGCGCTTGACGCCGTTTTAGCAGCATAATTATTAACGAAACCAGCCGGGCATGATATGCTTGGCCTATAGCCGCAACGGCAGATAGGGGGACGAAATGGAACTCAACTGGTTAGCAATTATTGTCGGCGCCATCGCCGCATTCATGCTGGGTTGGCTGTGGTATTGCCCGGCGGTGTTCGGCAAAAAATGGGCCGAAGGATCGGGCGTGGAACTTGGCAGCGCTTCGGCCATGCCCGTTTTCGCAATGCTAATGCAATTGGCTGCCGTATTTTTGCTCGCGCTGGTTGTGGGCACAACGGCAACAAGTGATGCACTTATTACCGCAATCCTAGCCATTCTGGCGGCCACAGCTTTTTCGGTCTCAAACGGTGCATTCGTCAAAAAATCCAACTATGTGCTGATGGTTGATGGTGGCTATATCATACTTGGCGGTGCGGTGATAATCCTAATACAAGGCCTGCTTTAGCCACTACATGCGTCGATTTGCGGCTTGCTACGCGCGGCCATTGCCCCTAGCTAGGCCACTAAACACATTGGGATTGCCATGATCGGACGCCTAAACCATGTTGCCATCGCCGTGCCAGACCTTGACGCGGCCATAGCGCTTTACCGTGATGCTTTGGGGGCTGACGTCGGCCCCAAACAAGATGAGCCCGACCATGGTGTCACCGTAGTTTTCATCATGCTCCCCAACACTAAAATCGAACTGCTTTTCCCGCTTGGCGAGGCCTCACCCATTCAGGGCTTTCTGGATAAAAACCCCTCCGGTGGCATTCATCATGTATGCTATGAGGTTGATGACATCCTAGCCGCACGTAATCATTTGGCGGCAACTGGTGCGCGGGTTCTTGGCACGGGTGAGCCGAAAATTGGTGCGCATGGCAAACCAGTTCTGTTTTTGCATCCCAAAGATTTCAACGGCACGCTGATCGAATTGGAACAAGTATGACAATCACCTCAATCCTCGTTTTACTCGCGGTCATCTGGTTCATGACCCTGCTGGTCGCCCTTCCCATAGGGTTGCGCACGCAGGGCGAAGCAAAAGATGTGGTTGACGGCACGCCAGAATCAGCCCCGGCTAACCTGAACATGAAGCGCAAACTGCTGATTGTAACGCTGGTCACCATTCCAATCTGGGCGATCATTTGCCTGATCATCCAGTTTGAGGTGATCACCGTGGCCGACTTGGATTGGCGCGGCGTGCTAAGCCGTTAACTACGATAGTTTTGGCGCAGCGGCGCATTGGGCGGGGTGGCGCTAATCGCGAACCCAGTTTGTTTTAGCAGCAATATCGGGGCGCGGGCGTTCCGGCGGGGCCGAAGATTCCGTGCCTAAATGGATAAACCCAGCCACAAATTCATGGGGTTCCAGCCCCAAACCTTCAGCCAAAAAGTCGCGATCCAACGCCATCCATCCAGTCAGCCAATTGGCACCCCAACCTGAAGCCGCGGCGGCGTTGAGCAATGACAGGCACACGCACCCAGCCGATAATAACTGCTCAATCTCTGGTACTTTTTCGCTGGGCTGTGGGGCGGCTATAACGGAGATAACAAGCTGCGCGTCGCCAAATTGGCTTTGTGCCTTGGCAATCCGCTCGGCCTGATAACCAAGTGCCGCACCGCGTGCGGCTGTTAGGGCGGCTAAGCGGTGCAAGGCCGCACCTTCCAGCACAATCAGCCGCCAAGGTTCTAGCTTGCCATGGTCGGGCACCCGCAATCCAGCTTGCAAAATTGGGGCCAGCGCATCGGCATCTGGCACCGGCAAGCCCAGCGTTTTCGCCGGGCGTGAGCGGCGGTTTAGCAAAAACGAAAGTGCGTCTTCATTAGCAACAGGCATGACATTCCCCTTAAAATTCTATTCAGTTGTAGGTTTATTGGGCAAGTTGCGCCAAAAACCGCGCCCGCAGCGCCGTAAGCCCATCCCAAGCCGCACCCTGCGCGGCAAATAATGTGGCTTGGCTGCGCAAAATCGGCTCGTCCCCGACGATTTTCAAATGGTTGGCGTCCAATGTTTCGCCCGATGAAGTGATATCAGCAATCGCCTCGGCGGATTGGTGGCGGACGGTGCCTTCGGTTGCGCCTTGGCTGTCGACTAATTGATAGTCAGCAATGCCTTTGCGGCGTAAATAATCACGCAAAATCACATGGTATTTCGTGGCTATCCGCAGCCGAAACCCGTGGCGGGTGCGAAACTGCGCAGCAATCGCGTCAAAATCATCTAAATTATCGCAATCAACCCAAACTTTGGGCACCGCCAACACCAAATCAGCATGGCCAAAACCCAATGGGGTTATCACCTCAACAACTTGCGCAAAGGCTGGTATTTTTTCATGCACAAGGTCTAGCCCGGTTACGCCAAAATGCACCCGCCCCGCCGCCAATTCACGCGGAATTTCCCCGGCGGAAAGCAGCACAAGCTCCAGCCCGTCTAGCCCATCGACCCGCCCCGCATATTCCCGGCCCGAACCATTGCGCGCAAGGCGAATACCCCGGCTGGCGAACCAGTCAAAACACTGTTCTTGCAATCGTCCTTTTGAAGGCACGGCCAAACGCATGTTCATTGCGCGCCGCCCTTTAGCGCCAAAAGCGCCTCTGGGCGAATAATGCCGCCAATGGCCGGAATGCCCTGCCCCCCACCCAAAACCGCCGTCAGGGCGTCATAGCGGCCACCTTGGGCAATTTGCGGCAGGTCGGGTCGGCTTGGGGCCTGAAATCCAAATACAAAACCATCGTAATATTCCAGCGATGTGCGCCCGAAACTAGCCTCGAATGGCAGGTTTGCGGTGTCCACGCCCGCCTCACGCAGCGCGGTAGCGCGGGCTGAAAAGCGGCGGGCAGCTTTGGCAAGTGCGGGCATATCCGCCACCAGCGCGCCAAGCCGGGGCACGACATCATCCATCATTCCAGCCAGTGCTAAAACCTTATTCAGCACGCCAACCTCAGCAGCCAATAGCGGTGGTTGGTTAGCCTCATCCAGTAAAACGGCGGCACGCGCGGCAATATCGTCTTCATCGCGCAGCCCAATCATTGGGCCCGCCTGCTCCAACACGCTCGCCAGTTCGCCAGCCTGCACAGCCGTCAATAGCGCCGCGCGGTTGTCACTTGGCGCGGGCTTGGCGCTAAACCGATCCAACAAATGCCGAAACCGCGCTGGACGCCATAAATGCCGCATAAGCGCCGCGCGCCGGGCTGGACTTGTTGTCAGCCCTTCTACCGCTGCCCGCAAAATCCCCATATCGCCCGTGGCAGGTTGTACATCAACATCACCCAAAGCGTTGCGCATTAACACAAACAGTTCGGCATCCACCTTGGCGGCATCGCCCCTATCAAATCGTTCAAACCCGACTTGCAAATATTCGTTTGGGCGGTTGGTGCCCGCATCTTGGCGCCGCCAAACCTGCCCATAATACATATAACGCGCGGGTTCTGACCCAGCTTGCATATGCAATTGCACTACTGGCACCGTAAAATCGGGGCGCAGCATCATTTCACCCTGCACTGGATCATGGGTGGTATAGGCCCGGCCACGCAGGTCTTCGCCATACAGATCAATCAGCACATCGGCGGGCAACAGCGCGGGTGGGTCCAGCCATTCGGCACCTTCAGCAGCAAATGCAGCCAGCAATCGCCCCACTTCGCCTTGCAACGCCTGCAGGTCCTTGCCCGCGCGACCGCCCGAAATATAGGCCCGATCAGTCCGCATTGCGGGCGCGCGCCATCATTTTGCGCACTTCTAAAACCAAATCTGCCCGCGCAACCGATATTTGTGCCGGTTGCGCCTTCCATTCCTCATTCGTTGTAATATTGGAGGCCAGTGCCGCACCTAGGGCAAGGTCTTTGAGCAGCACCACACCGCCGTCGCGTTCTTGGCTGCCTTCAATCACAGCAACCGGACTATTGCGCTGGTCGGCATATTTTAGTTGGCGGCCAAGGTCTTTGGGGTTGCCCATATACATTTCAGCCCGAATGCCCGCGGCCCTCAACTCACCCACCATGGTTTGGTATTGCGCCAACGCGCCCTTATCCATGACCGTTACGACAACCGGCCCCGCAACCTGCGCCTGCCCGCCGCCTTGGGCCTGCAATGCGGCCAATAGCCTGTCGACACCAATTGATACGCCTGTGGCTGGCACATCTTGCCCGGTAAACCGCTTGACCAAATCATCATAGCGCCCACCGCCGGCCACCGAACCAAACTGCCGCAGGCGGCCCTTTTCATCCATAATTTCAAAGGTGAGTTCGGCCTCGTATACCGGGCCGGTATAATATCCCAAACCGCGCACGACCGAAGGATCAATCAACACCCGATCGCCGCCATAGCCCTGCGCATCGGCCAATGTGGCGATTGTCTCCAACTCATCCACACCCTCGGCCCCAATTATGGACCCGGAAATCGCGTCGCGCAAATTCGCAAGCGTTTTGGCCGGATCATCAGCGCGCGATGTTAGGAAAGCTAGCACTGGCGCAGCCTGATCATCGCTAAGCCCAACACCGTCAATATATGCGCCTGACGCATCCAGCCGCCCTTTGCCTAGCAGTTGCTTCACACCTGCCGCGCCAACCTTGTCAAACTTGTCAATCGTGCGCAGCACGGCGTCACGCTGCGCGGCTTCGTCCGTAAGGCCCATTGTGTCTAGAACGCCATTCAGCACTTTGCGGTTATTCACCCGCACAACATAATCGCCCCGCGCAATGCCACCGGCTTCCAAACAATCGGCGAGCATGGTGCAAATTTCAGCATCGGCGGCGACGCTTGGCGCGCCAACCGTATCGGCATCACATTGGTAAAACTGCCGAAAACGCCCCGGACCCGGCTTTTCATTGCGCCAAACCGGCCCGAACGTATAACGACGATAGGGGCTTGGAAGGTCATTGCGAAATTGCGCATAAACCCGCGCCAAGGGCGCTGTCAGATCATAGCGCAGCGCCATCCAGCTTTCGTCTTCATCTTGCCAAGCGAACACACCTGCATTCGGGCGGTCAACATCTGGCAGAAACTTACCCAAAGCCTCAACCGTTTCAACGGCGCTGGTTTCCAGCGGATCGAAGCCATAAGCGCGGTAAACATCGGTGATTTGGCGCAGCATATCGGCGCGCGCGGTCACTTCTGCCCCAAAATAATCTTGAAACCCGCGCGGCGTTTCTGCGCGCGGACGGCGTTGCTTGCCCGATTTATCCTTAGCCATGTCAACCCCCGGAGCCGCTTATCTCTGGGCGCAGTCATATCGCAAACCGCCAAGCCGGGGCAAGGCCGCTTCTCGGTGAAGTTATTAACGCCAGATTAACCCTTTGCGTTGATAACTTATAAAATTGTTCGTGTTAAAGGTGTTATTTTGCCAAGTTTCATGGTTTATACAGGGCAAGACTTAGGCATGGCAGCCGGGTTTCTGGACCCGTTTCGCACGAATAGCAATTTTAATGCTGTGCGCACAGGCACCGCGCCGGCAACCTCAGCCCCCACGCTTGTCACCATCTCGGATGATGATGGGCAACTCAGTGCGGAAGGCGCGGGTAGCAACCAATTTCTGACCAGCCCTGTAGATATGGATGGCACAATCATCGGCCCGGCGGGCAGCGTTGTTACTGTGCTTGGCACCTGCACCATTACCAACAATACGACCGGCCAAACCGGCACGATGGCGATTATCCAAATCCGAGATGTAAACGGCCAAACAGGCAACCATATTGCCATTGGCTATGCTTCAACCATCACGATTAACGCGGGCGAATCTGTTACGCTTGGTAAATGGCAGGGCTCGCCAACAACTATAAATTATGATGATTTAATCGGCGCGCCCATCTGTTTTGCATCCGGAACACGCATAGCCTGCCCGGACGGTTGGCGCGCCATTGAAACGCTAAAACCGGGCGATTTGGTGTGCACGCAAGCAGGGCTACGGCCAGTTTTGTGGCGCAACGCGCGGCAAGTTAGTGCCACCGGCATGCAGGCCCCCATTCGCGTGTCAGCCGGGGTTCTGAATTGCGAACGCGATCTTTTTGTCTCCCCCGACCATCGCCTATTGCTAACCGGGCCAATGGCGCAACTGCTTTATGATGCCACAGCAGTTTGGCTGCGCGCCGCCGACCTTGTGAATGACACCACAATTCGCCGCCAGCCTTGCCGGTTCATCGCTTATCATCACCTGCTACTGGATGGTCATTTTCCGCTAAATGCGGAAGGCTGCGCAGCCGAAAGCCTTGATCCACTGGCTTGCGAAGATAGAAGCCTCCTCACCAGCATTCCGGCGCATTTGCTGGCGCGCGACTATTGCCGCCACCCCACGCTCGGCGCGCTTGAAGCCCGCGCGGCAAGCGCCTATCAAGGGCTATGGACCAGCGCTTAACCAAAGTCGAAGAACTTGCCGCCCACCAACAGGTGGTGATGGATGATTTGAACGCCGTCGTCACCGATCAGGCCAAACGCATCGCCGTGCTGGAACGCCGGGTGCAAATGCTCTTGCAAGCCGCCGCAGCCGCTGAGGCGGATGGCCAACTCACCGCACCGCCAATTGACCAGCCACCACCGCACTATTAGCGACCCTAAAACTCCTCAACCATCACCACGCCGGGGGCTGAACGGATCGCCCCCTTAATTTGCGGTGACACGCTGTAATCACCCTTGAGCATGATTTCCACCTCGCCCGGCAGGTCGGCATGGGTGAGCACAAGGTTTACCGGGCCACGCGCGCCGGGGCCACCGCGTTCCAATATGCCCGACACCATTGAAAAAGCGCCTTCTTCATTGACGAATACGCGCAACCCAGCGCTGGCCACCCCGGCAATGGCCGTATCAATCGCCTGCACTTTGCGCGCCAGCAGTTTCAGGCTATCGCCCTGCACTTCAGCCTCAACCGCCAGCACTACGTTTTGGCCGGGGCTCAGCAATTCGCCCGCCGCTTCCAGCGTGTCGGAAAACACCGTCACCTCATATAGCCCGCTCGGGTCTGACAGGGCGACAAAGGCAAAACGGTTGCCGCGTGCCGATTTGCGGCTTTGCACACTGGCCACCGTGCCCGCAATTTTACCAAAGCTCGCCCCTGTGCGCGCCGTTTGCGCATGCAACTCTGCCAGCGTTAGCACCGGCGGGCGTTGACGTTTGAGCGGGGCCATATAATCATCCAGCGGGTGGCCCGACAGGTAGAACCCAACCGCCTGATGTTCCTGCCCCAAGCGTTCCGTGGCCAACCAATCCTCGGCCACGGGTAGGCGCGGCGCGGGCAAATCTTCACCAGCTTCGCCAAATAGGCTCACTTGTGATGACGCCCGTGCCTCATGCGTGGCGGTCGCATAGCCAACAAGCGTATCAAGGCTGGCCAGTACTCTTGCGCGGTTAGAATCGAGCCCATCAAACGCGCCCGCGCGGGCCAACATTTCTAACGGACGCTTTCCAACGCGCTTCATATCTACGCGACGGGCGAAATCGAGCAAATCTTTGAACAGCCCCTCTTCGCGCGCAGTCACAATCAGCTTCATCGCCTCAACGCCCACGTTTTTCAACGCGCCTAGCGCATAAACAATTTTGCCATCTTTCACCCCAAATGTCGCGCCAGACCGGTTTACACAGGGCGGAATGATTTCAATATCCAACCGGTCAACTTCTTGTTTATAAACGGCTAATTTGTCAGTTAGATGAATATCGCAATTCATCACCCCGGCCATAAATTCAACCGGATGGTTCGCCTTTAACCATGCCGTTTGATAGCTAACCACAGCATAGGCGGCAGCGTGCGATTTGTTGAATCCGTAATTCGCAAACTTCTCCAGCAGGTCAAAAACCTCGCTGGCTTTCTTCTCAGAAACGTCATTCGCCTTGGCGCCCTCAAGAAATTTGGGCCGCTCGCGCGCCATATCCTCGGCTACCTTTTTACCCATCGCACGGCGCAACAAATCCGCACCACCAAGCGAATAACCCGCCATTTCTTGGGCGATCTGCATCACCTGTTCTTGGTAAACAATAATCCCCTGCGTCTCATCCAGAATATGGTCAATGCTTGGATGCAGGTTGTCACGGCCTTCTATCCCATTCTTAACCTTGCAGAATTTGGGAATATTCTCCATCGGGCCGGGCCGATACAGTGCGACAAGCGCCACAATATCCTCAATGCAGGTTGGCTTCATTTGGCGCAACGCATCCATCATGCCCGCGCTTTCCACCTGAAACACCGCCACCGTGCGCGCCGCCGCGTACAGCTCATATGTTTTTTCGTCATCCAGCGGAATCAGGCCAATATCAACCACAATGTCGCGCAGTTTCAGCAGGTCCAATGCATTCTGAATGACTGTCAGGGTTTTCAGCCCCAAAAAGTCAAACTTGACCAACCCCGCCTGTTCAACCCATTTCATGTTGAATTGGGTGGCAGGCATATCGGCGCGCGGGTCACGATAAAGCGGCACAAGTTCGTCCAACGGCCTGTCACCAATCACCACCCCCGCGGCATGGGTTGACGCGTTGCGCAGCAGCCCTTCCACCCGGCCAGCATAATCCAGCATGCGGGCCACAACCTCCTCATTGCGGGCCTCTTCACGCAAACGCGGCTCATCTTGCAAGGCTTTGTGGATGGATACCGGCTTAACCCCTTCAACCGGGATCAGCTTGCTCAGCCTATCAACCTGCATATAGGGCATTTGCAGCACACGCCCAATATCGCGCACGGCGGCTTTAGATAGCAGCGCGCCAAAGGTGATGATCTGGCCAACCCTGTCACGCCCATATTTTTTCTGCACATAGCGGATCACCTCCTCGCGGCGATCCATACAAAAATCAATGTCAAAGTCGGGCATTGAAACGCGTTCAGGGTTCAAAAACCGTTCAAACAGCAGGCTATAGCGCAATGGGTCAAGGTCGGTAATTGTTAGTGAATAGGCAACCAGTGAACCCGCACCCGAACCGCGCCCCGGCCCCACCGGAATGTTCTGGCCTTTGGCCCATCGAATAAAATCGGCCACGATCAGGAAATAGCCGGGAAAGCCCATTTGCTCGATCACACCAAGCTCAAATTCCAGGCGCGCCTCATAATCCGCAATCTCGGCCGCATGGGGAATGACTTTTAGCCGGTCCGCCAAGCCTTCACGCGCTATGCGGCGCAGTTCTTCCACCTCATCATCGGCGAATTTGGGCAAAATCGGGTCTCGCTTGGCCACGCGAAAGGCGCAGCGCTGCGCAATTTCAACCGTATTTTCAATGGCTTCTGGCAGGTCGGTAAATAATGCCACCATTTCGTCTTGCGACTTGAAATAATGGGCAGGTGTTAGGTGGCGGCGCGGAGATTGCTGGTCAACATAGGCGCCTTCGCCAATGCAAATCAGCGCGTCATGCGCCTCATAAAAATCAGGCTTTGGAAAGAACACTTCATTGGTCGCCACAAGCGGCAGGCCCAATTCATAGGCAAGCGCAATCAAGCCCGGCTCACTAGCCGCCTCTTTGGCCATACGTGGCGCATCGCCATCGGGGTGGCGTTGCAGTTCAATATACAGCCGGTCGGGATACATTTTTGCCAAGCGCCGCGCCAATGCCTCTGCCGCCGCGCCCTGCCCTTCGGCGCATAAATGCCCAATCGGGCCTTCAGCGCCACCGCTTAGCGCAATCAACCCCGCGCAATGCGCCGCCAGATGGTCCAGCGTCACATGCGGCAGGGCATCGCCACAATCCAAAAAGTTGTGGCTATTCAGCTTCATCAGGTTGTTATAACCCGTCTCGTTCTGCGCCAGCAGCACAATCGGGCGGGCGGCAGGCGGCGCATCACCGGGGCGGGCGGGTGGCGCATAGCTTAGCGCCAATTGGCAACCGATTATGGGTTGCAGCCCAGCCGCCGACGCATATTCCGAAAATTCCAGCGCGCCAAACATATTACCCGAATCGGTAATGGCCACGGCGGGCATGTCTGCGGCTTGGCACAGTTCGATCAAGCCTTTGATTTCAAGCGCACCTTCCAGCAAGGAATAGGCGGAATGGGTGCGAAGATGGATAAATTTGGGGCTTTTCATAACCTGATCCTAGCAAGGCCAACGGCCTAGCGAAACCGCTAACCCAAGCGCCGCGTCGCAAAACGATACATGAGCCAGACCAAGGCCAAATGCACGGCGAGCGCGGGGCCTATCCCTGCCAAAAACCCAATGCCACCGCCACTAGGTAACCCTGCAAATTCACCCAGCCAAAAGGTTGGCACTGCAAAAAACGCAAACCGCCATGCGCCGGGCACCAATGCCAGCAACCCACCAAGGATGAGCATATTTACTAGCTTGGCGATCGCCAAACCTTCAACCTTATTGCGCGCCAAAGCGGGCAGAATGAAGGTGGCAAAAACGCCCTCCAGCGCCACCAGCAGTGCGAAACCGAATGCAGTTGCCACCCCCCATGCAGGCCGGTTAAGGGCCAATGTCAGCAAGGTTAGCAGTGCCGCCATTAGGGCGACCATAACAATCCGATATTGCATGAACCCGCCCTTGCCTACAGGCGTGGTTTCAAGTGCGCGCAACACCCCGTCATCACGATCATCTAGCAATAAAAACCCACCAATCAGCCCTGCCAAAAACGCAGGCAGCGCCAAGGCCACAACCAGCGCTGGCGGGCCAAACGCATAGGAAAACGTGGCAAGTGACCAGCGATCGAGCGCCGCTTCGCCAAAAAAGAGCGCCATGCTTGGCACAACTGAAAACACCAGCACGAAAACCAATGTCGGGTCGCGCGCAATGTTACGCGCATCGGCCCCCAGCACGCGGCGGTATTGCCCTAGGCGTAACATCAGCCTGCCCCCATTTGTCGGTCCATTGCCCGAATGCCCACCCAAAGCGCCAAAATAGCGCTGGCCAAAGCCATCGCGAACAACGCCGCCAACTCGGCAAGGCCCGCCTCAGCAGCCCCAATGCCAACCAATACTAACCGCAATTGCGCCGCTGGCGGCACCAGCATCGCCCAACCCGGCATCGGGTTTATAAATGCCAGCGCGCCCAGCACAATCAGCGGGGTTAGCACCGCCGCCGATCCCATTAAATAGCTGCCAACCGTGCGAAACCGCAGCCCGGCCAAAATGCCCAACCCAATATAGCACCCCGAGGTTAGCGCAACGCCTACCAGCAATATGCCCAATTGGGCATGCGGGGCCAGCAGCCCCAGCACAAGTACCGCCAATAATGCCAATACTGTCAGCGCCAGCGCCTTTGACAGCACATAATCGCGCCCCGAAACCGGTGTCACCGCCAGTGCCAGCCTTGGCCCTTCGGCGCGCTCCAGCAACATCATCGCCCCCAAAAAGAAAAACCCCAGGACCGCCGGGTCAGAATAAATCATTACGCCAATTGCCCAGTCTGGCAAATATTGCCCGGCAAAAAACAGCCCAGCCGCATACATCACCACGACCACGCTATAGGCATAAATAATCCCATAGCGGCGCAACAACCGCAGGTCATGCGCCAGCAAAACCGCGAACCGCCTCATGCCACCCCACCCGTTGCGCGGATGAAGACATCATCCAACCCCGCCTCAAGTGTGTGCATAGAAACAATGCCGCCCGCCGCCAATAGCGCATGAAATTCGGCATTCTCCCCAATGTTTTGCATCGGAAATTCGTGCAAGCCAGCCGCCGTTTGAACCCGCAAAATAGGCTTGCCGTATTGGTGCATCAGTTCGGTTGGGCGGCCCGTAACCGCAATCTGCCCGTCTACTAAAAAGCCAACACGGTCACAAATTTCGGCGGCTTCGGCCATGTTATGCGTGGTCAGAAATACGGTTTTACCTTCAACCTTTAAACGCGCAATCAGCGCCCGGGTCAGCCGCGCGCGGCCCGGGTCTTGCCCGGTTGTCGGCTCATCCAAAAACAGTAGTTCCGGGTCATGCAGCAATGCGCGGCACAGGTTTAGCCGCATCTTCATCCCCTTCGAAAACGCCTCAACCCGCTTATCGGCATCAGCGGCCAAATCAACCATGGCCAGCACCTCCATCGGATCACGGGTTGGGGTGTCATACAAAGCCGCGAACAGGGTCAGGTTTTCCCGCGCGGTCAGGCGTAAATACAGCGTTGGCAGCTCAAAGCTCACGCCAATCCGCTCATAAAACTTGCGCCCAAGGGTGCCAATGGGCGCGCCGAGCACATTTACCTTGCCGCTGTACCCGCCCAAAAGGCCCATCAAAATAGCTTGCGTGGTTGATTTGCCCGCCCCCGATGGCCCCAAAAGCCCATAAACCTCGCCCCGCGCAATGTGAAAGCTGAGCCCATGCAGGATTGGCGATGTGGCTTTTGGCCACTGAAATGTTAGGCCCGAGACATCAATCATCGTAGCACTCCGTTTTACCAAACCTAGATTTTCAGCGCGCGGCTTACAACAACGCTGCGTCTTTCCATTTATTTATGTTGGCTTTACGACCGTTCGTCCTCACCAAGCTGAAAGCGCCACGCAGATGACCGATTCCCCCAAACCCGGAAATCTGCCGCTTTTATTCATCCTCATTACAGTCACGCTTGATTCCGTTGGCTTTGGCATCATCCTGCCCGTAATGCCCGACCTGCTAGAAGATGTGATGTCGGTCAGCCTCTCCGAGGCGGCAACATGGGGCGGCTATCTTACCTTTGCCTATGCGGCCATGCAGTTCGTTTTCGGCCCGATTATCGGCAACCTGTCGGACCGTTTTGGCCGCCGCTCCGTCCTTATGGTTTCACTGGCCGTTATGGTGGTGGATTATATTATCATGGGGCTTGCCCATAGCTTCACGCTGCTGCTTATCGGCCGCATCATTGCGGGCATCGCTGCGGCCACACATTCCACCGCCGGGGCTTATATTGCCGATATCTCTGCCCCCGAAATACGCGCCGTGAATTTTGGCATGGTCGGTGCAGCCTTTGGCGTAGGCTTTGTGTTTGGCCCGGTTATTGGCGGGCTGCTGGGTGAGCTTGGCCCGCGCGCACCGTTTTTTGCCGCTGCCGCCATGGCTGCGTTAAACCTCGCTTTCGGGCTTGAGGTCATGCGTGAATCGCTCAAACCCGCAAACCGACGCCGCTTTGATTGGCGCCGCGCCAACCCATTCGGCGCCTTTCGCAAAATGGCGAAAATGCCGCAATAGATGCGGCTTCTCGTCGTCGCCTTTGTGTTCAACCTCGCCTTCGCTGTCTACCCAGCAGTCTGGGCTTATTATACGCAGGCCAAGTTCTCGTTTTCCAGTTGGGAGGTGGGCGCGACCCTTGGCGCATTTGGCGTCGCATCGACCATCGTCCAAGCCGGGCTTATCCGGGTCATCATTCCGCGCTTGGGTGAACACCGTACAGTCATCTTCGGCCTTACCATTCAGGTCGCCACTTTCATCGGCTATGTGTTCATTCGTTATGGCTGGATGATTTATCTGATGCTGCCCATCGCCGCGCTTGGCGGCGTGGCTGGCCCGGCGCTTTAAGGCATCATGTCGCGATCAGTTTGGACCTGCCACGGTTTGATGCTGCTCCTTTGATAGCATTTACTGCAACAAAGGAGACTGACTATGGGACTGAAACGGACGGACGAATTCCGCCATGATGCGGTGCGTATTGCCCTGACAAGCGGGCTGACGCGTAATGAACTTCGTCCCTGTTCCCGGACATTGGGGTACTTTACCCCTGTTCGTGAAAGGGGCACCAAATGGGACAACAGCGACGGAAGTACACCTCCGATTATAAGGCAGCGGCAGTTGAGCGACTGTACGAGCCTGGGACGACGCAAGGCAGCGTTGCCA
>Ga0105053_10003588_pt1 | contig 23532 bp, 10 predicted proteins | sample BON01_FD_78093 | JGI IMG/M metagenome (GOLD analysis project Ga0105053, IMG submission 78093) | Freshwater microbial communities from Lake Bonney liftoff mats and glacier meltwater in Antarctica - BON-01 | ecosystem: Environmental > Aquatic > Freshwater > Ice > Glacier meltwater | place: Lake...
GGGGGCGGTGTGTGGGGGGGGGGGGGGAGGGGGGGGGGGGGGGGGGGGGGGGGGGGGGGGGGGGGGGGGGGGGGGGGGGGGGTGCGAAGAAAGACAGAAGAAGGGGGGGGGGGGGGGGGGGGGGGGGGCGGCAAAAGTGCGAGCGCAGGAAAGAACGACCCGTGCGACTGCGAGAGGGTAAGAGACAGACGAAATGAATGAAAAAAGACCAACTGCCGGAGCGAGGATCAGGCGGCCACCGCCTGCGCTGCGGCCGTCCGCGGCGGCGCCTCGGCCTGCGGAGACGCCTCCTGCGCGCTCGCCCCGCCGCTGTTGCCGCCGTCCTCGGGCGCGCCGTTGTCCTTGCCGCCGCCGACGCCGCCGGCGGCCGTCGTCGCCGCCTGCCGCTCGACGCGCAGCTGCTGCTGCTGCTGCTGCTGGAGCGCCGAGCTCCCGGAACCGGAGGACGGCGGCGGCAGCGCCGAGTGCAGCAGGCCGCGCACGCCGCCGCCGGCCGTGCCGCCGGCCGTGCCCGCCGCCGCCAGGCCGTCGAGCGCGCCCAGGCCCGCCATCAGCGACTGGAGCGTGCCGTGCCCCAGTGAGGTGGCGGCGGCGGCGCCGCCAAACGACAGGGCCGCGGCGGCCGCGGCGGCCGCGGCCGCGTTGTTGTGCTGGTGGAGGGCGCCGAGGGCGGCGCCGAGGGTGGTGCAGCTGTTGGGCGCGCCGCCCAGGCCGACGCCGGCACCGCCGTTTGCGCCGCCGCCGCCCCGGTAACCGCCGCCGCCGCCGTTGCCGTTAGCGGCGGCGGCGGCGGCGGCCATGGAGGCCGCCACGTAAGCGTGGTAGGGGTTTGGCGGCGCGGCGCCGGCCGAGGGGAGGCCCGAGGCCAGGCCCGCGATGGCGCCCACCGAGGGGCTCCAGAGGTTGTGCAGCGCGGCGAGGTGCGCGGCCTGCAGCGCGCCGGCCGGCGGCGGCGGCGGCAGCGCCGCCGCGCCCTTGTGGCCTCCACCTGCGGCGCCGCAGCCCGCCCTGCCGGCGGCCGAGGCGGGGCCGGCGGCGCAGTTTGCTGCTGCTGCTGCGGCGGCGGCGGCGGCGGCGGCCGGGCCCATGGCCAGCGAGGCGTGGATCGAGTCCAGGGCCGAGGCGGTGGCCGACAGCGGCTGCAGCCACGCGGTCGCCGTCGACGAGGGCGTCGGCTGCCCCGCGGCCGCGAGCGCCGCCAGCGCCGCGGCCGTCGCCGCGTGCGCGCTGCCGTAGTGGTGCTGGTGCTGCTGGTGCTGCTGGTGCTGCTGGTGCTGCTGCTGCCCGCCGCCGCTGCCCGAGCCCGACCCCTCCTGGTGGGCGCCGCCGCCGCCGCCGTACGTGCCGCTCGTGCGCTGCTTGATGCGGCGGTTGCTGCCGTCCTCGCCGTCGTTGTCGGCGGCGCGCGCGCGCGTGCCGGCGTCCGTGCCGCTGCTGCCGTTGCCGTGGCCGCCGACGAGCCGACGTCGCCGCCGTTGCCGTTGCCGTTGCCGTTGCCGCGGGCAGGCGCGGCGGCGGCGGCGGCGAGCGCCGCGCCCGCCGCGCCGCCGCTGGCGGCCGACGCAAACATCTGCGGCCACATCAGCGCGGCCGCCGCGGCCTGCGTGGCCGACAGCAGCGCCGGGTTCATCGCCGCGGCCGCCCCGCGCGGCATGTAGGGGGCGAGCGCCGCCGCCGCCGCCGCCGCCGCCTGGCCCGGGTCGACCAGGCCGCCGCCGCTGTGGCCGCCGCTGTGGCCGCCCGGCATCGCCATGGCGGCGGCGGCTGCGGCTGCGGCGGCGGCGGCGCCGGGGAAGGCGCCGACCGCGTCGCCCCCCAGGCCGTGCCGCTGCCGCTGCTGCTGCTGCGCCATGGCCGCCGCCGCCTGCTGCATCACGGCCGCCGCCGCCTGCTGCACGGCGGCCGCCGCCGCCGCCGCGCCGGCCGCGCCCCCCGTTATGGGCTCGCCGCCGAGCGCGGGGCCCGTGCCCGAGGCGGAGACACCCGCGGCCGCGGGCGCGCCCATGTGGTGGTGGTGGTGGTGGTGGCCATGGTGCTGGTGCTGGGCGTGGTGCGGGTGGGGAGGCGCGCCGCTGCCGTTGCCGCCGCTGCCGTTGTCACCGCTGCCGTTGCCGCCGCTGCGGCCGCCCGCGGCCGCCGCCGCGCCCGCCGCCTGCAGCAGCGCCTGCTGGTGCTGCTGCAGCTGGTGCTGGAGCTGCTGCTGGTGCTGCTGCTGCTGTTGGTGCTGGTGGTGCAGCGCCGCGAAGACCGCCAGGTGCTGCTGCGAGCCGTGCTGCGCCGCCGCCATGGCCGCAACGGCCGCCGCCGCCGACGCCTGCTGGTTGTGGTGGTGGTGGTGGTGCTGCTGCTGCTGCTGTTGCTCGTGCTGCTGCTGCTGCGTTTGCTGCTGCTGCTGCTGCTGCTGCTGCTGCTGCTGCTGCTGCTGCTCCATCCGCTGCAGGTTGTGCGCGATCTCCAGCTCCGCCGGGTTGACCGTGCTGATGTGGTGGTTCTGCGGCCGCCCGTGCGGCAGGTGCCCGAGCGACGCGGCGTGGGGGGCGTTTGGCGGCAGGCCGCCCGCGCCGCCCGCGCCGCCGCCGCCGCTCGGCGCCCACGCGCCGCCGCCGCCGCCGCTGCCGCTCCCGTTGCCGCCGCCGGCCATCGCCGCCGCCGCCACCGCCGCCTCCGCGCCGCCCGGGACCGCCGCGCCGCGCGCCTTGCTCTTGCGCCGGCCGGCGCCCGGCGCCACGTTGCGCAGGTTTCCCCCAGCGGTCCAGTAGCGTTGGCACGCGCGGCAGAAGTGGCGCGGCTGCTTGATGTTGTAGTTGTTGTAGTAGCAGAACTTGGTGTCCATGGACACGCAGCGCGGGCAGGGCAGCAGCTTGTCGGGCCGGGGCAGGATGGGCCGGCCGTCCGGCCCGATGGGGAAGGGCCCCTCGGGCGTGTCGTCGGCCGGCGGCGCGACGGCGACGGCGCCGGCGGGCACGGGCGGGGCGCCGGCGAACGCGTTGTTGCCTCCTTGCGCGCCCGCGCCGCCTCCTGCTCCCGCGAGCGCGCCCGACGCGGTCGGGGCCATTGCCACCTGGTCCAACGGCCCGTGCTCCGCCAGGGGCGGGGGGCGCTGGGGCTTCAGGCGGGGCGTGGCGCGCGCTGATTTCGCGGAGGGGACGATTAAAAGGCCCCCTCCTTATTTGCCCGAGGGCGCGGGCGCCGCCAAGGCGGCCTTCGAGGGCGGGCGCGCGCGCGGCCACTGGCGCGGTCGCAAGCGCACGAAGACCGACGGGGCGCGGGCTGATAGGGCTTTGAGCGCAGAGAGGGGGGAAGGGGAGGGGGCCGTAGTCTTCGTAAAAAGGCTTGGACCACAGTAGCTTGGGAGGGAGGGAGTCAATCGCCGACCCGAGGGATGGTGCGAGGGTGAAAATGTGGGGGGGGCCGGTCGATGCGGGCAAGGTTGTCGGGCCTATGGGACGCGCGCGAGGGGCGAGCGACTTGTACGATTCGTAAAAAGCGACTGTTGCCCCTTTTTGGTGATGAGTTTCCGTGGCCGGCGCGCTTTGGCGGGCCCGCTTCGGCGGCGGGAGGCGTGTGCCTCGCTCGCGAGCCGTAGTGCTCGATCGTCGATCGTGACAGCACTCGCGTCGGTCGTCGACCGGGCGAGACGCACGCGCTTGCGGAATGTTGCGGAGGCAAGCAGGGCGCCAAATGAGAGAGGAAGTGCTTCTTTATTGCAACGACGCGAAAGCGCGACAACACCCGGCCGGCGACACTTGGCCGAAACCCTCCTCTTACTTTTTCTTGCCCGCGCCGCCGCGGCCGCGCCCGCTGCCGCCGCCGGCCCCGCGCCCGCTTCCGCCCGCCCCGCGCCCGCTGCCGCGCCCACCCTTGCCGCCGGCCGCCGCCGCCGCGCCCGCCGCGCGCTTGGGCTCGAGCTTGACGCCGCGCGCCGACAGCCGCCGCGCCAGCGCCTCGTCGTCGTCCTCGTCGTCGTCGTCCGCCGCGCCCTCGGACGACGCTGCGCCGCCCCCCTCGTCGTCCTCATCGCTGGCGGCGCCGGCGCCGCTGCGCCCGCGGGCCCGGCGCCCGGCGCCCGCGCCCTCGGCCAGGTCGGCCCCGCCGCCGTCGGCGTCGGGCGCGGCGCCCTCGCCCCAGCCGCCGCCCTCGTCGTCGTCCTCGTCGCTCGAGCCCGCGCCGCGCCCGCCGCGCCCGCCCTTGCCCTTTGGCGCCTTGGCTGCCTTGAGCACCTTGCCCCCGCGCCCGCGCCGCACGATCCCCCCGCCCTCCTCGGCCTGGCGCGCGGTGCGCGGCTTCCCCAACCCGCCCCCCGCGTTGAACGCGCGCGTGAACGCCGCCTTGCTCTTTGCCGGTACCCCCGCCATCGGGTCGGCGCCCCACTCTCCCTTGGTGCGGAATTTCGTCACGTCCAGCACGTAGTCGAGCGCCTCGCGCGAGATGCCGTACTCCTGCAATTTGTTGTTGGTGTCGTTGTTTGGGGTGTGCGGTGCTCTGTTCGGGTGTTTTTTTTCGGCGAAAACGTGAGGACCAAGGAAAAAAAGAATTGGGGGCGCGAACCACATGGCCTTGTCGCGCCCTCTGTGCTCGTTTGCTCCTCCTCGCGCGTCCCACGTTGCAGCCCAAAAACAAGATGGATTGAAAACAACGACGCACCCGCATCATCTCGATCGTCGCCTCGGCCCCGCCCTCCTCCCGCCTCAGCGGCCCGGGCAGCAGCGCCCGCAGCGCCGGCAGGTAGTCCAGCCGTACGCTCCCGCGCCCGCCGCCCACCCCGCCCAGACCGCCCGGCCCCTCGGCCGCCGCCATGGCGCCAGCCAGCTCCGACAGCAGCCGCCGCTGCTTGCCCGCGGTGGAGCCGTGCCCGAGCACGGCCGTGAACCGCGGCCAGTTGTTCTCGCCCGGGTAGGCGTCCAGGGCCTCGCGCGGCCCGCGCATGTAGGCGGAGGGGGTGACCGTGCCGACGAGCACCTGGTAGGGCATGAGCGACCACTGCTGGCGCGCGCGGACGGCGTTGCTGGCCACCTCTCCCAGCGACAGCGCGTCGGCGGCCTTGGCCAACGCGCGCAGGCGGAGCTGTTTTTGTTTGTTTTTTCGGTTTGTTTTGTTTTTTCCAAGTTGTTTCGGGTGTTTTGCTAGCGGCGGTGGGTGGTTGGAGTGTTGGTCGTCCAGTAGTGCGGTCGGCAAGAAAAGGGAGGGAGGCGGTCGGAGAAAGAGACGCGGGCGAACGGCAAAATGCAAAGCGGCGCGCGCTTGTCTGCCGCGCGAGCAAACAGAAAAATAGCAGGAATCGAAAAAGAAGAAAGAACGCCGAAAACTCACCAGCTCGCTGCCCGCCCCGAGCGTCGGCCGGTGGTTGAGGTAGTTCTCCTGCACCAGCAGCGGCACCATGTCCACGTCCGTGAACACCAGGTCCATGCGATCGAGGACCGTCAGGCTCGCGGAAGACCCGTCCAAGAGGGCTTTTGCGCACTCGAACGACGACGGCGGCGCGTCCTTGGCGCAGCCCGAGGCCGAGCGCTTGACGTCGTCCCACGAGAGCGACGGCCCGCGCAGGCGCGCCATCTGCAGCTGGCCGACCACCAGGCGGATGTCGCAGTGCGCCCCCTCGGCCAGCGACACCAGCGCCGACTCGGGCGCGGACAGGCCCTCGAGCCGCGCGATCTCCGCGCAGCGCCGCGCGACCTGCGCCGCCGTCGGCCGGCGGTACTCCAGTTCCATGCAGTGGCCGCGCAGCGCCTTGAGCTTTTGCGCCCAGCGGTCGTTGCAGATGCACACGACGGGCACGCGCGACGAGCGGATGGTGGCGATGAGGTCGGCGACGCCGCCGCGGTCGCCGGCGGACATGCCGTCGACCTCGTCCATGACGAGCACGGTGCGGCGGCCGCTGTGCGCGGCGGCGGCCGCGGTCGACGCCGAGCCGAGCGCCGCCGCCGGCGCCTTGCCCTTGCCGCCGCCCTGCGGCGCAAACGCGCCGCTGCCGCCGCCGCCGCCCGCTCCGCCATTGGTGTGCCGCGCCATCATGCCCAGCACGCTCTCGCTGCGCACCAGCTCCTTGACCATGTTGCTCAGCTTGCCCCCCACGCCCGCCCCGATCTTGGCGTCCGCCTTGGAGCGCGCGTCCGACGCGTTGACCTCGACCAGGTCGAACCCGAGCTCGCGCGCCACGATGTGCGCCGCGCTCGTCTTGCCGATGCCCGGCGGCCCGGAGAGCAAGACCGCCTTTTTGCTCATGTCGTACTTTGTGCCGCCGCCGCCGCGGCCCCACCCGCCCGAACCGCCCGCCCCCTCCATAGGGCGGGGGCTCGCGCCGCGGAGGTGCACGGCCTCCCACTGCGCGAGCCACTGCCGCAGGGCCGACACGTTGGCGTTGTTGCCGACGAGCTCGGCGCTCGTCTTTGGGCGGTGCTTGTCTACCCAAAGCATCGTCTCGCCGCGGTACAAGGGCGGGGGCATGAGCGCTGCGGCGCGCGCTGCTGCTGCTGCTGCTGCTGCGGCGGCGGCGGCTGCGGCGGCGGCGGCGGCCCCCGCCCCTCCCCCCATGGCAAAGGAGGAGGGGCCGGCGGCGGCGCCCGGGGCGGCGTTGAGCATGGCGGCGGCGGCGCGCGCGGCGGCGGCGGCGGCGGCGGCGGCGGCGGCGGCGGCCGCGTCGGTGGCGGCGCGGCGCTCGTGCTCGGCCTTCTCGCGCTCGCGGTCCTGGCGGCGGCGCAGGTCGGCCAGGGCGGGCTGGCTCGCGCGCAGGACCTCGAAGAAGCCGTCCTCGTCTACCACGGGGCACCGGGCCTTTTCGCGCGCGGTCCTGACCTTGTTGCGCGAGGCGCTGGCTCCGACGACCAGCGCGGCCGTCTTGCCCGAGACGGCGCCCGTCAGCCGCCCGCCGTGGCGCATGACCAGGTCGCGGAGCTCGTCGCGCGTCAGCGAGTCGAGCACGCCGGAGACCACGATGGAGCGCCCCGCGAGGGCGTCCGGGTGCGACTCGGGCGGCGGCGGCTTGAGCCCCCGCTTCGGCGGCGGCGCGTTGCTGTTGTCGCCCCAGCCGCCGCCCTCCTCCACAAACGCGATGTCGTCGTCCGCGAGGCCGACGCCGCCGGGCGCGAGGGCGGCCGCGAGGGCGGCGCCGGTCAGGAAGCCGGCGCGCGCGATGTCCGGGGGCACCTTGGCGGCGGACGCTGGGGAGCCGCGCGGCTTTTTGGGCGCGGCGGGCGGCGCGGGCGCGACGGCGCGCGGCGAGCCCTCCCGCGAGGCGGCCTTGGCCCTCTCGGCGGCCTTGGCCTTGTCGGCGGCCGTGCGCGGCTTGAACTCGACTTCGGTCGTCAGGCCCGTGCCCTTCTTGCGCTTCTTGGCCAGCAGCTTGGCGGCCTTGGCCACGGCCTCGGCGCCGCCGAGCGCGGCCGCGCCAAAGTTGTCGTCGTCGTCGTCGCCGCCGCCGCCGTCGCCGTCGCCGTTGCTGGCGCCACTCCGGCCGCCGCCGCTGGTGCCGCCGCCGCTCTTGGGGCGCGCGGTCGCGCCCGACGCCGGGCGCTTGGCCGCGGGCGACTTGGGCGCCGAGGGGGGCGCGCGCTTGCTGCCCAGGCCGGCGGCGAGCGCCTTCTTGGCCTTGCTGGGCGGGCCGCCGCCGTCCCCGCTGCTGTCGCTGCCGCCGTTGCCGTCGCCGTCGCTGTCGCTGTCGCCCAGAACCACCACGCCGCCGCCGCCGCCCTTCATCTTGCCGCCCTCGTCGCCGGCCACAAAGTCCGAGTCCTTGTCGTCGCCCTCGTCGTCGTCGCTGCTGGAAGAGCCGGCCAGGTCGACCGGCGGCTGCTGCGTGGTGTTGGCGGTGGCGCGCGGGGCGCGCTGGTTGCGGCCGGCGGCGGCGGGCGAGGCCGCGCCCCGCCCCTTGGCGGCGGCCGCCTTGTCGGCGTCGGCCGTGTCGTTGGAGGGGGCGACGGGGGGCGCGCCGCTGCCTGCTGCTCCTCCTGCCGCGCCGCCCGTCGCGGCGGCGGCCTTGGACGGGCTCTTGGCCGTGACCTTGCGCTGTTTTTTGTGGTTTGCGGGTTCGTGCTTTCGAGGGGGGCGTCGGCACGTTTTCGTGAGAGCGTCGGCGCGTCGATGCCGTCGTCGGCGTGTGCGCGCGATTTTGCGGTGCTGGCGCGCGGACGCGAGCGCTCCTCTCCCTCCCCCGAAACTCACGTCGGTCTTGAAGAACGACCGGATGTCCTGTGGTCGTTGTTGTTGTTGTTGGCGGTGGCGAAAGAGGAGAGAGGAGGGGCGTTTGCGCGTCAGTTTCCAGTTGAAGCTCTCTCTGTCCCTTCCTGGGGCCTCTGCCACAGCGAGCCTCACTCACCATGGGGCGTGTGCCGTGAGAGTTGCGCCCGCGCAGGAACAGCAGCAGCAGGTTGCGCCCTGCGCTTTTGGCGCGTGAGAGAAAAGAAAAGACGAGAAGCTTTCTTCAAAAAAACCGAGCGATCGCTGTCGTGAATCGCCGCTCCCCGTGGGAGAGAGGGGGAGTGTGTGTGCGGTCTTGTCGTGTGATGCCTGTGTTTGCGCGCGCGCAATCCAACCCGCGTATGTCTTGAGACCGTCACGACAGCGCGTGCGCTCGATTTTCTCGAGACAGCGTCTTCTGCGACCGGGAGACGCGACCCCCGCCTTTTTCGAGGAGATGGCGGCATGGCCGGGCGGCGGGGCGGGCGCCAACAAGCGTGCCGCGCTGCCGGTCGCGCTCCCCTCGAGCTCCCTGTTCTTTTGCAAAAGAGTGTGCAATCTTCAAAGCATCGCCCGCCCCTCGAACGCCCCGGCCTCCAGCGCCCCGCAGCACTCGGCGTACGGCAGCCGCGTCTGCGGGCACACCGCCCTGCGCCCGCCCATCGCCGACAGCACGCCCCGGCGCAGCGGGCAGCGCTCGCCTGGCGTCCTCCTCTCGGCCAGCAAGACGGCGAGGTCCTGCCCGTCCCGGTCGCGCTTGGCCGCGTCCACCACCGCCGTCAGCTCGCCTTGCGTGCGCGGCATGCGCCGCCCCGACGCCCGCCAGTCGCACAGGCTGTTGACGCGGAACCGCAAGGCCTCGTAGGCCTGCAGGCAGTCCCCGACCTGCCCGGGGCTGTAGCCTGTCCGCGCGGCCACAGACCGCAGCAGGCGCTCGCGGCGCGCGGCGCGGCGCGGGTCGGCCTCGACCGCGGCGCGCTCGTCGTCGCGCAGGGCCTCGACGATGCGCACGTGGTGGCGGGCGCGGTAGTAGAGCACGCGGCGCGACTCCTCCGCCTGGTACGCCCGGCGCAGCGGCGACAGCGGGGGCACGCTCCGGTGCGGGGGCGGGCGGGGCGGCGGCGGCGCGTCGTCGCTCTGCTCGCCCTGGTGCTGCAGGAACGCCTCCAGGTTGAGGTCGCGGTACTTCTCGAGGTTTGCATACCGGGCGTCGGCGTCGTCCTCGCCGCCTCCGTCCGTGGTGGGGGCGGCGGCGGCGGCGGCCGCGGAGGGTGGGTCGCCGCCCGCCGCCACCCCCTGCTGCTGCTGCTGCTGCTTCCGCCGCCGGCTTCCGCCCGCCAGCCCCCCCAAGCCCTCGGGCATCATGTCGCGCATCCACCCGGGCAGCCACGACGACCGCTCGCGCTGCATCTCCAAAGGGGTGCCCGGGCCGCCTCCGCCGTCGTCGTCGTCGGCGCCGTCGTCCGCCGCCGCCGCCGCCGCCCCGACGCCGCCGGGTCGTCCTTGCCCTCGGGGGGCAGCCGCTGCCGCCGCCGCTCCAGGGGCTGCCGTTGATTCGCTCGCACTCGCCCCGTCGCCGCCGCCGCTCGCGGATGCTGCGGCTGCGCCCTCGGCTGCTCCTCCTGCTGCTGCTCCTGCTCCTGCTGCAGCGCCCGTGCTGCTCGGCTCGACCCCTTGTCGCCGCCCAGGTGCCGCCGCCGCCGCCGCCGCCGCGTCGCCCGTGCCGCCGACCGCGACCACGGACGATCCGCCCTTCATCTCGCGCAGCAACCGCTGCCGCTGCTGCGCCTGGCGCTTGTGCTTCATCGCACGGCGGCCCTGAGGGTCGAGGAAGCTCGGGCCGCGCGTCGCGAACGAGCGCTCGTGTTGCTGCTGGTGGTCTTGCTCCAAGTCGCCCCAGAGTCTCGCGGGGCCGCACCCGCCGCTCGTCGCGGCCACGGCCGCGGGTGCCACGAGAGTAGTACCGCCGCCCCCGCGCGCTTGCGCGAGCGCGACGGCGCGCAGCAGCTGCTGCAGCTGCTGGTGGTGCCGCAACATCGAGTTTTGGTCTACAGTTGGGGGGTGTTTGCTTGCTCTCCTCTCTCTGTGTGGCCCTCCCCACGGATCGATCGAGCGTTCGCGTGTGAGTGTGTGTGTGGTGACTCGCTCCAGCTCGCCTCGCCGATGGAAATGATTGATTTAGCCGTCGGCTGCATTTGCCGGCCTTGTCGTCGCTGCGGAGAAGGCAATCGCGCCGCGCTGCGAGCGTCTGTGCCGCTCTTTAGCTCACCTTCGCGCCCCCCCCCACTCGGTCTCTTCCTCAAACAAACAGACGCACACACATACATTCACACGCAGCGACACATTCCACTTACCCATCCGCACCTCACTCTCGTGCGTGGGCCGCCTCCAGGGCAACGACGGGAGAGACGAAAAAACCGAGACTCCGCGTTTGACAAGGGTACGCGAGCAGAACTCTCTATCTCTTTGCAGCACAAAGGACGGCGAGGCAACGCGCGTCCAGTGCGTCCGCCCTTCAGATGCTGTCGGGGCGTTGCTGCTGGTCGCGGGACACACGAGAGGAGGAAGGACGAGGGAGGGCCAGTGGCGAGATCGAGGCTCCTCTTCTCCTTTTCCGTCTACGCGCCCAAAGAGCAGCACCGACACACGCGCGCGTGTCCTCTTTGGACGACGGTCCGACCCCTGCATTGCGCACCCGCCTGCCCCATCCATCTCTCTCTCTTTGAGAAAAAGGAGACACCGAAAGGAAAAAACCAAAAAAACCAAAAACCAAAAAACCAAACCCCACTCAACGCCCCCTCCCCCCCTTTCTCCCAAACGCCAAACAGAAGAAGCAAATCATGGCCGCGCGCAGCTCGGCGGCCGTGCAGCAGCTGCTGCGGCCGCTGCTGCAGCAGCAGCAACAGGCGGCCTTCACCACCGGTGCCGCCGCCGCCGCTGCCGCGCCCGCGCTCGCCGTCGCCGCCGCGCCCGCGCTCGCCGTCGCCGCCGCGCCCGGCGCCGCGGCCGCCGCCCTCGGCCTCCGCCGCGGCGGCCGCATTCCTCTGTCCGAGCCCCTGCCGGGCGTGCCCGCCGTCAAGCCGGCCCCCCAGCCCCGCCCCTCGATGGCCCTCATCACGGGCCTCGAGGGCGGCGCCCGCGCCGTCGCCACCGACGCGCCCGGCCCAAACGTCTGCGTCGCCGTGTTCGTCGGCGCCGGCTCGGCCGACGAGGCCGCCGCCGGCGCGCCCGGCGCCGCCAAGCTCCTCGAGGCAATGGCCTTCCGTTCCACCGCCCACCGCTCGACCTTCCGGGTGTCGCGCGAGCTCGAAAAGTACGGCGCCGTGGCCACGGCCGTCGCGGGCCGCGAGCACCTGGCGTTCTGCGTCGAGGCGACCAAGCTGCACGCGGCAGAGGCCACCGAGCTGCTGCTGGATGCGGTTTTAAACGCGCGGCTGCCGGATTGGGAGCTGCGCGACGTCAAGAGCGCGGTGGCCGACGAATCGGCGTCGTCGGCGTCCTCGCCCGGCGCGCTGGCGGTCGAGCTGCTGCACCGCGCCGCCTTCTCGGGCGGGCTGGGGGCGCCGCTGGCGCCCGACGCCGACGCGCTCGAGCGCACGGGCGGCGACGAGCTGCGCGCGTTTGCCGCCGCGCACCTGCGCCCGTCGGGCCTCGTCATCGCGGCAACGGGCGTCTCCCCCGACCAGCTGCGCGCGTTTGCGGGCCCCTTGCTGGCCGAGGCGGCGGCGGCCCACGGCGGCGGCGGCGTCAGCGGCGGCGGCGGCGGTAGTGGCGGCAGCAGCAGCGCCTACGTGGGCGGCTTTTTGACGGCGCTCGCGCCCGGCGTCGCGCCCGCCGTCGGGCTCGCGTTCGAGGCGGCCGGAGGGCTGTCCGACCTGAAGGCCACCGCCGTCGCCGCCGTCGCCAAGGCGCTGCTCAACGCCCCCGTGCGCGCGTCGGTCCCCTTCTCGCGCAAGGCCGACGCCAACCCCCCGGCCCTGGCGGGCGGCTACGCCCCCGTCGCCCACCTGTACCGCTCGACGGGCCTCATCGGCCTGGTCGCCGGCTGTGCGCCGGTGGCGCCTCGGCCGCGCTCGACGCGCTCTCGACGCGCTTCGACGCGCTCGCGTCCAAGCCCATCCCCGAGGGGAGCCTCGCCGCCGCCAAGCAGCTCGCGCTCGGCGGCTACGCCTCCGCCGTGTCCGCCAAGCCGGGGGCCGTGCAGGACGCCGGCATGCAGCTGCTGGCGCGCGGAAAGTACGCCGAGGGCGAGTATTCGGCCGCTGTCGCAAGCGTGACGGCGGCCGACGTCGCCGGCATGGCGCGCGCCGCCATCTCGGGGGGCCGGCCGACGGTGGTGGCGACCGGGGCGCTGCGCGACCTGCCGCGCTACGACGTGACGGCGCGGAAGTTTATCGCTTGAATGGACGACGACGAGGAGGCGCGATTACTTTTTAGTTTATTTTCGTCTTTGCGGGGGGGGTCTTGGAGAAAAAACCCGGACGCAGACTCTTTCCTTGGCGCAAGCGCGTCAAGCCCCCAGCGGCGTCTGTTCCCGGCAGCAACTGCGGCCAAAGCTCCCCTTAACCCCCCTCTCTAGCCGTCCGTGTAGTGTGTGGCCGTCGCCCTTTGTCTTGTTTTAATCGTCGTGCGAATAGCCAAGGGACGCAACAGATTCGATCGAGGGGAGAGATAAATCAGTCGCAAAAGAACAATTTACAGAAATGTCCGTCCGCCTTTCGTGTCGAGTTTCTTCTTATTTCGTCTGCGTATTTTCGGCGGCGGCGGCGGCAGGCACCCCAGCGGCAGCAGAGGCGCCGTCCACGCCCAGCTCGGGCTCCAGCAGCGTCTTGAGCTCGCGGTGCGGCTTGGGCGCGTTCGGGTTGCCCGCCGTGTAAAAGGCCTGCAGCAGGCGGATCGCCTCGTCCGCGAGCAGGCCGCTCTGCCGCTCAAAGCCGCGGCCGGGCACGCCGAGCGACTTGACCGGCGCGGGCGGCAGCGGCGGCGACCCCCCGCCGTGCCCCCCCTGCTCCCCCCCCCCGCGCCCCCGCCCGTCCGCGCGCGCCCGCGACCGCGCCCGCGCCGCCACCTCCTCCGGCGGGCCGTGGTAACCCCCCGAGCCGCACGCCCCGCACCCGTCCCGGTGCACCGACAGGATCGAGCCGCACCCGCCAAACTTGTCGTTCGCGCATCCGAAGACGACGCGGCCCATTCCGACGAGCGCCAAGGCTCCGGAGCACATGATGCACGGCTCGCACGTGACGTAGAGGGTGCACGCGGCAAAGTCGGCGCGGTCGGGGCACCCGCCCGAGGCGCCCAGGACCTCGTCGATGGCCTGGAACTCCGCGTGCCGCGTGGCGTTGCGCGCCGCGTTTGTCAGGTTGAAGCCGCGGCCGACGACGGCGCCGGCGTCGGCGCGCTTCTCGCGGCGGACGATCACGGCGCCGACGGGCACCTCGCGGCGGCGGAGGGCGACGCGGGCCTGGACGAGGGCCTCGCGCATGTAGCGGACGTCGTGCTCGGTCCAGTCGGTGCAGGGGACGGGGGTGTCGTGCGCAGGCAGCGGCGGCTCGGGGCGCGCCGCGGGCGGCGGCGGCGGCGGCGGCGGCGGCGGCGGCGGCGACGCGCGCGAGGCAGAGGCGGCGCGGGCGGCGGCGGCCGCCGCCGCCGCCGCCTCTGCCGCCGCGTCCGCTGCTGCTGCCGCCGGCACCGCTGATGCTGCTGCTGCCTCTGCCGCCGCCGAGCCGTTGTGTCCTGCTTCGCCGCCCCCTCCCGCGCCTCCTGCCGACGTGTGCGCCGCCGCCGCCGATGACCCTTCCGCCGCGCGCTGCTGCTGAGGGTTGTGGTGGTGGTGGTGGTGGCGGTGCTGGTGCTGGTGCTGGTGCTGGTGCTGGTGCTGGTGCTGGTGCCGCTGGAACGCCGCCGCTGTCGTGCAGACGGCCGCCGCGGCCGCCGCGTCCAGCGTCAGCGCCGCTTGCTGCTCGGCCTCCTGCGCGCGGCCGGCGGCGGTGACGGCGGCGACGGCGGCGGGGGCCGCGGCGGCGTCGGCCACGTCGGCCGACGCCATTGCGAGGGCGGCGGGGTTGCGGCGGCGGTCTTCGAGGCCGAGGCTCTTGCTGCTGCTGCTGCTGCTGCTGCTGAAGCCCTCTGTCGCGGCGGTTGAGGGAGGACGAGGACGCCAAGCGACGCGGGCCGCGAGCGGCGGCGGCGACGGCGACAGACGCGCGGCGGCGGCGGGCAACGGCGGGCCGCTGTTTGTGGCGCGCGCGCGCGCGAGCAAGAGCAGGGGCCGGCAGCGGCCACAGGACAGGGCGGTGATGGCGGTCACGATCGCTGTGCAGGAGGAGGGGCGCATGAACGGCGCGTGCACCGATCAGTTTTTTTCGTGTTTCGCCGGCGGGAGGTGTTCGCTTCTTGAAAGTGATCGCTTGCGTGCCTCTCGCCCTTCCGCCGACGGGGAACTTCTCGCTGATGATGATGATGGTGCAGTGCTCAGAAGGTTGGTATCTAAGTGCCGGGTGGTGCGGAAGAGAGCCGCCGAAGGAAGGATGGGAAAGGAAGAGGAGGAGGGAGCCAGAGGGAGAGGGAGAGGGGGGGCAGCAAGGAGCCTCCGTCCCCCCTCCTTTCCCCACGCCCACGTACGTGGATTTTCCACTCTAGTCCTCACTGAAAGACAACGCACGCTTCATCGTCGCCCCTGCCTCCTCACCCGCATTCGTGGACGCCCCCCATTCGCGAGCGCACCTCCAAGGACGTCGCTACCATAAAAAAAGCTCTTTCGATCCGCGCCTTCCCCTCGTCCTCAGTCGAGGCCCCCAATCCAATCCAGCGCATCGACGTCCTTTAGATGAGCGCCACCATGACCACGCGCGCCGCGCGCGGCGTCGGCGCGGCGCCCTCGTGCGCCGCGCGCGCCCCATCGTCCTCGTCGTCTGCGCCTCTCGTCGGTGGCTCGTCGCGCCGCGTCGTCGTGGCCTCCCGCGCGCGCGCGTCGCGCCGCGCCGCCGTGCGCGTGACCGCCGACTTCCCCAAGCCGGCCTTCGAGAGCGCTGACACCTTCCAGGAGTACCAGGCGCTCAGCGCCAAGTTCCGCGCGCTGCCACGCCCCGAAAAGCCGCTGCGCGTCGTCGTCGCCGGCGCGGGCCTGGCGGGCCTGTCGACGGCAAAGTACCTGTCAGACGCGGGGCACATCCCCATCGTGCTCGAGGGGCGCGACGTGCTGGGCGGCAAGGTGCGATGCGTGTGCGACTGTTGCTTCTTTCTCTTCGGGGGCGGCGCGCGCGCACACAGAGATAGAGGGAGTTTTTTGGGCAGCGGACCCCCCCCCCCCCGCGCTTCCCGCCTTCCCCTTCCGCGCGCTCCTCTTCTCGATCTCTCTCTCTCTCGCGCGCTCTTGCTTTGTCCGCCCACGACCCTCCTCCTCCCGCTCACCCAATCACCTACTCCCCACCCCTCGAATCACAACACCAAAACAAACAAAAAAACCGCCCAAAACGCGCCCCCTCCCAAAATAACCCACCCACCCCGAAAAAAACAAAAACAGGTCGCCGCTTGGAAGGACGAGGACGGCGACTGGTACGAGACGGGCCTCCACATCTTCTTCGGCGCCTACCCCAACATGATGAACCTCTTCAAGGAGCTCGGCATCGAGGACCGCCTGCAGTGGAAGTCCCACTCGATGATCTTCGCCCGCCCCGACGCGCCCGGAGAGTTCAGCCGCTTCGACTTCCCCCAGTGGCTTCCCGCCCCGCTCAACGGCATCGTGGCCATCCTGCGCAACAACCAGATGCTCACGTGGCCCGAGAAGATCCAGTTTGCCTTGGGACTCCTGCCCGCGATCGTGTTCGGCCAGAAGTACGTCGAGGCGCAGGACAAGCTAACGGTTACCCAATGGATGAAGCAGCAGGGCGTGCCCGACCGCGTGAACGACGAGGTGTTCATCGCCATGGCGAAAGCCTTGGCGTTCATCGACCCGAGCGAGCTGTCCATGACGGTGGTGCTGACGGCGCTCAACCGCTTCCTCCAGGAGACGCACGGGTGCAAGATGGCCTTTTTGGACGGCGCGCCGCCCGAGCGCCTGTGCGCGCCCATGGTCGAGCATTTCACCTCGCGCGGAGGGGAGGTGCAGCTCTCCAAGCGCGTCAAGGCGTGGAACCCGCGCGCCGACGGCAAGGGGCTCGAGTCCGTGACCCTGACCTCGGGCGAGACGGTGCTGGCCGACGCCTACGTCTCCGCCGTGCCCGTGGACATCATGAAGCTGCTGGTGCCGGAGCCGTGGGCGCGCGACTCGTACTTTACAAAGCTGGAGGGGCTCGAGGGCGTGCCCGTCATCAACGTGCACCTTTGGTTCGACCGCAAGCTGACGACCGTCGACCACCTCTTGTTCTCCCGCAGCCCCCTCTTGAGCGTGTACGCCGACATGTCGACCACGTGCAAGGAGTACTACTCGACCGAGGCGTCGATGCTCGAGCTCGTGTTTGCGCCCGCCGACGCGTGGGTCGGCCGGCCCGACGAGGAGATTGTGGCGGCGACGATGGGCGAGCTCGAGCGCCTGTTCCCCAACGAGGTGCGCGCGGACCAGCGCGACGGCTTCGCCAAGCTGCGCAAGACCAAGGTGGTCAAGACCCCGCGCTCGGTGTACCGGGCCGTGGCCGGGCGCGAGGACTTCCGCCCGCTGCAGCGCTCGCCCTACCCGCGCTTTTACCTGGCGGGCGACTACACGAAGCAGAAATATCTGGCGTCGATGGAGGGCGCCATCCTGAGCGGCAAGCTGGCGGCCGAGGCCATCTGCGAGGACCTGGCGAGCGGGCGGCTGGCGCCGCGCGAGGCGGCGGCCTCGGCGGTGGGGGCGGGGCAGAAGCAGCCGGCGCTGGCCGCCTGAGCGCTCGTGTGTCTTTTCTTTTTTGTTCTCCTCCGAGAGAGGGGGGGGGGGCGCTTCGCGGGCCGCCTCGTTTTTTTGTGCTTTCAAGTCTTCAATCGTGGGGTTCTCCCGCTCCCGCGTCGCCCCTTTTTGTGATGTCGCGGTTGTGCAGTAGGAGTCTCGGGCGCCTGCGTCTGGTGTAGCCTTTTCTTCCCCCCCTTCGAATGAAACCATATCGTTTTCCCGACGCCTTGGCGTGGTCTCCCTAGGCGCGTTGCTTTTCCCGGCGCCTGGCGCGGCCTCTCGCGCAGGCAATGGCTCGGCAGCGGCAGACGATGACGGTGACCAGGGAGCGGTCGCGTCCCCGCGTGTGCGCGCGCGCTCCCGGTGCGCAGGGGCCGAGCGAGAGAGCGAGACGAAGGCAGCCGACATTGCCGCGCGCGCGGCACGCAGCCGAGTGGAGAGAGACTCGCACAAAAGGAACAAACGACGAAGAGCCTAAAGCCCTCTCGGGACCCCTTTTCCGTTTCTTGAAACACGGGACCTCCGTCGCGAGATAGCCCCCCCACACACACGCGCATACTGACACACTGACACACACTCCCAGCATTGCATCTCCATTCACAAACTGACCATTCACAGCCCCGAACTTGCGCATTGACATTGGTTGGAGAAAAGAGACGAAAGCAACCGCCAGGCGGAAGAAGAGCGTTTCGTTTTGCGCCTCGGGCGCTCGTTGGCAGCTTGACCGAGGAACGCACCCCATTTCTAAGCGTCGCCCGCGAGGCCGACCGTTGTCCCGGACGTCGACCTGCACGGCAACACGGCAGGCGGCGCGCGGAGGAGCAAGGCAGAGAGACAAAAAGGAAACCGAGGTGCAGGGAAAAAATGTCGGCGTCGGCGCCGCCCCCGCGGGCGGCGGCGGTAGCTTCGAGGAGGCCGCCGCCGCCGGCCGCGCCCTCGTCCCCCCCCCCGCTCGAGGACGCCGCGTTTGGCAGCTCCCGCCGCTGGGCCTCGCACGAGTACGCCCGCCTCGCCGAACTCGTCGCCGAGCACGGCACGCGCCGCTCCTGGTCGGCCATCGCCGCGCAGCTGCCCGGCCGCACGGGGAAGCAGTGCCGCGAGCGGTGGGTCTGCCAGATGGCGCCCGGTCTCACCAAGGCGCAGTGGTCGCCGCGGGAGGAGCTGCGCCTGGCGCGGCTGCACGCGGTGCACGGCAACCGCTGGGCGGCCATCGCGCGCGAGCTCCCCGGCCGCAGCGACAACTGCTGCAAAAACCGCTTCAACGCGACGCGCAGGTGCTCGACGGCGCGCGGGGCGAGCCCGCTGTGGCGGTACGTGCGCGCCCTGGCGGCCGGGGACGGCGGAGAGGCGGGGGCGGCGCGGGCGCTGGTCGAGGCGGAGCGCGGCCTGGCGCTGGCGGTGGCGTGGGAGGCGACGGCGCTGCGCGTGGAGGGGGAGGAGGCGGCGGCGGCGGCCGACGAGGACGACGAGGAGGGGGAGGAGGGAGATGAGGAGGCAGAGGACGACGCGGAGGAGGGCCTTATTGACGAGCAAGGGGGCGGCGGCCTGATGGAGCAGGCCGCTGCTGCTGGCGCGCGTGGTGCTGCTGCTGGCGGGCCGGGGCCGCTCGCGAGCGTCCGCGTCGCCGGGCCGTCGCCGCCGCCCTCGCCGCAGCCGCAGCAGCCGCAGCAGCAGCAGCAGCAGCAGCAGGCGCGCCCCGCGGACGACCTGTTTTCGTCCTTTGCGCGCCCGCTGGCCCCGCTCAAGACGTCGCGCGTCCCGCGCTGCAGCAGCAGCAGCGCGGGCGCCGCGGCCGGCTCCTACGCGGCCTCTGCCCCGCCCGAGGCGGCGGCGGCAAGCGCCGGCGCCGGCGCCGGCGAACGAGGAGGGTGGCGGGGAAGCGGCCTCCCGCCCTCGGCGTCGCCGCCCGCGCGCGTCGGGTGCGCCCAGCCGCCCCCCGCCCGGCCGGCCGGCCCCTGGGCCTCCGCGGCCGACGAGGCCGCCGCCCTCGCGGAGGCCGCGGGCTTCTCGCCGCGCATGGCGATGGCCGTCGCCGGGCTCGCGGCCCTGCGCGCGTCGGCGCCGAACTTTCTGCCGGAGCGGCCGATGGCCGACGCGCCGCCGCCGCCGCCGCCGCCGCCGCCGCCGCCGCCGCCGCCGCAGCAGGCAGGCGCGCTCGCGGCCGCGGCCGGAGCAGCGATGCTCGCCCCCGCGCCCACCGGGACGCCCTCGGCGGCCTATGGCGGCGCCCCGGCGTCCACGGGCGGTGGCAGCTCGGCCTTTTCCCACTCGCCCATGTACCAGCCGCAGCGCCACCACCGGGCCGGCGCCGCCGCCGCCGCCGCGCCGCCCTCGCCCCTCGGCCAGCACCAGGGCAGCGGCGCGGCGGCGGCGGCCGGGGCGGCGGCCGTGCTGGACATGCCGCCGCTGGCGGTGCAGTTCTTGAGGGAGCAGCAGCGGCGCCGGCAGCAGCTCCTGGACATCCTGCTCCCCTCGTGCAGCGGCGAGGAGGCGCACACGGCCGGCGGCTGCGGCGTGTACGGCCTCAGGCCGGCGGCGGCAGCAGCAGCGGCGGCAGTGGCAGCGGCGGCGGCGGCGGCGCCCCCTCCCTGGTCGTCCTTTTGCCTCGCCGGCAGCGGCAGCGGCAGCGGCGCGATGTCGTCGTTTGGCGGCGGCCACATTGGCGGCAGCGCAGGGGGCCACGGCGGACACGCGCCGCACTATCTGTCCATGCCCGCGCCCGAGCAGCTGCACTACGCGCTCCTCCTCCGCACCATCCACGACAGCCGCGACCTGGCGCTCGGCTTCGGCGGCGGCGGCGGCGCGGGCTGCTTCTGTGCGTCCGCCGGGGCCGCCGCCGCCCCGGCCGCCCCGGCCGCGTTTGCGCCCCTTTCCGGAGCCAAGCGCCCGCCGCCCTGCTCGTCCGGCGGCGGCAGCGGCGCGACGGCGCTGGCGGCGCCTTCGTCGCCCGGCATGCTGCGCGCGGCCAAGGAGCCGCGCCTGCAGATGTGAGGGGGAAGACTGTTTTTTCTTTCTTTGCGGCCGCGGCGCGGCGCCGGCTTCTGTTTGCCCCTCTCCCAACCCACCCTTCCGTTCACCCCCCACCCCTCTCTCTCCCCTCTTCTATACCATCCCATTCCATCGTCCCCACCTCTTTCCCATGCTTCATTTTGTTCTCGTCGTGCCGCTGAAGCGCGCGCGCGCGCGCCCCCTGCCGCCGCCGCCGCGCCGACCTTTCCCCGCCCCGCCCGCTCTTCTCTCTCCCTCTATGTAGCGTAATGGACGATGAGTTTAATATGCTTTGATTACACGTGCGACAAGTGTCGTCGGGGAGCGCCGGCAGACGAAGGGGGTTGGACGGCCGGCGAACAAATGGACGGCGAAAAAGGGTTGCCCCCGCCGCCCTCGGTCCCCCGTCCGCCGCCGCCCCCGCCTCCTCTCCGCCTCTCGTTCCTCCTCTCTCTCTTAGCGCTTGCCGCGGCCGACCACCTTGGCCGCCAACGCCCCCTGCCCGCCCTTGGGCCCCTTGTTCGCCGCCGCCACCTGCGCCTGCTTGGCCGCCTTCGCCTTCTTCGCGCGCTCCTTGATCTCGCGGATGGCCGCCTCGCGCGACGCCTGCCGCACCTCGGGCTTCTCCTGCCGGCGCTTCTGCAGCACCTCGAGGCTGACGCCGACGATGGCGCGCGCGTTGCCGCGGCCCAGGTTGCGGCGCTTCTTGCGCGCGGCCTCGGTGACCTGGTCCTTCTTGTGCTGCTTGCGGTAGGTGGTGGTCCACGCGAGCTTGGCCGGGCGCAGGCGGTTGTTGTATAGCGAGCGGCACTTCTTGCTCAAGAAAAGGTACTGCTGGTTGTCCGTACGGACGAACAGCACGCCGCGGCCCGGCCAGATGCGCAGGCCGCTGAAGCGGCACGTGGTCGTCTTCAGCACCATCCTGCTGCTTCTTGCCTTTTGGGCTTGTTGAGTTTGTCTCTTCTGTGGTGTGTTGAGGCGCGTGGGTGGGTTGGGGTGTGGGTGTTGAAGGGGGGGCGATTGCGTGAGCGGTTTTGGATCGGCGTCAAGGGGGGCGGAAAAAGAGGGGAGAGACGCGAGTAGGGCGTGTTTTGGTCGCGAGTCCTCGAGACACCAATCACGCCAATCACGTCCGACGCAAGCGATCTGGCAGGCGACGCCGCCCTTGGTCCGGAGCGTGCGTCCAGATGAGGGCGTCGTGCTTCCGAGCCAGAGAGGGCGGGCCGACGGCGGCACCACCAGCTGCTGCTCGTCCCCTCGCTGCCTTCCCTCTCGCCTCCTCCGCTTTCTCCGCCTCCACTTTTGCCGTTCATGACGACGGGACGCGGAGACGCCGGCGCAAGACGGAGCGCATCAGCGGGGTGTGTGACGCGCCATCGCACGGCCTCGGCGGGCGCCAGAAGCCGGCGATCGGCGACCCGCAAACTTGCTTGCTGCTGCCCCTCTCTCTCTCTGAGCGTGATGTTTGGAGCGCGCGCCACAGAGAGGCAAGCGGGTCCGAACCAAGGAGGGTCGCGGACTGACCTAGACGCGCCTTTTCTGCTGAGGAAAAGACGGAACGGGGAAAGAGGGAGAGGTAAGCGGAGGCAGGGGTCGACGATTTAGTCTGCGAGGGCGGCGGCGGCGGCGGCGGCGGCGGCGGGCGGTCGAGAGCGGCGAGGGCTGCAGCCTGCGTCGCCCCTCTTGCTTGCTCGCTCCGGACCCTCGCTCCTCTTGCTCTGGCAAAACAAGCGACAAACGCGCGCCCGCGGACGACCAGCGATCGGGACGCCCCTTCCCGGAAGACGACCATCGCGCAGTTGTCTCTCGCACGATCCCTGACCAAAACAGCACCAAACCGCCGCGCCCCCCCCGCCCCCCCCCGCATCCCCGGCCCCCGCCGCCGCTGCCACCCGGGCGGCCTCCCCGCCCTCTTTCCGCACGCCCAGGGCTCAAAGTCCGTCCAAGACGCCCTCTCGCGCCTACTGCTGAAACACCCAAAGACCCGGTTTCGGACGGCTTCGGACGACTGTTGACGTTAACAAACGAAAAAACCGATGCGAACGAAGGTGCGCAAAAGCAAGACGCCCCCCTCTTTGGAAAGCGAGCCGGCGAACCCCCCTTCCCTTGACGGTCTACGAGCGCGGCTTCTCCTTCTTGCCCTTGAACAGCGCGATCAGCGCCACGCCCGCCACCTTCACCACCTTGAAGCGGACGCCCGGGATGTCCCCGACGGCGTGGCCGCGCCGCCCAAAGCCGGCGATGAGCACCTCGTCGTTCTCCTCTATAAAGTTGAGGCAGCCGTCCATGGGCACGAACGCGGCGATCTTCTTGCCGTTCTTGATCAGCTGCACGCGCGCGCACTTGCGGATGGCGCTGTTGGGCTGCTTGGCCTCGATGCCGATCTTCTCGAGCACGATGCCCTTCGCGTGCGAGGCGCCCGCGAAAGGCTTGCGCCACTCGCTGCCCAGGTTGGCCTTGTTGTAGTCCTTGTCGGCCCAGCGCTGGTTGCGGCGGTGGGTCTTGAGCTTGCGCCCGGCTCCGAGACCGCGGGTCTTGCTGCGGTTTGGCGTGTTTGATAAGGGGATTTTGAAGCAGGAGAGTGTTTTTTTGGGTGAGCGGGCGGGCGGCCTCTTGCGTCTGCGAGCAAGCGGCGGCGGAAAACGACCCCGGCGGCGGCCCGTCGCCGCCGACGGCGGCGCGGGAGGGAGTGCCTCGCTCGCGGACGACTGGGAACGGGGGCGCCCAGAGCGCTGATCGGGTCGATGCGCGACCCGTTCAGGTCTTGCGTCGCGCGCTGCGTCCGCGCCGACGCCCTCTCCTCTTGTCGGCGGAAGAGGAGAAAGCAAAAGAGGAACTGCAGCCAGAGGGGCAGAGAGTCTCCTCCTCTCTGTCTTCCGCCACATCCTTTCTCCATCGGCGCCCGCCACCGGATCAGGCGGCGATTGATCGCGCCGATGCGGGACAGTGCTTGGTCCGCGCGCGTCGCCCCGGGCCGGGCGACACCGCTTCGGAGAAGGGCAAGAGGGGGCGCCGGCAGCAGCCCTCGTTTTTTTCGCTCCGCGCGCGCGCTCGATCAGAAGGCAAGGACAAGGTGCGGCGCGCGGCATACGCGGGTTGACGCACCCCATGGTGTAGTGCTGTTGTCTGTTGCTCCTGAGAAAAAACGAGGGTCTGGAAAGAGGGTGGGGCTGCGGAGGGGGCGCAGACGAGACAAGTTCTGGAGGGGAGCCACGAGAGTTTCTCCGCCGTCCGCCGCCCCGCCGGTGAGCGGCCCGGCGCCCGCCGCTCAAACGATCAAAAGCCTTGCTTCTTGTGGGCAAGACCGCTTTACATGATCGTGGTGCCAAGGAGGAGAGAGGCCGGATCCCTTCCCATCTATTGTCGAGGTCCCCATCTTGCCATGAAGAGACGGCCGCGCGCATCAGACGACGAGCACAGGCGGAAGTGCCGCCCCCCCCCCCCCCCCCCCCCCCCCCCCCCCCCCCCCCCCCCCCCCACCCCCCACCCAACACACCACCACACCAACA
>Ga0105053_10003600_pt1 | contig 23493 bp, 21 predicted proteins | sample BON01_FD_78093 | JGI IMG/M metagenome (GOLD analysis project Ga0105053, IMG submission 78093) | Freshwater microbial communities from Lake Bonney liftoff mats and glacier meltwater in Antarctica - BON-01 | ecosystem: Environmental > Aquatic > Freshwater > Ice > Glacier meltwater | place: Lake...
ACGTGGGAACAAGCACTGCACGCGATTCAGCCGTGGCTGGTGAGATCAACCGGCTGTTGCTTCTGCTGCGGCAGCAAGTTTGATGATATTATTGTCGCTTTAACTTAACGTAGTAATACTAGCCATGATCAAAAACATCCTCATCACCGGCGTTTCCCAGGGCTTAGGTCTGGCGGTGGCTCGCGCCGTGGTCGCTCAGGGATGGACGGTCTATGGGTTGAGCCGCACGCTGTCTTCTGATTTCGCTACTCTCCAGACGGAACAACCGGATCGGGTGAAGTTTTACCCGTTTGATTTGGCAAATATTGATGAGGTGAAAACGAAACTTTTCAAAGAGTTCGTTGGGCTCGATGTGCCTCTGCATGGATTGGTTAATAATGCGGCGGCGGCCTATGATGACTTGGTGACTAATTTGGATCTGGAACGATTGCAGGCGATGTATGCGGTCAATGTCTTCGCTCCCATGATGGTGACGCGACAGGCGATCCGGAACATGCTTTTGCATGGGCAGGGAGGCTCGATCGTGCAGATTTCTTCGATAAGTGTGCACACCGGCTACAAGGGTTTGGCGATGTATGCTTCGACGAAGGGGGCACTCGAAGCATTCTCCAAAAACACCGCCCGAGAATGGGGTGAACGGGGAATCCGATCCAACTGTGTGGTGGCCGGGTTTATGGAAACGGCGATGAGCGGAACTTTGACTGATGAGCAGCGCCAGCGGATTTATCAGCGCACGGCGCTGAAGCAGGCGACTTCCCTTGAATCGGTCGCCGCGACCGTGGTTCATCTCCTCGGTGACGGAGCGGCATCGATTACGGGGCAATCCGTGGTCGTCGATTCAGGCACAATTTGAGCTCCCGAGCTCAAATCGTCCCTGAATCGAGGTTAAACAGTGACGAACCGTGAGACAGTGAGGCGGTGTCGAGCTGTGAGACAGTGAGACGGTGGCGATCCGTTAAGCGGTGACGAACCGTGAGGCGGTGACGATCCGTGAGACAGTGAGACGGTTAAGCGGTGACGAGCGGTGAGACAGTGATGCGGTTTACTGATTCTCGGTGTGAAGGTTTTACTGTTTAGCTGTGGATCCTGTGGATCGGATAAAGCAGTTAAGCGCTTGAGGTGATCTCAGATCGTTCTAAAACGGTGACTGAAATGAAAGCTCAATACGTCCATGAACTGGAGGCTTACAAGGAAGCTTTCCGGCTACAGCAGGAGATTTTTGAAGCGACTAAGGGTTGGCCCAAAGACGAGACGTATTCGTTAATTGATCAAGTGCGTCGGTCATCGCGGTCGATTGGTGCGAATTTGTCCGAAGCGTGGGCGAAAAGACGTTATCCTGCCCATTTTCTCAGCAAGCTTACTGACGCAGATGGCGAGATATCCGAAACGCGTCACTGGATTGCTACTGCTCATGCTTGTGGTTATTTGAGTGATGAGGGACGAAGTTTACTGGCAACCCATGTTGATAAGGTCGGTGGACTATATGGTGGAATGATTCAGAAACATCGCCAATTCTGCCTGCCCAAGTTGTCGTGAGTTCCACTGTATTACTGTTTCACCGATTAACTGTTTCACTGTCCTACTGTCCTACCGATTAACTGTTTTACTAAATTACTGAAATGAGTGCATTACCGGGTTTGATTATCATCGGTGCTGGTGGCTTTGGTCGCGAGATGGTCGCGTGGGCCGAACAGTCGATGCAGGTGGGTCGAGATTGGGAACTCAAGGGGCTGATTGATGATGATCTGGAGGCATTTGCCACGAAGCCCAGTCCTGGCAAGCTGCTGGGGCGAATAGAAGATTATGAGCCTTCGAGCGATGAGGTCTTTATCTGCGCGATCGGGGTGCCTGCTATTAAGCGGAAATGCTCTGAATTGATTGCTTCGAGAGGGGGGCGATTTACGCAGCTGTTTCATCGGACCGTCGTCCTAGGCCATGAGGTCGATCTGGCGGAGGGGGTGGTGCTTTGTCCGTATGTGGTCGTCTCGGCCAATAATCGAATCGGCCGAGGTGTGGGGGTGAATATCCATGCGTCGATCGATCATGACGCTAATGTCGGAGACTGGAGTCAGATCAATTGTCATGCTGATTTGACGGCTTCGGTTGAGGTTGGTCGGGAAGTCTTTATGGGCAGCCGAGTCTCGGTGATTCCTCAGGTAAAAATAGGAGACAAGGCCTACGTGGGTGCGGGTTCAGTGGTGCTGCGTGATGTGGCAGCTGGCACCAAGGTAATCGGTGCACCGGCTCGACGAATTGGTTAACAACGGTTTATATTTTGAAGACAAAGCCTCTACTTATATCAGCGGTTGTGGTGATCTTGCTCGGAGGGCTATCGCTGCAATTTGCGCGTGTGCGCAATGTCAAGAAAGGCGACACCCAATCGGAAGCACGCCCGGTCGGCTTGGGCGAAAAGATTCCACTGCAAATTGCAGGTTGGTCAGGAAGAGATGAGCCGTTGGGACCGAATGAATTCATGCAATCGGCGGTGGAGAAAACGCTCAATTACGATGATTTCGTGAATAGGATTTACGAGCGTGGAGGTCGTAGTGTTGGCATTTACGTGGCCTATTGGACGGCGGGTCGAATGCCCGTGCAGAAGGTGGCCTCGCATACTCCTGATCGCTGTTGGACGGAAAATGGCTGGGTCTGCGACGATGCGAGATTTCCGGAAGTAGTAGCCGTGGGCGAAACCACTTTAAAGCCGGCCTATTGGCGGATCTTTTATCCTCCGGGGGCAATTGGGGAGAGTGCCAAGCAATATGTGCTCTACTGGCATCTGGTGGGAGATGAGCTCTATGATTACGGGGATGGTTTTAATCAACGGGCCAATCCGGTTCAGTGGTGGCGCGACACGCTCCATTACGCGATTAAGGGGAGCGCGGAACAGTATTTCATCCGGGTGACGAGCAATGTGCCATTTGATCAAATACAGAATGATCCTGGCTATCAGGAGTTGTTGGAGGCGCTCTCTGCGTTAGGGCTGGCTAGCGACTAGGAACTAGACGCGAGGAGAGCTGACGAAGCGCGGGAGCGCGGAGATGGTCAAATGCGTAGTATTTGGTCCTGTAGCGTAGCGGAAGGATGATTGAAACGGGTGCCCAGGTCGCAGGGCGGTTGAGGACACAAAGCTGAGAGCTGACGGAGCGCGGTAGCGCGTAGATGGTGCGACCGAAGGTCGTGCCCTGGAGCGATAGCGGAAGGGTGACTGATCCGGGGTGCCCTTTGGGCCGGGGAGGGAGCAAACCCGGAATCGGAGAGCTGAGACCTGAGAGCTGAGAGCTGAGAGCTGAGAGCTGAGAGCTGAGAGCTGACGGAGGCCCGCCGTCGTAGACTATGGCGCGGCAAGTAGCGATGTTCTTAACGCAGAGGCGCCGAGGCGCGGAGACGGGGAGGGATCGGAGATGGGAGTTCGAAGATCGGAGATCGGACGGAGCCGTGAGGCGGAGATGGTAAATCGTGGAGCGATTTGCCCCGAAGGGGTGATGTAGTTGGGTGCCCGCCTTCGCCAAGCCTACGGTGGGCAGGCCCGTTGGGCAAACGAGGAACAGATCGGAGATCGGAGTTCGGGACGGAACCGAGAAACAAACAAACCTGACGGAGCGCCGTTGGCGCGGTGGAATGTCGAAAGTCTAACGGATCTGTGAGGCCCGCCGTCGCGGACTATGGCGCGGCAAGCAGGATTGTGTTTTTTTACCACGGACAGAGCCGTGAGGCGTAGATGGTGCTCTGCTGGACAGCAGAGTGCCCTGGAGTAAAACGGAAGGGTGACTGAGCGGGTGCCCTTCAGGGCGGAGGAAGGAACATTACGCCAGATCCAAACCGGATAAAGGCAGCGGACTGGGGAAGTAAGAGGTATGAGTGAAGAATGGGTGGGCCCACGGAACACACGGAACACACGGAAAGGAACTATCCGCTAATTATTTATTTAACCACAGACAGAGCCGTGAGGCGTAGATGGTGCTCTGCTGGACAGCAGAGTGCCCTGGAGTAAAACGGAAGGGTGACTGAGCCGGGTGCCCTTCAGGGCGGAGGAAGGAACATTCCACGGATCCAAACCGGATAAAGGCAGCGGATTGAGGATTGGTGCCCACGGAACACACGAAATACACGGAAGAATGGGAAACCGCTCATGAACCCGCTCATGGATGCTAATCCGGGAGGCCGGATGTTTCTTAACGCAGAGGCGCAGAGACGCAAGGACGCGGACGGAGCCGAGAGGCAGCATTTTTTTTAACCGCAGACAGAGCCGTGAGGCGTAGATGGTGCTCTGCTGGACAGCAGAGTGCCCTGGAGTAAAACGGAAGGGTGACTGAGCCGGGGTTGCCCTTCAGGGCGGAGGAAGGAACATTACACGGATCCAAACCGGATAAAGGCAGCGGATTGAGGATTGGTATCTTGTATTCATCCGTGTAATCCGTGGTAAAAATTCCGGCATTCCGTGGAGAGGTTGAATTGGAGAACTAACTCGGGGATCGGAGTTCGCAGATAGGAGATCGGGGCGGAACTCATGGTCGAAGATCTTGGGGTCTCAGGTCTCAGGTCTCAGGTCTCAGGTCTCAAACTTAGCGTCTCTGCGTTAAATCCCCTTCCCATTCCTCCCAATCATTTCAACGCAGAGTCGCAAAGCCGCAGAGCATCCAATCCACATACACCTCGATCCTAGCGACCTTACCGCCTTCGCGTCTCTGCGTTAAATTCCGAAGTATAGGGAATGGATAGTGGTCTCAAAGTCGGAAGGTTGTAGGCTCTGCGTCTTAGCGTCTCTGCGTTAAATTTCAGTAGATGGAGTTCGGTCAGAGAGCTATCTCAGAGATAGGAGTTTTTAACGCAAAGGCGCAGAGACGCGGAGGAGGACAGAAAGGTCTAAAGGGTGAATGGGCGAAAGTCTGAATGTCTCAGGTCTTAAACTTCGCGTCTCTGCGTTAAATTCCGAAGTATAGGGAATGGAAACTTACCATCTTTGCGTTAAATTTCAGTAGAGGGGCTAAGATCGACTCCAACGAGTAACTCGCGGGCGCCTACACCGAGCGCGACGAATCCGGGGTTTTTCAATCCGGCCTTGGCGTAATTGAAGCGTTCTCCGGATAAAGTCTGCACCCGACCACCTGCCGCTTCGACGACACATTGAGCGGCGGCAGTATCCCACTCCATCGTCGGCATATCGCGCAGATAAACATCCGCTTCGCCTTCGGCTACCAAACAGAATTTCAGCGAGCTTCCCATGCTTCTGGTTTTCGCATCGGGATGTTTGCTGAGCAATTTAGCCACCGCCGGACCGGCGTGATCTTTGCTGGCGACAAAGACGGGGGCCTCTAATTGGGCCACCCCAACCGCTATCGTCTGCCGCGGATCGCTACCTTTTTGCTTCCAGGCCCCCTCGCCTATTTTGCCGACATAAAGGGTCTCCAACACCGGTGCATAGACCAATCCCAAGACCGGATAACCCTTCTCAACCAAGGCGATATTGACCGTAAATTCACCCGTGCCTTTGACGAATTCCTTGGTGCCATCCAGCGGATCAACTAACCAAAATTGCTCCGGAAAATCACCCGACTTCCATCGATCCAATTCGCGGTCCTCCTCTGAGATTACCACAATATCGGGGGCCAGTTGTTTGAGGCCCTCGACAATGATCCGGTGAGCCGCGAGGTCTGCGGCCGTCAGCGGAGACTCGTCCGCCTTATACGAGATCGCTTTATCCCCCGCATAGATGCGCATGATTTCCGCACCTGCGACGCGGATTATTTTTTCTAGGGCATCAATCATTTTAGCGTAATTCTTTCCGTGACGGTGGCGTGTAAACGAGCCAAGGACTCATCGAAGCTTTCCGTTTCCGTATCGATCATCATATCAACCGCAACCGGCGGCTCAAATTGTGAATCCTTGCCTGTGAACTGAGCGACCTTGCCGTCCTTAACTTTGGCATAAAGACCTTTAACATCCCGTCGGGCGCATTCCTCGAATGAGCAGGCGACATAGATCTCTAAAAAGTCACGGTCCCCTATAATATCCCGAGCGAGAGAGCGCATCGCGATTGCTGGGGTGATAAAAGAGCAAATAGTCACAATCCCTGTGCTCACAAAGAGTTTAGCGACCTCGGCTGCCCGGCGAATATTTTCCATGCGATCTTCAACCGAAAACCCTATACCCTTATTTAATCCAGAGCGGACATTGTCCCCGTCAAGCACCACGGTTTGCCGGCCTTGATCATGCAACCGGTGCTCCAAGGCTGCCGCCAAAGAGGTCTTACCCGATCCGGAAAGACCATAAAGCCACACCACCAGGCCGCGTTGCTTCAGAAGCTCTTCTTTAGCGCAGCGGGGAACCAATTGATCAGAGGTTTCGTAGAGATGATTATCAGACATGCTCAATCGCAGATTGGAGTTCGAAGATGGGAGATCGGACAAATCGTGAAGCGATTTGCCCCGAAGGAGTGACACAGTGGGGTGCCCTTGGGCAAGCGAGGAACAAATGGGAGTTCGAAGATCGGACAAAGCGCCGTTGGCGCTGTGAAAGGTCGAATGCCTAAAATCATAACCGGAGAATTAACGCAAAGACGCAGAGGCGCGGGGATTGAAATCCTGTATTGATGCGCTTGCCAGGCCATAGGCTCGGCGACGGTTGGTGTAATCCGTGGTAAAAACTCCGGTATTCTGTGGATAGTGCTGAGGGTAGGATTATTTCGTTAACCACAGATTGCGCAGATCCAAACCGGATAAAAGTCGTAGGTCTCAAAGTCGGAAGCTCAGGTCGAAAGTTTCAGGTCTCAGGTCTCAGGCTGGAATCTCTGCGGCTTAGCGTCTCTGCGTTAAATTTCAGTAGATGGTGGTGCGGTCGGAGCTGAGGGGCCCGCCGTCGAGGACTATGGCGCGGCAAGCAGGGAGATGTTTAACGCAAAGGCGCAGAGGCGCGGAGGACTGAAAATGTCTGAGGTTTGTAGGTTTGAAGCTCTGTGTCTTAGCGACTCTGCGTAAAATTCAGTATGTGGGTGCGGTTGGAGCCGGCACCTCACAGAGGAAGCTCAGAACAGGTATCAAACAAGGGTCAATGGATTCCAGACTTTGGTGAAACCCAGATCTTGAAAATCTCGGAGGTTGGCTGTGGCAAATTCCGTGACTCCGTGCGCCCGAAGCGTCCGGGCCAGTCGCACATCGATGATACGCCGCCGGGCAAAACCGGGGTCGGCCGCATCCTGCCACACGGTTGCCATGACCTCCGCATGTTCCGCCAGAGCCCAACGAGGATGGGCGCGAAACCATTGGCATTCCGCTACGGCCTCCGCTGCGCCCAACGGGGCGGCCATAATTGCCGGGTTACGCAGAGCGAGGTAAAATTCCACCAATACTAACTCGGCGATCACCACGTCGGGATTTTTCGACAGGCTTTCCAGAAAGGCCAGGGCAGGTTCATGCCAAGGATTGGTTTCCACCCGGGCATAAATAAGCAAATTAGTGTCCAAACTAATCATCACAGGGTCGCCTCGATGTCCGCGAACATGGCATCACGCAGTGCGCCGGGATCACTCACCAACAACCGGTTTTTTAGGGCAGGTGGCAGACAAACCGGATCGGAAATCTGTTTACAAGGCGGATACGCCCGAACCACCGCCTCAGCACCGCGCCGGATGACTTCTGCCATACTCCAATCCTGCTGCCGCGCCACGCGCTGCACGTCGCGATACAAGGGATCGGGTAATTGAATTTGCGTTCGAATCATGAGATGATCGTTAAGCGCTTACAGATTGATGTCAACATGAGGAGGGAGCTGGATGGTGGGACTTAAACTCCAACCTTGAAACCTGAGCCGAGTGGCCCGCCGTCGCGGTCTATGGCGCGGCAATCAGGGATGTTATTAACGCAGAGGCGCGGGGGATCGGAATAGGAAGGATAAATGTCTGAAGGTCTCAGGTCTCAGGTCTCAGGTCTAAAACTTAGCGTCTCTGCGTTAAATTCCGGTGGATGAGATTAGTCGCGCGGTCGGAGCTGGGATTAAACCGAGCTGCGCCCCGTGGCGTCTTTCTGGAGAGGCCACTTAAGGGGATGTTGGACTGTGCTAACGGCGACCATGGGCCGGAGGTTTCTACTTTTTCGGAACGAGCATCATCGCGGTGCGGATGATTGGGAGCATAGCGTGGGCTTTCTGATGCCAACTGGCTAAATATTTGGTGCGCACGCGAAGGACTTCACTGTCTTCGCTATTCAGATTCTGAATCGCGGATTCTATCCGGGCCAGTCTGCCGCTGCCGCTATCCAACTGGGATTGTAGACGTGTCTCCAAAAAATGTTTGATGAGATTCCTCAGCTCCATGTCCGGTTCGTAGCGATCGCGGCCCTTGGCACGCGAAGGAGATGGAAGTTCGGCCTTCGTCCCGCTCAGCGGGACTTTGGCGGACAGGTCGGAGTTCGGAGTTCGGGAGGATACGTCGGATGAGGCCTCTTTGAGTGCGCCAACATCCCGCAAAACACGTAACCCCTGGCTCACCGAGCCCTTCGAAAAGCTTACCCGCAATTCAATATCGCTGAAGCTGAGAGGTATCGGTGAAGCGAAAATAACTCCATAGATCGCCGCTACAGATCGGGGAACACCCAGTATTTCGGCAGCATCAACAAAGAACCCGACCACCTCCGTCTCAAATGCCCCGTGCTCATCTGTTTTGAGAGCCGATAGCCCGGCCTGCTCCGCTGCCGACTGGGATGAGAGGGGTTTCACTAGAGAATTGGTGGCCACTGGTCGGCAATAAGAACAGAAATCTAGTTCATTTCAATTTAAAATGAACTAAAAGATAAAGTCGCCTTGGAGGGCGGGTTGATTTTGGCGTCCCCACGCGGATTGGCTACCTATCGGCAGGTGGCTAGGCGCACTTGCGCTGCGCGCCCCTTCTCCGCTTCGCTCCGTCGGAACCCCCGGCTTCTCATCCCAGTGGACAGACGGACAGACACGAAAAAACCCGCCTTGGAGGGCGGGTTGATTTTGGCGTCCCCACGGGGATTTGAACCCCGGTTGCATGGATGAAAACCATGTGTCCTGACCGAGCTAGACGATAGGGACGAAAACCAAAAGAGGGGCGAATGTAGGTATGCTCTTCACGTGCGCAAGGGAAATTTTTCATTCCAACGAAATGTAAAATTGGCTTCGCCCCCGGCGATATTTACGTCCAAATCATTCCTATGACCTCCGCTGAGATCGCTGACGCCCTGCCCTCCGAAGCCCGCACGAGTTTTGATGACCTGCCTTTCCCGAAAATCGCTTCGGGTAAAGTCCGCGAAATTTACGACCTCGGCGATGCCCTTCTCCTCGTAGCGAGTGATCGTCTATCCGCCTTTGATGTGATCCTACCCGACGGCATTCCCGGCAAAGGCATCATCCTCACGCAGATCAGCCTGTGGTGGTTTGCCCAAACTGAGGGGTTGATCCAAAACCACCTCTTTCCTGATCAAACCGCCGAATTCGTTCGTCGTGGCATCCTCGATCAGGATCTGCAACTGCGCAGTATGATTGTGCGCAAACTCATACCGCTAACCATCGAATGCGTCGCGCGCGGTTATTTGATCGGTAGCGGATGGAGCTCTTACCAAAAAACGGGACAAGTCTGCGGGATCACCTTGCCGAACAATCTTCGCCAAGCCGAAAAACTGCCTAAACCCATTTTTACACCCACAACCAAAGCTCCTCAAGGTCAACACGATGAAGCCATCAACGATGAGCAGGGCATTACCGCAATCGGCGCGGAACTTTACAGGAAAGTGAAATCCCTCAGCCTCGAATTGTATCAATTCGGCCATGACCGCGCGAGCGATGCAGGGATGATTCTCGCCGACACTAAATTTGAATTCGGCACCGATGCCGATGGCGACCTCTACCTGATCGACGAAGCCCTCACGCCCGATTCCTCCCGCTACTGGCCCGCCGATAAGTATCAGGTAGATTGCTCACCGCCGAGCTACGACAAGCAATTCGTGCGCGATCACCTCCTCACGCTCGACTGGAATCAACAGGCTCCCGCTCCCAAGCTGCCCGCAGAGGTCATCACCCGCACTCGCGATATTTATCTCACGGCCCTAGAAAAACTGCTCGGTTGAGCCGTATCCAAATGTCACCTATTAAGTGACATTTATTATGGGGCGGGATCGCCGAACCCCACCGCTGTTTCCGCTAGCCAGGCATGGATCCGCTGCGTCAACTCCGCTTCAATCGTAGCCAGCGCCGGATCACCAATCCGGTTTCTCATTTCGAGAGGATCGTTAGCCAAGTCGTATAACTCATGTCCTCCCCGGGAATCGTGAATCAATTTGTAGTTCCTAAAAACGATCGCATGCCGCGCTACACTAGGTCCATTATTTCCCGTGAATTGGATGAATACCGGTAGCTCTGAAAGCGTTTCTTGTCCGCGCAAGGCGGTGACGAGTGAACGGCCATCAAGATTTTCCGGAACCGGAGGCCCCATGAAATCCAAAACTGTCGGCAGCAAATCCAGATGCGAAACCGGCGACTCGATTTGTTGGCCAGCAACAATCCCGGGACCACGCACGATCAACGGCACCCGAGAGGCCTGATCGTAGAGTTCCATCTTCTGATACATCGCATGCTGGCCAAGATGGTCGCCGTGATCGGATGTAAAAACGACCAGCGTTTCGTCCGCAATGCCCTGTTGCTCCAGAGAGGCGAGCAGTCGGCCCACCAGGCTATCAACCAAATAGGTCAGCGCTAAATGGGCCGACCAGGCGCGCCGCCACTCTCCTTCACTCACCCCTTCGGCAAGCTGCGCCGCCACTCCTTCGCGACGATTGGCAGGTTCACCAGTAGCTATTTCGCCGATGTTGGTGGGAAGTTGGATTTCATCCGGCGGAAACAAATTCATTAATTCCGGCGGCACATAAAATGGCGGATGCGGCGCCCATAGATTTACGAACAACGCGAATGGGTTAGCCGCCTGCGCAAACGCCTCCAGCGTTTCTTCCGCTCGCTTTACAAAAAACTCATCCCGAAAATCTTCCCGCGCAAATGGCCATTCGCCAGCATGCGGCGTGGAGTAATCATTGATTAACAATTTATCTCCGACTTGCTCACGCACTTTTTTGCGAAACGGCCCTGAAGCTTCGAGCGCGCCTAAGTCATAACCCCGCATTTTTAAATGCCGCTCGTGTTCTGCCTCATCCAGCCAAGCAGCAAAATCGGTGCGTTCGCGAAGCCGTTTCCCCAAACGCACATGATCCATTCCGATATGCCCGAGCACGAAACCAGACGACGCGAGGTATTCATGGATTGTGGTGCAGTCTTTGGCCTGTGCTCCGGTCCAGTCGTTCCAAGTCACCCCGTTTCGAGCCGGTCGTAAACCCGTCGCCAATGCCGCGCGCGCTGGCACGCACAGTGGGCAGGCTGAGTAGGCTTTGGTAAAGCGAGTGCCCTGCGAAGCGAGCGCATTTAAGACCGGAGTCACTGCTCTGCCCGCCTGGATCATTCCGATACTATCCGCACGCTGGTGATCTGAGGTAATGAAAAGCAGATTCATAAATTAAAAACCAAGATTCGTGAATCATCCCTCACCGCAAGTGTCGATCAACCCCAAGCCTGTTGCTAAGCTGTCTTGAACCCTATATTGGTGTTGTTCTTAAACTAACCCACCCTTTTTACCCACCATGCTATTCCTCATTCGCAAACTCGGAAAACTCCTTCGCGGTAATATCACTCCTTTCCAGATCATCGTGGGTTGCGTGCTGGGAGCGATGCTTGGATTTATGCCGGGATTTTCACATGCACCCGGCCTGATCGTCGCGCTCAGCTTCGCGCTACTCATGATCAATGGCAATTTGCTGCTCGCCGGATTTGTCGGCATCGCGGCGAAACTCCTGTCATTGTTGCTCCTCCCTGTTTCCTACTATGCCGGTCGCGCCCTGCTCGATGGACCGACGGAAGGCTTGTTCCAAAGCCTCATCAACGCGCCCGTGTTTGCCCTCTTTGGTTTTGAAAACTACGTGGCGACCGGTGGGCTTTTGATCGGAGGGTTATTCGGCCTCATAATCGGAATCGGGATCTCGCGTGGCATCGCGGCGTTTCGCACCAAGATGGTCGGCCTCAATGAGAGCTCTCCCCGCTATCAGGAAATAATGAGCAAAAAGTGGATGAAGCTGAGCACCTTCATTTTCGTCGGCGGCGGATCAAACAAACCTGATTACGCCGCTCTAATCGAGAAGAAGACCGGCAATCCTATCCGCATCCTTGGAGTCGTGCTCGTGGTGCTGTCTCTCGTTCTGGCTGGCATCACTTATCAGTTCTTCACGGGCACCATCGTGACGACCGCATTGCGCAGCGGTCTTGAAAACGCCATCGGCGCGACCGTCGACTTAGAGAGTGCAGAGATTGATCTCAAGGCGGGCCGCATGACGCTCAAGGGCATCGCGGCGGCCGATCCCAATGCGTTGGATACCGATATTTTTCGCGCCGATAAAATCGAGGCGGATATCAGCGGGGCCAATCTGCTCCGCAAACGCCTTCAACTTGATCGTGTCGTCGTCACTGGCGCGACCAGCGGCGAGCTGCGCAAGATTCCCGGCAAGCGCACGGTCGCCGCACCAAAAACCTCCGCCCCCATCCCTGTTCCTATTCCCGACACCAAAAGTATCGATGATTACTTCGAGAACGCGAAGGTCTGGCGCGAGCGACTTGCCCAGGCCAAAAAGTGGATGGATAAGATCAGCGGTCCTCCTTCCGAGGTATCAGTTGAATCCAATGAAGAAACCCTTGAAGAACGCCTCCAACGAATCGCCGAGGCTCAAGGCTACGCCAGCTTGAACGCCTCCCATCTGATCGAAGGCGCTCCCACCTTCCTAATCTCAGAACTCCAAGCCAACAAAGTCACGGTCAGCCAACTCCCAAACGAGGTGCTCAACATCGTAGCGAACAACCTCTCGACGCAACCCAGCCTCGCCCAAGGCTCGCCTAAAATTTCGGTTACGAGCGCGAGTGACAAGGTCGCTTTTGAGGCCGACTTCGGAGGCATCAGTGCCAGCGGTGGCGACAACGCCCTCTCATTTCACTACCGCGGACTCCCCGTTGATCAGGTCATGGGCAGCCTCAAATCCGCCCAGACCACTCTGAAAGGGGGCACGATCGATTTAGCCTCCAGCGGTCGCTACTTCACGACTAGCGGCGCCATCGATCTCCCACTCGAAGCCACTCTCCGCGATACCACGATCTCACTCGGTGGACGGGACACCAAGGTCTCCTCCTTTACCCTGCCAATCGGCCTGACCGGACAGCTCGATAATCCGCGGATCAAAGTAGATGCGAAATCGCTCGGCGATCTCGCGCTCAAAGCTGGCACGGAGGCGCTGAAGGAAAAAGCCGCCGAACAGCTCAAAGACAAAGCCGGCGGTCTCTTCAACAAACTCTTGGGCGGTGAATAATACCGCCCTCCAACCCGTGCTCACCACGAGCGCAAAGTGTCACCTATCAAGTGACATCATCGCGGATTTACCTCGTGGAGAGAAGCCTTGTATTAAATTTTGAATGTCACTTAATAAGTGACATGTTAACTCAACCTTCCACGCCTCCTCAACTCCGGCTTCCGTTTGCGCTCGCGGATCTATTAGCGGAATCCGCCGAGTTGATCGCTAAAGAATCAGTCAAAGTCTATCGCATCGTCAAAAACTCGCGACGCGCTGATCGCGGGCAAACGCTACGTCCCGGTCGTCAAACACCATTGTGGAATGCTCTTCGCACCGAGCTAAGACCCCACCTAAGTAAATACGGCGCTCAGGCCAATCTAGGGCGGTTGCTTGGCCTCCCCCGTCAACGTATCAACTCATTTGTGACTGGTGGCGGACAGATGCCCGATGCCGAACGCACCCTCCAGCTTCTGGCGTGGTTAATGGCCGAGCAGAAAAAATCAGCAGACGAAAAGTGAGCTTAGCAACTCCACTCAACAATCCGAATGTCACCTATTAAGTGACATGTTGGTCTAGATGGATGAGTGCTCGAGTGGGCCGCTTATTCGTCGTATTGCGAAAGGTTGTTGCTGCTGATCATCGACTGAAGCTCGTTGATATACGCTGAGCCGCGTTCCGAATAATTCATCAGCCCATTCGCCAGAGCATAAGCGGAAATCGTTTGATTCCGCGAGCGCAGCGTCGCGCGAATCTGGCGCAACTGTCGGTAGCTCCCCTTCGTGTTGAGGTTATGGATGTAGGCATCCAACGAATCCTGCGGCGTATCATAGGCCGCCACAGTGAAGATCTGGCCCTTACCTCGCCTCTTGGGAACCATTCCGCTGCCGTCCGTGGCATGCATTCCGAATAAGTTATTTCCTTTGCGTGCAAAACGTGAAGTGCCCCAGCCCGATTCATTCGCAGCCTGCGCGAGCACCAGAGAAGGAGAAATCACATCTACCCGTTTCAGCACCATAATCGCAAATGCTCGGTTCACCTTTTCAGGGATATTCTTAAAGGAGTAATAACGGGCCATCTTCTTCAAAAAACGATCGTCAAAGAAGCCCGCCGAATCGCTATCGCTCAACTGGTCGCGAATCTTTAACAAACGCTTTCTATCATCGAGAATCTCCACGTTAACCGCCTGCACCTTGGGTAAGAGGTAACCAAAGAAAGCCGCCTTCTTTTCCTTGGTGTTCTTGTGATCGGTAAAATCCGGTAACGATTCGTGCGTCACCCAATGCCATATCAACAGCACCCCAATAACCACGGCCGCAATCTTCAGCTGGCGGCGAACTTTGGGAGATTTTAGCATCCCCTGAACCCTTGCTGCATTTACGATAGCCACGTGATCAGCCCTTAATTTTCTTCAAATGAAGGAAGAGTTTTCCGTCGGCCCAATACTCGATGTAGTTCGACGTGGTTTGCACCCGATCGGTCCACGAATTAGGAGCACGACCAGAGTTTTCTTGGGCGACTAAATCAGTATCACCGATAAACCAGTTTCGATACTGCGCGTTCTCCGCCATCGAAATACGCAGCACCAGCTGCGTGTCGGTTTTATCCGTATTGAACATGATAAAAATGTCTCCGACCCCATCAACTTTTACCCCCTGCAGGATATCGTGATCATAGACGATTGCCTCGTAGGAACCGAAAACAGGATTAGCTTCCTCGGCAGAAGCAAAAGGCACGAAGCCGATAAAAACTAGCAGAGCGAATAAACGGGATAGTCTCATCATGCTCTCAATTTAATGCCTGACCGACGACTGGCAAGCGCGACGTTGCCGTGCGATACTCGACGAAACCATCGACAGCGCACCTGCTCTGGGAACGTGGTTATGATGGATTGGAAGATATCCCCATGGGTTCACTCAACCACCGTGAGGCCGATGCCAATGGCGACATGAACCTCCTGAAAAGCGATTACCTCTGGTCCAGTTCTTAGAGTCGACGCCACCTGCCATAACCTGGGCAACGGCTGCCTCATTGGCATTGCCTTCATGTATAGCGCGTTTGCGCTTCGCCTCAAAATAATTGCCGATCGCGTGATCAAAAACATCACGCCACGCGAAGAACGGTTTACCGCATCTTAGTGATGCGTCGAGCCGGGCCACCTCGTCCCGCCTGCGCTCTCACTAATTCACGGCGCAACCAATCCAAGGCCGTATTAACCGCGCGCAACATCACCGTGCGACGGGGACCCGGGTAATTAAGTTTCTTTGACCACACGCCATGCGGCGCATGCAGGGCAACGTAGATCGTGCCGATCGGATTTTCTTTTGAGCCCGAGCAAGGCCCGGTAAATCCGGCAATCGCGATTCCATAATCCGCTGCCAATGTTTCCGAAACACCCGTCGCCAACGCGACGGCACATTCCGCACTCACCGCACCGTGTTGCGAAATCAAACACTCCGGACAATCCAGTAAAGTCATTTTAGCGTCATTGGAATAGCAGACCACTCCCCCGGAGAAACATTTAGAAGCACCGCAGATATCAGTGAAAGCGCTCGCGAGACGACCACCGGAAAAGGTTTCAGCCACGGCCAGATTCTTTTCCTGAGCACGGAGCAAATCGACGCAGACCTTCGCCATCGAATCATCACCGTAACACATGAAATCTTCCCCGAGCAGCGCAGAACACTCCTCCGCGGTCGCCCGCAACTGCTCTTCCGTGAGTTTGCCTCGCGGTGAACTCAAGCGACAATCCACCTGGCCTTGATGCGCGCAAAATGCTACGCTGAGCGCTTCACCGTGACGGTCAAAAATTGGTTGTAGTCTCGTCTCGAGGGCCGACTCACCGATCCCTGAAGTGCGGATCTGCACGTAAGCCTCGTGATCCAGTAACAGGCCGAGTTCAGCCAATTTCGGAATCACCTGTTCGGTAAACATCGGCTGCAATTCGTTGGGCGGCCCGGGCAACATGCATAAAATCTTTCCGTCCTTCTCCACCCACAATCCCGGCGCGGTGCCGTTGGCATTATGCAACACGTCGCCGCCCTGAAATTTGTAGGCCTGCTTCAAGTTATTGTCGGTCATCTTGCGGCCCATCCGGTTGAAACGCTCTTCGATATCGGCCACAATTTCCTGATCAAGCACCAGCTCTTCCCCCAGCACCTTGGCGATTACCTCGCGCGTGCGATCGTCACAGGTCGGCCCCAGACCGCCGGTCGTGATGATCACATCCGCTTGTGCCCAGCTCTCCTTGAACTGACGCACAATCGATTCCGCTTCATCGGTGATCGTAACATTACGCGACAATTGCACTCCACGCCGACCGAGTTGCGCTCCGATAAAAGTGAGGTGGCCATTAGCTGTCAGCCCGAGCAGCAACTCATCTCCAAGCGTGATCAACTCAAAGCGTTTGGAAGAAGAAGGAGAAAGAGGAGGAGGGGGATTCGATGAAACCATACTTGCGAGAAACACGATTAGGCCGATTTTGAGAAAATGCCAGCCGACGGTTCAGTAAACCTTAAAGAGAAAGTGCGTGCCCTGCCGAACAAGCCGGGCGTGTATTTGATGAAGGATCGTCTCGGTCGCATCATCTACGTGGGCAAAGCCAAGATGCTCAAGAAGCGCGTATCGTCTTATTTCCAACGCGGGCGAGCGCGCTCTATCGCCCAACCGAAGATCCGGGCCCTCATCAGCCTCATCCACGACTTCGATACCATCGAAGTAAAATCCGAGCCCGAAGCCCTTCTGCTCGAAAGCAATCTGATCAAACAATGGAAGCCGCGTTACAATACCGACTTCACCGACGATAAGCGCTTCCTCCTCGTGCGGATCGATCTCGCGCTGGAATTACCGCGCTTCACGCTCACCCGTATTCGCAAGGATCAACGCTCCCGCTACTTCGGGCCGTTTCCACATTCGAGTATGTTGCGCAAAACGTTATCTCAGATGCGCCAGAAATTCGGCGTGCTTCTCGCCGACGGTATTCCGAAAAAACAACCCGATGGCCGCTGGCAACTCTACGACGACGTGCGCCAGGAAATCTACGGTCGCGATAACCTCGTCTCGACCACCGGCTATCGCCATCGCGTCGAACAGGCCTGCGAATTCCTTCAGGGCAAGTCGCGCGAGTGGCTCGATAGTTTGCGCAACGAAATGCAAACCGCGGCGACCACACTGCATTTCGAAAAAGCCGCCGAGCTGCGCGACGTAATCGCCGCCCTCGAAGGCACGCTACATCGCACGCGCAAATTCGAACGCGATCAGACCCTATTGCGCAGTGATATTGATGCGCTCACCGCACTCCAAAATGAGCTGAAACTCACGGCGCTACCGCAACACATGGAGTGCTTCGATATCTCCCACATTTCCGGCACCTTTGTCGTGGCTTCCATGGTGCACTTCAGCGAAGGCCGGCCCGACAAAGATCAATACCGACGTTTCAAAATCAAAAGCTTCATCGGCAACGACGATTATCGCGCGATGGAAGAAGTCGTCGGACGTCGTTATCGCCGACTCGCCAAGGAAAACAAACCCCTGCCCGATCTCGTCGTGATTGATGGTGGCCGCGGCCAGATCGCCGCCGCGCTCAAAGCCTTCATCGCGATCGAGGTCGAGCCACCTGCCCTGATCGGTCTAGCGAAAAAACACGAAACGATCATCTTCCCCGACGAGCGCGATCCGCTTAATCTTTCGATTAACAACCCAGGTCTCAACCTACTCCAGCGGCTTCGCGACGAGGCCCACCGCTTCGCCAACACCTACAACGCCGATCTGCGTTCTAAGAAACTCCGCGAGAGTATCCTCGATGATTTTCCCGGCCTCGGCCCGAAGCGCCGCGTAGCCCTCCTCGGCCACTTCGGATCGATCGACAAACTCCGCGCTGCCTCGGCGGTCGACATCCTCGAAACCGAAGGCATCGGCCCCAAATTCGCCGCTGAGCTCCACGCCTACCTCCACGCCAAAATCACCGCACCCGCCCCGCAAGAGTAACCTAATAGGTTACTCTTTGGCTGAGCAGGGTTTCAAAACTACGTTTGTCATCCTAGCCCTTGCGAAGAATTCCGTGAAATCGTCGAAACTGAAATTCCCCGTATCATCGGACCATAGAATCCATGCCTTCCTCTAAGCCGGCCAAACCGATGAACCGCCATCTCTGGTTAGTGGAACCTTTAGAGAGCGATCCCGCCTACCTCATCAAATCGATGTTCGGCGGTAAGTCGGTCTATCTGGAAGGCCGCTTGGTGCTTTTCCTCGCGGACAAAGATGAACCGTGGCGAGGCGTGCTCATCCCAATGGAGCGCGATCAACATGCCGCGTTGATCGCTGATCTACTCACGCTCACGCCGCATCCGGTGTTACCTAAATGGCTCTACCTGCCGGAAACCGCCGATTCGTTTGAAGCCGATGCGCAATGGCTCGTGCAACAGATCCGGAGACGCGATCCACGGATCGGTGTCGTGCCACCCCCCAGCAAAAAAGAAACACGCGCGCAAAGATTTCAATCCCTGAACTAAAAGCGCTCCCGCATGTGAGCCATTACTCACGCCCTCCATTCCCAAACCGTCTCCCGACTGGGACAGAGGGTTAATGTCACCTATTAAGTGACATTCGAGGGGAGCCTCTGATATTTACTTACTCATATATTTCTAATAAACCCTGCCTTCAGTCGTCTCCCTATCATTAACCAAATAATGGCATGAAAAAATATTTAATCGTCCCCCTTCTCGCCGCGCTGATTCTGACGCCGTTTTCTCTTTTCGCTGCTGCCGTGGATTCGCAGATCAGCGCCGTCACTGTTTACGCCGATCGCGCCGTCGTCACCCGCATGGGCGATACGAAGCTCACCGCTGGCATCAACGAACTTCTCTTCGAAACCCTTCCCGCCGGCCTGCTTGATCAATCTCTGCAAGTCAGCGGCAGCGGCACGGTCAACACGATCATCCTCGATGTCACCGCGCGCCAAACCTACCTCGCCGCGACCCCCGATCCTCGGCGCAAGGAACTTAAACAACAGATCCAAGCGCTCCGCGAGAAGGATCGAGCCGTGATCGATCGCAACGTCGTGCTAAGCAGCCAAAGCAATCTCATCACCGCATTGCAAAAAAGCGCCGTGGCCCTCGGCACCGGTGAGAAATCCGAACGTCCCAAATTAGAAGACGTTAAAAACGTGCTCGAATTCGGACAAATACAGCTCATAGCGCTAGCCGCCGCACAACAGGAATTGGATAACCAACGCGCCGACCTCCAGGCCGAAATCGCCGCTCTCCAGAACCAGCTCAACGCTCTGCGCGGCACCGGAGCCCGCAGTGTGAAAACCGTGGTCGTGCGCGTGCAGGCCAGCGAAGCAGGTGCTTTCAAAGCCTCACTCGATTACACCGTTTACGGCGCGAGCTGGACCCCCAGCTACGATGCGCGAGTGCTCACCGACGAAAAGACCGTGCAACTCGGCTACTTCGGCAACGTCCGCCAATCGACCGGCGAAGATTGGAACGATGTCGCCCTCACCTTATCGACCGCGCGACCTTCGCTCGGCGGTGCCGCCCCGGATCTGGGAGTGTGGAATTTGAATGTGGTGAGCTTGCAGCAATTCAAAGAAAGCGAACACCGCTCGAAAGTGATGGCAGCTTTAGAAGACCAGTCGTTTCGTCGGGCCCCAGCTGCTCAAGCGACAGCTGATATGGCCGTAGCCACCGTCGAATCCGGCGTGACTAGCGCCACTTTCAAAATCGCCGTGCCTTCTAGTGTGCCGAGTGACAACACCGTGCAAAAGGTGCCCGTCACCAGCGCACCTCTCAATGCGATCACCGAATACGCCACCACTCCGAAATTGCAGCAAACCGCGTTCCTCAACGCGCGTGTGATGAACACCACTGAGTTCCCGCTCCTCAGCGGCCAGATGAACGTCTTTCTCAACGGCACTTTCGTCGCCACCAGTCGTCTCGACACCACCATGCCGGAGGAGAATTTCGAACTCGCGCTCGGCGCCGATGAGGGAATCAGCGTCGAGCACAAGCGTCTGAATACGTTCACCGAGGAGACCGGCATGTTCAGCAAGGATCACCAGATCACTTACGAATATCTGATCACGATTCAGAACAATAAGCAGACGGCAGAGCGCATCATCGTCACCGATCAAGTGCCTGTCTCACGCCACGAAAAGATCGTCGTCAAAGTGCAGACCCCTCCGGTCAAAGAGCTCAAGCCCGACGACGAAGGTAAACTAAAGTGGACGCTCAATCTCCAACCCGGCGAAAAGCGTGACCTCAAAATCAAGTTTATCGTTGAGTATCCGAACCACCTAGAGGTCAGCGGTCTGTAGTAAGTCTCAGTTCATTCGAAATATAAGGCGGGGATCAAACCCCGCCTTTTTCGTGTCTGGATTTAACCACTAAGTGCACAAAGATCACAAAGAACGGATTCAGTTCGGATAGTCTGACCTTCGTGATCTTTGTGCGCTTAGTGGTTAATAAGTCACCTACCGAATAAGGACTCTGGCACCGCTCTCGGGGTTTATTCCACCGGCGGAAACAGCTCGCTCCACAGGGGGAAAATGTAATCCGCGCCGCGTTCCGTCATTTGCTCGAAGCCTTCGATGGTCTCCTTGCCGTGAGCCCAACCGCGATAACCTTCACGGCCTTTGAACATCAAATCCGAGACTCCGACCGCCATGCACTGTTCGAGATAGCGACCTTCGGCATTATCCGACCAAAGCCCGAGCACGCGCATCGAAGCCGCGGTGCCGAGTTGAATCATCACGCCTTCGAAGGCGTAAGTCAGACAACTGCGGATGCCATACCAATCGTTGGTTTCAAACTCCACGCACATGCCCAACCGGCCTTCCCAGGGTGAAATTTTAGCGGCGGTCTCTCGTTGCAAGAGTCGCGTGCTTTCTCCGGCCAATGCAGCCACTTCCGTGCGGCAGGCTTTGGCAAATTGGCGCGTCGATTGAGTGCGAAAGATCGACCATGATTCGTCCAATCCGAAGCCCTGAAAGAAACACTCGCCGCGCACCCCTTGGCCATGGCTACTGATTCCACCTTCGGGCACGGGGCCCGTGCCGCCTTCCCGCGAATACAGTCCGCCGTCCATCACGAGATCGCGAATAAACGGACGGTGCGTCCAACAGCGCACGATATTGCGCAGTCCCATTCGGTCGGCCTCGGCGATAAACTGATCGAAATCGAACTGCTTGAAAAATGCGTTGAGCTCCGGCGCTCCAAAATACAATCCCGCGGCGATCAACACATCCACATAACCTTCGGTAATGTTGATATTCCAGCTTTTGTCATGATTCGAAATGCCATCCATGAGCACGTGGTAGCTATTGGCATCGCCCATCGTGAAATGCCCCGCCACGGCCAAAGCCTGCATGATGAGATCCGCACGATGCCGTTCATCATCGGAGAGCTGAGACCACACGGCGGGCATCCGCTTCGCGATCAACAAAGTAAATGCGGGGGCCGCATGCGTCCAACCGCTGATCCCACCCTGCGCTTCGGGCTCGCGCGTGTTTCCCGCCTTATCATCGGCGGGTAATCCGCCGAGCAGAGGATGGAGTTTATCGATCAGGGCCGACGTCAGCTTAACGCCAGCAACCTCGCGATCCGGTTCCGCGTAAGCGGCCAGCGCCACCAGCTGCAACGCAAAGGTGCGCGGCATCTCGCGATAGCGCGTGCCGGAAACGAATTTCCAGCGCGGCGATTCTTCCGCTAGGGCAGCCTGTAATTGTTGATTCGTAAAGTGCATCTCAAGAAGGGTAAATGGCGCTAAGGTTAGGTCAATGTAGACTCGGGTTTTAGACCCGACCTGTTGCCCAATAGAGGCAGGTCAAAGACCTGCCCTACCCAACATCCTCAGTAAGTTTTAAAAAGAGTTTGGAGCGCGGTCGCATGCAGATCGCGACTGAGGCCGAGCATGAGCAGCACGCGCGCCTTGGCGGGGTTGAGTTCCTCCGCGACCACGAATCCGGCCCGATCATCATCGATCTCGATGTTGCGCTCCACCACGCCACCGCCCGTGCGCGAGCTGCGAACAATCGTCACTCCCGCTTTCACTGCATCTTCACAGGCGGCTCGCACCGCTGCGTTCATATTTCCCGCCCCCACTCCGGCGATCACCACCCCGCGCGCGCCAGCGAGCACGGCCGCGTCGATCAAGTCGCGCCGCAGTCCCGCATACACATAAATAATATCCACTCGCGGCAGCTCGGGCAGCACGCAGGGCGCAAACTCGCTCGCCGCCGTGTGCCTCCGCACCGTCGGACCAAAGAAGTGCAATCGACCGCGATTAACCAGCCCGGCGAGTCCACGATTCGGTGATTTGAAGGTGCCTACCTGCGTGGTGTTGGTCTTGGCAATCTCGCGCGCAAAATGGATCTCATCATTCGAAACCACGAGCACCCCACGCGACGCCGACTCGTGAATCGCCGCCACGCAGATCGCGTTGTAGAGATTCATCGGACCATCGGGACTGATCGCAGTCGCCGGACGCATTGCGCCGACGAGAACGACGGGCTTCTCAGTCTTCAGCACGAGATTCAGAAAATAGGCCGTCTCCTCCATCGTATCCGTGCCATGCGTGATCACCACTCCCGCGATCGTCGGATCATCGAGCGCTTGCTGCGCAGTCGTGGCGAGTTTCAGCCAAAGCGTTTCGTCCATGTCCTGACTTCCGATCCGCGCGACCTGTTCAACCTCGATCTCTGCCAGCGAGGCCAGCCCCGGCACCGCTGCGAGCAAGTCTTCAGCAGAAACGGCCGCCGATTCGTAACCGCCACCCTCGTTGTGCGCTCCCGCGATCGTGCCACCGGTAGCGAGCAGGCGAATACGGGGAAGTGTCGATGGAACGTTCATGCGTGTGCGCTCTAGTTTGAGGATTCCTGCGTCGATGCAACCGCTGAGTAGGGGGTAAACCTGTAGCCGCGAACGAGAGCGAGTGCCCGTTCTATTCTACTTTCTGTCATTGCGAGAAGGCCGGAGGCCGACGCGGCAATCCACGATCACTGGTCGGTTACGTCTCCCTTTTCGTGGATCGCCGCGCCTATCCCGTCAAACGGGACATACTCGCGATGATAAACAGGGGGGTGAAACAACGCGTTGGGGACAACGCGTTCCAC
>Ga0105053_10003603_pt1 | contig 23488 bp, 19 predicted proteins | sample BON01_FD_78093 | JGI IMG/M metagenome (GOLD analysis project Ga0105053, IMG submission 78093) | Freshwater microbial communities from Lake Bonney liftoff mats and glacier meltwater in Antarctica - BON-01 | ecosystem: Environmental > Aquatic > Freshwater > Ice > Glacier meltwater | place: Lake...
CCGCCACGCTCGTCGCTGCAGGCCGGCCCATGCCCATGTTCAACGTGCTGGGCGTGACCACGCTCGTGCACATGGAGCTGCGCCGATACCTCCATGGCTGGCACTACGCGATCCTTGCCCCGGTGCTGACCACCCTGCTGTTTTTTGCCGTCTTTGCCCTGGCCCTGGGCGCCGACCGGGCGCCGGTGATGGGCCTGCCGTTTTTCCACTTTCTGGCGCCGGGCCTGATCGCCATGACGGCGATGTCGACCGCCTTCGAGGCGGCCGGCTGGACCGCCATCGACGCCAAGGTCAACGGCACCATGGACGTGCTGATCGCGGCACCCCTGCGGCCGGGTGAACTGGTCACGGGGTTCCTGGTCGCGGCGGTCTGCCTAGCCCTGATCAACAGCCTGCTGGTCGCCGTCTGCATGCAGCCGTTTGTGCCGCTTCTGCCGGTGGCGCCGCTGACCGCGCTGGCGAGCCTGATTCTGGGCAGTCTGGTCTTTGCCGTGATCGGCCTGCTGGCGGGCATGTGGGCAAGCAAGTTCGACCATGTCGCCACGGTGCAGAACTTTCTGGTCGCCCCCGCCGTGTTTCTGTCGGGCGCCTTTTTCCCGATCAGCGGCTACGGGCCGCTGCTGGCCGAGGCCATGCAGGGCAACCCGGCCTTCTGGGCGATCGACGGCGTGCGGCGCGGCTTTACCGCGACCGGCGAGAGCGACGGGGCGCTGACCCTGCCGCTGCTCGCTGTTGTCGCTATCGTGGCCGTCCTGTTTGCCCGCCACGCGGTGGCGGCGGGCTGGAAACTCAAGCGCTAGCCTGCAGGACGCCCAGGCTGGCGAAGGCTTCCTGTGCCTCGGGGCGGAGCTGCCAGGTGACCTGCTTGCCCTTGGGCAGCTTGGTCAGCAGCATCGAGGCCTGATCGGCTTCGGTGGCGATCAGCGAACGAAAGTAACCGAAGCGGTCATAGACCAGATGGCTGGCGACCAGCACGGTGTCCTTGCGCGAGAACTCCTTGTGGATGACGGCATAGTTGGCGCCGGGATGGGCGTCGATCACGCGCACCAGCTCTTCTTCATAGTCGCGCGCCGGCAGCGCCTCGAAGGCCGCAACGATGCGATCGCGCAACGGTGCATCTTCCAGTGAGGCAGCCAGCTCAACGGCCGCGGTTGCCTCTTCGGCCGTGAACTCGTGCGCGCCGCGCAGGGCGAGTTCGGCATCGCAGGCCGCGACCAGTTCGGGCGCGTCCTTGCGTTCCGCATTCAACCGCACCTGGCGCACGGCCTTGCTCGATTGCGTGCCGATGCGCGCGCAGGCAGCTTCGACAGCAGCCTCAAGCTGGCGCTTCTGGGCTTCGATATCCGGCTTCCTGGCCATGCTGGCCTCCTCGTGGCGAAAGGTTCAGGCCGCGCGGCCGTACCGGTCCGCGAGGCTATTCAGTCCCGAATCGTAGATGCCTTCGATGGCTTCGACCGCCACATCCGCGGGTGCCCCGGCAGGCTCGAAGGAAGCCGACCAGCGCACCGTGGCAGTACCGTCGCCATGGTCGGCGACGGTCACGGTCGAGACATAACCCTCAACGGGCAACGGTCCGTCGGCAATCGTGTAACGGTAGGTTCGGGCCGCATCGTCGCGGGATAGCAGGCGTTCGGCGAGCCTGATGCGTCCCACGATCACAAGATGGCGGATTGTCATGCCATCGTCTTGCGAGAGTTCCGATGATAGCACGGCCGGGTGCCACTTGGGCAGTGCATTGAATCCGCCGATCAGCGCCCAGATTTCGTCTGCCTGCGCCCTGAGCCGGACCTCCCGCGTCACCTCGACCATTGCCGCCCCTCGCCGTCCTGCCGGCGGACCATTCTTGGCACCCGCAGGCAGCAGCCACAAGCGACCAGAGCGTTCAGGCGCGCATGCGTTCGCCCTTGGGATCGAACGGCGCCGAAAGGCTGGGGGTGGCGGCATAACGCTCGCCCGCGACCTCGATCTCGTATGTTCCGCCCATGATCCAGTCACGGTCGGCCTTGCCGCCCTGGTTCTTCACGTAGCCCATGCTGATCGGACAACCCAGGGTGAAGGCATAACCGCCCGACGTGGTGGTGCCCACGATCTGGCCGTCGCGCCAGATCGGCTCCTCGTGCAGCAGCAGGGGCGCGCCCGGCTCGCAGCCCGGCAGGGTGAAGTTCACCAGGCGGCGATCAAGCCCGGCCGCCTTCTTCTGCGTCAACGCCTCCAGACCGATGAAACCGCCCGGCTTGTCCCAGGCAACGGCAAACGAGAGACCGGCCTCCAGCGGCGTGTCGTCCGGGCCGATGTCGTGGCCCCAGTGCTTGAAGCCCTTTTCCATGCGCAGGGCGTCCTGGCAGAAGACGCCGGCCAGGCGCAGTCCATGATCCTGGCCGACGTCACAGAGCCGTTCGTGCAGGTGCTGGGCGAATTCGGTCGGGACATAGAGCTCGTAGCCCAGTTCGCCGACATAACTGGTGCGCTGAGCGCGCGCCGGGGCGTAGCCGACCTCCAGCTCTCGGCTGCCGCCGAACGGGAAGGCCTCGGGCGAAAGGTCGGCAGCGGTAAGTTTCGCGAGCAGTTCACGCGACTGCGGCCCCATCAGGCCGAGCACGGCGTAACCCGACGTGACATCGGTCAGCGTGACGCGAGCGTCCTCGGGAATGTGGCGTTCGATCCAGGAACGGTCGTGCTGGCGCACGGCGGTACCGGTGACGACCATGTAACGGGTCTCGGCCAGGCGCGTCACCGTGAGATCGGCCTCGATCCCACCCTTGTGGTTGAGCATCTGGGTATAGACCGCCCGACCGACCTCGACGTCGATGTTGGCCGTGCACAGGCGGTTGAGCACCGCCATGGCATCGGCCCCCTGAATCTCGAACTTGGCAAAGGTCGAGAGATCGTAGAGCGCGACCGTCTCGCGGGTTGCCCGGGCCTCGCGCGCCGTGGCGTCGTGCCAGCACTGGCGACCGTAGCTGTAAGCCATCTCGCGGGGTTCATCGCCCTGCGCATAATAGAGCGGTCGCTCCCAGCCCTGGACATCGCCGAAGACCGCGCCGGCCGCCTTGCAGCGGTCATGATAGGGCAGGCGCCGGGCGCCACGCGCCGTGGTCGGCTGGTAGTAGGGCCAGTGCATGGCATAGAGCAGGCCCAGGGTCTCGACCGTGCGATCGGCCAGATAGTCGCGGGCGCGCTGGAACGGTTCGGCACGCATCAGGTCGACATCGGCCAGGTCGAGCGGGGATTCGCCGTCGACGATCCAGTCGGCCAGCGCCTTGCCGATGCCGGGACCCGATGCAATGCCGATCGAGTTCATGCCGGCGGCCACGAACAGGTTCCCGAAACCCGGGGCGCGGCCCATGTGATAGCGGTTGTCGGGCGTGAAACTCTCGGGGCCGTTGAAGAAGGTGCGCACGCCGGCATGTTCCATCGCCGGGACGCGGTTGAGCGCGCCGTCCATCAGGATCTGGAAATGGTCCCAGTCCTCGGGCAGGTGCAGGAAGGAAATGTCGTTGGGCACACCCTCGGTCTGCCAGGGCTTGGCAACCGGCTCGAAGCCACCGACCAGTAGCTTGCCGGCATCCTCCTTGATGTAGATGTAGCTGTCGTAGTCGCGCAACACCGGCAGGTCGGCGGGCAGTCCCTCCATCGGCTCGGTGACGATGTACATGTGCTCTGCCGCCTGCAGCGGCACCGTGAGACCCACCGAAGCGGCGATCTGGCGCGTCCACATGCCGCAGGCCAGCACCACCTGCTCGGCCTCTACCGTACCCTGATCGGTCTCCACGGCGACGATCTTCTGGCCCTTCCTGACCAGCTTGGTTGCCGTGCACTTCTCGACGATGGTCGCCCCGCCCATCCGTGCGCCCCTGGCCAGCGCCTGGGTCGTGTCGATCGGGTTGGTCTGGCCGTCCCTGGGCATGTGGACGGCGCCGACGATGTCGTCGACCCGGATCACCGGGTTGAGTTCGGCGACCTGGGCGGGCGTCAGGACGCGGACCTCGACGCCGAAGCCGTTGGCCATGCTGGCGGCACGCTTGAGTTCGTGGAAACGCTCCTGCGTCTGGGCCAGCGTGATGGAACCGACCTGCTTGAAGCCGGTCGCCTGACCGGTTTCCTCCTCCAGCCGGGGATAAAGCTCGACGGCGTAGCTCGCCAGTTTGGTCAGGTTGTGGGAGGGGCGAAGTTGCCCGACCAGGCCGGCGGCATGCCAGGTGGTGCCGCTGGTGAGCTGGTCGCGCTCGATCAGCAGCACGTCGGAGACCCCGCGTTTGGTCAGGTGATAGGCAATCGACGTGCCGACGATGCCGCCGCCAATGACGACGACCTTCGCCTTGCCTGGAACCTTGCTCGCCATAACGCTCTCCGGGAGTTCAGAATTGGGATAGCCAGGATTCAGATGGGTGCGCCCTGGGCGTCGAAACCGGCCGGTTCGAAGCGGTAGGATTCAAAGCTGACGTCGCCCATCCAGACCCAGAGTGTCAACAACGGTTCGGCGCCGGTGCGGATGGCATGCGGCGTCCAGGAGGGGATGTGGACGACATCACCGGTCTGGCGCGGGCTGTAGGGTGCATCGGCGATCCACCAGCGCCCCGACCCGCCGATCACGATATAGAGCTCCTCAGCGGCGTGGGCGTGGAGGGGATAGACCGTGTGCGGCGCGATCATGAAAGCGCCAAAGCGCAGGTCCTGCGCCGGAAACATGCCTTCGGGCCCGACGATGACATTGCCCGCGCTGCGCCCGACGAGATAATTGCCGGCATCCTTCTGGGGCGGCTCGCGCCAGGCAAAGGACGGCATGGCCGCAACAAACGCCTGCAGCAGCTCGCCCTGGGGCGACGCGATCATGGCTGCGAGGTCGCGGTCGGCGGTCGCGCTGGCCACGGGGTCGATCGGGCGTTCGCCACGTTCCACGCGCATGGCCAGGGCCGCGCGGCGGCACGCCTCTTCCGGGCGCGCGGCAAGCCAGTCCGTCGTGACGTCAAGCAATCGTCGCATGTTGTCTCCCTGGGACCCTGGCCACGTCGACGGCGGCGACGGGCCGGCGCATCATAGCGGCGACCACAGCAGGGACAATGTCATGGCACGAATCGTCGAGCGGTTTTCCAACAGCGTGCACGAGATCGAGAACACCTGGATCACGCTGAAGGACGGCGCGCGGCTGGCCGCACGCATCTGGATGCCCGACGATGCCGAAAAGCACCCCGTGCCCGCGATCCTGGAATACATCCCCTATCGCAAGCGCGACTTCACGCGGCCGCGCGACGAACCCATGCACAAGTATTTCGCCGGCCACGGCTATGCCTGCATCCGCGTCGACATGCGCGGTTCGGGCGACAGCGATGGCTTGCTGACCGACGAATACCTGCAGTTCCCCGAACTCGACGACGGCGCCGAGGTCATCGCCTGGCTGGCCGCCCAGCCCTGGTGCGACGGCAGCGTCGGCATGATGGGAAAGTCCTGGGGCGGCTTCAACGCGCTGCAGGTCGCGGCCATGCGTCCGCCGGCGCTGAAGGCCATCCTCACGGTCTGCTCGACCGACGACCGCTACAACGACGACATCCACTTCATGGGCGGCTGCCTGCTGGAAGCCAACCAGATGTGGTCGGCGACCATGATGGCGCTGAACAACCCGCCGCCCGACCCCGAAATCGCCGGCGAACGCTGGCTTTCGATGTGGCAGGAGCGGCTGGCCGCGCACAAACCCTGGGCGCTGACCTGGCTGAAACACCAGACGCGCGACGACTACTGGAAACACGGCTCGGTCTGCGAGGATTACGACGCCATCACGGTGCCGGTTTATGCCATCGGCGGCTGGGCCGATGGTTATTCCAACGCCATCCCGCGCCTGCTGGAGGGCCTGAAGGGGCCCAAACGAGGCATCATCGGCCCCTGGGCGCATATCTATCCCCACGACGGTTTGCCCGCCCCCGCCATGGGTTTCCTGCAGGACGCCCTGCGCTGGTGGGATCGCTGGCTGAAGGGCGAGCAGAACGGCATCGACAACGAACCCGACTACCGGGTCTGGATGCAGGAGAGCGTGCCGCCCGCGACCAACTATGCCAAACGTCCCGGCCGCTGGGTGGCGGAGGCGCAATGGCCCTCCCCCGCCATCGAACACCGTCTCTTGCACGCCAACGGCGACCGCACCCTCTCGGAACGCAAGCGCAAGCGCAGTGCGATCAGCTTCCGCTCACCCGCCTCGACCGGGATCGATGGCGGCGAGTGGTGCGGCTTTGCCCTGGCCGGCGAACTGCCGCCCGACCAGCGCAGCGAGGACGGCCGCAGCCTGTGTTTCGAAACCGAAATACTCGCGGGTCGGCTGGAAATCCTCGGCGCCCCCGTCGTCGAACTGCGCATCGCCTCCGACAAACCGGTTGCCCAGGTCGCGGTGCGGCTCAACGACATCGGCCCCGACGGCGCCTCGACGCGCGTGACCTATGGCGTGCTCAACCTGACCCACCGCGACAGCCACGAAAAACCCCGCGCGCTCAAACCCGGCAAGGCCTACACGGTGCGGGTCCAGCTCAACGACATCGCGCATGCCTTCCCTGCGGGACATCGCATCCGGCTGGCGATCTCGACCTGTTACTGGCCGCTTGTGTGGCCATCGCCGGAGGCCGCCACACTGACGCTGACCACCGGCGCCACCACCCTGTCGTTGCCGGTGCGCGCACCGCGTGAGGAGGACGCCGCCCTGCCCGCCTTTGCCGAACCCGAGAAGGCGCCGGGCGTGGCGATCACGCCGGTCAAACCCGGGCATTTCCGCCGCACCATCGAGCGGGACCTGGTGTCGGGCGAAATCTCCAGCGTCCTTTCCTGCGAAGGCGGTTTCTTCGGCTTCGATGGCACCTATCGCATCGAGCCGATCAGCCTGGAGATGACCCACACGCTCGACCGGCGCTACACCACCCACGACGACGATCCGCTTTGCGCCAGCGCGCAATTCGATCAGTCCATCGCCATGGCGCGCGGCGACTGGCGCGTGCGCGTCGATGTGCGCACCCGGCAATGGGCGACCGCGACCCACATCCACCACGAAGCCGAGGTCGATGCCTGGCATGGCGAAGAGAAAATCTCGGCCCGCCGCTGGTCGGAGAAATTTGCCAGGAAACTGGTGTGATCCCGGCCTGCGACATCGTCCTGCGCCGCGCCCAAGCCGATGACGCCGCGGCGATCGGTCAATTGACGCGCGCTGCCTATGCCCCCTGGGCCGCCTTGATCGGACGCGAGCCGCTGCCCATGGGGTTCGACCACGGGGCCATGATCCGTGACCATCTGGTCGACGGTCTCTGGCGCGGCGATGCACTGCTCGCCGTCATCGAGATGATCGTGCGCGAGAGCGATCTGCTGATCGAGAACATCGCCGTTGCCCCCACCGAACAGGGCGCGGGCCTGGGTGGGCGCCTGCTCGGACACGCCGAGACAACGGCGCGGTCGCTGGGCCGCCATGTCGTGCGGCTCTACACCAACAGCCTTTTCGCCAGCAACATCGCCCTCTACCGGCGACACGGCTACCACACGGATCGGGAGGAAATCGTTGCCAACGGCATCGTGGTCCACATGATGCGGAACCTCGACGAAGGGCGCAGCCCATGACCCCGGCACAGACCCTGCTGCATCTGGGCATGGCGCTGGCGGTCGGCCTGCTGATCGGAACCGAGCGTGGCTGGCACGAGCGCGATGCCGCAGAGGGCAGCCGCCCTGCGGGCATCCGAACCTTTGCCCTGATCGCCCTGCTCGGCGGGCTTACCACCGTGCTGGGCGACAGCGCGGGACCGGCCGCATTCATCGCCGGGCTGCTGCTGGTCGGCGGCTTCGCAGCGCTGGCCTACGTCCGCGAGGCCAGCGTGCCGACCGGCCGCAGCATCACCACCCACATCGCCATGCTGATCGCCTATGCCCTGGGCGCCATCGCGGGCATGGGCGAACTGGAACTTGCGGCAAGCGTGGCCGTGGTCACGACCCTGCTTCTGGGGCTCAAGCCTGCCATGCACGGCTGGTTGCGGCGCATTTCCGAAGCCGAGCTGATGGCCGGCCTCAAGCTTCTGGTGATGAGCGTCGTGCTGCTGCCGGTGTTGCCCGATCACGGCTTCGGCCCCTGGCAGGCGCTCAACCCCTATCAGATCTGGTGGATGGTCGTGCTGATCGCCGGAACCTCGTTCCTGGGTTATGGCGCTGCACGCCTGCTGGGGCCCCGGCGCGGCATCGTGGTTGCCGGCGCCTGCGGCGGCCTTGCCTCCTCGACCGCAGTGACCCTTTCCTTTGCGCGCTTTGCAGGCCGGCAGCCCGAGCGGGCGAAACTTCTCGGCGGTGGCGCCCTGATCGCCTCTGCCGTGATGTTTCCCCGGCTGCTCCTGATCATCGCCATCGCCGCACCCGAATTCGCCCGCCTTCTGGCCGCACCAATGCTGGGTGCAGGCCTGGGGCTGGGCCTGGTCGCGGCCATCGTCGTGCAACGCAGCCAGGGCGAGGCCAGGGCCGAGGGCGACGCTGCGATGGGCGTCATCGGCAACCCTCTGGAGCTTGCCACGGCGCTCAAGTTCGGTGTCCTGCTCGCGGTCATCATGCTGGCCGCACGCGCCCTCAATGCATGGGCCGGAGAAGGCGGCGTGGTTGTGCTGGGCGCCGTCTCCGGCCTGGCCGATGTCGATGCGGTGAGCCTGTCGCTGGCCCACATGGCGGGGATCGAGATCAGTGCGGCGATCGCTGCGGCCGGCGTCTTCGCAGCCGTGCTGGTCAACACCCTGACCAAGGCGACCATCCTGGTCGCCATCGGCGGCCGCATCCTCCTGGCACAGGCCGCACTGGCCGTCCTGGCAGCCATCGCAGGCGCGACAGCGGGTCTTGCCGTCGTTCCCCTGGGCCTCCTTTTCTCATCCTGACCGACGAAAGCCCGAACCAGCCATGACCGATCTCGACCTCTGCTACCTCTCCGCCGGGGAAGCGCTCTCGGCCTTCCGTGCCCGCAAGCTCTCGCCGGTCGAGGTCCTGGAGGCACAGATCGCACGGGCCCGGGCCGTGGAGCCCAGGGTCAACGCGCTGGCCTATACCTTCTTCGACGATGCCCTTGCCGCCGCACGCAAGGCCGAGGCGCGTTACATGAAATCGGACGGGCGCCTGCGCCGTCTGGAAGGCCTGACCCTGGCGGTCAAGGAAGACACCGCGGTCAGGGGCAGGCCGCGCACCTTCGGCTCGCTGATCTTTGCCGACAACATCGCCGATCATACCAATCCATCAGTCGAACGGCTGATGCGCGCGGGCGCCATCGTCCACGCGCTGACGACCTGCCCGGAATTCGTCTGGCCCTGGACCTGCACCTCGCGCCTGCACGGCATCACCCGCAATCCCTGGAACACCGAGATCACCAGTGGCGCGTCCTCGGGCGGAGCGGCCGCCGCCGTCGCCTCGGGCACCACGACGCTGGCGACCGGCTCCGACAGCGCCGGCTCGATCCGCATGCCTGCCGCGATGTGCGGCATCGCCGGCTACAAGCCGCCCTATGGGCGCAATCCGGCCAGCCCGGAGGTCGCCATGGACATGTTCTTCCACATCGGCCCGATGACGCGCACTTCCGGCGATGCTGCCCTGATGCAGAACGTCATGTCAGGGCCGCACACCAGGGATCACGCGAGCCTGACCCAGCGACTGCGCTTGCCCGATACCCCGCCGGACGTGAGGGGCATGAAGATCGCCTGGTCGATGGATCTTGGGATCTATGCCGTCTCCAGGGCCGTGGAGGAGAACACCCGTGCCGCCATCGTGCGCCTGGAGGCCGCCGGCGCCATCCTCACCGAAATCGCCACACCCTGGGCCGAAGCGGTCTATCGCACGGCCGGCAGGTGGGGCGGCATGATCTATGCCGACGAATTCCGCGACGCCGTCAACCGGCACCCCGATCTGGTCTGCGACTACACCAGGGTCTTTGCCGACCAGAACGACACGGTCACGCCCCGGAAGTTCCACGAGGCGATGCAGACCTATGGCGCTTCCTGGGCGCAGTTCGGCCCGGAACTGGCCCGCTACGATGCGTTCCTGTGCCCGACCGTGGCCACCACCACCATCGGCGCGGATTGCCCCGACTGGGAGATGCCGATCAACGTCGACGGCAAGGAGGTTTCGGTCCAGCAGGTCGTGATGACCTTCCCGTTCAACGTCTTCAGCCGTTGCCCGGCCCTGACAGTACCTTCCGGCATCGCGCCCGACGGCGTGCCTACGGGCCTGCAGATCGTCGGCAACCCCTGCGACGACCGGGCGGTGTTCCGCGCCGCTCAGGCGCTGGATACGGAACTTTACCGCGATACGGCGACGCGACCGGCAATCAACTAATCGTCGACGACGTAGGGTGCCAACGCATCCAGGACATCCCGATACAGTGCCCGAGCATGATCGAGTGCACCGACCTCCGGCAGGACGACCGTCGTGAAGCGAACTTCGTGCAGGCAGTTACGATCATGGCCGATGCCGAGAAACTCGACGACGACCCTGTCGTCCTTGTGTCCAAGAAAGATGTCGTTGGTGAAGTTCACCGGTCCGGCGGCATAGGGCTCCAGGGTAGCCGGTCCCTCAAGTGTGACGCCGTTGAGGTTGGCGACCGTCTTGATGTTCTGACGGACCTGGCCAAGCACAGCCTCCGCCAAAGCGTCATCGACCAGTGGATAACCCATGTCGAAGCGGATGTAGGAGAGGTTGCGCTCGCCGTTGGGAAGAAAGTAACGAAACTGGACGCCCATGCCGGCCTGAGCGAAGCGCTCGGTTTGCTGATGTGGCAGCCCGGCGATTTCATCTGCGGCTATGTCGAAGCTCTGGCTGCACTCGGCCCATGCAGCAAGCGGCAAAAGCAGTGACGCGGCGATTGCCAGCGCCTGAACTGTCGTGGCCCCCATTGCGCCACCTCCCGCTGGCAGTCAGTAAGCCAGGATACGGCTCCCGACCGTCAACGACAAGAAACCAGCAGAGTGGAGGGTTACAACCCTTCGACCACGATGGCGCGGCTGATGCAGGCCTCCTCACGGATGGCCAGCGCCTCGGCGTAATCCTCGCTGTGGAACCAGTCGAGGGCGCGCTGATAGGTCGGAAAGCGAATCACCACGACGCGCGACAGGGGTGCAGGCTGGCCCTGCAGGTGGCTGACAGTGTTGCTGGCGGCCAGGATCTCGCCGTCGAAAGTGGCAAGCGTCGGGCCGACAAGCTCGCGGTAACGCGGCATCATCTCGGGTTTCTTCACGTCGATCTCGACGATGTAGTAGCCGCAGGCCATGGCCCCTCCGCGGTTCTCAATCGAGCAGGCGCTGGTGCTCGGCGAGTTCGGACTCGGTGTGCTGGCAATAGACGACGTGATGCTGGCCCATGTCGCGCCTGGGCGGCGGTTCGGAACCGCACTTGCCCTCGATCACCAGCGGGCAGCGCACGCGGAACGGGCAGGCCGGGTCGTGCAACATGACATTGCTCGCCATGCCCGCGGAGGCCTCGCGCGTGGCGATGACGTCCTCCAGCCAGCCCTGGCGCAGAGCCGGCACCGAATTGATCAGAAGCTGGGTGTAGGGATGGTGCGGCGGCGAGAAGACCTCCTTGGTCAGCCCGGCATCGACGATGCGCCCGGCGTACATCACGGCGACGCGGTCGGCGATCGAAGCGACCGTGGAGAGATCGTGGCTGATGAAGACGTAGGCGACCTGGTGTTTCTCGCGCAGCTCGCGCATCAGGTCGAGGACACGCGCGGCGACCACCGTGTCGAGCGAGGAGAGCACCTCGTCGCACAGGATGATGTCGGGCTTGGCGGCAAAGGCGCGTGCGATCGAAACACGCTGGCGCTGGCCGCCCGAAAGTTCGGCCGGGAACCGCCCGGCGTAATCGGGATCGAGCCCGACCATCTCCAGCAGCTCGGCAATGCGATCCTGCTTTTCCGAGCCGCGCATGCCGAAGTAGAGCTCGAGCGGCCGGCCGATGGCGTCGTCGATCCGGCGCTCCGGATTGAGCGACTGATCCGGGCTCTGGAAGATGATCTGGATGCGCCGGAGCTGCTCCTTGGTGCGCTGGCGCGAATGGGGCGGCAGCACAGTGCCGTCGAGTGCGATCTCGCCACCCAGAGGCGGGTGCAACCCGGCGATGACCCGCGCCAGGGTCGACTTGCCCGAACCAGATTCACCGACGACGGCGAGCACCTCGCGCGGGAAGACATCGAGTTCGACATCATGCAGGACATGATGTTCCCGATCGACCGTCTGGAACATGCCGGGATTGACGTAGGTCGCATCGATCCCCTTGACGGTCAGGATCGGCTTCTGCCCCTCGGCCGGGTTCCAGTCGGACACCGCGACATCGCGGCTGGGCTTGGGCTTGACCGCGCCCAGCAAGGTACGGGTGTATTCCTTCTGCGGGCGCGCCAGAATCTCGCCGGTACCGCCCTCCTCGACGACGGCGCCCTGGTTCAGGACCAGGATGCGGTCGGCGATCTGGGCAACGACGGAGAGATCGTGGCTGACGTAGAGCGCGGCCGTGCCGCGTTCACGGATGACGTCCTTGATCGCTTTCAGCACCTCGATCTGGGTCGTCACGTCGAGTGCCGTGGTCGGCTCGTCGAGCACCAGAAGCTTGGGCTGACAGGCCATCGCCATGGCCATCATGATGCGTTGCTGCTGGCCGCCCGAAGCCTGATGGGGATAACGATGCGCCAGGGACTCGGGATCGGGCAGATCGAGAAGGTCGAGCAGTGCCACCGAGCGTTTCATGGCTTCTTTGCCGCTCGCGATGCCGTGCAGAATCAGGCTCTCGGCGATCTGCTCGCCGATCGGGATCGCCGGGTTGAGCGCAGCCTGCGCACTCTGGGCGACGTAGGCGACATCCTTGCCGCGCAGGTCGCGCCGCTCGCGCGGCGTCAGCCCGAGAATTTCGCGGTCCTCCAGAAAGACCCGGCCGGCCTTGAAACGGGTGCCCGGGCGCGTGTAGCCCAAGGCGCCCAGGGCGACCGTGGTCTTGCCGGCGCCGGATTCGCCGATCAGCGCGACGACTTCGCCAGGGGCGACATCGACACTGACGCCGTTGACGGTCTGAATCCACATACCCGACGGCGGGCGGCCTTCAACGACCAGCCCCTCGATGCGCAACAATGGCGTCACTTCGTGAGTTCCTCGGAAATGGAGCGGCCCGACTGTGAACCCAGCCAGTCGACGATGAGATTGACGCCCACGGTCAGGATGGCGATGGCAAGCGCCGGTGCCAGAACGCTGAGATAGGCGCCGGTCTGCAGGCCGTTGAGATTTTCCTTCACCATCGAGCCCCAGTCGGCGTCAGGCGGCTGGATGCCAAGGCCCAAGAACGACAGGCTCGACAGGAACAGGATCGAATAGGTCATGCGCAGACCGAACTCGACCGCCAGCGGCCGGATGGTCGAAGGCCAGATTTCCCGAACCAGGATCGAAACCAGGCCTTCGCCGCGGGCGCGCGCGACCTCGACGAATTCCAGCGCCGCGATGTTCATGGCGACCGACCGGCCGATGCGGGCAACGCGGGAGGAGTGGATGATCGCGATCGTGCCGATCAGCACCCAGAGGTCCGACGACAGCGAGGCGATGTCGATCAGCGCCAGCAGGATCGGCGGGAAGGAAAGGAAGACGTCGATCAGCCAGGTGACGAAATCATCGTAGCGCCCGCGAATCTCGGCTGCCGAGAAACCGACAGCCATGCCCAGCACGAAACCCAGCACCGTGGCGACCAGCGCAATGCCGATGGTCAGGCGTGCTCCATAGAGCAGGCGGGTGAAGACATCGCGGCCCAGCACGTCGGTGCCCAGCAGGGTCTCGCTGCTGGGCGGCAGGAACTGCGAAGCCCCCGGCACCAGTTCGCCGACCTGATAGGGCGCAATATAGGGGCCGAAAATGGCTAAGAAGATGCCGGTCAACACGATGGAGATACCCAGCCATGCCCAGAAGTCCGGCCTGGGCCGGGCGCGTTTGCTGCGCTTGCGCTGCGTCGGCGCTGCCGCCGTTGTCTGGCTCACTTGGCGTACCTCAGGCGGGGGTTGGCCATGATGGCGCCGATGTCGGCAAGGATGTTGAGCGACACGTAGAAGGCGCAGAACACCATCGCCACGACCTGGATCTGGGGCACGTCGCGGAAAACCACCGAATCAACCATCAGGCGGCCGAGACCGGGATAGCTGAAGACGACCTCGACGATCACCACGCCGCTGATCAGGTAACCAAGGTTCAGCGCGATGACGTTGACGATGGGCCCGAGCGCATTGGGGATGGCGTGTTTGAGGATGATGCGGGACTTCGAGACGCCCTTGAGCAGGGCCATCTCGATATAGGCCTGCTTGAGCACGTCAAGCACGGCCGCCCGCGTCATGCGGATGATATGCGCCAGCACCGTCAGGACCAGGGTCAGCATGGGCAGAACCATGGCGCCCAGGGTGGGGAAGAAATCGCTCCAGCGCGGCCTCGGGTTGATCGAGGGGAACCAGCCCAGTTCGACGGCGAAGATCAGCACAAGGATCAGCGCGATCACGAACTCGGGAACCGAGATGAAGAACACCGTCACCGAGGAGACGATCCGGTCGAAGGTGCCCTCCGGCCAGGCTGCAGAGAGCATGCCCAGGGCGAGCGCCAGAGGCAGTGCCACGACCGCCGCATAGAGCGCCAGATAGATGGTGTTGGTCAGGCGCTGTCCAATGATCCGGTCGAGCGGCATGCCGTTGGTCAGAGCCACGCCGAGATCGCCGGTGAGAAACTTCCCGAGCCAGATGAAGTAGCGGACATAGGCCGGTTCGTTGAGGCCCAGGGTCGCGCGCAAGGCTGCCAGGGTCTCCGGCGTGGCGGCCTGGCCGAGAACAGCCTGGGCCACGTCACCGGGCAGAATCTCGGTGCCAATGAACACGATGACGGAAATCGCCAACAAGGTGATCAGGCCGAGAAACAGCCGCTTTGCGATCAGCTTGAACAAAGACCTACGCTCCCAGTTCCCCGATGCGCGCGTTGCGCGCCGCCTGCAGCGTTGTCGCCACAGACGTTCTTGCCGCCCCCGAATGTGCAGGGATCGATTCATCGTACGGATGTCGTCTGTGTTGGCAAGTGCGTATCAGTGCACGAGGCCACACCCATGCGTTGCATTGCCCGCCGGACCCGATCGCCGGCCTAGATCGGTTTCCGCCAGGCGGAGTTCTTGGGCCAGGCGCGGATCACCGCCTGCACCACCGTCGCCAGGGGGATGGCAAAGAACACGCCCCAGAAACCCCAGACGCCACCGAAGATCAGGATCGCCACGATGATGGCGATCGGGTGCAGGTTGACGACCTCGCTGAACAGCAGCGGCGCCAGCAGATTGCCGTCGAGCGCCTGGATGATGCCGTAGGCGATCATGATCCAGGTGAACTCCCAGGAGAATCCCCACTGGACGAAGCCGATCAGGGCAACCGGCACGGTGACCGCAGCGGCGCCGACATAGGGGATCAGAACGGAGAACCCGGTGATGACCGCCAGCAGAATCGCGAACTCGACGCCCAGCAGGGTAAAGACGACCCAGGTGACGACGCCGACAATGACGATCTCCCAGAACTTTCCGCGCACGTAGTTGCCGACCTGATCGTTGACCTCGTGCCAGACCGAGGTCGTCAGCCCACGCTCGCGCGGCAGGAAGCTGGCCAGCCAGGCCAGAATCTTGGTCTTGTCCTTGATCATGAAGAAGACAAGCAGCAGGACCAGGATGATGTAGACGATGGCGGTCAGCAAGTTGACCACATAGGAGCCCGCCATCGAGGGCAGAGAATGGATCAGCCCCGTGACGGATCGTCCCAGGTCGCCCATGACGCCGTGCACCTGCTCTGCCGTGATGAAGTCGGGATATTGTTCGGGAAGCTTCAGCAGCGTGTCACGCAAGGTGGCGATCATCTGCGGGATGCGGTGGGCAAATTCCACGGTCTGGCGCGTCAGCAGCGGCAGCAGACCGCCCAGGAAGACCAGCGCGGTGACGACAAAGCCGATGTAGACCCCGATCACCGCGACGATGTGGCGCACGCCGCGCAGTTTCAGCCGCTCGACCACGCCATCAAGCAGGAAGGCGATGACCAGAGCGGCGATCACCGGGGCCACCATCTGGGCCACGAACACGATCGCGACCACGGCGACGAGCAACAACACCGTCAGCAGCAGGACCTGCGGATCGGAGAAAGTATGATGGAACCAGTCGCGGATCGGCTTCATGCGCTGCTCGCAGTGCCCAAGCGAGGGCAGACCATAGGCACCGGCGACGGATGCGGCAAGGCGCACAACGAAGTTCGAAAACGGGCGCGCCGACAAGAGCGACGCGGTGGTGACGAGGACGCAGCCAGCCCCCGCCTTGGCCTGCATACGCCGAGCGGCTACCCTGCAGAAAATCCATCAAACGGAGAAAACCATGTCAGCGGCGCCGCACGATGTCGATGTCATCATTGTCGGAGCAGGCGCGGCCGGGCTCTCGGCAGCCAGGACGGCAGCGGAACGCGGCCTGAGCTTTGCCCTGGTCGAGGCCTCCCACCGGATCGGCGGGCGCGCCTACACCGAGGACTTCGCGCCGGGCATCCCCTATGACCTGGGCTGCCACTGGATGCATTCGGCCAGCCTCAACCCTTTCGTCGCGATCGCGGACGAATTCGGCTTTGCCTACAGGCGTGACAGTCAGTGGCGCAGCAATACGTTCACCGGTGGCGCGTTCCTCCCCGATGATGAACTCCAGCGCTGGACGAAGGGCATGGAAGCCGACCACGCCGCGATCGAGACTGCGGCGGCGCAGGGGCGCGATGTCTCGGTCGCCGATGTCATCGACCTTTCGGCTCCCTGGGCGGCCTTCATGGCCTACTGGTTCAGCCTGGGCACCTCGCGCGACATCGATCAGGTTTCGGTCTTCGACGTCTCCAACTACAACGAGACCGATGAAAACTGGCCCCTGCGCGATGGCTTCGGAGCGCTCGTCGCCCGCTGGGCACGCGACGTTCCCGTGACGCTGAACGCCAAGGCAGAACGCATCACCTGGAGTGGATCGGGCGTGCGGGTCGAAACCGGCAAGGGCACGCTGACCGGGCGCACCGCGCTCATCACGGTCTCGACCAATGTGCTGACCTCGGGCGCCATCGCCTTCGAACCCGGCCTGCCCGACTGGAAGCTGGAGGCCGCCGCCGCGCTTCCCCTGGGCGTCCACAACCGCATCGGTATCATGCTGAACGACAACCCCTTCCCGTCCGATGCGCCGACCACGGCGACGGTTCAGCTCGGCGATGCCGACGAGGTGCCGATGTCGATCCAGATCCGCCCCTTCGGCCTGAACTATGTTTCCGGCGTCACCGGGGGTCGGCATGGCTCCTGGCTGGAACGTCAGGGCATCGCGGCTTCCCTCGACCACATGGTCGAACGGCTGGTTGCCGCCTACGGCAGCGATGTCAGGGCCTCGCTGAGCGAGCGCACCATCGTCACCGCCTGGGAAAGCGACCCCTGGACGTTGGGCTCATATTCGGCGGCCACGCCAGGCAACGGCGACAAACGCGCCGTGCTGGCCCGGCCGGTTGATGACGTGCTGTTTTTTGCCGGTGAGGCGGCATCCACGGAGTTCTTCTCCACCTGCCACGGCGCCTATCTGACCGGAATAGATCAGATCGACGCCATTGCAGGCAGGCTGCGTACCGCTGCCTGAACAACGCCCGCGATGATGCAGCGGGACGGAGCTTGAACAACAGGGCCGGCGAACGATTGCAAAAGTTCCGCCCTACGCAGCCGCAGGTCGATTCGGGCAGGCGGTACACATTGCTATGAAATCTGACGACTTTTCGACTAACGTTGTCCTAGGGATTCTGCCTGGCCAACAGGGCAGGACCAGAGCGCTTAGGGAGAAACGCTGTGAGCAAGAAAGACCTTCTGATCAACGAGTTCATCAAGGGCAAGGTGTCGCGCCGCGACTTCAATGCCGGTCTGATGAGCATGGGCCTGACGGCCGCCGCCGCCGCGACGATCGTCCAGCAGAGCATCACCAAGGCCCAGGCGGCAGAGCCCAAGATGGGCGGGCGTCTCGTCGCTGCTGCCGATTCGAGCCACGCCGGCGACACGATCGATCCGACCAAGATCGTCCAGGCGATCGACATCTCGCGCTCCCAGCTTCTGGGCAGCCGCCTGATCGACTTCTTCCCCGGCCAGGGCCTGGTGCCCAACCTTGCCACCGAGTGGGAGTCCAATGCGGACGCCACCGAATGGCGTTTCAAGATGATCGAGGGCGCCGAATTCAGCAACGGCAAGACGATCACCGCGGCCGATGCCGCCTATTCGTTCAACCGCCACCTGAACCCGGATGAGGGCTCGGCTGCGAACGCCTACCTGGGCGATGTCAATTCGATCACGGCGGACGGCAACACGCTGGTCTTCAAACTGAACCAGACCAATGTCGATGTCCCCTTCCTGATGGCCGAGTACCACTTCACCGTGGCGCCCGAAGGCCAGGATGCCGCAGCCTATGCGTCGGGCAATGTCGTGACGTCCGGTCCGTTCATGGTCGAGGAGTTCGATCCGGGCATCGTCTCGATTTTCAAGCGCCATCCCAACTACCACAAGGAAGGCCGCCCCTATCTCGACGAGATCGAGTTCTTCGCCATTCCCGACAACGGTGCGCGCGTCAACGCCCTGGTATCGGGCGAAGTCGATGTCGTCATCGGCGTCGAGGGCAATCTGGTCAAGCAGGTCGAGGCTTCCGACAGCGCCCACGTGCTGTCGCAGCCCGGCGGTGCCCACCCGACCTATCCGATGCTGGCCGACGTCGCCCCCTACACCGACAACAACGTGCGTCAGGCCCTGAAGTGGTCGTTCGACCGCCAGCGCATGCTCGACCTGGCCTTCGACGGTCTGGGTGTGGTCGGTCGCGATCATCCGGTGCCGCCGCATGATCCGTTCTGGTGCGAGGACGTGCCGGTGCCCACGGCCGATCCCGACAAGGTGAAGTTCTATCTCGAGAAGGCCGGCATGACGAACGCCACCTTCGAGCTGACCGCTGCCGACACCAACTTCGGCGGCGCCAATGCCTCGATCGTCATGGCCGAACTGATGCGCGAGAATGGCGTCAATGTCGACGTCAAGCGCGTGCCTTCGGACGGCTACTGGAGCGCGGTCTGGATGCAGGCGCCCTGGTGCGGCTCGTCCTGGTACGGCCGTCCCACCGCCGATCAGATGCTCTCGGTCGCCTATGTCACCGGAGCTTCCTGGAACGAGAGCCACTGGTCGAACCCGACCTTCGACAGCCTGTTGCTCGATGCCCGCAAGGAAGTCGATTTCGACAAGCGCAAGCAGCTCTATTGCGACATCCAGATGCTGATGGCAGCCGAAGGCTCGACCATCACGCCGGTCTTCATCAACTGGACCGATGGTGTCGCCAACAAGGTGCAGGACATGAAGGGGCATCCCTTCATGTATGTCGGCTCGCTCTACTGGGACGACGTCTGGATCGACGACAGCCAGGCCTGATCCTTCAGGCTTGTGTGGATCAGGGGCCGGCCCGGCGACGGGCCGGCCCCTATCTTTTGGAAGATCAGGTTCTTTTGGGCGATCAGATCAGGTCGCGCGGGATGGTGCGCTCAAGCAGGTGGCGCGCGACCTCCTCGCCAGCCTCGAAGGCAACGATCTGCGCCTCGACATGGAAATTCGCGGCATCGCAGGTCACCGTCGTCGTCGATTCGATGGCGACGTCCCAGTCGCCGCGCCGCTGGGAGATACGCCAGGTGATCTCGCCGCGGTTGGAGAGCGGATCGCCCTCGACGATTTCCTGCACCTCGCGCCCGACCTGGTCGATCTCCATGCCGTGCGCCTCGATGCGATAGGCGCCATCGTCCTTGTCGAGTTCCAGCCGGGTCATGCCGGTGGCGAGATCACGCACGAAACGGCGCACCCGGCCGAACGACCGCAGCCAGCCGATCGCCGGCATCGGCGGCACTTCCGCAGGTTCGAATTCCGGCAGCGCCGCATCACCCGGCTGAGCCTGACGCAACGGCAGTTCCAGGCGGCTGCCCGCGCCATCGAGCGACAGCGCGGTCATCGCCGGCGCCGGCCAGAGCAGGGGCCAGCTTCCGTTGGCCAGCGCCAGGCGCAGGCGATGCCCTGCCGGCACGGTCTGGGCAATGGCGTTGAGCTGCACCGTGACATCGTAGGACCTGCCCGGATCGAGCGCTGCCGGCGACTCATGGCCATCGCGGTGGGTCAGGTTGAGGCAACCCCAGGAAAGCAGCGCGCAACTGCCGTCGGGCGCGATGCTCTCCAGACGCGCCGACAGCGTTGCGACCGGCTGATCGGAGGCGATACGGGCGTGGAGCAGGGGAAACCCGACAACGGCGATGTCGGCTTCGAGCACGGGGCCGTCGAAAACCACCGACATGGCGTCCTCGGGCCGCTGGTCCACCGGCATCTCCGGACCGATGCCGTGCGGGTTCCATTCGCCGGTGAGGGTGCCCACGGTCAGCGGCGCCGCAATCATCACATCGCCCCTGCCCGCGCCGTCGACCAGGCGACCGACGCAATCCAGGCCCAGATCGCGCGTCGCGATGGAGGGACCGGGCCACGCCGTTTCGGCGATCCAATGGCCAGGCCGCTCGGCATGTTCGATGCGCGGCGGCGCGGCATCCTGCTGCCACAGGCGCACCATCGGTTCGGTGTCGATGCCGTTGTCGATGTCTTTCAGCCAGCGGTCCCACCAGCGCAGGCAATCCTGCAGGAAGCCGATCGCCGGGGCTGGGCTGGCGACATGGGGATAGCCGTGCGCCCACGGCCCGATCAGGCAGCGGCGCGGGACCTTCAGCCCGGCCATCAGCCTCAGGGCGGTGTTGGTGTAGCCGTCGGCCCAGCCGGTGACGGCATAGACCGGACATTGGATGGCGTCCCAGTCCTCGTTGACCGAGCCGTGTTTCCAATAGGCATCGCGCCGCTGGTGGCTCATCCATTCGGCGGTGGTGAAGGGCAGGTTCTCCAGCCGGGCGTGCCACATCTCGCGCCAGGCATCGCCGACCAGTTCGGGATCGGGCGGCCGGGCCGAATAGGCCAGCGACTGGGCGCCCCAGGCCAGGTTGTTGCGCAGCAGGGCGCCGCCCATGTAGTGAACGTCATCGGCGTAGCGGTCATCGGTCGAACACAGGGTGATGATCGCCTTGAGCTCGGGCGGGCGGCGGAACGCGGTCTGCAACCCCGAGAAGCCTCCCCAGGAAATGCCGATCATGCCGCAGGCGCCGGTGCACCAGGGCTGCGCGGCGATCCAGGCCAGGGCCGCGACCATGTCGTCCTGTTCCTGGGCGACATACTCGTCGAGCGGCAGGCCTTCGGAATTGCCCGACCCGCGGATGTCGAGCCGGATCGCGGCGTAACCATGCCCGGCAAACCATGGGTGGATCAGCTCATCGCGCGGCAGGGTGAAATCGCGGTGACGGTACGGGATGTATTCGATGATCGCGGGCACGGGATCGGCTTCGGCATCCTCTGGCAACCAGATGCGCGCCGAAAGGCGCGTGCCGTCGGGCATCGGAATCCACTGGTGATCGATGACGCGGACCTTGCGGGGAAAGCTGTCGCGGACGCGGAGCGCGTCGCCGGAAGCGGCAACGAGATTGACCATGCGGTCGTCCTTCCAGGAGAGTTCAGGCTCGGTATTTTCAGTCGGAGAATACCTGAACGCGCAGCGGCGTCGGCTTGAATCCGTTGGTCGGCGTGCGATCGCTCGGGCAGGCCGACACACCGACCAGCACGTCGATCTCGGCGCGCAGTTCCAGGTAGTCGCCGGCGCGCGAGGGCGGCGAGCGGAACGTCGGGTCGCCGGCGTACCAGCGCTCGGGATCAAACGGCATGAAGGCGTTGAAGACATCGGGCAGATTGGCCGGCACGCCGTGAGGCGCCAGCGCCCTGGCCAGGCTCGTGGCGCAGTTGGCGTGCCCTGGCTCGCCGTAGAGCACGTCATAGACCTTGGCTGAACAGCAAGTGCCCAATGCCAGGCAGTGGCAGGCGACCGGATCGTCGGTCACCGTCATCAGGATCTGTTCGTGGGGCGGACTGGACCACAGGGTCTTGACCATGCGGATGTCGCCGGTGCCCTGAAGCATGTTGAGATAGACCGAATGGGCCATCGAATAGGTCTGGGCCAGATTGTCGGCGTTATAGAAGACGACATCGGCGACCTGTTCACCCTCCATGTCGACGATGCGCAGGTGCCGGCCCTGCTGCACCACCACGGCGCGGGCCTCGCGCGCCGGTACGACGATGTCCTCGATCAGCTTCCTGCCCATGACCCACTCCCGCTGGCGCGCGCAGGCTGCGGGCCGCCGGACCAAAGATCAAGAGCGCGGGAGGCGCCTTTACTTGCCGTCGCCGACGATGCGCCGCTGGGCGTTGCCAATATGGGCGCGCATGGCGACCCGGGCACGGTCGGGATCGCGATCCTCGATCGCGGCCAGCACCATGGAATGTTCCTGCTTGAGGATCACGACACGTTCCTTGCGCTCGGTCTTGGTCAGGCTGCGCGCCATGTCCATGCCGTTCTGGATGTCGTCGTGGAGCAGTTCCATCGTGTCGGGGAACAGCGCATTGCCGCTGGCCAGCGCGATCGACATGTGGAAATCCAGATCCTCCTGCTTGCCCAGGCGGCCCTTCGTCGCCGCCTCGTTGCAGGCCTCGTTGGCCTTGCGGATCGCGCGCATCTGCGCATTGTCATGGCGCACGGCGGCAAGTGCTGCGGCCTCGCCCTCCAGGGCCAGACGGAACTCGAAGCAGCGCAGGAGCTGGGCGGCGTTGGACGCCTCGCCATACTGCAGCAGATCGCGCACCGGGCGGCGGCGGACATAACTGCCCGACCCCTGCCGGGATTCGATGATGCCGTCGGCGCGCAAACGCGCCAGCGCCTCGCGCACCACGGGCCGCGAAACCTCGAACATGCGGCAGAACTCGTGCTCGCTGGGCAGGCGATCGCCTTCGGCCAGCGTGCCGGCGACGATGCGTTCGACGATCTGCTCGTAGACGCGATCGCCCAGTTTGGGCGCGCGCAGGGGGGAACGATGGGGCCAGGCTTCGGCCGATTGTGCGTCGGAATTTGGCGTCATGTTTGCTCGAACCTCGGTTCGTCAATGTCGATGGCGAGATGGCCCAGGCAATCGCCGGGCTCCACACGACCCACCGCACGCACACAGATCAGAAGACCATCAGCGCGGAAGTGGACCGGGACAGGCACCTTCTCCGGGTGCTCAATGGCATGGACCTCACCAGCGAGGTCGCCCGCCTTGACGGTGTCTCCCAGCCGCGCGGCCGGGACAAAAACACCGTAATCAGGTGCAAAGATATACAGGGGAGCGGGATCACTTGTCATCAGGCGCATCGGCGCGGGCTTCTGTTCGGCCACGCCGGGCGTGATGCCCATATGGGCCAGCAGGTTGCGCAGCCCCCGTTCAACCAGGTCCAGATGATCAGGATCGACCACGGCGCGGCCGCCGAATTCACCACCCAGGTCGATGCACCCCTGGCGGACCGCG
>Ga0105053_10003637_pt1 | contig 23300 bp, 19 predicted proteins | sample BON01_FD_78093 | JGI IMG/M metagenome (GOLD analysis project Ga0105053, IMG submission 78093) | Freshwater microbial communities from Lake Bonney liftoff mats and glacier meltwater in Antarctica - BON-01 | ecosystem: Environmental > Aquatic > Freshwater > Ice > Glacier meltwater | place: Lake...
TGAGCCGCGCCAGCCAAAACAACCCTGACCGAACCGCCTCGCCGGCGAGATGACCAGAGGCACGACCCGATCGTCGCACCTCTTCAGTAAACCTGTCCCTCCTGACGGTTCTTCAACAGCCTGTTAGAGCAAATTCACACCTTCAGGCGGAATCGCGAAGCGATTCCGCCTGAAGGTGATTTGCTCTAGATCATCGCCTCGATGAGATGTGGCCCCTGGCCGGCAAAGGCCGCGGCCAGCGCACGGTTGAACTGCTCGGCGGTTTCGGCGCGGACGGCGTCCACACCCATGCCCCGGGCCATGTCCACGAAGTTCAGATTGGGCCGGTCCAGATCGAACATGTCGTGGGCCTTGGGCCCCGGGTTGGCGCCGACGTTGCGCAGTTCGCCATGGAGGATGGCGTAGGTCTGGTTCGCGTAGATCACCGTGACGATGTCGCAGTTTTCGCGCGCCTGTGTCCACAGACCCTGGATCGTGTACATCGCGCTGCCGTCGCCCACGAGCGAAAGCACCTTGCGATCCGGGCAGGCGACGGCCGCACCGACCGCCTCGGGAATACCGCGCCCGATCGAGCCGCCGGTTCCATAGAGCCAGTCGTGCGGCGCGCAGCCCTTGGTGAAGGGATGCAGGCCGCGTCCGCCGGTGATCGATTCATCGGAGACGATGGCGTTTTCGGGCAGCAGGTTGCCGATCGCCGCGCCCAGGGATTCGATGGTGAGATCGCCGGTCATCAGATCGGGCCGGCCCGCTTCCTGCAGCACCGCCTGGGCGCCGCCGGCGCCGACCTCATCGGCCAGCCATTCCAGGGCACCGGTGATGTCGTCCTCCTCGGTCGCCAGGACATGGGGCTGGCAGCTTTCCGGGATCAGCACGCTGGGTTTGCCGGGATAGGCAAAAAAGGCGACCGGAATCTTGGCTCCCGCCAGGATGATGTGTTTGTACTTGCCGGTGACGGCCAGGGCCTGGTCGACGACATAGGGCATGCGTTCGGCGGTGAAACGCCCCGCGCCGCGCTCCATGCGGCTGGCGGGGAATTCGCTCATCACCGTCGCGCCGGTTTTGGCCGCGATGCGGCCGGCGACCTCCAGCGGTGCCGCGCGCAGGCCACGGTGGCCGACCAGGATCAGACAGGGTTCGCCCGAACGCAGGGCATCGGCGCAGTCGCGGATGGCGCTCTCGCCCACGGAATCGGGCGGCGCGACTTCGGGCACCTTCGCGGTGCCCTCGGCCTCGTTCCAGGCGGTGTCGGCGGGCAGGATCAGCGTGGCGATACGCCCCGGCGCGGCCTTGGCCTCGGCAATCGCCTGGGCGCCGTCGCGCGCCACCGAGGGAGCATCCACCGAGGTCTTGACCCAGTGGGAAACCGGCCAGGCGATGGCCTCGATATCGGCGGTCAGCGGCGCGTCATGGGCGATGTGATAGGTCGCGTGTTCGCCCACGATATTGACGATCGGCGTCTTGGCCTTCTTGGCGTTGTGCAGATTGGCCAGCCCATTGCCCAGGCCCGGACCGGTGTGCAGCAGGGTCGCGGCGGGTTTGTCCATCATGCGGCCGTAGCCGTCGGCCGCCCCGGTGACGACGCCCTCGAACAGGCCCAGGATGCAACGCATGCCGTCGACCCGGTCGAGCGCGGCGCAGAAATGCATCTCGGACGTGCCGGGATTGGTGAAACAGACATCGACGTCACCCTCGACCAGGGTGCGCACCAGACTCTCGGCTCCGTTCATGCTTCCTCCGTTTGGTTGGGCGCGACCTTAGAGCAAGACCGGCGCGGATTGAATCGGTCTGAACCGTGAATTTTAGCCCACTTCATGGCGTTGGATTCAGTTACGCGGGCCCTGCCGATCCCGCTTGCTCCGTGCGGGAAGCAGGGCGGCACCGCCGCCGGCCACAACGAATGCAGGTGCGTGCGCCCGGAACATCAATGATCCCGGGCGCACGTACCTGTCTGAGGCCACCTACAGGAAGGTGACCTTCCCGGTCGTTATGTCGTGCATGGCACCCACGATGGCGAGCTTGCCATCGGCGACGAGTCCGCCGAGCACGGAACTTTCGACCTGCAGCTTGGCGACCGTCATGCCGACATTGACGTCGGCGACGTCCTGCACGAGCGCGGCATCGCTGGAACTGCCGCCTTCGGGGGCAACGGCCCGGACGGCAGGCTTGATGTTGGCCAGCGTCGCGGTCAGCAGGCCCAGATCGACATCGTCGATCGCGCCCCGTATCGCGCCGCAGGCGCTGTGGCCCAGCACGACGATGGCGCGCGCGCCGGCGACCGCCGTGGCGAACTCCAGGCTGCCCATGATGTCGGTGTTGGCGAAATTGCCGGCGATGCGGGCGACGAAGAGATCGCCGACGCCCTGGTCGAAGACGAGCTCGGGCGGAACCCGTGAATCGATACAGCCCAGGACCGCGGCAAACGGCGCCTGGCCGCCCGCGGTGGCGTGGACCTGTTCGATCAGATCGCAGTTCATCATCTGACCGGCAACGAACCGCGCGTTACCGTCGCGCAGGCGCTGAACCGCTTCGGCCGGGCTCAGGGCCTGTTGGCTTTCGCTCGTGAAGGCGGTGCATTCGGCAGCGTGACTGGCACGTATCGAGGCGACGGCAGCGGCCGTCACTGCGGCACCGCAGCACAGATGGCGTCGTGTAAGCATGGATCGATCCTCCAGAGATGCGCCTTCGGCTGGCGACATCATGCCGCCGACAGGAAGGTGCGGTAATCCCCGGTCAGGTCGTCGACCGAGGCGTCGTGAAACCGCTCGCCGTGCTCGGGTGAGGATAGCGAGGGCAGGCTGCCGATGCGGCCATCGGGATAGCGCGCACGGTAGTCGTCGGCATCATGGATGCCGGTATAAGCAGGCGCTCGCGCTTCAAAGTTTACCCGTTTGATCGCTTCTGGGTAGGCAAATTGCGTTACCGAGACTTCGCTGCAGGTGGCGTGCTGGCCCTCGTCATCGCCGTAGAGCTCGGACTGGAGTTTCTTCACGCCCTTGCCGTCCCACCAGTTGGCGAGTTTGCAGCGGATCGGGCGCGGCGCCTGCCGCACCAGCATCGAGACATCCGAATGGATTTCGGCAAAGGCCGCGCCCGCGGTGGCGATGTTGCCGCCGTGGCCGTTGAGGAAATAGAAACGGTCGAAGCCGTGGCGCGAGAGCGAGACGACATAGTCGCGCATCAGCGCGATCAAGGTCGAGGGCCGCACGCACATGGAACCGGCAAAACCCAGGTGATGCTGGGCGATGCCGACCGAAATGGTCGGCGCGACCATGGCCGGAACCGCCTCACCCAGACTGCGGGCGATCACCTCGGGACAGATCGCATCGGTGCCGATCAGGCCGTTGGGCCCGTGCTGTTCGGTCGAGCCGATCGGGATGATGATGCCGGTCGAACCTTCGAGGTAACGTTCGACGTCCTGCCAGGTCGAGAGGTGGAGTTGCATGGGCGGGTCCTTCGCGGTGTCGGTCTGGACCCAAGGCTAGTGGAAATTGCCGCGCAGCCAACCCCGGCGATGTGTTATCCCGACCGTCATGGTTGGCCCCGCACGCTCCAAGGAAGGAACCCCGCCGATGCAGGACGCGGCACGCGACGACATGCCCGAGGGCTTCGTCATCATCGATCCCGATGATCCCTTCGAGATGTACGCCGGGCCGCTCTACGCGCGCGAAAAGGACGGCGAGCGGACCTACGGCTTCCGCGTGCAGCCCCAACACGCCAATGCCGGCGGCGCGATCCACGGCGGCATGCTGCTGACCTTTGCCGATTATGCGCTGTGCTGCGCGGCGATCCACGGCTTCCCGGGTGAAGCACCGGTGACGGTGTCGATCAACGCCGATTTCACCGCACCGGCACAGATCGGCGAGATCGTCACCGCGCGCATCGACATCCTGCGCCGGACCCGATCCTTCGTCTTTGCCCGCGGCGAACTCTGCGTCGGCGACCGTGTCGTGCTGGGCTGCAGCGGCGTCATCAAGCGGGTGAAGCTCGACCCCGCCTGAGTTCCCCCTTCCGGGCCCGGCGGCTTTCTTGCAGCCGCCCGCCTTTGTGGCGAGAATGGCGCCCAAGCGCGCGCACGTCGCGCAGGCACAGGAGGACACTGCCATGGCCGAGGACATCATCATCGACGTACCTGGCGACTGGGCAAAAAAGGCCTGGGTCGACAACGACAAGTACCTCGCCATGTACCAGCGCTCGCTCGACGACCCCGAGGGGTTCTGGCGCGAGCACGGCCAGCGCATCCACTGGACCAAACCCTTCACCAAGGTGAAAAACACCAGCTTCCGCGGCGATGTTCCGATCAAGTGGTTCGAGGACGGCGAGCTCAACGTCAGCGCCAATTGCCTGGACCGCCACCTCCCGCGCCGGGCCAACCAGGCCGCGATCATCTGGGAAGCCGACGACCCCAAGGAAGATGCCCGCTACATCACCTACCGGGAGGCCTATGAAGAGGTCTGCCGCATGGCCAATGCGCTGAAGCTGATGGGCGCCAGGAAGGGCGACCGGATCACCATCTACATGCCGATGATCCCGGAAGCGGCCTACGCGATGCTGGCCTGCGCGCGCATCGGCGCGATCCACTCGGTGGTGTTCGGCGGTTTCTCGCCCGACAGCCTGGCCGGGCGTATCCAGGACTGCGATTCCAACATCGTCATCACCGCCGACGAGGGCCTGCGCGGCGGCCGCAAGGTGCCGCTGAAGGCCAATGTCGACGAGGCGCTGAAGGACTGCCCCAGCATCATGCACACGCTGGTCGTGCGCCGCACCGGCGGCACGGTCGACATGATGGCGGGACGCGACCACTGGTGGCACGAGATCCGCGAGCGCGTCGATCACGACTGCCCGCCCGAGTCGCTTTCGGCCGAGGACCCGCTGTTCATCCTCTACACCTCGGGTTCGACCGGCAAACCCAAGGGTGTGCTGCACACCTCGGGCGGTTATCTCGTCTATGCCGCGATGACCCACCAGTACGTCTTCGACTACCACGACGGCGACATCTACTGGTGCACCGCCGATGTCGGCTGGGTCACCGGCCACAGCTACATCGTCTACGGCCCGCTCGCCAACGGCGCGACGACCGTCATGTTCGAGGGCGTGCCCAATTATCCCGACGCCAGCCGCCACTGGCAGGTCATCGACAAGCACAAGGTCAACACCTACTACACCGCGCCGACCGCGATCCGCGCCCTGATGCGCGAGGGCGAAGGGCCAGTCAAGACGACCAGCCGCGCCAGCCTGCGCCTGCTCGGCAGCGTCGGCGAGCCGATCAATCCGGAGGCCTGGAACTGGTACCACCGCGTCGTCGGCGAGGGCCGCTGCCCGATCGTCGACACCTGGTGGCAGACCGAAACCGGCGGCATCCTGATCACCCCCCTGCCCGGCGCGACACGCCTGAAGCCGGGTTCGGCGACACGTCCGTTCTTCGGCATCAAACCCGCCATCGTCAACAACGAGGGCGAGGCCCTGGTCGGGCCCTGCTCGGGCAACCTCTGCCTCACCGATTCCTGGCCCGGCCAGATGCGCACGATCTACGGCGACCACGAACGTTTCGTGCAGACCTATTTCTCGACCTATCCCGGCAAGTACTTCACCGGCGACGGCGCCCGGCGCGACGAGGACGGCTACTACTGGATCACCGGCCGGGTCGACGACGTGCTCAACGTCTCGGGCCACCGCATGGGCACCGCCGAGATCGAAAGCGCCCTGGTCGCCCACAGCAAGGTCGCCGAGGCCGCCGTGGTCGGCGCACCGCACGATCTGAAAGGCACGGGCATCTACTGCTATGTCACCCTGATTTCCGGCGAGGAACCCAGCGACGAACTCAAGAAGGAGCTGATCGCCTGGGTCCGCAAGGAAATCGGCCCGATCGCCAGCCCCGACTGGCTGCAATGGGCGCCGGGCCTGCCCAAGACCCGCTCGGGCAAGATCATGCGCCGCATCCTGCGCAAGATCGCCGAGAACGACTTCTCCAACCTGGGCGACACCTCGACCCTGGCGGACCCCGGCGTCGTCGAGGACCTTGTGGAGCAGCGCCAGAACCGCTGAGGCATCCGGCATTCATGGCGGGCTTGGCAGAGGTAATCTGCGCGGGCAGTGTTGGGTCCGTGCGACAGAGACAATCGGGGAAGTGATCGTGACAAGCAGGGCGATGCCCATGAATCTGGCCGACCAGGAAGCGGCCGTGATGCGTGACGAGCGACGCGAGCGCATCGGCCTCCTGACCCTTGCGCTCCCCGCCCTTGTCATCATTGGCCTGCTGTTGCTGGCCCCCCTGGCATGGCTGCTCTACCAGTCGTTCGTGGATCAGGAAGGCGTCTGGACCCTGGCCCACTACGCCCGCATCTGGAACGATCCGGGCTACCGCGCGACCTTCGTGCTGACCTTTGAGATCAGCTTCCTGGTGACAGGTCTTGCCATCCTGATCGGCTTCCCCCTGAGTTATCTGCTCAGCCAGCTCACGGGCGTGTGGGCCGCCATCGGTCTGGCGCTGGTCATCGTGCCGTTCTGGACCAGCCTTCTGGTGCGGACCTATGCCTGGCTCGTGCTTCTGCAGCGCAATGGGCTGATCAACAATACGCTGATCGATCTCGGCCTGATCTCCGAACCGCTGACCCTGGTCCACAACTATTCGGGAACCGTGGTCGGGATGCTCCACATCATGCTGCCCTTCATGATCCTGCCCCTCTATGCCTCGATGAAGCGGATCGATCTTGATCTCATGCGCGCGGCATCCAACCTGGGCGCCGGTCCGATCTATGCCTTCTGGCAGGTCTTCTTCCCGCTTTCGCGCGCCGGGCTGATGGCAGGCACCCTGCTGGTCTTCGTGCTCTGCCTGGGCTTCTACATCACGCCCGAAATCCTGGGCGGCGGCCGAACGATCATGATCTCGATGCTGGTGCAACGTAACGTCGAGCTCTATTTCGAATGGGGTGCGGCCAGTTCCGTCGCCATCGTGCTGCTGGTCATGGTCCTGGTCGTGTTCTGGGTCCTCAACCGCTTCCTGGCGGTTGAACGCGTGTTCGGAGGCCGCTGATGTTCGACGATACCACCGGCGGGACGCTTGTCAGCCACCGCCAGCGCATCTGGCTCTATGGCGTGGGTATCCTGGCCCTGCTGTTCCTGATCTTCCCGATCTTCATCGTCGTGCCGATGTCGTTCTCGGATTCCCGCTTCCTCCAGTTTCCGCCCGAAGCGTGGTCGCTGCGCTGGTACGACCATTTCTTTTCGAGCAGAGAGTGGATGCGCAGCCTGCGCATCAGCCTCACCGCCGCCTTCTGCACCATGCTGGTGGCAACACCTCTGGGCGTGGCCGCCGCCTATGCCTTGCACAACGCCAATGCGCGCTACGTGCGTCACCTGCAGGTATTGCTCATCATGCCGCTGATGGTGCCGATCATCATCGTAGCGATCGGTTTGTTCTTCGTTTATGCCCGCGCCCAGCTCGTGGGCACCATGTTCGGCCTGGTCCTGGCCCACACCATGATGGCCATGCCCTTTGTCCTGATCGTTTCGCTGGCCGGCCTGCAGGGTTTCGACATGGATCAGGAGAAGGTCGCTCGCAGCCTGGGCTGGAACCGGCTCCAGTCTTTCCTGCGTGTCACCCTACCGCAGATCCGGCCGAGTGTTGTCGCCGGCGCACTGTTTGCCTTCATCACCTCGCTCGATGAAGTAGTCATCGCGCTGTTCATCACGGGCGGACCCAACTCGACCCTGACCAAGCGCATGTTCACCGCGCTGCGCGACGAGATCGATCCGACCATTGCGGCGATCAGTTCGATGCTGATCATCACCAGCCTGGCGATCGTGCTGGCCGCCGCTCTCGCAGGCGGGAAAAGACGCAAGCGTTCTTGAATCCTGGGCTCGCTCTCAGCGCGCGATGGCGCCAATCTCGAGATCGGCGTCGTTGGCGGAGCTGACACCGCTGGCCGGGACGATGATCGTGTCGTCGGGGTGCAGGGCGATCACCGCCTCATCGCCCTTCTGGGGCAGGGCCGACAGGCTGTCGACCCGCGTCGGCCGGCGCATCGCAATCGTGGCGCCGGCACCCAGTTCGACGAACAGGAGAACACTCTCGCCCTGATAGACCCGCTCCGCGACCCGGCCCCTGAGCCGGTTGACGCCGTCGCGGCCGTCGTCGGCAACCAGCTTTTCCGTGCGAAGGACCAGCAGAAGATCCTTGCCCGCCGGCACCGGCCGGGTGCTGGTCAGGGTGGTGTCGCCGAACCGGACGCTGTGGTCACCGCTGCGTTCGACCGGAAGCAGGGTCGACTCGCCGACAAAATCGGCAACGAAACTGTCCGCCGGTCGTTCGTAGAGGTCCTCGGGCGAGTCGGTCTGCACCAGTCGCCCCAGATTCATGACGGCGATGCGGTCGCTCATGGTCAGCGCCTCGCGCTGATCGTGCGTGACATAGACCGTCGTCGCGCCAATCTGCTCGTGGAGATGGCGCAGCTCGATCTGCATCTGCTCGCGCAGCTTCTTGTCGAGTGCCGACAACGGCTCGTCCATGAGGATGATCTTGGGTTCAAAGACGACGGCCCGGGCCAGCGCGACCCGCTGGCGCTGGCCGCCCGAAAGCTGGTCGGCGCGTCGCGCACCGAAGCTGCCGAGCTGGACCAGCTCAAGCGCCTGCTGGACGCGCGCTTCGATCTCGTCGCGGGGAACCTTGCGCGCCTTGAGCGGGAAGCCGACGTTCTGGGCAACGCTCATGTGGGGAAACAGGGCATAGTTCTGGAACACCAGACCGACGTTGCGTTTGTGGGGCGGCAACAGCGTCACGTCCTCGTCGCCGAACAGCACACGCCCCGAATTGAGCCGGATGAAGCCGGACAGGATGTTGAGCAGGGTCGTCTTGCCCGAGCCCGAGGGGCCCAGGAGCGTAACGAACTCGCCTGCGCGAATGTCGAGCGACACACTACCGACCGCAGTCGTGGAGCCGTAGCGTTTGGTCACGCTCTCCAGCCGGATGGGCAACGAATGGTGCTGGTCGGGGCGTACCGTCATGTCATGCCTTTTGTCGCAGATGACCGGCCGCGTCCGCAAGGGACGCGGCCGGCACCTCTGTTACCTGTAGAGTCGAACTGCCGGATTACTGCTGGAGGAAGTTCGTCCAGCGGGCTTCGGCCTGCTCGCCCTCATCGGACGACCACCAGTCGGGATTCATGACGAACTGGACGGCCAGGTTGTCGGGCGAGCTGGGCAGCATCGCGGCCTTTTCGGCATCGATACCCATGTCGAAGGCCGCATCGTTGACCGGGCCATAGGGGATGTACTGGGTGTACTCAGCCTGGTTGGCCGGATCGAGCATCTCGTTGATCACCTTCATGGCCAACTCGGCGTTTTCGGCGCCGCGCGGCACCACCAGACACTCGACGGCGATGTTGCCCTCGACGAAGGTGTAGTCCCAGGTCGCACCCTCCTGGATCGCATTCTCGATGCGACCGCTCCACACCATCATCATGTCGACTTCGTTGTCGATCGCCATCTGGGCGGTCTGCCCGCCCGAAGACCACCAGACATCGACATCGGGCTTGAGTTCCTCAAGCTTGGCATAGGCCCGGTCCATGTCGATGGGATAGAGCCCGTCGAGAGGGACGCCGTCGGCGATCAGCGCAACCTCGAGCGAATCGCGTGCACGATTGCGCATCGCCCGCTTTCCGGGGAATTCCTCGACATTCCAGAAATCGGCCCAGCCCTGCGGCGGGTTCGCCACCGTCTCGGTGTTCCAGGCCAGCACTGTCGAATAGGTGATGAAACCGACCCAGTAGGGATTGCGGTACGCGGGATCAAGGTTGGCGGCATTGGGAATGAGGCTGTAGTCGAGTTCCTCCCAGAGGCCATCCTTGCGGCCACGCTCGCAATCGGGCGTCGATAGATCGACAAGGTCCCAGTTGACCTGGCCGCTCAGGACCTGGGTCTTGATCGCGGCAAGACCGGTGTGGCTGTCCTCGCCGATCTCGACACCGTATTTTTCCTCGGCCTTGTCGAGCATCGCGAGCCGCTGGCCTTCCTGGTAGGTGCCGCCCCAGGACGAAAACACCATGTCCTGCGCCTGTGCAGCACCAGCCAGACCCACCGATGCCGCCACGGTAAGGCCGATCAGAAATCCGTTTTTGGTCATGTGTCCATCCCTCTCCTTGCCGGCGAACCCTGATCGTTGCACGCCGCTGCAGCCATGCAGCGAAGGCCGAAAGGGCCACCGTTGTTCAGGCTTCGGTCATCGCCGAAGCCAATTCACATCGTCGCTGCAGCTTGCCAGACGATGTTGCAAGGTTGCAATGGCGCAAGGGTGGGTCGGGGCAATTACCTCAGCGCAGGCGCGGGAAACTCGCGCACTGCGGCGCTCCGCCGTGGACCAGGTTCTCGCCGCGGAAGGGCGGGTCGGAGACGCCGGGATCCTCGTCGAAGGTGACATCGTCGGCCAGCAGAAGGAAACCCAGCGCGCGGCGTCGGTTGGGCTGCCGGTTGGGCAGGGAAGCGTGCAGGGTGCGGGTGGTGAAGACCACGGCGTCGCCCGGTTCGGCCGCCCACCAGACCGTCTCGAAGCCGTCCTCGATCTCCTGGAAATCGGGCATCGGCACACGGCCGCTCGTCAGGCCGTCGAAGTAACCCTTGGCCTTGTCGAAGTGGACGGCAAGGTACTTGGGGCAATCCCGCTTGTGCGAACCGCGCTTGAAAAGCACGGCTGAATCCTCGGGCACGGGATCAAGCGCGATCCAGAAGTTCAGCACCGTGCCGTTCATGCGCAGGTACATGGCGTCCTCGTGCCAGGGCGCGACATTGGTGCTGCCGCCTTCCTTGACGAAGATGTTGTCGAAATAGAGCGTCATGCCCTTCGAGGCGACGAGCGAGGCGGCCAGATCGGCGATCTGACTTTCGAAGGCGACGCGTTTCACGCCGTCGAAGCGCTGCCAGAGATTGTAGTCGGTGAAAAAAAACGCGGGATCGCCCGGGTTGGCGACACGGTAGCCGTTTTCGCTGGGCGCCTCGACCGCGGCATCAACCGCCTGGCGCAGCACGGCGATCTCGTCGGGGCCCAGCACGTTCTTGAGGCAGACGACGCCGTCGCGGGCGATGGCATCGGCCGCGCCCTGGGGCAGGCGCCCGCGCTCGTCCACCGTGAAGGCCGGGGCATCACCGGGTCGCTCGGCAGGCTGGATCACATCGAAAGGAGTCATGGTCGGGAACCTCGTGGCGCTGGGGCACCACAGGGGTACGATGCTCGGGTAAACCACTCAACGGTCCCTGGAGAGACCATGGCAGCCAGGACCGCATCCCGATCGGCCCAGGAACCGGCACAGCCCGATCCTGCCCTGATGCACGCGCTGGGCGCGGCCGTGGGGCTGCCCGCGTTCGGGCCTGCCGCACTCGCCCTGCTGGCGGCCACGGTGACGCGCGACATGGAATGGGTGCTGATCTATCGCCGCACCGGCGCGCCCGAGGTGGTGCTGCACCGGGTGGTGGCCGAGGCCGGCAGCGGCATCGACCGCGCGCGCATACGCGAACTCTACGACGGCGGCTATTTCCGCTTCGATCCGTTCTACCGCTACTGGCGCGAAGGCGGCGCGGCGGGGCTGACCACCCTGCGCCAGGCATGCGCCGGCAGCGGCCCCGGCGACCGCGCCTACATGACCGAATTCATGCCCATGACCGGCACGGCCGACGACATCGCGCTGATGCTCGATCTGGACGGCGAACACGCCCTGGCGCTCTGCCTGGAGCGCCGGCGGCGCTACAGCGCGGCCGAACTGGCGCGCATCACGGCGCTGGAGCCGCTGCTGTCCGGCCTGGCCCGGAGCCATGGTCGTTATGCCATGCCCACACGCGAACGTGCGCGACAGAGTCACGCTCCGCTCGACTTCGAGGCGGCGGTGGCAGGGTTCCTGCCGGACCGGTTGACGGGGCGCGAGCGCGAGATCGTGCGCCTGGCCCTGGCCGGTTTCGCCAACGAGGCGATCGCGCGGCGGCTGACGGTTGCAACCGGCACGGTGAAAAACCACCGCAAGCGCATCCACGCCAAGCTCGACATCACGAGCGAACGTGAACTCTTCAGCCTGTTCCTGGGGCATCTCTCCGGGCTCGATGCCTCGGAGCTGTTCAGCTCGCCCTGATCGGCAGCAGCCGGCGATCAGGCCGCTTCGGTCGCCATGTCGAAGCTGGGCGGCTTGGCGAACAGGCGGTGGACCATCGGTTCGAAGGCTGAAAGCGGCATGGTGTCGAACGCGGGGTCGAAGGCGTTCTGGTCGTACTTGGCGCAGAAATCGACGCAGGCCTGATAGTGCGGATGGCCCTGGAAGGCATCGCGCGCGTTGCGGTCCCGCCCGAAGTGATGGTTGTAGTAGTAGGTCTGGAAATGGCCGTGGTGCAGCACGACCCAATGGGTCTGCGCGCTGACATAGGGCCGCAGGATGGCCGCGGCGACCTGGGCATGGTTGAACGGGGCGAGCGTGTCGCCGACATCGTGCAGCAGGGCGGCCACGACCATCTCTTCGCTCTGGTTGTCGCGGAAGGCGTGGGTCGCGGCCTGCAGGGAATGCTCCAGGCGCGTGACCTGGTAACCCAGATCGATGCGCTCGTTTTCCTGCAGCAGGGCGAGCACGTCGTCGGCCAGCGGCTTGTTGGCCTCCTTCATCGCATCGCCGATGATGCGGTAATCCTCGGCCGTGCCATCGGCCATGTGCACGAAACTGACCTTCTTCATCGTCGTCTCCAGCCTTTGCGGTGCCTATCTCTGGCATCGCGGCGGCGGCTCCGCAAGGACGATCAGGCCGGCTCGACCTCCAGCGCATCGAGCACCGCCTTGCGCAGGCTCTGGCGCACGCCGGTGTAACCCTTCCACGGGTCGGGACGCTTCAGCCAGTCGGCGGCGTGGGCGACCGTGACAAGCTGCGGCGTCGTGATCTCCTCCAGGCCCTGCCAGGAAACCGGCCAGGCCACCGGTGCGCCTTCCCGCGCACGGGGCGAATAGGGCGCGATGGCGGTGGCGCCCCGCTGGTTGCGGAAATGATCGATGAAGATGCGGCCCTTGCGTTTGGCCTTGCTCATGGTCGCGACGTAACGCGAAGGAGCAAGCGCCTCGAAACGCTGGGCCAGCGCCCTGGCGAAACCCGTGACGACCGGCCAGTCGTGACGCCGCTCGATCGGCACCACGACATGGATGCCCTTGCCGCCGGTGAGCAGCGGAAAGCTCTCCAGGTCGAGCGCCTCGAGCGCCTGGCGGACGTCGTCGGCGGCGCGCTTGACCGCGGCAAACGACAGCGTCGGATCGGGATCGAGATCGAAGACAACCCGCTCGGGCCGCTCAATGCGATCGACGCGCGAACCCCAGAGGTGAAACTCCAGGACACCGACCTGGGCCGCAGCGACCAGGCCGGAGCGGTCACGGATGTAGATGTAGTCCTCCATTTCCCCGTTCTTCTGCTCGACCGGCAGGCTGTCGAAATCCTCGGGGAACCCCTTGCCGGCATGGCGCTGGAAGAAACATTGGTTGGCGCGGCCCTGGGGACAACGCACCAGGGAAACCAGCCGCTGCGCGAGATAGGGCAGCATGCGCGGCGCGGCGGCCGCCAGGTATTCGGCAAGCTCCAACTTGGTGATGCCCTGATGGGGAAAGAGCACCCGGTCGGGGTGGGTCAGGCGCACACCGGCGATGGTGACGGCGGCATTGCTCGTGCCGGAGGATCCTTTCTGCGTCATCGCGGCGTCTCCCTTGCTCCGTACCGGTCGCTCGGGCCGGACATCCCGCGCCGGCTTGTCCTCGCGCAGACCCAGGAACCGTCCGTGGCGAATCATGCCATCGCCGGTGAATCCGGCAAAACCGATCTGGGCGACCAGATCGGGCCGGACCCAGCAGGCATCGCGCGCGATTGCGGCGGGAACGTCGCCGAGCGGCGGCGTTTTTCTCGCCCGCGCTTCGAACTGGCGCGACAGCGCAGCCAGATCATCGCCCGAAAAGCCCGAGCCAGCGCGCCCGGCATAACAGAGTTCGCCATCGCGATACTGAGCCAGCAGGATCGAGGAGAACGCACGGTCGCGCTCGCTCGGACGCCAGCCGACGATGACGAATTCCTGCGTCTTGTCGCATTTGATCTTGAGCCAGGCCTTGCCCCGCCCCGCCCGATAGGGCGCGTGCGCGCGCTTGGCGATGACGCCTTCGAAGCCTGCCGTGCAGAGCTGGCGCAGCATGGCCGCGCCGCCGCCGGTGACATGGTCGGCATAAAACACCGGGCCGTTGCGCGGCGCATCCGCAAGCAGGGTTTTCAGACGTTTCTTGCGCTCCAGCAGCGGCTTGGCCCGCAGGCTCGCACCGCCTTCGGCCAGAAGATCGAAGACGAAATACTGCAGTCCGCCACCGTCACCGCTCAGGGCCGCCTGCAGGGCGGAAAAATCTGTGCGCCCTTCCCTGCTCACCGCCGCGACCTCACCATCGAGCAGGACGCCGTCCAGCCCCAGGGCGCCCAGGGCATCGGGCAGACCGGCGAAACGGTCGCTCCAGTCCAGGCCGTTGCGCGTGAACAGGCGCACCTGCCCGCCCGAGACCGCGGCCTGGATGCGGTAGCCGTCGAACTTCACTTCGAAGACCCAATCCTTGCTCTGCGGCACCTCATCGACCAGCGTGGCCAGCATCGGGCGGGCAAAGGTAGGCAGTTTGTGCCGCGCCTTGGCGGGCACCTTAACCGGCGCCTTATCAGCGCCAGCCTTTCGGGATCGGGTCGGGTTCTTTGCGATCGCCGGCATGCTCCGCCCGCTGACGATGCTGGTCTTGGCCTGGGCAGTGATGTCGCCCTTGCGCTCGGCCGCCTCGTCGCGGTCCTTGATCAGCAGCCAGTTCTCGCGCTTTTCGCCCTTGCGCGGCTTCATGCGGACCATCGCCCAGGCACCCTTGAGCCGCTCGCCATGCAGGGCGAACTTGAGCTTGCCTTCCTTCAGTCCCTTGCGCGGATCCTCCAGCGGCTCCCAGGTACCCTGATCCCACAGCATGACCGTGCCGGCGCCGTAGTGGCCGTCGGGAATGGTGCCTTCAAAGCTGCCGTAATCGAGCGGATGGTCTTCGGTGCGCACCGCCAGACGCTTGTCGGCGGGATCGAGACTGGGGCCGCGCGTCACGGCCCAGCTTTTCAGCACACCATCGAGTTCCAGGCGGAAGTCGTAGTGCAGGCGCGTGGCATCATGTTTCTGGATGAGATAGGCGTGGCCACCGGCGTGGCTGCGCTTGCCTTCCGGCTCCGGCGTTTCGTCGAAATGGCGCTTGCTGCGATAGACCGCCAGGGCGTCGTCGCGCGGAGCCATCAGCTTGCCTTGCGCTGCCGGGACGTCGAGGCAGCCTTGCCGCCCGAGGACTTCACGCTCTTCTTCAGCGCCTCGACCAGATCGATGATCTCGGCGCCGCTGCCGCTCTCCTCGTCACCCTCGTCGATCTCGACCGGCTTCTTGGCTGCCTTGGCGTCGATCAGTTCGCGCAGGGCAACGGTGTAGCTATCGTGGAACTTGCCCGGATCGAAGGGCGCGCTTTTCTTCTCGATCAACTGGCGGGCCAGCCCCAGCAGTTCCTTGTCGGGTTCGACATCCTCGACCTCGGCAAAAAACGGCGCCGATTCCCGCACCTCGTCGTCGAAACGCAGGGTCTCGAGCAACAGGCCGCGCCCGCACGGCTTGATCGCGCCGATGTGTTCGCGCCCGCGCATGACGAATTGGCCCAGACCGGTGTGTTTGGTCGAACGCAGGGCATCGCGCAGGACGCCGTAGGCTTCCTCGGCCAGATCGCCATCGGGGACGATGTAATAGGGGCGGTCGAACCAGATCGGATCGATCTCGCCCTGATCGACGAACTGCACAAGGTCGAGCGTCTTGCGCGCCTCCAGCTTGAGGTCGTCGATCTCCTCGGGGTCGAGCAGGACGTAACGTCCCTTGCCCAGGTCGAAACCCTTGACGATCTCGTCGGTATCGATCGGCCCGATACCCGTCACCGTCTTGGTGTAACGCACCCGTTTGCCGGACGGTTCGTGGATCTGGTGCAGCGCGATGCGCGCACCGGTCTTGCTGGCGGCATAGATCTTGACCGGCACCTGGACCAGGGCCAGCCGCAGGTTGCCCTGCCAGACAGGGCGGGTGCCGCCGATGGCCGGTGTTTCCGCTGTCTTTGACGTTCGGCTGCTTTTCTTCGCAGCCGCTTTCTTCGTGGTTCTTGCCATGGTCGAAGCCCCTGGGGGCGGTCCCGCAGGACCGCCCCGTTCGGATTCAGCAGGACAGAATCAGCCGGCGAGACTGGCTTCGCGCGGCCAGTAACGCAGGTTGCGCGCCTTGGTAATGAAACCCTTGGCGGCGGTTTTTCCGCCCAGGGCGATGACCGCCTCGTCGCGTTTGTCGCTGGTCACGTCGGCGGCATCGAGCAGGGCCGAAGCGGCAGCGTTGTGGCCGATGTACTTCATGTGGGCGAAGGCATCGCTGACGAAGTCCTTGGCCGCCGGGTCCTTGGCCAGCGTCTTGGCCGAGGCTTCCGAAAGCACAATGGTCACGGCATCGAACAGCACCGAGGGTGAACCGGCGAGCTGGCCGTCGGCCGGGATCGTCTCGCCCGAGGCTGCCTTGACGCCGCCGACCTTGGGCGCAACGACGAAGAAACGTGCGCCTTCGTCTTTTGCCGCCTTGGCCAGCGCATCGACCACGGCCTTGTCGGCGCCGTCACCGACCAGGCAGGCCACGACACGGCCTTCCAGCGTCGCCTTCATCTTCTTGAGCAAGGCAAGTGCCGGCGAGGGTTCGAGCTCGCGTGTCTTGACCTTGGCAGGCGCCGGCTTGGGCATGGAGGTCAGGCCCAGGCCATCGGCAACCTTCTTGGCCAGCGCCTGGTCGACATTAAGCAGGTGGGCAACGATCCGCTCGCGGATCGCCGGGGTCTCGACCTTCGAGAGTTCGAAGGTGAAGGCCGCGGCGATGTGGCCCTGCTCGGTCTCGCTCTGGCTGATGTAGAACTGGCGTGCCTGCGAATAGTGGTCGGCAAACGACTCCGGCCGGATCCGCATCTTGTCGCCGCTGTCGTGCTGGGCGTAGCTGGTGAACCCCCTGGTCTGCGAGGCACGCGGCCCCTTGCCGTCGTCCAGCGTGCTGGGTTCGTAGTTCACCCGCCCCTTGGGCACCTGCATCTGCATATGGCCGTCGCGCTGGTTGTTGGCGAACGGGCACTTGGGCTGGTTGATCGGAATCTGGGCGAAGTTCGGCCCGCCCAGGCGCTTCAACTGCGTATCGAGATAGGAGAACAGGCGACCCTGCAGCAGCGGGTCGTTGGAGAAGTCGATGCCGGGCACGATGTTGGCCGGGCAGAAGGCGACCTGTTCAGTCTCGGCAAAGAAGTTGTCGGGATTGCGATCGAGCACCATGCGGCCGACCACGGTGAGCGGGATTTCCTCCTCGGGAATGATCTTGGTCGGATCGAGCACGTCGAAGGCAAAACCGTCGGCCTGCTCCTGGGTGAAGAGCTGGAAACACAGCTCCCACTCCGGGAAATCGCCGTTCTCGATGGCTTCCCACATGTCCTTGCGGTGGAAGTCCTGATCGGCGCCGTTGATCTTGACCGCCTCGTTCCAGACCACCGACTGCAGGCCAAAGCGCGGCCGCCAGTGGAACTTCACGAAGGTCGAGGCGCCCTTGGCGTCGATCAGGCGGAAGGTGTGGATGCCGAAACCTTCCATGAACCGCAGCGAGCGCGGGATCGCACGATCCGACATCGCCCACTGGATCATGTGCATGCTCTCGGGTGTCAGCGAGATGAAATCCCAGAAGGTGTCATGGGCCGAAGCGTTTTGCGGGAAACCCCGGTCCGGCTCCATCTTCACCGAATGCACCAGATCGGGGAACTTCATGGCGTCCTGGATGAAGAACACCGGGATGTTGTTGCCGACGAGGTCGAAGTTGCCTTCCTGGGTGTAGAACTTCACGGCAAAGCCACGTACGTCGCGCGGCAGGTCGACCGAACCGGCGCCGCCGGCAACCGTCGAGAAACGCGCGAAAACGGGAATGCGGGCGCCGGCCTTCTGCAGGAAGTCGGCACGCGTGTAGCGGCTCATCGATTTGGTGCACTCGAAGTAGCCGTGCGCCGCCGTTCCGCGGGCATGCACGATGCGCTCGGGAATGCGCTCATGGTCGAAGTGCGTGATTTTCTCGCGCAGGACGAAATCCTCGAGCAGCGTCGGGCCGCGCTCGCCGGTCGTCAGTGAATTCTGGTTGTCGGAAATCGCCAGGCCCTGCTGCGTGGTCAGCAGCGGCCCCTCCTCTGCAAGCTGATGCAGTTCGTCACCGTTGCCGCGGGTCTCGCGGGCCGTCTTGCCCTGATTCGAACCGGCAGGGGGCGTCGTCGTCTTTTTCGCCATGATGTTTCTCCCTTAACGCGTGGAGGCCGCAGCCCCTCGGGAGCCGCCGCTGTTCCTTCGAAACGTTCCAGGAAACGGAATCGTTCCGGCGCGACGGGATCAGGCGTCCGGTTGTGATATCTCCCGGTGGGATGCGCTGGCAGAGCGCGTCGGCGGCCTCTACCAGGCGATCGGCTGGCGATCCCGGAAAAAGCCGCCCGTGGGGCCGCCATCGGCCAGGGTCGCCAGGTGTACGGCGGTGTCGGCGCCCTCGGCCACCGGACGGTTCGCGCCGTCGTCGCCCATGCGGGTCTGGACCCAGCCCGGGCACATGCAGTGACCTTCACCACCCGGCCGGCCTCGCGCGCCAGGCGCACGGTCAGCGCGTTGAGCGCGGCCTTGGTCACGGCATAGGCGGCCGGCGGCCGGGCCCTCACCAGCGTGGGTCCGGTCAGGCCTGGCCCGCCATCTCCGGGGCGACCGGGCGGTCGCGCGCCAGCAGGTGGAGCACCTGGTACATGATCGAGGCGCCGGCCAGCGCGGTGATCTCGCCGACATCGTAGTCGGGCGCGACCTCGACCAGGTCCATGCCGACCAGCTTGAGGTCGCCGAGCAGGCCGACGATCTCCAGCGCCGTGGTCGTGTTCGGCCCGCCGACGATGGGCGTGCCGGTGCCCGGTGCGCAGGAGGGGTCAAGGAAATCGATGTCGAAGCTGAGATAGGTGCGGTTGTCGCCCACGACCTCCAGGACGCGTTGGGCGATCGCTTCCGCGCCCATCTTCTGTGCCTGACGGCCGTCGATGACGTGGAAGCCGTCGTCCCAGTCATTAAACATCCGGACGCCGATGTGGATCGAGCGGGCCGGGTCGATCAGGCCCTCGTTCATGGCGTGATAGAACATCGTGCCGTGGTTCAGCCGTTCGCTGACGCTGGTGTCGTGATGTGCGTCGAAGTGGACCAGCGACAGCGCCTTGCCGTGGTGGGCCGCCACCGCGCGCAGCAGAGGCAGGGTGACGAAGTGGTCGCCGCCCATGGTCATGGGAAAACAGCCGGCTTTCAGGAAAGCGCCGACATTGGCCTCGACCGCTTCGACCATCGAATCAGTGTAGCCGATGTGAAAATTGTGGTCGCCCCAGTCGATGATCGCCAGGCGGTGGGTCGGATCGAAATCGAATGGCCATTGCGGCCCCCAGGCAATATGGCTCGAGGCTTGGCGCAGGCCGCGCGGGCCAAAGCGGCTGCCCGGTCGGTTCGAGGTGCCCAGATCGTAGGCGATGCCCGAGACCACGACATCGACGCCGGTGAGATCGCGCGTGAACCGTCGCCGCAGGAAGGAAAGCGCGCCCGAATAGGTGTTGTCGTCGGTCGTGCCGTAAAGGCTCTGCGCCGTGAAGCCGTGATCGCCGGAGGCCATGGGCCCTCCCCTTGTGCTGCGGGTAGGGCTACCTTGCCCCCATAGCCCCTGTAACCACCAGCACCGGGAACGCACCGTGCCGCAGATCGCAATGGAAACGCTTGAAACCCTGTGCGCCGACGTGCTTGCCGGCGCCGGCATGCGCACGGGCGATGCCGCCATGACCGCGCGCCACCTGGTCGACGCCGAGGTCAAGGGCGTGGTCAGCCACGGCGTCCAGCGGGTGGCCTATTACCTCGACCAGTTCGACATCGGCGGCTGCAGCCGTGTCGCCGAGATCACGGTGGAACAACGTGGCAGCGCCGTGGCCAAAGTCGACGGCGGCAAAGGCCTGGGCATCCTGGCGATGGAGCGTGCGGTCACCGAGGCCATCGCCATGGGTCAGGCCAGCCCGATCGTTTCGCTGGCCATCGAGAACGTCGCCCACACCGGGCGCATGGGCTGTTACACCGAAAAGCTGGCGGAGGCAGGCAAGCTGGCCATCGTCTTTGGCGGCGGCGGCCAGGGCCGTTTCGCCATGGTCGCGCCCCATGGCGGCCGCGCGCCCCATCTTTCGACCAACCCCTGGGCGATCGCCATGCCGGGCGGACGCCACGGCGTCGTCAGCGTCGATTTCGCAACCTGCGTTACGGCCAACGGCAAGATTCGCCTGCGCCGCAACGCCGGCCAGGACCTGCCGCCGGGTTGGGTCATCGACAAACACGGCAATCCCTCGACCGCCATCGCCGACTACGACGAGGGCGGCGCGATCCTGCCCATGGGCGCCCACAAGGGCTACGGCATGGGCCTGATCGCCGAACTGATGGGTTTTGCCATGATGCCGGCATCGCACGAGTTCAACTGGCTGCTGATCGCGCTCGACCTCAACGCCTTCGGCACGGCATCGCGCTACGACGAACTGGCCGAGGAGATGATCGCCTCGACCCGTGCGGTACCGCCCGCGCCCGGCTTCGACCGCGTGCGTGTGCCCGGCGACCCCGAACGCGAGCGTGAGGCGCTCTGCCGGAACGAAGGCGTCCCGCTGTCGGATTCGGTGTGGCGCGGCCTGGCCGGCGCGGCCCAGGTCACGGGCGTCACCCTGCCAGCGGTTGCGGCGTGACCCTGGCACGCGCGGACGAGCAGGACGACATGCCGCTGGCGGCCGAGGACGCGGCCCAGCGTCAGGCCTCCCTTGCGCTGGCCAACGAAGCGCTGGTCGGCATCCGCATGGCAACGCGGATCCGCCTGATATGCATGCCGATCGTGATGACCTTCATCGCCTACAGCATGCGCGACAATGCCGCCATCTGGTTCGTCGAGGCCTGCCTGGTGGCCTACGCGACGCACGGTATTGCCGAACTTCTCCTGGTTCAGAGCATGGTCCGGCGGCGGCGGGGCATTCCCGGCGTGTTTCACATCATGATCGCTGCGGAGATGGCGCTTATCGCCTTTGCCATGTTCGGCAGCCAGGCGCTGTTCACCCATCCCTGGCCGCCTACAGGCCTCCTCGACAGCCGGCCGGTCGTCTATTTCTTCTTCGTCATGGCGCTCTACGCCTTCAATTTCTCGCCCTGGCTGATGATCTGGGCCGCGCTTTGCGCATCAGCCTCGTGGAGCGCAGGCATGACCTGGCTGCTGTTCCTGCCGGGCACCGTGACCACCATGCCGCAGGTTCTCGAGCCGGCGGCAATGGCCGCCACGATGGATAATCCGCATTTTCTCAACCTGGAGGTCTGGTTCCAGGACGTGCTGGTCATCATGCTGACCGGCTTCGTGCTGGCCGGCGTGGTCTGGCGCACGCGCCGGCTGGTGCGCGGCCAGATCGCGGTGGCGCGCGAACGCGCCAACCTGGCGCGCCATTTCGCCCCCAACATGGTCGACGAGATCGCCGGGCACGACGGCATGCTCGAGCAGGTCCACCGCCAGGACGTCGCCGTGATGTTCGCCGATGTCGTGGGTTTCACGCGTCTGGCCGAGCAACTGGAACCCGAGGCGACCGTCGCCGTGCTGCGCGGCCTGCACCGGCGCATCGAAAAGGCCGTGTTCGACAACGGCGGAACCCTCGACAAGTTTCTGGGTGATGGCGCCATGGCGACCTTCGGCACGCCGCGCGCGGGCAAGCGCGACGCCGCCAACGCGCTGGATGCCGCCCGCGCCGCGCTGGCCGCCGTCGACAAGTGGAACGCCAAGCGCGCTGCACGCGGGGCGGCGCCCGTGCGCCTTTCGGTCGGCCTGCACTACGGCTCCGCGGTACTCGGCGACCTGGGTTCGGACCGCCGTCTGGAATACGCGGTGATCGGCGACACGGTGAACGTCGCCGCGCGCATCGAACACATGACCCGCGAACTCGATGCCCGCATCGCGGTGAGCGACGCGCTGCTGGACCAGGCCCGCGAGCAGGGCGCCGATCTGGGCGGCCTGGAGCCGGCGGGCGCCCATGACGTGCGCGGCCGCGACGAAGGCGTCGTGCTGTGGCGCCTGCCGCGCCACTGAATTGCGGGCTTCCTAACCAATCTCCGCCGGTGTGCCGAGCAGGACCACCGCGGCGCAGACGCAGGCCAGAATGGTGAAACCCGCCGCGCGCAGACCGCGGCCGCGCCGCGCCGCGCTCCATGCCGCAACGATGCATTGCAGCGCGTAGTAGAGCGCGAAACAGCGCGAGGCGAGCGCGATCAGGCTGAAGACATCGGTCTCCCAGGTGATCAGCGCCGCGACCAGGGCGATCAGCGGATAGGTGTGCCGCAGATTCACACGCCCGCCGGTGATGTCGTGCAGGAGACCGCCGGCGCCGATGGCATCGGCCAGCGCCGCGCTCGACTGGCTGGCCAACGCCCCGGCCAGCACCATCAGCGGCAGCACCAGCGAGACCGGCGCCAGCATGTCGACGATGGCGGCGACGCCGTCGTCAATCCCGCCGGTGCCCATCAGCGGCATCACCAGGATGAAAAACACCAGATAGATCGCGGCGGCGACAAGCTGGGCGATCTTCATGGTGCGGATGCGCAGTGCCGCGGGATAACTTGCGCCAAGGAACCGCGAGGTCTCGAAGCCCTGCACCATGATCAGCAGACCAAGCAACTGGGGCAGGCTGGAGCGTTCGAAATGACCGGCAGGAATCGCCGCGAGGGCTGCGCCATCGCCCAGGATCGAAAGGTCGAAGACAATCAGCCCGGCGACCAGACCGCCGATCACTGCCAGCTTGAACGAGACGGTCAGGACCTCGACCCGCTCGACCGCGGCGAAACCCCGCCACAGGCCGACGAAACCAAGGATGGCCAGGAATACACTGACCACGATGTTGACGTTCACCGCGTCGTCGAGACCCAGGGGCCTGAGCAGGAAATTGCCGAACAGCACGAGGTAATAGGCGACCGAGACGAAATAGGCGAAGGCGAGCACGACATGGGAAAGCCGCTCGAGCGAGAGCATGGCCCGCGCGCCCTGGGGATGGGGCAGCAACGGTTCGACATGGGCGATGTTCCAGCGCACCGCCGCACCGATCAGGTAAGCCAGCACCAGCAGCCCGGTCATCGCCAGCACCGCCCAGGCGCCGACCAGATCACGCA
>Ga0105053_10003640_pt1 | contig 23296 bp, 22 predicted proteins | sample BON01_FD_78093 | JGI IMG/M metagenome (GOLD analysis project Ga0105053, IMG submission 78093) | Freshwater microbial communities from Lake Bonney liftoff mats and glacier meltwater in Antarctica - BON-01 | ecosystem: Environmental > Aquatic > Freshwater > Ice > Glacier meltwater | place: Lake...
AATTGGGACTTTGGATCTCAAGAAATCTTATCATCACTCAGGACCTTCGCCAATGAGGTCGAACGAACATTGGACTTGCCCGGTAGTACACGACGGAGCCGCCAGGGCACAAGCCCCTGGTTGTCAACGTAATAATTGTGAGTCCGTTCGAAGAGGAAGGGGAGGTGACCGGTGTAGCCAGCGACGTAGTTAAGGTGGAAGGTGAGGATCCGAGTCCGGACACCCCAGGTTATCTAAGGGGGGACAGGGTGAGGTTGGGACGTCGGCAATCTCGGATCGTGGGCGCGTCTCCCTTGGCTCGCTCACGATGAAGCCCCTGGACCGTACATAACGATTCCCCAATATCGGTTTAATAAAACAATTCAACACACACTGTGTATGACAGACATATCAAAAACTTCAGCGGCACCTTTTGGCGACCGAAACAAAAAAACTAAACAGAACAGGTCCTAGGCGCGTTCTCTGGAAGTTTTAGAGAGTGATGCTTGTATGGACACGAGCAGGCCAGCATCACCCGCACCAGATGTATTCGACCTTCAAGTTTGTAAACTTGAAAACATGCGTCCCTCAGATTTCCGAGTCGATTCACCTGGTGGGTTAAGGGTTGCATTCAGTTTGGCATGCTACAGCTCTGCATCGGAAAGTTCGCGGTGTTTTGGCTGACAGTCACCCAAGGTCGAATTTATCTGGTGCGGGGCCCCGTGCCTCAAACGTATTCGAGAATGCCTGCCGGAGGGTGCACCGTGATCACACCCGAATGAACGCCACCAGTGGGCCTCCGAACTTGACAGGGGGTTACGGTCAGCGACCGTGACTCCACACGGTCGCCGAAGCGGCGCTTCGAGATTTTTTGTATTAGAACAGACCTCGAGATCGTGACAGAACTGCGAAATCCCGAGGCCCGGGACAAAAGTTGAGCTAGTGTCCTCTGCCCAAAAAATCAGTACAGTTTCAATTTCTTTGCAGTGATACGAGGACCCAATATCATGATTACTAGTATGTGTCAGTCACAGTGAATGGTATGCAGTGACAGACTGGTGTCTGGGACCCGGGTGATCGCTTCCTAGGTCCCCCGGCATGTCCAAGCTCACTGGCAAAGAAAGAAAGAAATAACTCAGAAAAAATAAACTTGAAAGACCACCCAGGGGCTGACTGTTCTTGTGGAACCCTTACTGGCAACATGAACACCCCTTCAAACACTGGCAACTTGACAAAAACACATTAGAGTCAAATTTCATTTTGTTGAAGTTTGTGATTCCTCAGTGAAGAATTTTCTTTTCAGAATCTTTGGCCCTGAATTGATTGGTGATTAATTATTAATTAAAACCCGCGGTTTCAAAAAGCTGCGCGGAGCGCGTTTTCAGGTTTTGCGGCATCAGCCACGAAATTTTGAAAACATGACATTAGTAGCGCGTCAGAGAGAGCATTTCCGGGGGGTTGGGGCGATTTTTTTGGTTGCTCAATTCCCTCCAAAGGAGGTGTTTTAGTCCTCAAGAATTCACTCGCTTCTTGTCAACCGTGTCATCATAGCAACGAGCCACGCGCTCTGACGTGTCCTTTCAAACAAAGTCATCTGAGTGCTGGGTCACTGTTGAGTCGACACCCGGGCCCCACACATACATACCTTTGAGGGAGACTCTGTTTTATCCAAGTTGTTTGCTCTCCACTGTCACGGTCACGTCGAGTGATTCCAATTATTCCAACAGAAGCGCTCCTCTTAAACGGGTTCGGTTAAAATCCACTGAAGCCGACGAGTACGACTCTTTGCATTCGGGGTGCACGCGCACCCGGCAGTCGCCGTACGCAATCGTTGCAGATGGTGGCAACGAGGGTGGTACCATATGTCTCAAAACCGGTTTCGCCACTGAATCGGGCCGAATCAGGAAAAATCGGACATTTCAAAACCTTCGAGGTTTGAACTTTGGTACCAGCCAAATTTTGGTTTTTGGTTGTTTGCGTGATAAAGATGTGGTCGGATCAAAAAAAAAAGTAGCAGAAAAGATTCCTGGTACCAAGAGATACTCGGTACTACTTACGGCGACACTTCTTGGGGGTCGGCGGCAGCCGGCGACATTTGTCCCCACATCCGCCCACCACCGTGACATTTGAAAGCAAGCTGTGTCGATTTTGTTTGAAAGAACCATTAATCAAACTTCATAAGTCCTTCTGTCTTGGGTAATTTCAATTGAAACTGGATCATTTTTGGTAGTTTTGAAAATGTCCGTTCGTAGCCTGATTCAGCGGCGAAACCGGCTTTAAGAAGATTATTTTATTAAACAACATGTGCCACAGGCCAGATTTTTTATGAAAAAAAATGCGCCGCAGGCAAGACACTTCGAAACTAAACTTTCTCGTTCGTGGCAAGATCTCGTCCGTAGGCGCTCAGGCTAAAGTCACGCCAGTGGCGCACGGCGGCAGATCTTGTTCGTAGGCGCATTCTCGCTCTAGTCAAACAAAATGCGCCGCAGGCTAGATTTTTTGACTGAATCCTGATGGGTACTCTGTCCTATTGAAATAATACGTAGTTCAGTTTTCACAAATCACAGCTCAGAATCTTCTTCTTTTAATCAATGAATGAATGAATTCATTCATTAATTCGTTAATGATGAATTAATTAAACTTTGGCTGGCATTTCGTACGTTTGTTTTCCCCACTGTGATTCTTGCTGTCACGGTGTGTTCTCGATGTATGGAGGCTTGCTTGCCTAACGACTGTGATGGTCGGCCTGCTGTGGAGAGATGCATGACATTGCCCAGTCGGCTGAGCGATGAAGTGTAGTTACTTTGCACCTACCGTGACGGATCAAGTATCGACGGATACAAATGTGTCGGAGAAATTTTCGGCGCACTGGATTTTCGCTCATATTTAACGATGCATGCTATTTCATTTCTTGGCTGCTTCCAGCCAAGGAGCACGTAATTGCAGAGCGACAAATATGGAGCACGTAATTGCAGAGCGACAAAGCCCTTATCCCGAGCCTCCTCCAGCAGCAACGTGCTTCAATGCATCCCGGGCCTCGGGACTTAATCATCATCGCAATGAAGCCCGTCGCTGCCGCGAAGTTCCATGCTTTGCGTCCTCCGCGGCAACACTTTGCCAGACGCCACCGCTGTCATGAAGGTCTTCTCTGCCGGTGTTGTTAAGACGATGCGGCCGTCACCAAGGAGTTCGAGTCCATGAAGGGCAAGAGCATCAACGACCTTCTTGAGGCCAGCACCAAGATGATGGCCAGAGTGCGCGGTGGTGGTGGTGGCCCGCTGCGGTAGCCAAGGGCCCTGGGGGCTGCTCCCACCAAGGCCGCCAAAGGATGCCCCCCCCCCCCCGAGGAGGAGGAGGACATGAAGTTCTTGCTCTTCGGTTATGCGCTCTGTATACACGTAGGGAAAAGCCCAAAAAGATAACATGTTGAAAAATAGCATGCTTCGCTGTGAGAAAACATTCCGGGCCAGTGCTTCGAAAAAAATCTCGACAAAATTGATATCTGGCGATACTTTATCCGTGAATGATTGGTCACGATGAAGTCCAGTATTGTTCAATTCGAAATAATTCCGCTGCGCACACACAAGATCATCATCCGAGAAAGAATGAAAGAATCAGTGGTGGCTGACGAACTGACAAAAATCCTTCGCCAGCTTATTCAAGTCGCGCATCGCAAGGTCATGCTAGTTCTTGTCCCCGTTGCTTCGAATATTAAGGGTTCATGTCGTACGTCTCTGTTGCAGCACTGAGTTCTCAGTTTAAGATTTGTAGATACTTGCAATGCTTAATACTTACTATTTTTTCTTGTACTATGACATGGTATTTTTTTGGGGTTGCTCAATCACTGTGGCATCGACCGTGACGGTCGATCAGATTTTCTGCAGCATTGTGCATGCCATGGGGGAAAGCCTCGGCGATAATGTGAAAGAGTAGTGACAGCGCGCCCACGAATTTTTGAACTTGAAGAACTTGAAGATCTGCTGCTGCCACGGCGAGCCACGGGCCGCCCTCGAATGAGATCGGATCATTCAAGTTGATAGAAAGAAACCGTGGCCCGTGCCGTGACCCTCCCCCCAGGGGGGGTTTCCTATTTACTATGTTCCCTCATCAAGGACCGGGAAGAAGAGGACCCCCCCTGAAGAACCACCCCCAAAATGGATCAATTTTGAGGGTGGTTCTTCATGGGGGGTCCTCATCCTCCCGGTTCTTGATGAGGGAACCTACCAAATAGAAAACCCCCCCGGGGGGGGGGGGTTCTTTCGATCAAAGTTAACGCGATGATTTGGTTTAGTAAGCCCTTTCAAGTTTTTAGTCTTTAATGAACCTTTACTGGCAAGTTTTTGAGATTTCTTTTTTGAAGAAGCAAACCACTGGCACGTTTTGAGAGGTCACGATGCGTCACGAGTCTGGTTTCTTTATTGTGTTTTAAGATAAAGCAACCATGCTGCTCCGTGTACTTGTCAACAGACGATGGCCGGATTCCCTGCCATAGTAATCCGAGTCACTGGATGCATCACGTTGCGGATTGCATTCTGCAATCCGCAACGTGGATGCATCACGTTGTGGATTGCATTCTGTAATCCGCAACGTGTGTCATTGGCCTTTGTCCGGCGTGGAGGAGCACCGAGAGCATGAAACTGCTGCTATGTCTGCATTGCTGGCGCAGGGGCAGGTGATCAGAGCGCCGACGGGCACGTGGATCCGAACGCAATGGGCGCGCACGTTGTTTGTGATAAGGGCGGTGTGCACTTCAGACGCAGCGCGGTGTGCCATTGGCTGCGCTTCTCTTCCTCTGATCACGATGAACAGTATTTTCCAAATCGATTTCGAAAAGGTGTGGCGTGGAAAATGTCGTTGGAGCCACGGGGCTCGTTGGAGTCACGGACTCGTTTAATCAATTCTGGAACCCCACTGTAGCACGTCACAGCCTTTTGGTGCGAGGTCTGGCACCGGGGAGGCCGAAATTTTTGTCCAGCCATGCGGTCGTGGTCGCGGCGCTAGCCAGAACGGCCAACGTCTTCGTCGCCTGCGTCTCAAAATGATCGGCATACCCTCCGAGCCTGTCGCCTGGGCACGAGCTCGCCGTGCCACTGTGGGCGAGGATGACTTTCAATGGCATTGACTTGAGATGAAAGAAAGAATCCTCTCCTCTCGTGGTGCGAGCACCAAAAAACTGAGACCCCAAGTCACAGGTGGGCAACAGGCACCGCAGCAGAACAGCTAACAGGGGAGTGAATACAAGGACGGGCCCGAGGCTGTTGCTGCTTACAACCTCTGCACCACGGTTGACCGTTGTGAATGAACAATTTATTCTGAACCTACAAACAGAGAGTGTTTGAAGAAAAACGAGCGCTGCAAGGAAGGAGCAACAGGGTGAAAGGCAAATCGATGTGAGAGTGGGTGGGATGGAAGGACAGAAAGAATCAAGCGAGAGCCAGAGCCACAAGGTGAAGACAACACGAAAAAAATAAACTTTGAGCTGCACCACCTTCACACAATAATCGCTGCAGTAGTGCACCGCACTGGCCCACCTTGCAGTATTCCGGCAAATTCCGCATTGGCCGCAGCATTCCACCCTGCATGTCGCGTAGGAGCGACCGCACAGAGTATCATCACAATACAACATGCGCAGCATCTCCAAACGGCCCAACAGTCAGCAGCAGTTGCCTCTGATGCTATTGTGCCCCGGTTTCCGTAGCCCAATTCTCATCGCAGACCCATGTCTGCAACCCACCTATTCACATTTTTTGACAATTGCGCCAAACCCCAGGAACCCTCCAACCTCCCCCCCTCCTCCTCTGGAAAGTGCCGCGCATGTTCCAAAGTGGTACTTTACACAAATATTTTTAGTCCTCCAGACGCATGATTTCGAATTGCGAGTCCTTTGCCTCGGCGTTGACAAAAAACTTGGAGGCTGGCGACACGCCTTGCACCACACACGGCACCCCATCGTTAACCCATACCTTAAAGACTCCGGTAGCCTATTTTTCACATGGAAAAAAGTCAAACATTAAACCAATATTGACTTTATGCCAAGTTTGTTCATTGCACGTGAAAGTGATCTCGTAGCGAACCCAAGTCTTAAATTCTTCAGCAGCCTGTCCAGTAGAATTAAATAAATGCATGCGCGAGGTGTTTTGCATTTGCGTACAAAAGCGATTCCATCCTTGAACTCTTCAGTAGACTGCATACATACACACAACACACGTAGATATTTACGCATACACCATTTAACGCACGCACGTGCATAGATACACAAAGGCACAGACCTTGTTGAGCTCCATCTTGACCACATCCCCATCCTTGAACTTGGGGGGATATGAGTCACCCATGTATTTTTTGATGTCCTTTCCTAGGTATTCCACAAGTTTCGTCCCAATGCGCCCTGTTTGTGAAAAAAAACGGAGAAAACCCAGGATCTTACACTACAACTTGGCAGTATCCAAAATACACAGCCGAGTACACGAAAACACAAAAAAAAAACATGCACCTCCGGTTGCTTGTTTTCAATGAGACACTGTATGTGTGAGCGAGTGAGTGAGTGAGAGAGAGACATGTAGGGAGAAAGAGAGAGAGTGAAAGAGAACGAGAGAGAGAAAAGGAGAGGGGGGGGGGAGGATAGAGGGGGAGAGCGAAAATGCAATAGGAAACGTGGGAGAGAGGGTAGGGGAGAGAGACAGAGGAAAGAACGGGAAAGAGAGTCTGAAAGAGGGAAAGAGAGAAGGGCAAACATTAAAGGAAGAGTTGTGAGAGAAAGAAGGCAAGAGAGAGAGAGAGAGAGATCAAGAGGGAGCGGCGGGGAATTGGAATGGGAGAGAGAGAGAGAGAGAGAGAGAAAGAGGGAGAGGAAGAGGGAGAGAGAGACACATACAGAGTTTATGTGTCCAAAACAGAACGTGTTCAAGAACTGTAATACTTGCTATTTCGTTCTGTATTTTCATGTTTGAATGTTGGATCTCTTGCCCGTCTCTTTGTCTGTTCTTGGTTGTTTCATTTATAGAGGCCAAAATGAAGGCATGCGTATTCGTGGCAAGCATGTATGCGTAATGCATGCAATGAGATAGCGCAACTGCATGCGTACAAGTGTATCCCATGTGTGTATGCACGAACACAAAAATGTGTCTAAAAAGTAACTTCATAATGACGTGACTGTGCAAGAAAATCCAGGTCCAAAATATTTTTATACTATAATTGCTTGTAATCTAAAATATGCGAAGGCAAATCATTTCGCTCGACATTATTCAATCCTAATCGCAAACACACATACCTGTTCTGTATACACTGCCGCCCTTCTCTACCATGATGCAGGGGGTGCGGAGGGTATCTGCAAAGCAAGCTCGTGCTGGCGAACGCGGCAGTTTCACAGCACCAATAAACACCGAGTTCTGCTTCACGGGCACTTTGACAATTGTCACACCCACGCGCTGCACACTATCCTCCTTGTCATCCCCAAAGAGAGCCCATGCCGGCTCGCTCTCTGTAATCTGATGTGTGTGTGCGTACGTGGTTACTGATGTGAGAGTATGGCTGATGTTGGGGTGCGGGCTCCTTGTCTGTCCCACACACAATCAGCCTCCTGCCTCTTCTTTCCTCCCACTCCCTCTTTTCATAATAGCTATGAGCATACCTTTTGAGCTTTGTGTGAAGCAATTGCCATGTTCTCGTTGTCCGAGTTTTTCAAATCAAAAACAAGAGGGCCTGCGCTCTGGAACATTTCCCCAAGATCATCCTGCTCCCCGCCATAACCCCCGACGGCGACCCCACCCCAACATCATACATGCACATCGTCAGCTTTCTCGAGAGGTAGTCGGCAGGGTAGAAATGTGCAAGCGCTTTCAGTTTGCACACACAATTTGCCGCAGAACATCTGTCAGACGCCACACCGGTAAACATACATGAGATGGACGCCCGATCACTGCTGTCAAAGGAGGGCGGTCTAGTCGACTCACCTCGGCCTCGGCCCGGAGTGCGATGGCTCCGTGGCGGGCGGCGGTGGGGCGGCTAGGTTTCAGCGCTGAACAAAAGCGCGCAGTGCCACAGGACGGACCCAAGCGCACAAACCCCTGCCGCATTTAACATTTCGAGCGAGGGGGGTCGAGTCAAATTCAGACCAATCTTGCGACAGTCTATTCTGTGCGCCGATCCGCAGCGCATGCTTGGGACAACGAAGACGGGATCAGACGAGGTGAGCGGAGTCTCCGTGAGCTCGTGGCCAGGCGATGGCACCGATGGTACACATATTTTTTTGAGAAGCAGCACCTGCGGGGCGACGAAGGCGGCGGCCGTTCCTGCCAGTGCCGCAACCACAACTGCCTTGAGCATTGCTTGAAAACTTTTCCACGGCCTCCCCGACATCCCTTAAAAAAACTGGTGCGTGGTACCTTAATGAAACCAGTGACTCCAACCCCGTGACTCCAACGACATTTTCCACGCCACAGCTTTTTTCGAAATCGATTTGGAAAGTACCGTTCATCGTGATCGAGGTGGAGAAGCGAGCGCAGCCGACGGCACAACGCTGCAGCACACACCGCCCTTATCACAAACCACGTGCGCGTCCATTGCGACTGGATCCACGTGCCCGGCGGCGCCCTGATCGCCTGCGCTAGCAATGCAGACGCAGCAGCACGTTCCATCCTCTGGGCTCCTCCACGGCAAGGCCTATGACACAAAAGAGAATGCAATCCGCAACATCATGCAGCCGACGGGCAATATCATGAATCCTGCCGTAGCATGCCGGCCGTCGTCGGCACCATCACAGTCGTTTGGCAGCGAGTCGCCCTACATCGAGCACACGCGGCGGGACTCGCGCGGAGTCACTGTGACCAAGAGGTACATGAAGGGTGTGCTTTTGGGCAAGGGTGGCTTTGCGAAGTGCTTCAAAATTACTGACGTCGATACCAACACGGATTGGGCGTGCAAAGTGGTGCAGAAGTCTTCGCTGACTAAACAGCGCCACAAAGTGAAGGTGTGTTCATTTTTTACCGTTGCTCTAGTGTGTGGTGCGATTGCAAGCAAAAATTCGGTCTGGCACGCGCTGTCCTTTTCAGGCATGGCACTTTAAGGTCTGCCCTGATAGGAGCCACATTGCAGTGTGTTCCAAACTTGTCTCGCGTCTGTGCAGATCCTGACCCCTTTCTTCTTTCGCAAATAAATCAGGAATGCGTTCGAGAGTAGTGAATGCGGTGTTAGTTTGATCCTAACGTTTGAGTTTTCCCTTGTTAACAGCTTCAAACAGAGATCAAAATCCACAAATCGCTCAGCCACAAGCACGTGGTGCAATTCGAAGACGTTTTTGAGGACAAAGAGAACGTCTACATCATCATGGAGCTCTGTTCAAATCAAGTAATTTTGTTTTATTTTTCAGCACGTGTTTTGCCCTGTAGTCATTTCTGAGCTCAGTGATACCGCTATTTGAACCACCACGCCCTGCTACATCACGTGGTCTTCTGCTGCAGTGGGGCTCGGGCAGGATTGTTGGATTACTTTTACAAAATCACAGATGATGATCATGATGTGAGCTCAGAGCGAATTGACCCCATTTGCAGAACAGACAAAACACCTGGGTGTTTTAAATGCTACCAGACACAGTCAGTCAGCGCCGCATGGATATCGTAATATGCGGCAGCACTGCTTTTCTTTCGGATTGAGTACAGAGAACAGGGAAAAGAAGAGAAAAAACAAAAAAAGAAATAGAACCGACTGCACGCACGATTCACTGCTGCATCAGCATGTGCTCTCAACTTCAGCTTGTGAATCGGGGATGATGTGCTCTCAGATTCAGCTTGTGGGATGTGTCTGCGTGTCAGTTGGGGTGCTGAAAGTTTTCTTTCTTTGTGAATATATATTTTTGTTCAACATACACAGACAATATCTGATCAAATATATTTATTAGTGTGAATTTGGAGATGTTTCAACTGTATGTTTTATTTTATGCACACATGCGTATCAAATATATGTATGCACAATAACTTTTTGTACTCGTATAAACACAAAAATATGTGCAAATATGTAGTCAAATGAGTAGTTGCAAGTCGAAATCTACGTCTTGTCACGTGTGCACTTTGCAGGCACAAGAGCATTCTCATGTGTAAATGCACATGCATACACATATGCTTGTCCGTGCGTTTATGGCTGGAACGGGAGCGGATTCGTTCGCTAACCTTTTGTTCAACTCTTTGCTCCTGTCATCTTCTGCACTTCCTGCTCCTTTTCTCTCCTTTCTGCATCTCTCGCATGCCACCTCACCTCTCTCCCTCTCCGTACCACCTGCCATTTCCTCAATATCCCGTTGCCCTCTTTTCTTTTGCCGTCTCTCTCTCGCAAGCACGCACTCGTTCTCTCTCTCTTTCTCTCGCTCGCTCGATCTCTTTCCTTCTCTCTCTCGCTCGCGCGCTCTCTCTCTTCTGTCAGACAATGTTGGAGTACGTGAAGCGCAAGAAGCGATTGACAGAGTCGGAGACGCGGCGGTTTATGCTGCAGATGCTGGACGGCGTGCGCTTTTTGCACCAGACAAAAGTGATACACAGGGATCTCAAGCTTGGCAACCTCTTCCTCGGACGCGGCGATGAAATCAAAATGGGTGATTTCGGATTGGCATGTAAGTTGCAGTTTGACGGCGAACGCAAACGCACGCTATGCGGGACGCCCAACTACATTGCGCCTGAGGTGCTGGAGGGCAAAAACGGCCACAGTTATGAGGTTGATATGTGGAGCATTGGCGTGGTCATGTACACGTGTTTGGTGGGCAAGCCGCCGTTCGAGACGAGCGACGTCAAGTCGACTTACAAGCTCATCAAATCCAACAGCTATTCCTTCCCCGACAGACTACACATTTCTGAGGGCGCCAAGGCGCTTGTGCGCCGCATCCTGCAGTCGGAGCCCGAAAACCGCCCCTCGATCGATGATGTTCTCTCAGATTCGTGGTTCCTCGGGGAGGGCACTGCTTTGATACATGAATCCAAGTCTTTGGCGTCGGGCTTGTCGTCATTGAGCACCGAGCGCAGCTCTGCTTTGCCCAGCTCGCTCTCATCCGTCATGGGCTCCGTCTCGGAGGGACACCGGGCGCCGCTGCAGCCGATCCAAGACACGATGATGCAGCTGGGACGTGGCGCATCGGCGCTCGATCGCGATGTGCCGTCGACCAACAAGTATTCAGACCCGCTCGGGTCGCGCACGACATCGTGCGGGCCTTCGGATGGCGTGGCGTCAGCACTCGAGAGGAATGTCACCGCCTCGACAACGAGCCATTACACATCCGCGCTGGATCGTCTGGACTCGGCACGCGGCACGTCGTCGGCTCTCACGAGCGGCACCCACTTGCTGCGACCAGCCTCTGCGGCAGCAGCGCTGCAATCTGACAAAGGTGCACCCTCGCTCTCTTCTTTTGCTGCCACCTCGACATACTCGTCCTCCGCCGCCTCAGACTATCTCGCACGCCGCACCGCGGGCGCCAGTGGTTCCTCTTCGAATGTCTATGTGGCAATGTCCAACTTGCCCGCAACTTCTTCTGTGGCGGACCGGCCAATGTCGGCCATTGTCAATAGTGCGGGGTCGACGACCCCCACAAAGCGACTGACGAAGCAGCTGGAGACAATGGATCTCCAACGCGACGCTGCGCTCGACGCAGGTGCGGCGCGGCAAGCTGAGAGTAGTAGCGCGGCATCCGCGTCGGCTGGTGCTGCGCCCCGCGTTGGAGACGGCGAAGATCAACTCTCTTTGCAGAGTATGCACACGAACATCAAGTCGGTGCTGGTGCACGCGCCACCAACTTCGACGGCGTCGTCGACAAAGAAGGATCCTCCTGTTTCTTACCTGCCGCTGCCGTCAGTGTGGGTGTCCCGGTGGGTGGACTACTCAAAAAAGTACGGGCTGGGCTACAAATTGTCCAACGGCTTGAGTGGCGTCTTTTTCAACGACGCCACGAAAATGCTGCTGGAAACCGACGGCGACTCGCTCGAGTACATCGAGCGTATGCGCCGTGAAGACGGCGCAAAGTACGACGTACGCAAGCCCCAGTCTCTCAAGGGTCACCCCCCCGAACTCACGAAGAAAGTAACTCTGATGGAGCATTTCAAGAATTACCTTGACGAGACACATCCAAACCGCGACTCGCCGCTGCATCAGCCCAATACTGTGCCAAGCACGCAGGAGGAAGGTGCAGGTGGCGTCTACGTGCGCAAGTGGATGCGCACACGTCATTCCATCATCTTCCGTCTCAGCAACAATAACTTCCAGGTTTTCATGCATATACGTACATTATATCTGTATGCACACGTACACATATAAAAACGTATATTTCATACACAGTATATATCGATCTTCTGTTTTGAATACGGGCGTGTTACCATTTTTGTTTATCTGGGATTGCGTGCTCTACTGTGCACAGCCATCCTCTCTCTCCCTCTCTCTCTCCCCCTCTTCCCCTCTCCCCCTTCCCCTTTCCCTCCCCATCCCCCTCTCCCTTCCCCATCCACTCCCCCGCCGCCCCCTCCCTTCTCCAACCAGCCACTCAATGGCTCACTCTTTGCATATCTATATATCAGGTGAATTTCTTTGACGACACAGAAGTGCTCCTCTGGGCTGACAAACCGTGGGTCACCTACAAGGGCAAGAACAAGCAGCGCAACACTTACAATGTTGCTGATGTCACCACCTTCCCGGTATATTTGTTGTTCATTCTGCCCTCCTTTCCCCACCATTACTTTTCCCCGCGTTCTGCCCGACTGCGCGCGCTTTCGCTATTCTGTCTCGCCTTTCGATTTCATCTGTCCTTCCAAACGCAGGGACTAACAGGGATGTCCCGGTGTGATCCATTGCCACAGGAGCTGTCGAAGAGACTCAAGTACACCAAAGACATTCTGTCACAGCTCATCACCACTCAATAATCCATCACTCCAAGCGACGCGCTGCCACCACCTATCACGATCCATCGAGCGTGACACACACGCAGCAGCGCGCACTTGCCACGCGCGCAATCGTGCGCATCGGGACCTGACTCGGCTTGATATGTGTGCACGTATAGTAGGCGACTACTGCATGCAAGTGCAGTCATGTACACAATGATGCGTTGTGATCGTGGGGGTCCCACCATGGCTTGTCGACGTGGGAGTGGAATTTTTATTTCTCAACTCCCTTCCCAATCTACTATTTTTATTCCTCTCTGTCCATTCACCTTTCTCTTTATTTCGACTCTTTCCATTCACCCACCTTCTCTTTATTTCGACGTCACACCATCTTCTTTCATCCTGCCGTCACTCCATTCAAAGTGATTCAGAAACAAAAATATCCAGGCCCTGTGTATATGTATGACTCTTCATGATCTATACTTATTTCTTCTACAAAAATCTTTAAAATCCTGCTGAACACTCACATAATCATTCACACTCCGAGTCTATACGTAATTCGAAGCAGACTTTGTCATCAACTTTCAATTGGCAATACAATTCCTGCATTCATTTGGACGCATCTGTCTCCTCTCCGAATCCATCTTCTGTGTCCCCTTTTCACTCTCCCAGCCATGTCGTCACTCCTTCACCTTCATCACCCTCGCCACCACCCCCCCTCGTCGACACTCCCTAATGTGTTTCGCTCTCACTCTCTTCTCCATGCATGGGGGGAGGAGAGAGTAAAGAGTTACAGTCCCTCTCAACTAACATGAGTTCAGTCGTCGATTCCCTCTCTAGTGCGTGCAACTGCCCTTCAACTGAGGCGCGCAGTTGCCGCGCGCCCACTGGATCGGACCAGAGTCATGAGCAACAACGAGGGGAGGATATGTGACTCGGAGAGGGGAGTGAGTGTCTTCGCTACTCCCCTGATGACACTTACTACAGTCTTGGACCTGTTCATATTTGTCTCTATTTTCGAGCATGTCGACTGTTGACTGGGACCTCTTCCGGGCGCGTGGAAAGCGGAGGGGCATTCTGTGTCCTCAATTCAACCTTCTCCTTCCCTTTTCTCTCCCTCCCTTTTTTCTCCTCCTTTGCCTCCCAGGCTCAATCCGAAAAAAGAAGGGAAAAACGTATCTTCAGGCTAAACGGGGCCGGGTGGCGCGCGGCTGCTTCGAAGCTAAAACCCCTCCGCTTGTCGCGCGCCCCAACAGCACAGATTAGTGCAGAACTATAACTTGATTGCAGCCACGTCGCATGCCGTGGTGGGTGTTTGTGGGTTGCTAAGAAATTACACACTTTATTTTCATATACAAGGTGCATCATAATGCACACAGACGCTGATATTTGTGTGTGTATGTGTGCGCGTATGTGTATGTGTGTCTATGTGTCACAGGACTCTGGGAGCCTACGGATTTTGGCCACCTCGAAACTCCAATCTACATTTCTTGGACTGGGCCTGGGATGTGTAGGCGCGACATTGGCTGTGTTTTACACTGGTCCGTGCACGTGGTGGTCGTGCACCCGTGTCGGTGGACGTGCACCCGCGTCGGTGTTCGACTTGCACGTTTTATGTGGTCACCACAGCAGAACTTGATACAGCGAAAAGGTGACGGGGCTAGAACGGAACACGAAGAAGCCTTTTAAAGAGCAAGATGATGTCGAGGACCCTTTTCAGTATTTTTTCAAAATCCCGACTTTTCCCCGGACAATCTTAAGTTTTCGCTTATCGTCACCCTGAGTTCCGGGGTGACGATCCCCTCAATCCTCTGTCACGGTAGTTATTACAGCCCATTCCCTGGAAGATGAGACTAGAAATGGTCAACGAAATGCAAATCGAAATCCTGAATGGTCGGAAGATTTTAGTCAACTGCAAATTCAACTTAAACCAAAATCTCAATTTGAATCTGTACCGCGAGATACCTCGGTATTCAAATCTAGTCAAAATCTCAATTCGACTTTGTACCGTGAGATACCGAGAGATTTGATTTTCTCGATTTTGACTAGTTGACTAAAATCTCCCCACCATTCAGGATTTCGATTTGCATTTCTTTCACCATTTCGAGTCTCATCTTCCAGGGAACAGGCTGTGCACTCCCCTCTCCCCAGGATTTGGTTCATTTGTCAAGGGGAATGATTGATTTCTGGGTGTGGCGGAAATGTTTTGGACTGTGAGTCGAAAAATAACCGTCAAAGTTGTGACCGAAATAACGAATTCGATCAATCGAACATCTCCCCCGAACTGAGTCACAACTTTGACGTTTATTTTTGGGTATCCTAAGGATGCAGGGGCTACACGGCGATTTTGATTTTATTTTGTCACTGGTGTGTCGTTTTCACCGATTTTGTCGTGTCACGGCCTTTTTTTTCGATTTGTCTTTTCGCTAGTTTTCTCAGTTTTTGGATTTTCAATCCCGGATTTTGCCTCCGTACTTCAACACTCGAGCACAACAGAAATACACCCACCAAACACGAAAACTTTGAGACTCAAAAATCCAGGCTGGATGGCCCAAGACACAGATTTTTTCGTAAATTAATTATTTGTCTTTTTGCTAGATTTCTCAGGTTTTGGATGTTCAATTCCAGATTTTGCCACCGTAATCAGACACTCGAGCACGATGGAAAAATACGCAAAACCCCTCCAAAAATCCCAAAAATTCCAGTTGAAGAGGCTCGAGTCAATTTTTTTCATATTTTTTTGTTTTTCCGGGGGTTTTCCCGCCTTTCCCAACGCATGCAGAATCTTCGGCTCACAGCCTGCTTTGAGCCCACTAATAATCCATCCGTATGGATCACGGCTGAAAGCGAGTGCCGCACCGTGGCTGTGGGGCTAAAGCCCCTCCGCTTGCCGCGCGCCCGTTTGACCCTGGCACCACCTGAGAGTTCCTTCTGCTTCAACGATTCTTGGTCAGCTCACCAGCAGCTGCCTCGTTCAAGGGGACCCAGAAAGGTGTCCCTGTCGCAAGTCCTCGAAATACTATTATGTGCGTAACGATCTTGGGTTCCCACATTTCTGGACAGGCCTTAATCTTTAGTAGGTGTCCTCGGGAGAGCAGCCGCGGCATAGACCATCCGCATCAGCTGTCTTTATGTCAACAAGTTCTGGTATGTTCTGGCCCAGAATCTGCTACATCAGGGCATTCGACTAATTTTCGATGTCTTTGTGCACTATAGGGACGGCTGGGACTCTTGAAGAGTAAAATTGGACCAAAGTTGTTCCAGACAACCTCAGATGGAGAAAATCAATCCAACGCACCCATCACTCCAAATACGCCTGCTGTCTAGTGATCCACTGCTGTTAGGTGTCTTTTCACAGCAACTAGAGATGTGTATGATAGGTGTGTTTACACAGCAACTAAAGATATGTACCAATATGCTGTCTAGTGACCAACTGCCGTGAGGTGTGTCTACCGTGACAGCAGCAACTAGACACAGAGATGCATTCCACCATATGGGAAGTGAAAGCTAGTATCTTGGGCATTGGCACTAGCTTCCCCTTTAAGAAAATGTGGGAAAGAAAAAGAAAAACTTCCCGCCAGGATGGAGAAGCGGTTGTCTGGCGTGGGTGAGTGGCGCCGCTGAGAAGAAGGCAGTAAAGACGGAGGGAGGGAAATTGTTTTTTGCGGGACATACTCCAATAATTTTTGTGTATACATATATAAGCAGGCTAGGTTAATTAGAATAGGGGCCAAGGATGGGTCGGGGGAAGCAGAGATGTTGTAAGGAAGCTGTGAGTAGGGAGGGTTGGGGCATAGGGGGGCTTTTCAAGATCTCCACTGGTGGGAAGTTAGGGGTATAAGGAGACAATCCACATGGCAGCTGGTGTTGTATAAGTCTTTTCGTCTTTGTAGAACCAGCTTTGGCATGCTTGGCACTGCGTGTTTTCAGGGGGAGGGCTGCCGTAGAAATGGTCAGGGTGTGGCACAAGTGTTGGAGACACTGGGGTTTAAATGTGAGGAAATAGGAACAGAGTAATTGGATGACGTGCACGCGGGCACGATTGAATGGCTCATGCTTTCTCGTGCTAACAGAGGAAACTAGGGGGGGTGGCTCCAAGGAGCATGGCCCCTTGTTGGTGTGGGGTGTGAAAGGACCAGGAGTAGAGATTGTATCAGCGGAAGGCGCGGGTGAGACCTTGGGTGGCAATTTGGATAGAAAGGAGGAGTGAGGGCAGTAGATTGATCAATGTTACTTTGAGGGAATGGAGCTTGTTGTCAACCATTAGTGGAGGAGGCAGGAGGGGCAGACGCGCTCGTCATATGGGTTGCATGCGTGGTCATCAGTGAGGTAGAGGTGGAAGGAAATGTAGACTAACTGGGTTCGGAGGTGATGAAGGGGCGGTTGGTTTCAGTGGGTGTGCAGGTATTGGGCCAGTTTAAAGAGGTCGTGTTTTTATACGTGCCAACGTGCGATTTGAATGATCATCATACTGGTTGGATAATGATGGCCTCAGGTCCTACTGATGGGGTGACCTGAGGTCCTGCTGATAGGGTGGCCTGAGGTCAAGGAAGCGCCGTCTACTCGAGTCTTTACTCGCACACGTCGCTAATAATGACAAGACTACAAGTAGAGTTGTAGGCTCCCAAGAGTTGCTAACAGTTCGAGGACTTGTGGGAGCCTGCAACTCTACGAGTAATAATCACGAGACTACAAGTAGAGTTGTAAGCTCTCACAAGTCGCTAACAAGTAGAGTTGTACGCTCCCACAAGTCCCCGAAATATTAGGGACTAGTGATGGAGACGAAGCCTCCACGAGGAGACTACTCTACAGTTGTAGTCTCCACAAGTCACAAATAGTTTTCTGTATCATTTTGCAACAATCAGGGACGGTCTCTTGGACCACAGTTCGGAGGAGTTCGTGGATCAAGTTCACCAGCAAAAATTAAGTGACGTGTTGACCGTGTGCCGCGGCTCACCATCCACCTAGTCTCCATAGTTTTCCGCATCATGTTTCTATCAGCCCTTTCAAGGCTTTTAAGTGGCAGTGTGCCAGTGGCAATTGTGGGTGTGGCGGTCTACATGTGGATTGATGTTGAGTTGGTGGATCAAATTTCGTTTGTGATAGTCAAAAGGTTGCAGGTTGCTTAGGTGGGTAGTGCGTTACTTTTTTTGATCAGGATGCCAGGGACTCGGAAAGTGTCGGGTTGGCCCAGCGGGTTTTGGTGAGTTTAAAGTGTAGTGGGCCTAGATGAACGTATGGTATCTGGGTGAGGGGCGGAACACTATCATGAGCGAGGAAGCTGGTAAAGTCAACGTACCGTGGTGCGTTCTTTGGACTTTGTTGCATATGGATTTTTCGAGAGCATCAGTTGTCATCTTTTTTGGGATTTGATCTGTTGAGAACATTAATATTTTCGGCAATCAGATGTTATCTTCTTGTGATCATCATTTGTGAACAATTCAGTTTTTGCAATTTTTGATACCATGACTTATGTTTGAGAGAAGACTTCTCTCAAATTTTGTTGGATTGTAATTTGTTGACTATCCTGTGGGTTCGCCGTCAGTTTTTGGTTTTTGGAGAATACCAGTGGTAAGCATTTTCGTATATATCAGTGCCGAGCATTTTTTCCAGAATTCCTTTGGTTTGATGTGTCCGATCATCTCCAGAATTTTAAAGATTTCCTCTATTTTTGATCCAGTTGCGGGGTATGTCCGAATTCTCACAATTTTATGGTCGATGTATTGAACTGTTTAATCTTCATTTTCGCTGTAATTTTCCATTTTTCCAGTGTGTTGACTTGCGGTAGATGCAAGTTGAAACTTTGACAATTGTGTCTTTTCCCGTTTTTAGGAACTTTTCCCATAGTTTCCATTGTTCGTTGTGGTTCTCACACTTTTTGTGTTTAAGACACCAATTAGTATTCATCTATTTTTTTTGTTAATTATTGAATAGTTTTCGACCTGCGTCTGCCAGCAGATCGAAATTATCAGAATTTCATGTGCGTTTTTGAATATTTTTTCCTATTCTTCCGTGTGTTTTTGAACAGATTTTGGTATTTTTTTCAACCTGCGACACCCGCATTTCAGGGAAATCGCAACCTGCGACGGTGTTTCGCGGGACGCTAATATGCTAATATCTCAAGCTGCTTTTACCGTGGAGATAATTTTGATCTTTTTGAGAAATTTTCTCCTCCTATTTTCTATTTTTCTAGTTTTCTATTTTCTGTTTTCTATCTGTGATTCTTTTTTGAAGTGAGTCACGATCCACTCAGCCTACAAGAGGGTGCGTTGGCAGCGGCAAACCCATCTCACCTTGGTCCTTGAGGAGGAAGGAGGAGGTGAGAGAAATAAAGTAGATGGATCAGCACTGCGGGTAGTTGATTATGTTGACTCGATTATGTGAAACGTACCTCTATGGATACTCGAATCATCAGCTCTATCATTTTAAAAACAGAGCAAGTGATCTTTAATCCCAGCACAGCGAAGTGAATAGCACATGCGCCACAAGGACCCATGCGACTGACAAAATTGAAGGCTGACTCTAGAGGCACTCCCACCACGCGGGGGAGGCAGTGCACGACGTCCAAGAAGAACAGAGGACAGCGAGAGGAGAGCATAGGAGACAAATTAAACAGACAACACACGCATCAGTCTAAAGAAATTAAGTTTAGTGAACCCTAGGTCTACTTCAAACCAGTCGAGCAAACTCTGTACAGTGACACAGTTCCCATCCAAAAGGTGTTGTCGCAGGTGGGAAAAATCGACCTGCGTCTGCCACATGTCGAAAAAAAATACAATAATTGAAATTTCTTCCTGGTTTGCTCGTGACCTTGTGGCGCACGGCAGCTCGGGGCTAAAGCCCCTTCGCTTCCGCACAACCGGGAAGGTAAGACACCATAGGCCCAGGGTGTCCTCCAAGCAGAGCACGTGCAGATTGTGAAGCGAGATGCTCTTCTGGCAATGTGCTTTTGGGTAAATCCCCCTAAAATAACGGGCTTGGCAGCAGATCACAGACCAGCTCACTAAAAGGACAGAGACCTAGACCACGCACACGTAGACCAAACACTCAAGACAACATGTGCAGAAAGAAAACCTTTCAAGTGATTGGTAGGGCACAGCACCTGGGCGTATATAGGATGTCAGGTTACAGGCGTGTCTCAATATATGTACACTGGCAGCCGTTCACAATTAAGTTTAGACTGGACAGGACACGAAAACAGGCAACGGGTAGGGGAGAGAGACCTTCAACTCCGAGGCTGAGGCTGATACACCATCATCATGATACAAGTTCTAGGCAAACAGACACAACATGTACACAGGGCAAGACGGGTGAATCTCAGAGTCGACAAGTACAACCCCATTTCACCGTGACACTTCACACTTCAAGTTTGCAAAAAATCTGTATCATTCATCGATTGTGAGATTCAGTGGCATACCTCAGTAGTGTACACAGACTTTGTATTGGTGCAGGTATCATATTTTTCTAGGTCGCAGGTATCACGTCAAGCATACAGGGGAAAAACGCAAACTAGACTGTTTGATGAGTGCATATAAGGGTACGACCAACGACTCAACGACTTGAAGACGCCAACCTGTGTGGTACTTGCACATGTTCCACAGACGAACGCTCGTTGGTGAGGGGTGGGGGAGTGGGCAGCACTTGTGAGGTGGGGTGTTCAAGGAGAGTACAACCAACTTGAACCAAGGCTCTTATGTATGCTCGGGGGATAGGAGGGTAAGATGTCGTGTGAAGAGAGTGTAAGCCGCGTCAAAATCGATCCCTGCCACGCGCACTCCTCACGAAGAGATGAGCTCGTGACCTAGGGCCACAATATTATTGCGAAAAAATGCTCTGACAACTGAGACTGCGTCAACGTGCAACCAATCTGTGCTGTGCCGTGGAGGTTCCACTGTTGTATACTGTAAATAGGCAACCTGGTGTCTATGTTACACGCGTCACTTCGATTTTTTGCATTAATCTCCTTTTTTCCTTTCTTTCTGGGGCTGCGAAAACTAAATTTTATCACCAGACTAAGGCTGAATGTTTACACTCTTACTTTGCTTGTTCTAACTTCTTTTAGTATTGTAAATCATTTTTAGCAGGCGTAACAGTTGCGTATCGGGGGCTAGTTGGGAAAGGAGTTAGAAAGAATCCCACACACATATGGCCATATTTGTATGAGATTCTTTTTTAACACCTTCCCCAATGTCAGTCCCAACTTCAGTTTTTCCTTTCTTTCACATACAAATAGTTGAGGAAAATGTGTGCAACACTCTGGGACTTGTTAGAGTCGACTTGTCAGGGTCGTTGGAACTTGTTAGGGTCGACTTGTTTAGGGTCGTAAACAAAGAAAGTTGGGGAATTCGAAGATGATGCTGGTGTTCGGCATTGGGTAATTTTGGTTGCTCCAAGGGGAGTATAAAATAAATTAGTCAATCGAAGTTGGGACCAGCGAAGTGAGAGTTTCAACGTTCGGCCTGAGCGGGTGGTGGGCATCCAATTAATCACTTACGACCCAAGAACTTAAGAACTGTCCGGCCTTTTTCTTTCTTTCTTGGTTGGCCGACTCTACGATGACTGTTGCCTTTCTTTGTTTGTTTCTTGGATAGCGAATCCAACTTATTCACTGGACTAAGTTCATAGTGAAACAGTCAGGTTTGAAGGACGGGTCTCTTGAGAGTCACTTGGTGGCGAAGGCCGAAATTATGGAGGGGGGGTGGTAAAATTTTTCGGGGTAATGAAATTTCAGTCAGTCAATTCAGATTTCTCCCACAAATATTTGAGGGCGGTATTTTGCTCCCTATGAGCAAAATACCCCCCCAAATGGCAACAGCGCACAAGCTGCGGCGCGCATAGCTGTCGCAGATGTGTGCAGGCAAAGAAATAATCGCGTATTTACGAGTATAACATACACTAAATATTTTGTTTTGTTTTGTTTATTGTAACCGCCACGGTGTTTACCCTCCTATTACATCAGGAACGCTCACAGATGGTGCGCAGTAATGAGGAGGCCTGGAAGCGCTATTGCGCATTGCTGACATCCATCCCGCAATTATCAAACGTTGGGTCATTGCTCCACACTAGTTCACAGACTTGAATACTCGAAGGGAGCGCATTATGACGGCATAGACAAACACACTCAACACCAATAAGTTAAGGTAAGTACAGGGCTACACATAGGAGCCAGTCAACTGCTACTAAGCGACTATTGCACGTAAAACCGATCGCTGACTATGGACTAACAATGCAAGGGACGTGTGGGAAAAGCCCACTTAGCAACAAATCAAGTATTCAGAACAACTCACCGGATGTCGTCGGTTGGCACTGTAGTATTATGCGTTATTTTAACAAGAACAAAAGTCGACAACACGCTATGGTGTACTCGACCTTCTACAATCTGTGGCTAGGCATGGCTCTTGTTCGTTCACTTGTTGCTCCTTTATAAGTCTCTTTGTAACAACATCAAATGTCGAGTCACGCTATCGTGTACTCGACCTACAGCTATCATAGGGAAGGTATGGCTCTGGCATGTGCTCTTTTTGCTCTTTTTTAAGTCTCTTTTCTAGGGCTTTCATATGGGTTTCTTTGATATGGCTCTTTATCATGCCTCTGTTACCGTATATTTTTGGCGGGATACTCTCATAGAATTTGCTCCTCCCGCCAACACGAATAACACACAGATATGGCCATATTTGTGTGGGATCCTTTTTAAATTCTTTCCCAACGTCAGTTCCAACTTCAGGTTGTTTCCGCCTTTCATTACTAATAGTTAAGGAAAAGTTGGGGATTTCCAAGCAATTGTGTTGGTGTTCGCCGGAAAGTTGAGAATTTCCAAGAAAGTTGGGGATTTCCCCAATTTGCCAGTGCAGAAAGCTGGGGATTTCCAAGAAAGTTGGGGATTTCCAAGAAATTGTGCTGGCGTTCGGTATTGGGTAATCTTGGTTGCTCCAAGAAGAGTACAAAAAATAAATCAGTCAATCGAAGTTGGGACAAGCGAACTTAGAGTGTCAACGTTTGGCCTAAGTTCATAGGGAAACAATGAGGTTTGAAAGAGGGGTTTCCTCACTTGGTGGCGAAGGCCGAAATTATGGAGGGGGGTGATAGAGTCTGACCAGATGAGGGTCGTGACTCCTTTAGGGTTGTGACTCGTAAGGAGCGACTCGAATAGAGCGCCCTTATAGGGAACAATGTTTATGGGAATAAACCTATCTCAAATTGCAATCTGCTGCTGTTGGTGGATCTGTTGTAGGTGTTGTGGGGCCCCTCTAGACATTTGGGGAGCTCAACAGTTGCGAACTGGGTGTCCTTCGATCTTAATGTTTCTTGCTCCTCTTGCTGAGGTTACTCCTTAATAAACACTCTTAAATTAAAAAAAAAAATCTCAAAGTGGCGATGATGTCTCGAGGCAACATCGGAGGTCCCGTGTAGGACACAGGGATTATCTCAGGTTATGAGCGATTGTACCAAACCCACTGTGCTAAATCGCGCAGTGA
>Ga0105053_10003651_pt1 | contig 23253 bp, 22 predicted proteins | sample BON01_FD_78093 | JGI IMG/M metagenome (GOLD analysis project Ga0105053, IMG submission 78093) | Freshwater microbial communities from Lake Bonney liftoff mats and glacier meltwater in Antarctica - BON-01 | ecosystem: Environmental > Aquatic > Freshwater > Ice > Glacier meltwater | place: Lake...
TAACAAATGGCGAGCGACTCATAGCCTCGACACCACCGGCGATCAGCAACTGCGCTTCCCCGGTTTTGATCGATCGCGCACCGCTGCCAATGGCATCCATACCGGAGCCACATAGGCGGTTAATGGTCATGGCCGCGATACTTTGTGGCAGTCCGGCCAGCAGGGCGCTCATACGTGCCACATTGCGATTGTCTTCACCCGCCTGATTGACGCAGCCGTAATAGATATCGTTGACTTGCGACCAATCCAGATCAGGGCTTCTCTGCATTAATGCCCGCATTGGGAGGGCACCCAGATCATCGGCTCGAATGCTGGCAAGGCTGCCAGCGTAGCGACCGATGGGGGTTCTTATGGCGTCACAAATGTAGGCACTACTCATGGTTATTTCTCTTTTTTCTTATCGGTCGGCTGTGGGCGGTGGAAAAAGATCATGTTAAGTCCGACAGGCTCCTAACGGCCTTTGAAAACGGCTGGCCGTTTTTCCATAAAGGCGGTAACACCTTCTTTGAAATCCTCGCTGCGGCTCAGTTCGCTCATGGCCTGCTTTTCAAGCTCGGTTTGTTCAAGCAGTGAATTGGAGGCGGATTGGTTGAGTAGTTTTTTGATCAAACCCAATGCACGGGTCGGCTGGGTGGCTAAATGGAGAGCCATTTTGCCAGCTTCAGTCTGCAGATCTTCATCATCAACACATTTCCAGATCAGGCCCCATTGCTCAGCAGTTTCAGCCGGCAATTTATCGCCCAGAAGGGCGAGACCTTTGGCGCGCGCCAAACCTACCGAGCGCGGCAGATTAAAGGTGCCACCGGAATCCGGTACCAGGCCAATTTTGCAAAATGCCTGCATAAAACTGGCAGAACGTGCGGCTATTACGATGTCGCAGGCCAGTGCCAGGCTTGAACCAGCACCGGCGGCAATACCGTTAACCGCGCAAATCACCGGCTTGGGCAGGTTCATGATGCTGCGAATTAAAGGGTTGTAGTTTTTCTCGACCGAATCGCCCAGATCAGGCGGCGTGCCATCATCTGAAGCGCTGCGGTCACCCAGATCCTGCCCGGCGCAAAATCCGCGGCCGGTGCCGGTGAGGAGCAGGCAGCGTATATCCGCATTTTCAGTGACATCCGCCATAACTTGCCGGATTTCGGCATGCATTTCGGTGGTAAAACTGTTCAGGGATTTGGGCCGGTTTAGCGTTAACGTTGCGACGCCCTGCTCGACAACATATTCGATTGTGTTAAAACTCATAATAATTCCCGGGTGAAGACGCGAAAAGATTCAAATTCAGCATTTGATTCATAGTTGTGTATTATGCCGGTTCAGCCACACATTATTAAGGTGCAATTTGATATGGCAGTCTACAGTTTGGACGGAATAACCCCGGTGGTTCATCCCGGTTCGTTTGTTCATGAAACCGCGGTGCTGATCGGTGATGTAATCATAGGTGCTGATTGTTATATCGGGCCGGGAGCTTCCCTGCGTGGAGATTTCGGCCGCATCGTGGTCGGCGACGGTGCCAATGTGCAGGACAACTGTGTGATGCATAGCTTTCCAGACAAAGATTGTGTGATTGAGAGCAACGGCCATATCGGGCACGGCGCTGTGCTGCATGGCTGCACGGTGGGCCGCAATGCCATGGTTGGCATGAATGCGGTGGTGATGGACAACGCAGTGATCGCCGAAGAGTCGATCGTGGCGGCCAGTGCCTTTGTAAGTGCCGGTTTCGAATGCGAACCCCGCAGCCTGGTGATGGGTGTGCCGGCCAAAGTGAAGCGCCGGCTTTCCGACCAGGAGGTTGATTGGAAAACCCGGGGTACGCACGAATATCAGGAACTGACCAAGCGTTGTCAGGCCAGCTTGATCAAAACCAAAGCATTAACCGAGGTAGAAGACAATCGCGCTCGCATGCAAGTCGGCGGTTTTGAATTCAAGCCTGACTGACCGTCGGGCGCGCAAGCTGACAATTGACAGTAAAAGAAAATGACTAACGATTCCAAAAAAGACAAATCTGAAAAAGTCGTGCCCGAAAAAGGCATAACCGAAATTCCCGTACCCGGGCAAGACGAATCGACTCAACACGCGTCGCCGGCTTGTTTTTCACACGAGTTGGGTTCGGATATAGCGTTGGAAAATGCTGAGCCTGCCTGGGATAAAGTGAAAGGCTGGCGCAAACAACAGCGCGACCGGTTGATCGCAATCCGCAACAGTCTCAACGAATCCCAGCACGCTGTGTCGAGCAAATCTGTTGCTGATCAATTGCTGCGGTCCGGCTGGCTGAATAAACACAACAGTATTTCTTTTTTCTGGCCGATGCAGGGTGAAATCGACCTGCGGCCATTGATGACCGAACTGGTTAAGCAGGGTATCACGGCAGTTCTACCGGTGATTACTGAACGAAATCAGCCTTTGGAGTTCTGGCAATGGACCCCGGGTGAACCCTTGTCCGGCGATGGCCTCTGGGGGATTCCCATCCCATCGGTGCGGCGAGCGGTAAATCCGGAGTTGCTGCTGGTGCCGATGCTGGGTTTCGACAACCAGGGACACCGCCTGGGTTTCGGTGGCGGCTACTACGACAGAAGCATTGCCGCCATGCAGACGCCGCCGGTTTGCATTGGCGTTTGTTGTGAGTATGGACATATGCATTCTATTTATCCGCAGGCTCATGATGTGCCTATGCACGCAATAGCCAGTGAGTCGCAATTCCGGATATTCAGCGAGCCAGAATAAATTTTATTGATGCACCTAATGGTAATGAATATATTGGCGTCATATAATTGGTACACCTTTTTATTGACACACATTTCGCAAACTCAGGGACATGAAAAAATGCATTTTCAAATTTCCAGAAAGATCAACACCGTGTTGTTATCAACTTGCCTTTTGCTTGTGGCTTCAGTAGCGCAGGCGGGCCAATACTACGAAGCGGTCACCAGCAATACAATGGAAGGCGATAAAAACGGCGACACCATGACCGTGCATTCCTGGGTTGACGGCGACAAGTCCCGGGTTGAATTTATTTCAGGCGAAAAAGATGGCTGGATGGCAGGTGGCAATTATCTGGTCACTGTCGATGGCGGTGAAAACAGCTACCTGGTCAATCCGAAAGAAAAAACCTACGCGCGATTCAGTTTCGAAGAAATGATGGCCGGCCTGGGACAGGCGATGAAGGCCATGGAAAGCATGGGCGGCATGGTGAAGATGGATTTCAAGGATGTTTCTTCCACCAAGCTTGTGGAAGAGCCCGGTGGTGAACTGATGGGTTATGCAACTACTCACTATCGTTTCAAAAGCCATTACGTAATGGAAATGAGCATCATGGGCATGGGCCAGACCAACACCAATGACACGATTCAGGATTTGTGGATCACCGACGAATTGGATGCCAAAGGCTTTGCCATGTGGTTGCGTCCTGACCGGGGTATGCAAACCGGCAACGAGGGTCTGGATAAATTGTTCAATCAGGAAATGGGCAAGTTGAACGGCTTCCCGCTTAAAGCGACCACCCAAACCACGATGGTGGACAAAAAGGGCAAACAGCACAACAGTAGCTCTTCAACGATTGTGACGGTTATGCGTGAAGAGTCCATCTCCGCAGACAAATTTGAATGGCCTTCAGATTACCAGGAAACTTCTTTGATTCCTGATATGGGCGAGGGTCAGGAAGGCGAAGACGGCGAGAAAGTGAATATCTTTGATATGTTCAAGAAGTCCAGTAACGGTAACTAGCAATAAGGGGCGGGCATGATGTGCCCACTCCTTTTTTTAAGGTTTAGTCCGGCGCTCTTTCCACCAACGTCAGAATATCGTAGATAGCAACCGGCACATCGTGCTGGTTTGTGACTTCCACATCCCAGACCACCACACCGGTGGTTTTGTCTTCCTCGGGGCGCTTGACTTTGCTGATTTTCTGCTTGGCTGACAGACGAACCTGAATGGTGTCGCCTATACCTACCGGCTCAACAAAACGCAGATTTTCGAGACCGTAATTAGCCAGTACCGGCCCGACACCCGGGTCTACGAACAGGCCAGCCGCCGCCGAAATGACAAAATATCCGTGTGCAACCCGTTTACCGAAGAGGGAATCCTTGGCTGCGATTTCATCAAAGTGTGCATAAAAATGATCACCTGACAGACAGCCGAAATTGACAATATCGGCCTCGGTAACCGTGCGTCTTGCTGTTACCAGTGTTTCACCGATTTGCAGTTCATCAAAGGTTTTTCTGAAAGGGTGCACGGGTGTTGTATACGGCGTGGCACCGGCAGTATATAGCCGGGTGATGGCCATCAGTGTGTCCGGGGAACCCTGAATTGCGGTGCGCTGCATATAATGTTTAATCGCTCGCACGCCGCCTAATTCTTCGCCGCCACCAGCGCGGCCGGGGCCGCCGTGTACCAGCGGTGCCAGGGGTGAGCCGTGACCTGTCGATTCCTTGGCGCAATCTTCATTCAGTACCAATATCCGGCCGTGCCATGCGGCTGTGCCCAATACGATCCGCGCGGCTTCTTCATTATCCGCTGTGACCAGGGATCCCACCAGCGAACCACGACCCATACGCGCCAGTTCAATGGCTTCATCTTCATCTTCATAGGGCATCAAAGTGCTGACTGGGCCGAAAGCTTCAACGGAATGCACAGAATCGCTGGCAAATGGTTGGTCGCAATACAGTAAGGTTGAAGGGAAGAATGCACCCTTGTCCCGATCTGCTCCGGTCACTTCAAAGTCGCGCTTGCCGCCATAAACAATCTGGCTGTCTTTTGATAAGTTACCCAGCGCATCCCAGACATCTGCAACCTGATCTTTGCCAACCAATGAGCCCATGCGTACGCCTTCAACTGATGGATCGCCGATGGTCGTTTTGTCGAGCCGCTTTTGCAGGGCTTCGATGACGGCTTCGGTGTGCTTTTTAGGCACAATAGCCCGCCTGATGGCGGTACATTTCTGGCCGGCCTTGGTCGTTATTTCCTGCGCAACGCCCTTCACAAACAGATCAAATTCCACTGTTCCCGGTCCTGCATTGGCACCCAGAATGGAACAATTTAATGAGTCCGCTTCCATATTAAAAGGAATCGAGTTTGCAACGATATTGGCGTTGCTTTTGAGCATGCGTCCGGTTGTGGCCGAGCCGGTAAAGGTAACGCTGTCCTGCTCGTTCAGGTGCTCCAGAATGTCGCCTGTGCGGCCGCAAATCAGCTGCAAGACGCCTTCAGGCAATATCCCGGAAGCGATAATTTCTTTGACCATGACTTCGGTTAAATAGGCAGTCACGGTCGCCGGTTTAACAATTACGGGAACACCGGCAATCAAGGACGGTGCGATTTTCTCGAGCATGCCCCAGCAGGGAAAATTAAAAGCGTTGATGTGCAGGGAAACGCCGTGTTTGGCAGTCAGGATATGCCGGCCCAGAAAACTGCCTTTGGCGGAAAGGCGTTCAATATCACCTTCAACCGCAAAAGTTTCGTTGGGGAGTTCACGCCGCGCGATGCCGGAATAGGCGAACACGGTACCAATGCCGCCTTCGATATCCACCCAGCCATCGGCGCGGGTGGCGCCGGTCATGGCTGAGATTTGATAAAAATGTTCTTTTTTGCCGAGTAGATGCTTCGCCAACGCCTTGAGCATATTGGCACGATCGTGAATGGTCATGGCGCGCAGCGCTGCACCGCCTTGTTGCCGGCCGTGGTTAAGCATATCGGCAAAATCAAGACCAGTGCTGCTGACCTGACCTATGGATTCACCATTAATTGCGTTGCGGACTTCAACACCAGCATCACTGCCAGCAAACCATTCGCCACAGGCATAACTTTCAATTTTCATTCACTACTCCGTTGGGGGGGTTCAAGTCATGGAAATTCAGGTCAGGACCAGTTTTCCAGCGTGCTCACCAGTTCGGTCAAAAAGGCATTGGTCTGGTGCCCGTCTATAACCCGGTGGTCGATGGTCAGGCTGACATAACACATCGGCCTGATGGCAATGACATCAGCGCCATCAACTTCTCTGACCTTGACACGCTTTTCAATTTTGCCAACGCCAAGAATTGCAGATTGCGGTTGGCTAATAATGATAGGTGTGGCGATCAGACTACCGGAAACACCATGATTGGAGATGGTAAAAGTACCGCCTCTAACGTCATCTGGCTTCAGTTTATTGCTGCGGGCGCGTTCGGTAACGTCATTCAGCGCTTTGGCAATGCCCTTCAGGTTCATGGTTTCAGCGTTGTGTAACACGGGCACGATCAAGCCCTTGTCACCCAATGCTGTACCGATACCGATATTGATCGCGTGGAAAATTTCCAGGTGATCGTCGAACCATTGACTGTTGATTCTGGGCACTTTTTGCAACGCAGCAATGGCAGCAGCCACAAAATAGACCGTGAGCGTTAATGGTGTTCCGCGCTCGGCGTATGCTGCTTTGTGAACCGAGCGGTGCTTCATGATGGCCGACAAGTCGGCTTCAAACACCGCGGTAACATGCGGCGCGGTATGCATCAGACTGGCGACCATGTTTTCCGCAATTTTCTTGCGCATCTTGTCGTGCGGGACTATGTCGGAGCCAGTACCTTTTGTTGCAGGCGTAATTGATGGCCTGGCGGGTGCAGCACTCGGCTGTCGTTTGGCTTGTTTTTGCTCAGCAATCAAAGGTTCAACATCTCTCAACGTGATGCGCCCACCCCGGCCACTGCCTGCAACACTGCTGAGATCCAGATCGTGTTGCATAACCCGCTGTCTGACAGCCGGGCTCAAACCTTTTTGTGGCGCGACCTGGGGCTTGTTGATGGCCTCGTTTTTCGGGTTGTTTCTCGGATTGTTTTCCGGATTGTTTTCGCTGGCTTCCTGTCGGCTTGCCTTGTCGAGTGCTGCGTCTGCCGGACCAGGTTCACTGTCGTTCTGGCCCTCGTGCGAATCCGCTTGTTCGTCATCCGCGCCGGTGTTGATAGTGCACAGCAGATCTCCAGGGTTCACTTCGCCATCATTCTGGATTTTGATGTCAGCTATTTGGCCAGCCTCTGGTGCTGCAATTTCCACCACCACCTTGTCGGTCTCGATCTCAACAATAGGGTCATGCGCAGCAACCTGGTCGCCTGGCTTAACCAGCCATTGAGAGACCGTTGCTTCAGTACCTTCCTGTTGGTCGTCAGGAAAGCGAATGTCGATTAAATTAGCCATATCAGAAGTCTATTAAATCACGCATGGCGGCTGTTATGCGCTCGACATTGGGTACCACGCTTTCCATCAGCCCGGGATTGTGCGGGCTGGGGATATCCGGCATTGCTATGCGCCGTGGTGGTGCGTCCAGCTCGAAAAAGATCTTTTCTGTCAGAAAGGCGGCAATTTCGGCACCAAAACCTGCCGTGATGTTGTCTTCGTGCACAATCAGGCAGCGGTGCGTACGGCTAACGGACTTAACAACAGCTTTAGAATCCCATGGCGAGAGCGTGCGAAGATCAATGACTTCGATATCTCCACCCAGATCGGCGGCGGATTTTTCACAGCGGGGCACCATTGCACCCCACGTAACCACTGTTAATTTATCACCTGTTGCGATGGTATTTGCTTTGCCAAACGGCACGACATAATCGTCGCCCGGATAGGGGCGCCGTGCCCAGGCACTGTCGAGCATGGAGCGATGTTCAAAAAAGATGGTTGGGTTGTTGTCGCGCATGGCGGTACGCAGCAAGCCAACGGCATCCTGCGCGTTCGATGGCATGGCCAACTGCCAGCCAATGCCGTGCAGCCATTTCACTTCATTAGATTGACTGTGCCAGGGATCACCGACTTTGAAAAAACCACCCGGAATGCGCACAACCATTGGGGCGACAAAGCGGTTGTTGGTGCGCCAGCGCATCGTTCCGCAATCGTTGAGCTGTTCTTCGGCGGGATCCGCATATTTGCGAAACTGGATTTCCGGTACCGGCATCAGGCCAGCAGCAGCCATGCCGGTGGCGCGGCCGATAATGCCTTCTTCGGACAGGCTGGTATCAAATACCCGGCCTTCACCGTGCTTGGCTTGCAGGCCAAGGGTAGCTGCATGCACGCCGCCTTTGGGGCCGACGTCTTCGCCAAACACCACCAGCTTCGGGTTAGTACTCAGTTCGACATCCAGTGTCCTGCGTATCGCAGTCAGCATATTGATACGTTCGTTTTCCGGTGCTGCAGTTTGCGTAGCTGTCGGGAATTGATGGCCACCCGCCCACAAGCCACCTTGTGTTTGTAAAACAGCTTGTCCGTCAGCATCGGTTTCACTGAATACATAGCGCTGCACGTTGGCCGGTTCTGGCTGTGGCCTTTTGCGTACATTGGCCAATGCCGTCAGCACATCATCTTTGGCTTGCTGTTCTAATTCGGACCAATCGTCTTGTGACAGCAATTGTTCTGAAAGGACGAATTCCTGCAAGCGGGGCAGTGGGTCGCGTGCTTCTTCTGCTTCAACGTCAGCATCACTTTTGTACTGTTGGGTGTCTTGTCCTGAATGGCCTGATAAGCGTGGCACTCGTAACCTGACCAATGCCGGGCCGTGGCCTTCGCGAACGTGCTGCACTCCACGGGCGAGATAAGTGGCGGCTTGCTGTGGGTCGCAACCATCACCATCAAGAATGTAGAGATTTTTAAAAGAGGCCAGATTGTCGGCGATATTACCGCCCGGAGTTTGCAAATCCGACGGCACCGATATGCCATAGCCATTGTCTTCGATATAGAACAACATGGGCAATTTACGCGTGGTTGCACTGTTAAGTGCTGCCCAGAATCCGCTGGCTGCTGTTGAGGCATCGCCGCCGAGTGCTACGCCAATCGCGCCTTCCAGCAGGTTTTCATCAAGCTCGCGGCGCTTGTACAATATGGACTCAGCCCAGCCCGAAATGGGGGTGTACTGCGCACCCACTGCGCCACTCATCGGCAGGAAGGTAGGTTTGCCGTCTTGCGCGGGCATGTTAAACACAACACCGATATCACGGCCATCGCTCAAACCACCGGCGCGCATCATCGGGCCCGCCATGGCATCTTCAAGGTCAAGGCCAGCCGCCAGTAAAAACGGGCGTGATCGGTAATAGCCGCTGGCTGCATCGCCCGGGTGATTTATCATTGACGCCAGAATGATCTGCGCCATGTCGTGGCCGCGCGCGGAGAACTGATACAAAACTTCACGACTTTTCAGCAGCTCTTTTTCTTCAATATCATCAAGTGCCCGGGACAAAAGCGTTAAATAGGCGATGTGTTTCCAGTCCAGATCAGACGCTTGTTTGTCTGCAGTTGGGTGGGGGTGGCTGAAGGCTGAAACCGATGACATGAAGTGTTCCCTGCAATTTGGTGACTGTAGAAAAATTATATACCTTAATAAATGGTATTTAATTGCGTTTTGTTAGTAAAAATTGATCCGTTTAGGTATATAATTCTAATATACGGATATATTAATTAAGGTAGTTGCTATGAAGCTGGATAAGTCAGATATTGCCATCATTGAAGCCCTTCAAATGGACGGTCGTTTATCAAATCGTGAACTTGCAAAAGCGGTGTCGCTCTCGCCATCACCCAGTTGGCGAAGACTGCGTGCATTGGAAGAGGCGGGCGTAATAAGTCACTACGCTGCAGTGGTTGAACGCGAGCAAGTGGGGTTACCTATCCTGGGTTTCGCACACGTAACTTTGAATGACCACAGTTCTGATAAAGTGAAAAAATTTGATGAAGCCATCAAGCGAGCGCCACAAGTGCTGGAATGCCATGCTACCAGTGGTGAATACGACTATATGTTGAAAGTGGTTTCGCCGGACATGGCGTCTTATCAGGATTTTTTAAGCGACTATTTGTTGACCATTGGTGTGGTGCGTACGGTCAATACCAGTTTCGCGCTAAAGCAGCAAAAATGCACCACCGTTTTGCCAATGGATCAAATCCGCGAGACCTAATCCGTTTGAATGCAGCACTCGGGTAGGGCAAAGAACTGCAAATCTTTTAAACGGCCTTCCAGTTGATGCTCGGCAACCGGCCCTTCGGATTGTAGTTTTAGCGCCAACTGTTCTGCGCTTGCCAGGTAGCTGCCGTAGCGTCGAGTCCGCTCAGCGATCGACATTGGCGCTTCTTCTTCCATTTTCGAATACAGTGCGGCCTGCAATGAAAATGGTCGTAAAGAGGTTTCATCCTGCTTGCTATGCCATGAGCCATCGAACAAATCAAACCTGTACAAACGTAAAAACAGATGTCCATTTTTAGCTATAAAGTCAATAGAATCAAGTAGGTATTCAACTTCCAGGTCATCCATCACATAGTGCATGCTAACCCGGCACCAGCCCGGTTTTACCCCCGAGTATCCATCGCTTACACAATCGCGATACTGTTCAGATGTCTGGTCATCAATACCCAACAAGCGATGGCCGTACGGGCCGGCACAAGAACAGCCAGCACGAGACTGAATACCAAATAAATCATTCAACAGCGTGGTTACAAATTTTGGATGCAGGTAATGCGCATCGTTGGCTTTGATGTTAAAAGAAATGATGCCGACACGGCGGGCGGGGTCTTGATTACCCAGAATTTCAATAGCAGGATTGGCTAACCAGCGGTCAAACACGCGCACCAACAATTCGTGCTCTCTGGCTTCTATACGATCAGCACCGATATTGTCTTTTATCTCAAATACCATGGCGGCTTTTAATGCCTGTAAAACACCGGGGGTACCGGGTTTTTCGCGGTCTTCAATATTGACTATGAAGTCCTGGGTGACCGGGCCTACATAGTCAACAGTGCCGCCGGCGCTGACGGTTGGAGGCAAGTCGCTATGATATAGCCGTTCATTAAAAACCAGCACTCCGCTTGAGCCAGGTCCACCCAGAAATTTGTGTGGGGAAATGAATATAGCATCCAGAAATGCGTCGCCTTCATAAGCACCCGCCGGTGGATTCATATCAATCTGTACATAAGGCGCGCTGGCAGCGTAGTCAAAACAGGCGATCGCATCATAGCGATGCAACAGGGCAGCAATTTCATGCACCGGTGATTTGATGCCAGTGACATTGGATGCTGCCGAAAAGGAGCCGATTCGATTGCGGTTCTGGTACTGCGGATCCTGTAGCAATGTTTCCAGATATTCGAGGTCAATGCCGCCGTCAGCTGCCAACCGGACAGGCACAACGGTGGCCAGATTCTCACGCCAGGAAACTTCATTGGAATGATGCTCATACGGTCCAACAAACACCACCGGTTGATTGTTTTTGAGGTGTTCCCTGAAATCCCTGGCCTTGTCTTCGCCCAGTGCGTTGGCCATCAAACCGAGCATGTTTTTGCGCGTTACCGGCGGCAAAGATACGCCGATAATCTGCTGCAATTTATCAATTGCAGCGGTGGCACCGGCACCGACATTGATAATGAGTCCGGATTTCCCGGCATTCACAGAGCGCTTGATGCTGGCTTCCGCCTGATGCAACAACTGCGTCATCGACCGCCCGCTAAGATCATCTTCAGTATGCGAATTGGCATACATACGTTGCAGCTGGCGCAGGTAATTTTCCACGAAACACAGGCAGCGGCCGGAGGCGGTGTAATCGGCGTACATCATCAATCGTTCGCCAAAAGGTGTCTGAATTACCGCATCGGCTCCAATCAGTTGGCGTCGCAGAAAATCAAATTCCAGAGGAGAGTTCAAAAGGTCGGTGGCAACTGTATTTTGGGTCATGGTTGTACTTAAATTAAGCGTGTAAGAGTGTCAGACCATTTTAACGCCAAACGTGGTGGTGGCGCATGGTCAATTGTTGGCAAAAGCGAAGATTCAATACTGATCTTAAGCAAGCTCACTCACAATCCGAATCTCATTCTCCAATGTTTTATGTACCGGGCAGCGGTCGGCGATTTTCAATAGCAATGCCCGCTGCTCATCATCCAGATCGCCCTGCAGCAAGATTTTGCGGGTGAACCGATCAATTTTTCCTTCCTGTTTTATGCAGGCTGAGCAGTCTTTGGCATGAATCTGATCGTGACTGACCGTAACTTCAACATGCTCCAGCGGCAAGTTTTCACGGCGGGCAAAAAAGTTGAGTGTCATAGTAGTGCAGCTGGCCAGAGCCGAGCCGAGCAGGTCGTAGGGAGTTGGCCCCAGATTGGTGCCGCCCGCTGATAATGGCTCATCACCGGTAAACCGGTGTCCGTTGCTATTGATGCCGGTTAGAAAGCCATCTTCTTTATTACCACTGGCTACCGAAGCGTCTTTCACAAAGCGCGCAGGTGTTGCCACCTTTTCTGTGCTGCCCACATAGCGACTTGCCCAGGTTGCCAGCACTTTTGCGGCGTACAGCGAGTCCCGGTCTCTGGTTAACAAGTGGTCTGCATTGTCCAATGAAACAAAACTTTTGGGGTGCATGGCTTGCTTGTAAATCATTGCGGCTTGCTCAATCCCCACCAGTTCATCTACCGGAGAGTGCATTACCAACAAGGCTTTACGCAGTTTGCCAATGTTTTCGCAAACAGATTGAGTACGCACATCCTCTACAAAATCTTTTTTGATATTGAACGGCCGGCCCGCAAGCTTCACTGTTGCCTGACCGTCGCTTTCAATTTGTTCCAGTCCGTCCTCAATCAAATGAAGGACATGGCTGGCATTGGCAGGGGAGCCTATTGTTGCCACTGCAAGCGCCGATTCGATCTCATGCGCAGCTGCCAGCACTGCCGTGCCGCCCAATGAATGACCTACCAGCAGTGCAGGAGGTTCACCACGGCTACTGAGATAGTTTGCCGCATCAATCAGGTCGTCGACGTTGCTGCTGAAATGGGTACTGGAGAAATCACCTTCGCTTTGGCCCAGGCCGGTAAAATCAAAGCGTAAAACCTTGATGCCTTCATCTGCCAGCGCCTCGGCAATTCGCACCGCTGCCTTGCTATTTTTGGTGCAGGTAAAGCAATGGGCGAACAGGGCGCAGGCCACTACCGCGCCAGTTTGGGGCTCATGTATTACCCCTGACAAGGTTGCGCCATTGCGGTTTTGGAAGCTGATATTTTCGGGCATGCTGGGTTCCTTAAAACGCTGGTATAAAGTTATTACTCGTCTTCGCTGCGAACGCTGACTGCCTGATTGTCGTCAACAAAAATTTCTATCGGGCGGCAGCAAACCTGACAGTCTTCGATGTATTGTTGCGCGCCGGCAGATTCATCCACAAGAATGGTGATGGCCTCGCCACAGTAGGGGCAGCTGATGGTGCTCTCTTGAAGTTGCATATTCATCGTTTTGAATCAACCAAATGGACAATTGCCATTCCCAGCACCATCGCAATCACAAAAACCACAGTTTCTGCTTGTTGATAAACAATTGCCGCCAACGCAGGGCCCGGGCAATAGCCGTAAACACCCCAGCCGATACCAAACAATGTTGCACCGCCCAGTAATTTTCCATCCAGGGCGGTCTTGGTGGGCAAATCAAAACCAGAACAAAGCACTGGTGAGCTGCGCTTTATGATGAGCCTGAAGCTGACCAGTGTAACAGCGACAGCACCACCCATCACAAAGGCAAGGTCGGGCACCCAATTACCAAATATATTCAGAAAGCCAATCACTTTGGCCGTGTCTGTCATCCCGGACATGGCCAAACCGAAACCAAACAGCGTGCCGGTCAGCAACAAAATAATTTTATTCATGCGATCACCTGCCTGATCAGGTATACGGTGAGAATTCCCATCCCCATAAAGGTTAATGTCGCCAGAACTGAACGCGTGGAAAGCCACGCGAGGCCACAAACGCCGTGACCACTGGTACAGCCGCTGCCCAGTTTGACGCCAATACCTACCAGCAAACCGCCGATGCTGGCTAAAACAAATGATCCGTGAGGCACCGGGAAGGGTTGTTGTGAGATCGTGTGAAACAGCCAGGCGCCGAGAGGAAGGCCGAGAATAAACAGAAAACTGCCGTCGGCGAATTTTGTAATTGAGCGCCAGAATATGCCGCTAACACCTGCAATGCGGCCATTAAAAAGCAATAAAAGTGAAGCTGAAAGGCCGATTATGAGCCCGCCGAGAAGTGCATAGCCGTATTGATCGAGAAACATGGTTGATCCTAAATGTGCTCGTATTGATGTTTGTATTTAACATTGGAACACAAACAGGGGCAAAGCAATAACAATCTTCCGGAGGGCTTGTTCAGGCAGGAGAGTCGTTGTAGTGGTAGACATTGAGCCCCATGTGATTATTATAAAATTAACCTATACCCGCCTTTTTTGGGTGCGGGCATAAGGGTAAGCAAATTTAATGATGACTTAAACCGTTTTGAAGCTGATTTATTAGATGAAAAGGGCGAGCAGGTGGCTCGTGTCAGCAAAGAAATTTATGTTCGAAATAGAACTATGAAAAGGAGTGACAAGTAAGATGAACCTGTCTATGCAAGTTATATCCCGCAAAGGTATTGTTATTGCGGCTTTTTTAGCGGTGGCAATGACTGCCTGCGACAAGAAAAGCGAATTTAAAGAAGAGCCTGCCGCCATGTTGACCACAATTTCCGGCTCGGCAGCCTACCAGGAACGCATCGCACTGACGCCCGGGCATTGGCTAAAAGTCACACTTTCAGATATTGCTATGGCGGACCCTGCCGCACCAGTTCTGGCTGAAACTTCCCGAGTTCTTGGAAACGAGCAAGTACCGTTGTCATTTGAGATTCAGGTCGAAACCGATAAGTTGTCGCCTCGCAATCGATATCAGGTTCGTGCAGCGCTAAGTGATCCTTCTGGCCATTTGGCATGGACGACGGATACTGCTTATCCCATAGATCCGACTTTGAAGGTTCAGGACCTGGGAATGTTACGACTGGTCAAGGTTGACCGTTCTGTCTGGCCGCAGTCGAACGACAAACTCACATTACCGGGTACCAGTTGGCTGGTTGAAGATGTTGCATCCGGTGGCGTTATCGATAATTCTAATCTCTCATTGAGCTTCGATGAGGACGGTAGACTTAACGGATCTTCCGGGTGCAATACGTTCACGGGCGAATTTTCGGTGAATGAAAATAAATTGAAAATTGGCAAAGTGGCAGGAACCAGAATGGCTTGTCCGCCAGCCTTGATGGATCTTGAGCAGAAATTTCTCAATGTTTTGAGTGAGGCCGCAACTTATGCGATCGATTCGGATAGAAACACGCTGACCATCACCGCCGCGAATGGCCAAGCCATCACGGCATCTCTGATTTCACAAGATTGAGTTAAAACATTCTTGAGTCGTATGCCCAGTGCAGCAATGCCTGACGCTGCCTGGGTCGACACAATAAGTCGCCTTTAATACAGTTCTTTTTGAGCTGGCTGATGTGCCGGGTCATATTCTTCCAGCGTTTGATCTGCCGGACGTCGTCTTCATGTCGACGCCCCACGAAATAACGACAATACCATTGAAACCAGCCGCGCGGGTCATCCTCGTGAATCCAGCCTTTCTCGCGCCAATACGAAAGGGGTTTGGATGCATCAACGCCAAAAAAGTTGAGCTCTTTGTTGTGAGATTTGGCGCTCAGCTTGGCTTTTGTGAACCATTTCGCCGGAAACTCCTGTTGGCAATCTGTCATGTACTTGCCGCCGAAAACACCCATTTTTAAAAGTTGTGCAGGCGTCAGTTCGGGTTTGAAATCGAAAGCAAAGTTTTCACCCACGGGTTCGGAGCGCTCGTACCGATAATTCGATTGCATCAGGTCGTTTACTACCACCAAGATAATATTACCCCTGTAGATGTTGGCAAATTAAATATCTAGTTGCGCCTTTTTCACAAAAAATACATTCACGCCAAAAACCAGCACGCCAAGCAAAAGTCCGAAAATCACATCCAGCAGAACGTGTTGCTTGGTCGTCATTGTCGATACTATGATCGCAAGCCCCCAGAGAATACTCAACACCACCCAGACAGGCGAAAGACTCAAGCGTCGAATCAGCCAAACAAGCCAACAGCCCGAGAACGTAGCGAAGCCGACATGCAGCGATGGACAGGCATTTCCTGCACTGTCCGAGGACTTGAGAAACTCCAGTGACCCATAGCGACTCCAATCAATATCCCAAACGGGCACCGCCGTTGGATAAAAAAAGAAAATACTCAGCCCGATGATACTCAGTAATAAAGCCCCACCCAGGTAGTAGAGCATTACCTGACGATCTCCCATCAGTGCTTGTGGAACACAAATAAAAACCCACAAAGAGAAATACACCCATGCACTCCAGGGTATCACCGGTAGCCAATGATCAATGGCCAAAACCGGCATGTCCTGCGAAGCAAAGGACGGGTGGTTCAATACATAGAAATACACCACGAAGAACACGGTGATCGCGATCGTCGGACCCAATAATTTTTCGATGGGATACGACCGGAAGCGTTGCCCTATTGTCTGATTTTGTGTTTGCATGTTGTCTAAATTCAACGCGTCATTTTTCGTATCAGAATGTCCCAGTAAACCAGTGCACCCGGGATGGCGCTGACGGGAACCCGCTCGTTCAAACCATGGGTGAAATCATCTGCCGGGCTGATAAAAAGCCCGGCAGTCCCGTAGCTCGGTACACCCGCTGCGCGAAAATGCGTACTGTCGGTACCGTAAGCGCTCATACCCGGAATGACTGGCAGGTCGGGATGGCTGGCGTATACCGCTTCCGCCACCGCATCCATGACGTCTTCGCGCAATGGTGACGCCGGACTCATCGAGGGCGGATAGCTTACGCTGAGCTTGCCGGCCGGATCAGCTATGACGCTGGTCAGTTCCGCCTTTATCTCGTCCAGCGATACACCCGGGAACACGCGGCAATTGATGTTGGCAGTCGCACTCTGCGGTAACGCATTCGGTGCATGCCCCGCACTGACCATGGTGGCGACACAGGTGGTGCCGATTTGGCCGATGTATTCCGGGTTGTTTCGGATGATGGCAAGCGCTTGCGCGTCGCTCGGGTCAGCGACGATTTGCAGCATGGCCGCGCCGAGTTCGGGGTCAACCTGTGAGGCCATTCCGCGCAGCGATGCCTTGGTCAGTTCACTGAATTGTGGCGTAAAATCGTACGTGCCTAGCCGCGCCAGTGCATTGGCCAGTTGGGTGATGGCATTGGGTTTCGAAGGCCTGGAACTGTGGCCGCCGGGATTGGTGAATTCGAGTTGAAAGTCGATATAGGTCTTCTCCGCGGCCTGCATCACGTAGTACTCCGCCTCGCCATCATCAGCCAGTGTCCCGCCACCACCATCGCCATTGAGCACCATTTCGGCGCCACGGTATTTTTCGGCCAACGCCTGGGTGGTGACCATCGAGGTCTCCTCATCGCCCGATAACACCAGGATCACATCCTGGCGTGGCCGGTAGCCCGCGCGTTTCAGTTTCGCCAGGGTTGTGATCATCATTGCGACATCGAACTTGTTGTCGAATGAACCGCGTCCAAATATGTAGCCGTTTTCCTCGACCGGAATGAAGGGGTCGCGTTCCCAGTCGGCGGGGTCTGCCTCCACAACGTCCATATGCCCACTCAGCAGGATCGGCGGTTGGCTGGCTTCCCGCCCGCGCAAGGTAGCGGTCAGGGTGGCGGTTTCACCCATTGGAGTGATAGCAATGTCATCTTCTGCGAAACCGGCGTCCTTCAATATGCCGGCATAATACGCCGCGAGTTCAGGAACGCGGCCACGTCCCGCGACCGTTGGAATCGCGATTGAGTTCATTAGCGTGGTCTTGGCGGCTTCAATTTCCGCCTCGCTGGTCTGGGCGTAGGCGGTTGTTGAAAATGGGCACAATACGCAGAGAAGAATCGCGGACGCTACCGGAAGGGTATATTTCATTTCTTGTTCCTTTGAGGGGTCGGCTTTAAACCTGTTTGCGCAGAATCGCATTTGTCCAGGATTTTATCAACCAAGTCAAAAACTTTATTTGACATAAGACTACGCATGTGGTCTATTGGACTATAGGTGTAGTCGTTGATCTCATTTTTTCAAACGGAGAGCAATTTTTGGATTTCACGATTTCAAATGCAGAATTGGTCGTTATGCGCTTGTTGTGGAGGAATAGCCCACTAAACGCTCGCGAGATAACCAGGCATCTTCAAACTGAGAAACAGTGGCACCGCAAAACGGTTAACACGCTGCTGAGCCGCTTAGAAAAGAAATCGGCGGTGCAAGCGAACGTGGAAGACGATGGCATCAAGTACTTCGCCCCGCTGTTGGAAGAAGAAGCCTACATGCAGTCGGCCACCTCACATTTTGTCGACCACTTGTTTGATGGCAAGATTACTCCCCTGATAGCGAGTTTTGCCGGTGGTCGCTCGCTCGATACCAAAGAAATTGCTGAACTTCAACGCCTATTGGAGAAACTTTCTGATGACAACTGAAAGGCTACTTGAACTGGGCTTGCTGGCAGTAGGGTTGTCGAGTTTCTGGGTGGTGTTTGTGTTGGCGGTTCGTGTAGCGGTAACAAGATGGCTGGGTGCGCGATGGGCGTATTATCTCTGGCTTGTGCCTCTTTTAGGGCTACTGGCGATGGCGGTTCCATCTCAACCGGTGCAACGAGTGTTGAATGTTCCGGGTATTGAAGTGCCGGTGGTTAATAGCGTTATTGATACGGCAAGTGGCATGTTTAGTCTCGCTAGCAAAGCAGGCAAGGGTGAGTCGCAGATTGCCCCCGCCCATTACTTTGATATGCCCGCATTGATACTTGGAACCTGGGCGCTGGGTTTCCTGTTGTTCTTTTTGGTTTTTTCGGTTCGCAGTTTCAAATCGTCAAAAGGAATGTACAACGCGAGCAATGTGCTGAGCGCAGAGCAGAATGCGACGGTCCGTATGCGTTGTGCCCCGTTGGCTCACAGATTTTCAGACTCCATCCGGATACTATCTTCAAACCATGGGCCGGCGGTTGTAGGTTTGCCCCGACAGGTACTTTATCTGCCAGCGAATTTTTTTCAACGCTACTCCAGCCAGCAGCAGATATTGATGCTTGAGCATGAGTATCAGCATCTGGAACGTCGTGATCTGATCGGTTTGGCGTTGGCACGAATCTATCGTTGTCTATTCTGGTTTAATCCGCTTGTTTATATCGCTGAAAGCTACTTGAGACTTGACCAGGAACTGTCAGTCGATGAGAAAGTGCTGGCGGCCAGCAACCGCACAACCAGACGTCTGTACGGCGAAACTCTGGTGTTATCGGCCCAGGCCGAAATTGCCTTCGCGCAGGTGAGTTATTCGCCCTCTTATGGTCATATCAAACAAAGAACCCAAATGCTCAGGCATTATCACGGTCGCACTGCCGGGCAAGTGTTGGGTGGCCTGCTGTTGATTTCATCTGTCAGCGTCAGTATTGCCTATGGCGTCCTGGGAGTGCTTGAGTTCAGGCCGGAGTTGGAGTTTCGGGAAGTACGGGTGCTTGACAGTAAAGCTAAAATTCAATTTGAACAGAAAAATTACATCGAGACGGTTAAGACCCTAATACAGATGGAGCGCATCAGCCCGGCCAGTCTCTCGGCAGAAAACCTGGCGCTTCGCAGCCAGGCGCTGGTCAAATTGCATCAATGGGGGCAAGGTCTGCGCTACATCAACCGGGCGATAGTACAGTCAGAAACAGATGGTGAAATCCCAAAGCAGGATTGGCTGCTCGTGCAAACCGCCCTCGAATGGAAGCTGGGGGATCTGCCGGCAGCGGCATTTTCCCTTGAACGGTCCATTGAGTTTTATCCTGAAACTACCTACGAAGATACGCTCATCGTACTAAACGAGATGGTACAGGATGTCTGGGAGCCCATTGTGAACGACGGATCCCTGGCGCAGTTATGAAATTCATTTTTCAAACAGCCCAATAGGAGAACTTGTCATGACAACAACAATTGCCAACACTTTAAGGGCAGATGAATCGGGCATGATCGCCCGGTCCCTCACTGGACTTGTATTGGGACTTCTCGTGACCACAAGCCTCTTTTGGCTTATGCAGAACCTGATTGAGTCCGCTGATGGCACGCTGGGAGAAAAAAGCGCGGGTGCGTTGCTTTCGTTTGTTCGCGTGGAGCGCGAGGAAACAGTCATACCCAGAGAAAGAAAACCAGAACCGCCAATCAAACCGGAGACGCAACCACCTCAACCGCAGGTTTCCAATTTTGAAAATCCTAACATCACTCACGTATCCGAAATCATTACCCCAGATACGATTGATCATGGTTTCGAAATAAATGGCGCTTTCAAGCCAGAAGGTGATTATCTGCCAATCGTAAAAGTCGCGCCGATCTATCCTAGCCGTGCATTACAGCGTGGCGTGGAAGGATCGTGCGTGGTGCAGTACACCGTTACGCGACTTGGCACTATCAAGGATCCGATGATTGTTGAAGACCAGTGTGCTTCAAGCCTGTTTCACAAACCGTCGCTGAATGCTGCTTTGAAATTCAAATACAAACCTCGTGTCGTGAACGGCGTAGAAGTAGAGGTTTCAGGCGTGCAGAACAAGTTCACCTATACAATTGATGGGTAGCGATTAGGGCTCAGGATTCCAGCGGTATCAGGATCTCATTCCGGCGCATAAACCACGGTGTGAAGGGCGCATTGTAGCGGGCCCAAATTGGCTCGCCAGCGGCTATCAGGTTTTTCGACTCCATCCATTCCTGCAACTCGGTCAGATGCTCGAGATAGGATTTTTCACTCCAGGTGCCAGAGTAGCGGATGGCTGCGGCGCGATGTGCCGGGATTTCTCTGAGTACAACGTTGGGGTCGCTGGGGACAGGAATGGTTTCCATCGTGTAGGAAGCGGGCATCATGAAGCTGACGGCCCACCCCTGTCCTGATTTGCGTTGACCGACCGGCGAGGTCATGGCAAGCTTTTCCAGTTTTTCCAGAACCGTGTATTTGGCTTCTTCAGCAGCCATAACATTTCCTGCCGTCAGGGAGAGCAACATTGTGATGAGGATAAGGCCGGCACTTCGCATTGCTCTACTCGCTTAATGCCTTCTCAATAGCCACTAACCTCTTCCCAAGGAGAACCCTGGTCCGGATTTGCATGGTACGCCGCAAGACGTTTGTCGAGCAGTTATTCAGTCTAACCCAAAGACACCAAACAACAACATAGGCATTGTCTCATTTCACTGTAGGGAATTTTCGTTATTGCTCCCGTTGGACCCAAAAAGATTCCGGCCTGCGCCGGAATGACGGTGCCTGCTAACACCTGGTCGTACCGGCCCATCCAGGGTGTTTACTTGCGGCGGGGTTTTGTCGGCGCTTGTATATCCACACCAAACACGTCTGAGAGGTCAGCGTTCTTGAGCCGTCGCCGTTTTCCTTTTCCTGCGGTCGCTGTGTGCATATCCAACTCTGCTGAGATCAGCTCTTCGTGATCTACATTACGCAACGCAAAAAGCAGCTCCGGCTGCTGATCCAGCCTGGCACCTACGCCGTAGAGAACGGCAGCGACGTGTTTACACATTTCTGCCCGGTCCGGGCAGTCACAATCGAGGTTTATCTCGCTCGGCGCGGGGAATAAGCCCCGTTTCTGATCGGTCACTATTTGCATGACATTAGTGGACAACCGCCCCTGTAACAGTTCCAGCATGGAGCCGATTTGCCCGGCACATTGTTTACGCACATTTTTCCATTTGCTGGCTGAAAGCGGGGCGATGGCGAGATTGATTTCATAAAGTTCTGAGCCACTGACAAGGGCCTCAACCTTCCCCTTGGAGATAGCCAGGTGGCAGACTGATCCGTTACGGACATAGGTTCGTCCCCTTGGCAGGCGGTTGGCATAATCGCTGTATTTTTCCAGGTGACTGCACCAGGCTTCACCCCAGAATGTACGGACAATCTTCCGCCCCTGAACCTCAACAGGTTCAATTTTCATTCCCTGCTTCCTTAGTTTTTTCATCTCCCTGGCGGCCATGGCTCGTCGTTGTGCTACCGAAACGTAGGGAGGCCATCCATCATATCTCACCGTATTTCACCTATCATCAGAGCTGTGCTTTTTCAATATCAAGTGTAACAAGATCAAGTAACGCTTCATCATCCATCTCGGTCAGCAGTGTCTCACTGCCAGCTTCCAGAAGATCATTGGCGAGTGCCATTTTCTCACTGATCAAGGCATCTATCTTCTCTTCTACCGTGCCCTGGCAGACAAATTTGTGTACCAGTACATTTCTTTTTTGACCGATGCGAAAGACACGGTCAGTGGCCTGGTTTTCTACAGCGGGATTCCACCAACGATCAAAGTGGATGACATGGCAAGCCTGTGTCAGGTTAAGACCGGTTCCACCCGCCTTGAGCGACAGAATAAAAAAAGGCGGCCCCTCTTCATCCTGAAATTGGGCAACCCGTTTTTGCCGCTGCTTAACCGGCGTACCACCGTGGAGCACCAGCCCTGCCTGGCCAAATTGCTGCGCCAGAAAACTCGCCAGCGGTGCTGTCATTTCACGAAACTGGGTGAATACCAGCACCTTCTCCTGACGCGAGGCGATTTCTTCGCACAGTTCGGCCAGACGTTGAAACTTGCCACTTTGTTTCGGATCATATTCATCATCCCCCAATAATTGTGATGGATGGTTGCAAATCTGCTTAAAACGCATCAGGTAAGAAAGCACCAGACCCCGGCGATTGATTCCTTCAAGATTTTCGATAGTTTCTGCCATCTGCGTGACGGTTTGCTGGTACAAAACTGCCTGGCGCTTGCTCAGACCACAGTATGCGCTAACTTCGGTTTTTTCGGGTAGATCCTTGATGATCGACCGATCTGTTTTCAGCCGGCGCAGTATATAGGGGGCGACCAGATTGCGTAGTGGCGCGTACTGATCCGATTTGCGCTCAGAGAGTGATTTCACAAATCCCTTGAAGCGCGTGGCTGACCCAAGCAGGCCCGGGTTCAGAAAATCCAACAACGACCAGAGATCCGACAATCGGTTCTCCACCGGCGTACCGGTCAGGGCAATACGGGATTTGGCCTTGATTTTTTTTACCGCTTTGGTTTGCCTGGCCGCAGGGTTCTTGATCGCCTGGGCCTCATCCAGTATCAATAACTGCCATGCCTCATCATGCAGCCACGCCTGACGCATCAAAGTGCCATAGGTGGTCAACACCAGGTCCGCTTTGTGCAAAGCGACAGGGTTTGCCGCCATCGCAACCATAGCTTTTTTGTCTAGCTGGGAGCCATGTACAAACAGGCAGCGCAGGGAAGGTGCAAAGCGCTCCAACTCTAACTTCCAGTTGCCAATCAGCGATGCCGGCAGCACCAACAAAGAAGGTTTATTACCCTGATTCTTTTTCAGTACCAGTAACAAAGAGATGACCTGCATGGTTTTCCCCAGACCCATGTCATCTGCCAGGCAGGCACCCAGACCCAATCGGGAGA
>Ga0105053_10003652_pt1 | contig 23250 bp, 15 predicted proteins | sample BON01_FD_78093 | JGI IMG/M metagenome (GOLD analysis project Ga0105053, IMG submission 78093) | Freshwater microbial communities from Lake Bonney liftoff mats and glacier meltwater in Antarctica - BON-01 | ecosystem: Environmental > Aquatic > Freshwater > Ice > Glacier meltwater | place: Lake...
GTTTGGGACGTGGATGGAAACCGTTTTCTCGACATGACGAGCGGCTTCGGGGTCGCGGGGCTGGGGTATGGTTTTACGGGAGATGCGTTACGAGAGCAGAGCATTTCTCTGATGCATGCGATGGGAGATGTACATCCGGCACGGGTCAAAGTGGAGCTTTGCGAGGTGCTTTCAGAGATGACTTTTGAAAAATGGGAGGGGCGGAAGGGGAAATGCCTGTTTGGGAATTCGGGGTTCGAGGCGGTGGAGGCGGCGTTGAAGACGGCGGTGCTGGCGACGGGGCGGAGCGGGATACTTTCGTTCGAGGGTGGCTACCATGGCCTTGGATATGGGGCGCTGTTGGGGCAGGGGATTGGTTGGTTTCGTAAGCCGTTCGAGGGGCAGATGGCGAAAGTGGCCGAGCGGCTGCGGTTTCCGAAGGATGGAGAGGATCTTGAAGTTTTCAGAAACGATCTGGCGAAAGTCGACGGGAGTGGGATCGGGGCTGTTCTGGTGGAGCCGATTCAGGGGAGAGGCGGGATTGTCGTGCCGCCGGATGGTTTTCTTAAAGTGCTGAGAGATTGGTGTAATGAGGTGGGGGCTCTGCTGATTTTGGATGAGATCTATACCGGGTTCTGGCGGACGGGGAAAATGTTCGCCTGTGAGTGGGAGGGCGTGGTGCCGGATCTGATTTGTTTGGGGAAGGCGCTGAGTGGAGGGTTTCCGATCTCTGTCTGTGTGGGTCGGGCAGCGGTGATGGATGCTTGGCCTCTGAGTCAGGGCGAGGCCCTGCATACCAGTACGTTTTTGGGAAATCCGATGGGCTGCGCGATGGCGATTGAGGCGCTAAGGAGATACCGGGAGCCTGAGACCGGGCGTATGGTAAAGATGGCGGCTGAAAATCTGGAGAAGGCCCTGCGAGGGTTGGGAGATCTGGATTTCGTGAAGGAGATCCGCGGCAGGGGACTCATGATGGGGGTGGAAACCGACAGTGGGGAGCGGGTGATCGACGCGGTGAAAGCCATGCTCAGGGCGGGGGTGATCGCGCTGCCGGATGGTCCGGAAGGGGATGTGCTGGCGTTGACTCCGCCTCTTGGGATTAGCGCGGTGGAGGTGGATTTCGCCGCAGAGGTGATGAAAAAGTGCCTGATGAATTCATGAACGATACCCGGCATCGCCCCTTGCCCTAATCGCGGGTATCGGCTAGCTAATACCTAACATCTGCCCGCCTACTCTCTTGCTGCATTTAAATCCGACACCGCTCACCCTTTGGCTTGGCATCATCGCTCTGCTCGGGGTGGCCTTCCTTTGCATCGTTTCCTGGAGGCGTAGCCCACATCCCAGGAGGACTGCAATTCTCGAAACTCTGAGGTTTTTTATCGCTGTCTTGGTGGTGATGCTGTTGTGGCAGCCGGAATGGCGGACCATCATCAATCCGACGACCAAGCCGAAGATCGCCATCCTCTGGGATGATTCACGATCCATGAAAACTCTCGACGCGGAGCTGCCGGCAGTGCTTGTGGCTGATGGCGAGACCGGCGGAATCGTTGCCCGCGAGGCGTGGGTGAAAAAAGCCCTCGAATCAGAGCTGTGGGAGCCACTCAGTTCAGGTGGTGCCAACGATGTTTCCTCACAATCTTTCGCGAGTCCTGCCAATAAAGGGCTTACGGCAACCGATTTGAGCACCCCGTTGTCGGAGCTGCTGGAAAGAGAAAACAACCTTCGCGCGGTGGTGATGCTCAGCGACGGCGATTTCAATCTTGGAGCTCCTCCGGTTGGAGCGGCGCAGAAATACCGCCTGCGGGGTGTGCCGATTTTCACGATTCCGGTTGGAAGCGAGATACGTCTGCCGGATCTTGATCTGCTTACGGTCACCGCGCCGACTTACGGGATCATCGGGGAAAACGTGCAGATCCCTTTCTCGATACGCTCGTCGCTCGACAGGCAGGTGCAGACGATTGTGCGGCTGCGCGACGAAAGCGGACGGGAGCGCACGAAGAATATCGTCCTGCCTCCAAACGCCGAGACCTACGACTCCATCCTGTGGCGTCTGGAGAAAGAAGGCTCATCGACCTTGACCCTGTCTATACCTGTCGAGGACGGGGAGCTGGTTTCCGCCAATAACTCGCACAAATTTACGATCGCGGGCCGTCCAGAACAGATCCGCGTGCTGGTAATCGAGACCCTGCCGCGGTGGGAATATCGTTTCCTGAGAAATGCGCTTTCACGCGATCCCGGGGTTGAGCTTTCGTGTCTCCTGCTGCGGCCGGAGCTGGGTCCCGGGGCCGGGGCTGACTATATCGAGAAGTTTCCTGAAACTTTGGAAGAGCTATCGAAGTTCGACGTGGTTTTTCTTGGAGACGTGGGAATTGGGCCGGATCAGCTCACTGAAGAGCAGGCGGAGCAGATCCGCGGTCTGGTTGAAAACCAGGCATCGGGAGTGATTTTCATGCCCGGCTCGCAGGGAAATCAGTTGAGTCTTTTGGACTCGGCCTTGTCCGATTTGATGCCGGTGATTCTTGACGAGGAAAATCCCGAAGGATTTTCTGAAAATCTGGCAACTCCCCTGAATCTGACTACGGAAGGAAGGGCTTCGCTGCTGACGATGCTGGGTGATTCCGAAGAGGAAAACCCCGAGATTTGGCGGCGTCTGCCGGGCTTTTTCTGGCACGCGCCAGTCGTGCGTGCGAAGGGCGGGACTGAGGTTCTCGCGGTGCATGCGAATCGGCGTGGTCCCTACGGCCCGATTCCCCTTCTTGTCACCAAGACAGCGGGGAGCGGGAAAGTCCTATTCATGGGTATCGATTCCGCATGGCGCTGGCGCCGGGGCGTCGAGGATCTCTATCATTATCGATTCTGGGGTCAGGTCGCGAGGTGGATGAGTTATCAGCGGAATATGGCAGCTGGCCAGCGGGTGCGGATGTTTTTCACTCCGGAGCGGCCAGAGCCCGGCGCGACTGTGACTTTAAAGGCCAATGCTTTCGATGCGAATGGCGCACCTTTGAAAGAAGGCGCTGTGAGCGTGGATATCACTTCTCCGAACGGGACGACGCGCCGGATAGAATTGGAGAAAAACGAATCCGAATGGGGCGCCTACAGCGGGCGGTTTAGGATTGATCTTCCTGGCGAATGGGAGCTCCGTGCAATCACGGAGGGAGCTCCGGATCTGCCTACCGAGACGACGATCATTGCCCAAGGAGTGGATCTTGAAAAGACCGGCCAGCCGGCGCGGCCCGGGATGTTGGAAGAAATTTCCCGGGTTTCGAAAGGTCGCAGCATCTTTCCCGACCAGTTGCCGGATCTGATCCGGGACATCGATGCGTTACCCGAGCCCAAGCCGTTGGAAAATCGGATTCCTCTCTGGTCGCATTGGGCGACTCTCGTGGTTCTTATTTTCCTTCTTGGCGTATTCTGGGTAGGCCGGAAACTCAATGGCGCGTTCTGATTTTCTTAAAGATTTAGAATTTTTTGCTCAGGTTCTTTGAGCGGGGATCGCCGAAGCGCCATGGGAGATCGACTGCTTTTGAGATTCCGATGCGCGGGCCGGAGACGGTCTCGCAGCCGTCGGATTTCGTGATCCAGCGGTCTTTTGTTTCAAGAAAACTGCTGCCGTGGTTCTCGCGACCGATCCCAAGAGCGCTGGTGAGTCGCCCGGGCCCGGCGGTGAGGAGGGTTTCTTTGATGCCGTTGCGGCGATGTGTCATTTTCGCGATCCCTTCGATCGGCTCCAAGGCGCGGATAAGAACGAAGCCGTTTCCGGCTGCCCCTTTGATGAGGATGTTGAAAAGCCAGTGGACGCCGTAGTTGAGATAGACGTAGGCATCTCCGGCTTGGTGTTTCTCGATGAAATCCCGCGAAGATGGACGTAGCCAAGTGTGGCAGGCTTCATCGCCGATCGCACGGTAAGCTTCGGTCTCCACGATGCGGCCGGAGCAGCCTTCCCAGAAGAGGGTGGAGCCTATCAGGGCGCGGGCGCAGTCCACGGCGTCGCGGGTGAAAAAATCTGCAGTCAGCCTTTCCATAAGAAGTGAAGTTCGTGAGTGAGGCGGCATCTTCAAGTCGATTCTGGGAAATTGGGGTGTGATTTATGGCGGAGGGTGATCCTCACGCAGCGCAAAACATCCCCTAAACAAGACAAGCAGGCGGGGATCAAGAGTTCGTCACACTGCTCTGAACCAAACGTCTTTACAGGAAACCGCTGAAACCATTGAATCCCTCCGCAATGCCCCTGACCATTAAACCAAAATCCGAATGTAACTTTGACCAGATTTCCCTTGGGGAAGTGATGCTCCGCCTTGATCCGGGCGAGGGCAGGATCCGCACCGCCCGCCAGTTCCAGGCCTGGGAAGGCGGCGGCGAATACAATACGTCACGCGGCCTCCGAAAGTGTTTCGGCTACAAGACGGCTGTGGTGACCGCTTTTGTTGATAACGAGATCGGCCATCTGATCGAGGATTTCATCATGCAGGGTGGCGTCGCCACGGATTTTATCCAATGGCGCGAAGACGACGGGATCGGTCGCTCGGTGCGCAATGGTTTGAATTTCACGGAGCGTGGATTCGGGATTCGCGGCGCGGTCGGGAATCCGGATCGTGGTAATACTGCCGCCTCCCAGCTCAAACCCGGCGATATCGATTGGGACCATATTTTCGGAAAACTCGGAGTGCGTTGGTTCCACACTGGCGGGATCTATGCTGCTCTCTCGGAGAGCGCGGCTGAGGTCACCGTCGAGGCGGTCAAAGCCGCTAATAAGTATGGCACCATCATTTCTTATGACTTGAACTACCGTCCGTCGCTGTGGAAAACCATCGGCGGTATCGACAAGGCCCGCGAGGTCAACCGCGAGATCGCGAAATACGTGGATGTGATGATCGGTAACGAGGAGGATTTCACTGCTTCGCTCGGCTTCGAGGTCGAGGGGGTGGATCACAACATTTCCGAGATCGAGACCGGTGCTTTCAAAAACATGATCGAGACAGCAGTCAAAGAGTTCCCTAACTTCAAAGTCGCCGCGACCACCCTGCGCGGTGTGAAAACCGCGACTGTTAACGACTGGTCGGCGGTGCTCTGGCACGATGGCGAATTCCAAGAAAGCCGTAAATATGACGATCTTGAAATCCTTGATCGTGTGGGTGGCGGGGATTCGTTCGCCTCCGGCCTGCAATTCGGTTTCATGGAGTTCAACGACGCTAAGAAAGCCATTGAATACGGCGCGGCCCACGGTGCCATCGCGGCAACGACTCCCGGCGATACCTCGATGGCGACCCGCAAGGAAGTGGAGAAGCAGATTTCCGGCGGTGGCGCACGGGTTGTTAGGTAAATCTCAACTTTCAAAATTCAACTTTCATGCAACCCATGGCGCTACCATGGGTTAGTATGAACCAGTCCGTTGGGCTGCGAACCGTGGGCGCAACTGAGCTATACCTAATAGTGGAGGAGGAAGCTCCGGAACGGGATCAAAGGATTTCCTCATCAGGTCCCGCGAATCTACTATACTGCCGCGCAGTAGGCTTTTTGAAATGCCGGCGCAGCAGGCGGAAAGGATCCGCGATCGCGTGCCCTTTGGGTATTAGAAATCGCGGCATGCTCGGCGAATTACTGGGGAAGCTCGCTCCCGTTGCAGACGTGGTTTCTAAACCACGGTTCCTCTCGCCTGCGGCGGGAGGAAGGGAACCGCGATCGCGTGCCCTCTGGGTATTAGAAATCGTGATATGCTCGGCGAATTACTGGTGAAGCTCGCTCCCGTTGCAGACGTGGTTTCTGAACCACGGTTCCTTTCGCCTGCGGCGGGGGGAAGGGAACCGGGATCGCGTGCCCTCTGGGTATTAGAAATCGCGATATGCTCGGCGAATTACTGGGGAAGCTCGTTCCTGTTGCAGACGTGGTTTCTAAACCACGGTTCCTCTCGCCTGCGGCGGGAGGAAGGGAACCGCGATTGCATGCCCTCTGGTTATTAGAAATCGCGGTATGCTCGGCGAATTACTGGAAAAGCTCATTCCCGTTGCAGACGTGGTTTCTAAACCACGGTTCCTCTCGCCTGTGGCATTGTGTTTTGTGCGGAAATTTTCACGAAATCTTGTGCGCGGCAGTATACTTTCATAGGGGGTCAGGATGTCTGAGGCTACAACAACAGTCTCAGGGAGGAGCGGTCGATTGGCTCCAGCTTGTTCTGCTTGCATCCTGCGGCTGCGGGGAGGGCGGCACGCTAGACCCTTGGTTCCGTATTGAAAATGCGATCAATCAACGAGCTATGGTGAAGGAGGATCCGTGGGGCTGATTGCGGATACCAGATTTCTCATCGGCCTCTGGAGGCGGCAGTCGTGGGCGGCTGGATACGCGGCGCGCAACAGCGGCAAGAGCATGGGGATCCCGTGGGTGGTGCTGGGGCGATAAGGGCGGGGCATGATCCCGATAAGGTCGGGCGTTTTCTCCAGATCGGGGTGCCTATCACCGATGCCGCGCCGGTGACAGAAATCTATGGACGGATGTGCTCGTAGCTCCAGGAGGCGGGTGGCTATCGGGAAATCGGTCAGAACGATCTCTGGATCGCTGCGGTCGCGATGGGCTGTGGGCTTGCCCTTATAACCAGGAATATCAAGCATTTTGGCCGAATCGAAGGGCTGAGGATCGAGATTTTCGAAAGCTGAATCCGGGTGGTTTTTATCGCGACAGGGAAGTGACTATCCTGCATGTTCCCGCTGTGCCGGAAACTGAAGAGGAAATCATTAAAGCCCCGACCTTGAGCCAAGACCTGAGCGTCTTGATGAAGGTGCGGCTGAATTTTTTCGTTCTGGTGACGACGTTTTTCGGCTACCTGCTAGCCCGCAAAGGACTTTCGATGGAGTGGGCGATTCTGTTCCACACCCTCATCGGGACTGCGGCGGCGGCCTTTGGTTCGGCGGCGTTCAACCAGTTGATGGAGATCGATTTGGATCTGATGATGAAACGGACGGCGGATCGACCATTGCCCTCGCGCCGAATGAACCCGGTGACCGCTTTCGGGGTTGGTTGGGTTCTTTCCGCGATTGGGATCATCCATCTCGCGGTGATGGTGAACCCAATGGCCGCGTATCTGACCGCAGGGACCATCGCGATCTACGTCTTTGTTTACACTCCGATGAAGCGGATGAGTTCCACGAACACTTTGGTCGGAGCGATTCCGGGCGCGATCCCACCAGTGATCGGTTGGGTGGGTGGTGGAGGAGGAGCTCTTGATCCTGAAGCCTGGTTTCTGTTCGGGATTTTGTTTTTCTGGCAACTCCCGCATTTCGTCGCGATCAACTGGCTGTGCCGCCAAGAGTATGAGGATGCGGGCTACAAGATGTGGTCGAACGGGGACATTAGCGGGAAACGCAGCGGGGTTCTCTGCGCGATGTTTGCTCTCGTTCTTGCTGCGTTTTCAATGCTTCCGGGAATCTGGGGTTTTACCAACGTGCTGTGGCTCATCGGTGGGCCGATTTTCGGGCTTGCGATCATGGCGCTGTCATTCCGTTTCATTGCCGACGGTGAGCGCTCTTCATGCCGACAATTGTTTTTTTCGACTCTGATCTACCTGCCGGTGGCCTTGACCGTCTTGCTTATTGCATGGCAGCGCTAACTGAAACAAACTTCTCCAAACCCTATTTTAAGCCCGATTATGAAACCCATTAAATTAGTTACTGCCGCAATTTGCTGCCTCAGCCTCGCCTGTTCTTTCGCAGAAGAAAAATCCGATTCCGAAGGCTTCAAGCCGCTTTTTGACGGTAAGACGCTGACGGGTTGGAACAACCCTTACAAATCGGGTGAAGCAACAGTCGTTGATGGCGAAATTCATCTTACCGGAAGTAGCAAGTTCTTCTTGGTTACGGATAAAAAGTATACGGATTTTATATTCGAGGGTGAGGTTCTGCTCCCTGAGGGCAATGCGAACAGCGGATTCATGTTTCGCGCTCATGCGCAGCCTGGAAAGGTCTTCGGCTACCAAACTGAAGTGGACGGAGATCCGAAACGTGGGTGGTCAGGGGGCTTGTATGATGAGGGCCGCAGGAAGTGGTTTATCAGTCCGATCAAGGGTGACAAGGAGAGCGAAGCGGCTTTCCGCAAGCGGGCGGGTGATACCTTTAAGCGTAATGACTGGAATACTTATCGGATCACCTGCAAGGGAAATAAGATTACCATCGAAGTCAACGGTGTGGTCACCACAGATGTGGAAGATGACAAGGATTCGAGTGGTGTGATCGGTATCCAGCACCACGGCGAGAAGGGGCAGACCTACAAGTTCCGCAATCTTCGTATCAAGGAGCTCGATTGATTTTTGAGTGCATGGGTAAAAGCAGTGAACTAATCGAAGCCGGGAGGATTCTGGCAGACGTATTGCGCCCGCTGAAGTTTTCCAAGCCGGTTTTGCACGCTTATCTCACGGTTGATTATGCCTGTGAGGGCTACGAGGGATATTTGGAGAAATTCGGAAACTCCAAGAAGCGCGTGCTTTTGTTGGGAATGAATCCCGGACCATACGGAATGGCACAAACTGGTGTTCCGTTCGGAGAAATTGATGCGGTGCGCGATTGGATGGGTCTTTGCCCACAAATCGGAAAGCCGGACAATGAACATCCGAAGCGTCAAATCACTGGGATGGATTGCACACGCACCGAGGTCAGCGGACGGAGGCTCTGGGGGCTTTTCTCAGAAGTTTTCCCGAAAGCGGAGGATTTTTTCAACGACCACTTGGTGATCAATTTCTGCCCGTTGATATGGATGAAAGATACCGGGGCGAACCTGACTCCGGATAAGATCAAGGCGTCTGAAATGACAGCTGTGGACACCGCATGTCACAATCACCTCCGTAGAGTTATCGAAATACTGGAACCTCAGTATTTGGTCGGAGTGGGGGCCTACGCGGAAAAGCAGATGCTCGCCGCGAAAGAGGAACTCGGATACGAGGCGGTGACTGGTAAAATCCTGCATCCTTCACCTGCATCACCAGCGGCGAATCGGGGATGGGCGGAAGTCGCGGGCAGACAGTTGAGGGAACTTGGAGCTTGGTGAGCGATCCATCTGAGCGTCTCAACCGCGCGGAGAAACTGCCTGAAAAGATTTCGGAGCTGCGTGTCCTGATGGAAAAGATGGCGGAGGACACCGGGACTAGAGTCGCGGAAGGATGAGTGTAATTCATCCCCAAGAAGAAATTCAGGTTTACGATAGACCCTCCGCCATATTAACGTAACCTCACCAATGCAAAATCCCGAACCCTCACCACTCTCAGACCGTCGCAGCTTTCTAAAGGCTAGCTCTTTGGCAACCGCCGCAACCTTGATTCCCGGTATCGCTTCGGCCCAAGAAAAAGGCTCCGAAATCAGGGTTGCCCTAGTTGGATGCGGAGGCCGCGGAACAGGTGCCGCCTCGCAGTCGCTCAGCGTTCCGGGAACCAAGCTTGTGGCAATGGCGGATGCGTTTGAGGATAACCTGAACCGCGCTTACGAGACGGTGAAGAAGCAGTTCGGCGAGCGGGTCGATGTTCCCGAGGAGCGCCGCTTCCATGGATTTGATGCCTATAAGAAAGCTATCGACTCGGCGGATCTCGTTTTGCTCTGCACTTCGCCCGGTTTCCGTCCCGCACATTTTGAGTATGCTGTGGCACAGGGAAAACACGTTTTCATGGAGAAGCCGGTTGCCGTGGACGGGCCGGGAATTCGCAAAGTCATTGAGGCTGCAAAGGTGGCGGATTCAAAAAATCTAAAGGTCGTATGCGGACTTCAGCGTCACTACCAGAACAGCTACCTTGCGACTCTTGAAAAGATCAAGGAAGGCATGATCGGTGAAATCGCAAGCACGCAGGTTTATTGGTCCGGCGGCGGTGTCTGGACCCGCGAGCGCAATGAAGGGATGACCGAAATGGAATACCAGATGCGCAACTGGTATTACTTCAACTGGATTTGTGGTGATCACATTACCGAGCAGCACGTCCACAACCTCGATGTTAGCAACTGGTTCATCGGCGCTCACCCGGCGAAGGCAAACGGCATCGGCGGCCGCACCAAGCGGATCGGCAAGGACTGGGGCGAGATTTTTGACCACCACTACGTCGAATACACCTACCCCGACGGAACGATCATGAACAGCCAGTGCAAGCACTGGAACGGCACTTGGTCGAAGGTTTCCGAAACGATAGTCGGGACCAAAGGAACCGCGTTACCCGGCGTGATCAAGGACCCCAGCGGTAAGATCATCTGGCGTTTCCGTGGTGAAAATAACAATCCTTACCAAACCGAGCATGATGTTTTGGTGCAACACATCCGCGAAAACAAGGCGATCAATGACGCCCATTACACTGCGGAGGCCACCCTCACTGCGATCATGGGTCGGATGGCGACTTACTCGGGTGAGGAAGTGACTTGGGAGCAAGCGCTCAACTCGGATTTGGACACAATGCCCAAAGTCCTAGCATGGGATGCGGACCCGGGTCCGAAGGCCGGTCCCGACGGCCTGTATCCAACACCGATCCCCGGTGTGACCAAGGTTTTCTAAGGAGTGACGAACGCTGGTTCGCCATGAGGAACAGGGTTGCAATAGGGGAGGTGAACTGGCGTTCGCCGCTCCCATCTCTAGGAAACACACGCCGCCGTGGCGCGGGCGTCGGATTCGGCTGCCGTTGGCGCTGTGACGGTTGCGGATCTTGCTTCGGTGAGGCCAAGACCGGTCCGGGGATTGATGATGTGTGAGTATCGTTTCCCCCCGATCTTGAGAAACTGGTGCAGATCGCCGGATGTTGATACAGCGGAGTTGACGAGTTCAAGCGGAGGATTTTTCCCGTCTTCAGAATCTTTCACCCCGATGGTCCAATGGTCTTTGCCAGGCGGCGGATCCCCTACGCAGACATCGCCACCGCAGGTGATCGAGGTTCGGGGGAATCCGTGTTTCTTGAAAACAGCCAGCATCGCGTCGGCAGCTTGGCCTTTGGCGATACCGCCGAGATCGAGGCGCATCCCGCGCACGGTAAACGTAAGCGTTTGGGAATCTTCATCGAGGACGAGCTTTTCGTGGCCCGAAGACGCCATGGCTGCGGCGAGCTTTTCGGGATCTGGTAGCTTCCCACGACGCCGCGATTCACGCCAGAGCTTGGTGAGTGGTCCGAGTGTTAGATCGAAATTTCCATCGGTCTCCCGGGCGAAATACTGGGCCTGTAGTAATAGGGGGAAAAGCGTTCCGGAAACCGAGTGAGGTTTTCCGTGTGGGAGTTTTGAAAAAGAAAGGATCTCGCTGTCGGCGATGTAGTCGGAGGCAACGGAGTTGATCTTCGCTGCGATGGCGAAGGCTTCGTCGGTCACGGGCCCAATGAGTTTTTCGTCATCCGCGTAGGTGGTGATGCGGAACAGCGTGCCCATGAGCGGGCGTTCTGCTGAAAGCGCGGCCGCGTTGACGAACCTAGGCAAGAGTGTTCCCGCGCAGAGGAGCCGGAGTGTGGTGCGGCGGGAGATCATGGAGCGCTGACTTTAGTCGGCGTGGGAGGGCTTGTCGCGCCGACTAAAGTCAGCGCTCCGATAGTTTACTCGGCATCGCCGGGGCCTTGGTTCCAGTATCTGTGCATTTCCTCGGCGGAGGGGGTCTTAAGAGGACGCACGACGCGGAACCCGAGCCAAGAAGCATTTGTATAATACCAGATCGATTTCGGAATCTGAGGATCGAGCATTTTGAGTTTGCTGGATGTCTGGCCGCGTGCGGCGGAGCGGAGCATTTCTGGATCAACGTCCCAGTGGCCGCCACGGAAGACCGTGGGGTGGCGTGTGACTGGCGGGTGCCATGGGTTGACCTCGCCCTTGGGAAATTTTGCGTATGAGTCTGGGAGATATTGGTCGAGCGTCAGTTCGGCGACGTTGCCGTGCATATCGTGGAGACCCCATGGGTTTGGTTTCTTGGCACCGACTTTCTGGTATTGAAATTCCGAATTATCCGCGAACCACGCATACTCGCCAAGTTCCGAAGCATCATCGCCAAAGGAGTATGCGGTCGTGGTTCCGGCGCGGCAGGCGTATTCCCATTCGGCTTCGGTTGGCAGGCGATAGAAGTGTCCGGTTTGGGCGGAAAGCCATTCGCAGAATTTGTTCGCGGCGTGGTAGGTGACACCGACGGCGGGGAAGTCTTTGGAGTAGCCATCCCCCATCGAGAAGTGCATCGGGACATACGGTGGGGTCGGTTGTGAGATCGTATCGATAAGGGTCTCGCCATCCTTGACTTCAGGAGCCTCCGAAGTGGACATGTCTGCGTCGCGGTTGAGCGTGCCGTCCTTGTTGCGTGCCTCGCCGTTCTCCATGTAAGGCCGGTATAAGTCCCATGTGGTCTCAAGTTTCGCCATCCAGAAAGGCTCGATGGTGACTTCCGTCTGCGGGCCTTCGTCGGCCTGATGATTGGCAGCGTCTGCTGGGGAGCCGATCTTGAAACTTCCGGCAGGGATAGGGATGAGTTCGATGAACGCGCCCTCTGCGAGAAGGACCGTCTCGGTGTAGCCTTTCATCGCGGCCACTTCGGGATCCTGCTTCGAAGAAATTTTCTCGTGGATCGCCTTGGTGGTCGGGAGAAGCTGTGCGTTGGGAAGCTCCGCAGCGTTGGCCGCGATAGCCGCGAGAGCAGTAAGGAGGAAGAATGATTTTTTCATCGTTTTCTGAGGTTCAGATACGAGTCAGTGCTGGACGATCTTGCTATGAAAAATTGAGGAATTCAGAGTGATTTTTTTGCGAAAGTCCCTACCAGCGAGGCGAAGTCCATGGGTTCCGCTTTGTCGGCGTTGAGGATGGCTATTTTCTGGAGGGAGAAAATCTCGGAGATCCCGTTTTTCGCAAGATCGATCATGGCGGTCATCTGGTCGGACGTGAAGACCGCTTCTTCGCCCGAGCCTTGCACCTCGACGAATTCGAGGGCCTCGGTCATCACGATATTGAAGTCCACGGTCGCGGCTTTGTCTTCCGGATAGTTTAGATCGAGCACGGGAGTGTTTTCGTAGACTCCTGCTGAGACCGCAGCGACAAGCTTCTTGAGAGGGAAGGCTTTAATTTTTCCTTCAGCCATCATGCGATTGAAGGCGATGGCCACGGCAACGCATGCTCCGGTAACTGAGGCGGTGCGGGTGCCGCCGTCCGCTTGCAGGACATCACAATCGATCCAAAGCGTGCGCTGCCCAATCTTTTGGAGGTCCACGACAGCCCGCAGCGAGCGGCCGATGAGGCGTTGGATTTCGGAGGAGCGGCCGTCGAGTTTGCCGCGCGAGATATCGCGGGATTTACGGTCGTGGGTGGAGTAGGGGAGCATCGAGTATTCCGCGGTGAGCCACCCACCGGAGACTTTCTGGTAGCGCATCCAGCCCGGGACGCCTTCCTCAAGGGTCGCGGAGCAGATGACGCGTGTATCGCCGAAGCAGACCAGCACGGAGCCGGTGGCGTTTGGCGCGACGTTTGGATGGAAAGAAATTTTGCGTAGTTGGTCAGGGGCGCGTTCGTCGGGACGGATCATGGGCGGAAAGGTGAACCCTGGACCTCAAATTTCAAACTGAATCGACATACCACTAGAATTCCCCGCCGCAACCTTACACCCTGAGGAGTCGCAGCCAAATTATTGGGAGACAAAGCCCTAAACGCTAGATTTCAGGTTCCGGATTGTCCGCTTTACTCGGAAAGAGACATTGTCCAACCTCCCGGCCCGCACCATGAACGCCTCTGAGATCCGCAATAGCTTCTTCGATTTTTTTGTAGAAAAACAGCACACCGTCGTCCCATCCGCATCGTTGATGCCGCAGTCTCCCGGTTTGCTTTTCACCAACGCGGGAATGAATCAGTTTGTGCCTTATTTCCTCGGGACCGAAAAAGCCCCCTACGAGCCTGCGCGTGCCACCGATACCCAGAAATGCATTCGCGCGGGCGGCAAGCACAACGACCTCGAGGATGTCGGCTACGATACCTATCACCACACGTTTTTCGAAATGCTTGGAAATTGGTCGTTCGGTGACTACTTCAAGAAGGAGGCGATCGAGTGGGGATGGGAGCTGATCGTCGAGCGCTGGGGTGTGCCTGCGGAGCGGCTCTACGCGACCGTTTACAATCCCGGCGGAGGAGATCCATCCACCTTCGACCAAGAAGCCTATGATCTCTGGGCAGTGCTGTTTGAGAAGCAGGGCCTCGATCCCAAGAAGCACATCGTCAACGGCAACGTCAAAGACAACTTCTGGATGATGGGCGAAACCGGTCCCTGCGGCCCGTGCTCCGAACTTCATGTCGACCTCACGCCTAACGCTGATTCTGAAGGCAAACTCGTGAACCAGGATTCGGATCTCTGTATCGAGATCTGGAACCTTGTTTTTATCCAATACAACGCCGAGGCCGACGGAACTTTCCGCGAGCTGCCTTCCAAGCACGTCGATACCGGGATGGGCTTCGAGCGCGCCTGTTCGTTGATCCAGAACACCAAAGGATTCACCGATTTTTCCAAGAAACCGACCAACTACGCGACCGATGTCTTCCAGCCGATCTTCCGGAAACTCGAGGAGCTGAGCGGAAAAACCTACACGGATATCTATCCGGAGCCCGGCGCGGATCGCGGAGCGTTTTCCGAGGAGATAAAAACCGCAGTCGCTTTCCGGGTGATCGCCGACCATTTGCGGACCTTATCATTTTCCGTCGCCGATGGAATTATGCCCGGGAACAACGGCCGGAATTATGTGTTGCGGCGTATCCTGCGTCGCGCGGTCAGGTATGGGCGTCAGCTTGGATTTTCGGGTGACAAGCCGTTCTTCGGGGCGCTTGTCGGAGCTCTTGTGGAACAAATGGGTGACGTGTTCCCCGAGCTGAAAGCCCGTGAGGAAGCTGTCAGGAAAGCGCTTGAGAATGAAGAAACGAGCTTTAACCAGACCTTGGACAGGGGATTGAAGCGTTTTGAAGACGAGATCACAGGGCTCAGCGCTGGAGAACTTTCCGGAGATGTGGCGTTCCAGTTATACGATACCTTTGGTTTTCCGATCGATCTCACAGAGCTGCTTTGTGCCGAGCGTGGGTTGAAGCTCGACCTGATGCGTTTCGATAAGTTGATGGAACGGCAGCGAAAAAAAGCACAGGCCGCCCAGAAATCCTCGATCGTTCGCGCCCTAGATATTGCGTCGGAAGCCGTCACTGAATTCATCGGCTTTGAGAACGACGAAATTGAAGTCACAATCCTGGAGGTCCATCCGCAGGATGATTCGCTATTTGTAATCACCGACAAAACCGTTTTCTTCGCGGAGATGGGAGGGCAGGCGGGTGATACCGGAATACTCACCATTTCAGGAAACGAGATTCCGGTCGTCGGCACCCAGCAGATCGGGAGGGCCCGGGCGCACATCGTGGGTGCTTCGGCGGAGCTGAAAGTCGGCGATAGGGTGACGCTTTCCCTGAATATGAAACGCCGCCGGCCTATCGAAGCTCACCACACTGCCACCCATCTTCTTCATTGGGCGCTGCATGAAGTCGTTTCTAAAGACGCGGCGCAGCAGGGGTCCTCGGTGGATGAGCATCGCCTGCGTTTCGATTTTAACAGCGCGGCCCTCACTCCCGAGCAGATCGAGCAGATGGAGGAAATGGTCAACGGCGCGATCAAGCAGGGGATGCGGGTTTCTTGGACTGAGGTCGAACATGCCTCGATCAAGGACCGCGAGGACATCATGCAGTTCTTCGGCGACAAATACGGTGAGTTCGTCCGCGTGGTGGAAATCGGCGGAAAAGCGAACGCTCTGGACGGATACTCCATGGAGCTCTGCGGCGGAACCCACGTCCGAAATACGTCGGAGATCGGCCTTTTCAAGATCAAGTCCGAAGGTGCGATCGCTTCCGGAGTCCGCAGGATCGAAGCGGTCTGCGGGGATGCAGCATGGGGATATTACAACGAGGCAGTGGGAAAATGGGATACGGATCTCAAGGCTGCCCGTGGCAAGCTCAAGGAGGCCAACGCGCGCCTTGTCGAACTCGGCGAGGAGCCTGAGGTCGTGAATGATTTTCCCCACATCATGGGCGCGATGCTCGTCGAACGGGCCGATATTTCCGAACTCAACGCAACCTTCGCACGCGGCATGCAGACTCTGGAAGAAACCCAGCAGGGGGCCATTGAGGCAGAGAAACGGATTAAGAAGATCCAATCCGCCCAAGCAGCGAAGCTCGCCGACGAAGCGCTCAGCGACCTGATCGCGAAAGGCGAGCCCATCATTGAGAGCTTCGAATCGGATGCATCGTTGCTTCAGGAACTCCAGAACGGCCTGAAGAAGAAAGGCTTCGCCGGACCAGCGCTGCTCATCGTCGATGACGGGGAGAAGCTCCATCTCGCCGTCCACTGCGGTGCGGACGCCTTGGCGAAAGGTCTCAAGGCAGGCGATATCCTACGCGAACTCGCAGCCATCGCCGGCGGTAAAGGCGGCGGTAAACCGGATCAGGCACGCGGCGCCGCACCGGAGCGGGATAAGCTCGCCGAAATCAAGGCGACCATGCAGCGCAGGCTTTAGCTGGACTGAATCTCCGAACTCGCCGACTACAGTCAGAACTCCTCATGGCGTGATAACCTGAAGCAGCTTTGCAGATTCATTCCACCGGTTGATTTTCTCATCTTGACTGGTGGGATTCCAACAACGAAGGCGGTTGTGAAGATCTTCCTAGCGGCAATATCCTCTTGGCATACAGCCTGCGGATGTGCGAATAGATCACCGAAACCCTGCGGAAGCGACTCTCCTGAGTATCTTTCGTATCGTGTTCCGCATTAGCGCCTTGCCAACTGGATGAAAATCCTCCATAGCCCCGCCCCCAAAGCAGCCAATCGCCTCTCTATATGTCATTGAATATCCGCAACCTCGCCATCATCGCCCACGTTGATCATGGGAAAACCACCCTCGTCGACCAACTTCTGCAAGCCGGCGGCACCTACCGCGACAACCAAGCTACCCAAGAGCGCGCCATGGACTCCATGGATCTTGAGCGTGAAAAGGGCATTACCATCAAGGCGAAGAACACTGCTATTCTCTGGGAAGGCTACACGATCAACATCGTCGATACTCCGGGCCACGCCGACTTCGGTGCCGAGGTGGAGCGGGTCATGAAAATGGTAGACGGCGTCCTCCTTGTCGTGGATGCGGCAGGCGGCCCGCAGGCGCAGACGCGCTTCGTGCTCCGCAAGGCGCTCCAGGAAGGCCTCAAGCCAATCGTCGTTGTCAACAAGGTTGACCGCCCGCTTTCCAATCCTCTCAAAGTGCACGACCAGGTTCTGGAGCTTTTCCTTGATCTCGATGCCACCGAAGAGCAGTTCGAGGCTCCGTTTTCCTACGGCTCCGCCCGCGACGGCTACTTCATGGATCATCCCGATGACGAACGGGTGGACTGTATCCCTCTCCTGAAAAAGATCATCGAGTTCATCCCTGAGCCCACCGCCGATCCGGAAGCGCCTTTCCTCATGCTCGTCTCGAACATCGAGTGGGACAGCTTCGTCGGCCGTGTCGCGGTCGGAAAAGTCCTCGGTGGAAACGTCAAGAAGGGCGATACCATCTGGCTTCACCGTAAGGACGGCACCACGCAGCAGTCCAAGGTGATGAAGACCTTCACCTACTCCGGCCTGGCGACGGAAGACTCCGAAGGTTGCGGCGCAGGCGGCATTGTCGGTATCGCGGCAGGCATCGAGAACATCGATATTGGCGAAACCCTCGCCGCTACCAAGGAGCAGGAAGCATTGCCTTTCGTGGAAATTGATCCGCCGACCATTTCGATGGAATTCTCCATCAACGACGGCCCACTCGCCGGCAAGGAAGGCAAGCACGTCACCTCCCGCGCCATCCGCGAGCGCCTGATGCACGAGATCAAGACGAACGTCTCCCTCCAGGTAGAGGACACGGACCAGGCAGGCGTCTTCAACGTTTCCGCCCGTGGCGCGATGCAGATCGCAGTTCTCGTTGAGCAGATGCGCCGCGAGGGCTTCGAGCTCTGCGTTTCCCGTCCGACGGTGATTTATCGACGCGACGAGGGTGGCAAACTCCTTGAGCCGTTCGAGACCCTCTATATCGAGTCGCCCGGTGATTACACGCAAGGTATCCTGAAATCTCTCATCAACCGCAAGGGCATGATGGAGAATATGGAAACCGAGCCTTCCGGCGGAACGCTGATCACCGCGCTTATTCCAACACGCGGCCTGATCGGCTTCGAAACGGAAATCGTCAATCTCACTTCCGGCCACGGTATCATGTCACACTTGTTCCGTGAGTATGGTCCGCACGCTGGTGAGATCGTCACCCGCACCACCGGAACCCTCGTTTCCATGGAAGCCGGAACCGCGACCACCTACTCGCTTCAAGCGCTTGAAGATCGTGGCGTGCTCTTTGTCGGTGCGAACGACGCGATCTACGGCGGCATGCTCGTCGGGGAAAACCCACGAGTCGGTGATATGCCGGTGAATCCTGTGAAAGAGAAGCACCTTGACAACATGCGCTCTTCCGGAAAGGACAAGACCTCAAAACTTTCCCCGCCGGTCCGGTTCTCCCTTGAGCGTGCCATCGAATACATTGATGCAGATGAACTCGTGGAAGCAACCCCGCAGAACATCCGCCTCCGCAAACGCATCCTCGACGCAAACGCCCGCAAGCGCGCCGCGAAAAGTGTTTCCGGCGAGGACCGCAGCAAGCGCTAACGGAACGCGGACTTTAGTCCGCCCGACCGTACCACAGACCTGCGGACTAAAGTCCGCGCTCCTATGTCTTCCACCCACCTCATCCGCATCTCCGAAGTATTTTCCGGCCTTGTTCCGGAAATTCTCGGAATCCTTGCGGCTGAGAAGGTGAAAAAACTCGGCAGTGAGTATTTCCTTTTTCAAACGGAAACCCCGGAACTAATTCGGCAATCGTCCGCCGCGCGCTTCATCCGGTTTCACATCCCCGTCGAGCATTCCTGGCCCTGCAATCCGGAGAAGATGGAGGGCTTCATCGAAAAAGCCGCGCAGACGATCTATTATAAATTCGAGAGCCGGAATCCGCAGACGATTCTAGTCGGGCAGCTGGATCCCGGTTCGCCGAAGCGATATTACAAGGCGCTGGCATCGAATTTCCGTGGCCGAGCGCTGCAAGTGTTCGAGCTACCAGAAGCTTCGCCTAAAACCGCCGAGGAACAGGATCCGAAAAAAGAAACTTTGTTCTGCATGATCGGAAAAGAAGGAATCTTTTGCGGAATCGTGCCTCCTTTGGAAGCTGGTGGAATCTATCCGGGCGGCACGAAATACATCGCGCAGAATGCGGACGATACAGTAAGCCGCGCCGGAGCAAAAATTGCCGAGGGACTGCATTTCCTCTCGATGCACCGCCGCCTTCCGAAGAGGGGAGCGCATTGGTTGGAGCTTGGCGCGAGTCCGGGTGGTATGACTTCCGAGCTTCTAAAGCGCGAGTATGAAGTCTCCGCCATCGACCGCGCACCGCTTGATCCCCGCTTGGCGAATCATCCGAATCTCAGTTTTCTGAGGGAAGATGTGGCAGAGTTTGTTCCCCCGCGTGGCATTCGCTACGATGCGATCCTTTCCGATATGAACGGCCCGCCGCGTCAGGCGATCACCTTGGTCACGCGGCTTAAAGATTTCCTCAACCCCGGCGGCCTCGCGGTTTTCACTTTGAAAACGACCGGCGCTCAATCCATTGCGGACATTGACACGCTTGAAGAGGATGTCTTGGAGATCGCGAAACAAAACGGTTTTTCGCTGATCGCTAAGACACATCTGACCTACAACCGTCAGGAATTCACGCTCTTTTTTGAGCGCGTTTAAGTCTGGCTTGGGAGGCTGCTGGAATAAGCTATTCCGAGAGAACCGTTTGAAAAATCGCGCTTCTCTGCAAAGGTAGTTCATCACACGAAATAGATCCCGAATTCTTTAAATAAGACCCGGGCACATTTATCACATGAATTATCAGCCAATAGACCAGCTCATCTCCGACATCAAAAACCATCCGGGAGACGATAAGTTTCTCGCGGATAGAGCTGTGGATCTCGCGGCGCAGTTATTGAATACCAGTAAAAAAACTGAAACTTGGTCAGAAAAGCGGCAGGGAGCTAAGCTTGCGCGAATGATGGATGATTCATCCGGGAAGGCATTCACTCTGGCGATGGCGGATCAAATTTTTCGCCCGTTGACCAATAAAAGATCGGCAGCGCAGTTCAGGCATCTTATCCATTCGTTCGGGGTCCCTCATTACCTCTCTTGGTATGAACGGGTCGGGATGATGCTCGGTGGGCTAGCCTCGAAAGTTCTCCCTGACGTTGTCATGCCCGCGATTGAGACCGCGATGCGTCAGCAGAGCGCTTCAGTGATTCTCTCCGCTGAGGGAAAGAAGCTCAAACCCCACTTAAATTCCCGACGGGCAGTTGGAATGCGGATGAACCTGAATCAACTCGGTGAAGCTGTCCTTGGTGAAAAGGAGGCGGCAAAGCGTATGAAGATCATTCTGGATCACATTGCGGATCACGATATCAGCTATATATCCATCAAGCTTTCATCGATCTTCAGCCAGATTCACCTGGTTGCCTACGAGGATAGTAAAAAAGAGCTTCAAGAGCGCTTGCGCAAAATCTACCGCGCGGCAATTTCGAATCCATCGGGTAACAAATCCACATTCATCAATCTCGATATGGAGGAGTATCGTGATCTCCGCCTGACATGTGATGTCTTCCGCGATGTATTGAGTGAGCCAGAATTTTTGAATCTCGAGGGCGGTATCGTCTTACAAGCGTATCTGCCGGATGCGTGGGGCTACCAAAAAGGCCTGATCGAATGGGCGAAGCAGAGGAAAGCTGACGGCGGCGCTTCGATCAAGATACGTATTGTGAAGGGTGCGAACCTTGCGATGGAATCAGTCGATGCGGAACTGCATGACTGGCAGCCCGCTCCATACGCTAGCAAGGAAGAAGTGGATGCAAATTTCAAACGTATGCTACACGAAGGCTGCCAGCCAGAGGCAGCAGCCGCTGTGAAAATCGGTGTCGCGAGCCATAACCTTTTCGATATCTCTTATGCTCTTCTGCTTCGCGAGCGCGAAGGCGTTGCCGATCGGGTGGAGTTCGAGATGCTCGAAGGCATGGCGAACCATCAAGCGCGTGCGGTCCGCTCCGCCGCGAACGATCTTTTGCTCTACGCACCGATCGTGAACCACAGCGATTTTGAACACGCGATTGCTTACCTCGTGCGCCGACTCGACGAGAATACTTCGGAAGAAAATTTCCTTCGCGATATTTTCTCAATCGAGGAAGGCAATCCCGCTTGGGAAAGCCAGAAAAAGCGCTTCTTAGCTGCTTGTGCGAGGAAAGACGAAGTGAGGTCGAACTCCACACGTGACCAGATCCGTAACAACGAGGTTTACGAAGTCGCACCCGCAGGCGCGAAATTTGAGAATGCGGCAGATACCGATTGGGCGATTAGAGCAAATTCGAAATGGGCACGTGACAAAGTCGATGAGCATCGCGAGTCCGTCGTGGCCACCATTCCACTGGTGATTAACGGGAAAGAGGAAAATGGTCAAACCGAGGACACGGTGGAAGACCCGTCGCGGCCGGGAACGGTTTCCTACGTCCATGCGATGGCTGGCGCAGAACAGATCGAGCGCTCTTTGAAGTGCGCGGTCGATTCCCGTGCGTCTTGGGTTGCGATGGGCTTTGAAAAACGTGCGGAGCTTCTCCGTGAATGTGCGGTAGAGATTGCGAAAATCCGCGGTGAAGCGATCGCGACCATGGCGCGCGACGCTGGTAAGAGTATCATGGAAGGCGACCCAGAAGTGTCCGAAGCCATTGATTTCGCGAACTACTACGCGAAAGCGATCGAGAGCGACGGTGCGGAACCCGAACCATTCGGAACCGTCTTGGTGACTCCACCATGGAATTTCCCGTTTGCGATTCCCTGCGGAAGTGTGCTGGCGGCTTTGGTTACTGGAAACACCGTTATTCTCAAACCCGCTCCCGAAACCGTTCTGACCGCTTGGGTGATGGTGCAAGCACTATGGCGTGCGGGCATCCCGCGTGATGTGCTTCAGTTCGTCCCATGTCCTGATGATGACCTCGGTAAATCCATGGTCACCGATGACAGGATCGGCGCAGTGATTTTGACAGGTGGCTTCGAGACCGCAAAGATGTTCCTCGGTTGGAAGCCGGAGCTGCACTTGTTTGCAGAAACCAGTGGCAAGAACGCACTGATTATTACCGCGGCGTCTGATATCGATCAGGCGGTAAAAGATTTGGTGAAGAGTGCATTCGGGCACTCCGGTCAGAAATGTTCCGCAGCTTCCCTGGCGATAGTCGAAGCTGAGGTTTACGATGATCCCGATTTTCACAAGCAGCTGAAAGACGCGGCCAAGTCATTGGCGGTCGGGTCTTCATGGAAATTTTCATCCTTCTCTACGCCTATTATCCGCCCGCCGGGTGCAGCATTGAAACGTGCGCTGACGACTCTGGATCAGGGAGAGAAGTGGCTGCTAGAACCGAAAATGACCGATGAGAATCCTTGTCTCTGGTCGCCGGGAGTGAAGATCGGGGTCAGCCATGGCAACTGGTTCCAACAAACCGAATGCTTCGGTCCCGTGCTTGGCGTGATGCGCGCCAAAGATCTGGATGATGCGATACGTATCCAGAACGATTCGGAGTTCGGCCTCACCGGTGGTATCCACTCTCTCGATGACCGGGAAATCGCCATCTGGAAGGACAAGGTTGAGGTCGGCAATGCCTATATCAACCGGCCTATCACCGGAGCGATTGTCCAACGCCAGCCCTTCGGTGGTTGGAAGAGGTCTTACTTCGGCCTCGGTGCGAAAGCCGGTGGACCGAATTACGTGCCGCAGTTCGCGTCCTGGAAAAACGTTACTCTTCCGACTAAAGTCGCCGAATCGAAGTTACCAATTTTAGCGGAGCTTCTCAAATTGCTTCCGAAAGAAGCGGACACGCTCAAAGCGATCGCCGGAAGTGACGCTTACTGGGAAGAACGGGAATTTAACAAAGAACACGATCCGACCGGCCTGCGCTGCGAGGCAAACGTGTTCCGCTACCGCGCTTTCAATAAATCGACGATTCGCATCAAATCCACTCACACCGACCTCGAAGCAGCGCGCTTGATTCTCGCTGCGGAGGCGATCGGCGCTCCGTATGAGATTTCCTGCGGTAACCGCCGCGACTGGATGGACGCACTCAAGACTGAGATCATCGTGGAAAATATCGAGGGTCTGCTAGAGCGTTTCCCATCGAAATCGAAAACCAAAGACCTGCTACGCGCTCCCGGTGCGACCGTCAA
>Ga0105053_10003665_pt1 | contig 23185 bp, 26 predicted proteins | sample BON01_FD_78093 | JGI IMG/M metagenome (GOLD analysis project Ga0105053, IMG submission 78093) | Freshwater microbial communities from Lake Bonney liftoff mats and glacier meltwater in Antarctica - BON-01 | ecosystem: Environmental > Aquatic > Freshwater > Ice > Glacier meltwater | place: Lake...
CTTGTTTTTCCCGATCTGCCCAGCGCGACCGGCGTGCCCTATATCGAACGCATGGCCCATGAGGCGGCAACGATCGATGGCCTCACCCTGGCGCCGGGCGAACGGGTGCGCATCATGCTGCGCGCCTTCGGGCAAAGCGGCGACCCGCGCGATCGCGCCCAGTTTTTCGGCACCGGTGCCCACACCTGTCTGGGGCGTCCTGTTGCGCTGGAGGCATGGGCCGCGATCGGTGCTTTCCTGGTGTCGCTTCCGACCACGGTGGGCCCGCTGCTCTGCCGGGCGCGCAACGACGACATCTTCGCCATTCCGGCGAGCCTGGAACTGGAGGTCTGTCCGTGACTGCCCCTCTCGACCAGCCGGCGATCCGCCTGCTTGCGATCGAGGCGCTGCACCGCTCGATCGGCCTGCTCAACGAGCCGGCCTACGCGCGCCTGCGTCAGGAGCCCGAACGCGATCTGGCCTTTGCCGATCTCGAACTCGACAGTCTCTCGACCCTGGAGGTTCTGATGGAGATCGAGGAAGCGGTGGAGGTCGAGCTCGACCCCGAACTGCTGCCCGAGCTCGTCACGCTCAATGCTCTGGTCGATCACATTCTGGCCAGCCGCGCCGATGCTCGATCAGGCGCTTGAACGCCTGAGCGCGGCCGAACCGCGGCGGCGCCCGCGGCTCATGAACGAACTCGACGACATCCTGACGCCGCGGGAATACGCCGCGCTGGGTGGCCGGCTGACCGATCCCGACCTGATCGAGCTCTACGGCCGGCGCAGCGTCACCCGGGCAATGGCCGGGCAGGAACCGCAGAGTTTCGGGCGCACCCGGATCACGCCGGACGTGCTGCTCTATTCCGACCCGGCGCACGAGGCCCGCAGCAAGACCCTGCTGATCGGTTTTGCCGGGCGCCTGGGCCGCCTGATGATTCCCAATGTCGGCTTTGCCCAGTGCCTGCCGGCCGACAGGTTCGACGTCCTCATTCTGAGCGACCCCCAGACCCGCCACTTCCGCGAGGGTTTGCCGGGTTACGGCTCGAGCTTCCGCAGCCTGGTCGACGCGGTCGAACGGGAATTTCCGGCGGGAAACTACCGCCGCCGTGTCGCCATCGGCGCCAGCATGGGCGGCCTGCCGGCCGTCTGGTTCGGCCTGATGGCCGGCACCGACCGGACCATCTGCATCGGCGGTCGTGCCGCCTGGGACGTCACGCGCATGCTCGACGGCGACGGACCGTCCCATTCCTATGATCCGATCTGCGCCTGCTGCACCGCGCGCCATCCCGAGATCGTCTTTGTCTATTCCGACGATCACGCGATCGATCGCATCCAGGCCGGGCATTTCGCCGGCATCCTGGGCGGCCAGACCCTGCCGATCCCGGGGGTGAAAAACCACAGCCCGCTGGGCCATCTCTGGGAGACCGGCTCATTGCCGCCGTTCCTGGTCAACATCACCCAGGCCAGGACCTTCAGGCCGCGCTGGGTCGTCAAGAAACGCGGCGGGACCTGAAGATACGCTCAGGCGCGGGGGTTGCGCTCGAAGGTCATGAAGACGGGCACGCGGCCGGCCTTGCGGGCCTTGGCTTCATAACGTGTGCCGGGCCAGTCATGCGGCCGCTCGCGCCAGTCGCCCGGGCGCCGGGCGGTCCAGGTGAAGCTGGGGTGGGGCCAGACGGCCGCCATCATCCAGCGGGCATAATCCATGATGTCGGTGCCCAGGCGCAGCTCCCCGCCATCGACCAGCAGGTCGGCGAAACGGTCGACGCTCCAGGCGTTGACGATCCGCCGCTTGTGGTGGCGCACCTTGGGCCATGGGTCGGGGAAGAGCACGAAGATGCGCTCGAGACTGGCCTGCGGCAGGCCTTCCAGGAAGGGCCGCACGTCGTCGTCGATGATGCGCACGTTGGCCAGCTTCTCGTCGTCGACGTTCGCCAGCAGGGAAGCGACACCATTGAGATAGGGTTCGGCGCCGATGACGGTGACGTCGGGATGGTGCGCGGCCTGCCAGATCAGATGTTCGCCGCCGCCGAAGCCGATCTCCAGCCACAGCCGGTCCCGGCCTACGACCGGACCCTTGAGATCGACTCTGCCGTCGGTGCCGATCACCGGGCGCAGTTCGGGCAGAAGGTTCTCGACCAGGGCCTGGCGGCGGGGCGTCAGGTCATGGCCCTTGCGCCGGCCATAGAGGCGGCGATCCGGGCCGGAGCCGACGTTCTTCAAGATGTCAGGCCAGCGCGCTCTTGAGCGCGTCGGCCAGATCCGTCTTTTCCCAGGAGAAACCGCCATCGGCTTCCGGCGCGCGGCCGAAGTGGCCGTAGGCCGAAGTCCGCTCGTAGATCGGGCGGTCGAGGCTGAGGTGGTTGCGGATACCGCGCGGCGTCAGGTCCATGACCTCGCGCAGCACGCTCTCGATGCGGGCCTCGTCGGCCTCTCCGGTGCCGTGGGTATCGACATAGACCGACAGCGGGTCGGCGACGCCGATGGCATAGGAAATCTGGATCGTGCAGCGCTCGGCAAGGCCGGCCGCGACGATGTTCTTGGCCAGGTAACGGCAGGCATAGGCGGCCGAGCGGTCGACCTTGGAGGGGTCCTTGCCCGAGAAGGCGCCGCCACCGTGCGGTGCCGCACCGCCGTAGGTGTCGACGATGATCTTGCGGCCGGTCAGGCCGGCGTCGCCGTCCGGGCCACCGATGACGAAACGGCCGGTCGGATTGACGTAGAAATGGTCTTCCGGGCACATCCAGCCGGCGGGCAGCACGGCCTCGACGTAGGGACGCACGATCTCGCGGACCTCATCGGTCGAGAGCTCGGCGTCATGCTGGTGCGAGACGACCACGGAAGTCGCGCGCACCGGCTTGCCGTCGCGGTATTCCAGCGTCACCTGGCTCTTGCTGTCGGGTCCCAGCTTGACCTTGCCGGCGTGGCGCGCCTCGGCCAGCTTCTTCAGGATCATGTGGGAGAAATGGATCGGCGCGGGCATCAGCGCCTCGGTCTCGCGGCAGGCGTAACCGAACATGATGCCCTGATCGCCGGCACCTTCGGCCTTGTTGCCGCCGGCATCAACGCCCTGGGCAATGTCGACCGACTGCTCGTGCAGGCGAATCTGGACCTCGGCGTTTTTCCAGTGGAAGCCGTCCTGCTCGTAGCCGATCGCCTTGACCGCGTTGCGGGCAAGTTCCTCGACACGGCCGATCACCTCATGGGGACCGCGGACCTCGCCGGCAATGACGATGAGGTTCGTCGTGGTAAGGGTCTCGCAAGCGACACGGGCAAGCGGGTCGGCAGCCAGATAAGCGTCGACGACGGCATCGGAGATGCGGTCGCAGACCTTGTCGGGATGGCCTTCGGACACCGACTCACTCGTGAACAGGTAGGACTTCCTGGTCACCACTTCCTCCATGGCACTGGAACACAACGGCGGGACCGCCACGCATGTGCGAACGGCCAGCGGGACACTCCCCCATCGATCAAGGGTGGGTCAAGAGCAAAAGGGGCTAAGCATCGGTCGCGCTGGTCGCCGTGGCGATTCCTGGAGCCTGATCGGCCCATGTCGCTTCGACATGAGCCGTGAATCAGTTTCAAGACAAGGCGAGCAGAGTAAGATTCACGCCTCAGATTGAAGCCATCCGAAACGATCTTGCTCTAGGCGTCGGCTTCCTTGGGTCCGGCGGCCTTGACCAGCTCGAAGACCTTGCGGCGCAGGCGGTCGTCGGGGATGCGGTAATAGGCGCGCACCAGTTCCAGCGTCTCGCGCTTGGTCAGCGTATCGGGGCCGGAGGGATTCTCGGGCGCATCGGTCGGGGCCGTCGCGCCGCCGCCGGTGGCGGTGTCGGCGGTCATGTCGTCGAAGAAGAAGCTGACCGGCACGTCGAGGATCTGCGACAGCTTGAAGAGCCGGCTGGAGCCGATGCGGTTGGCGCCGCGCTCATACTTCTGAATCTGCTGGAACGTCAGGCCCAGCGCCTGGGCGAGCTTTTCCTGGCTCATGCCAAGCAGGGTGCGCCGCAGGCGGACGCGGCTGCCGACGTGAATGTCGATGGGATTGGGTTTGCTTGCCATGGTGTAACGATCTTCCTTGCCTGTGCCCGTTCAAGTGCCGCGTCGGACGGGGGCGGGCCCCGCTATGGCATTGGGCAGGAAGCGTTACGCGTCTAACGCGGGTGATACCAGCATCGCCCGGTTGCGCAAGCAGCCCTATCCATCGTCCGTACGTCGCAGACAACGCAAGCGCCACGCCAGATGGAAAAAGAACGGCAAGAGGATCGCGAGAAGGGTCAGATCGCCCCAGCGGGCGTAGAGCGTGGGGCCGGGAAGGGGAGCGGGAAGCCGCACGTCGAGCACGCCGACCGCGTCCAGCGGCAGGCGCGCCAGGATGCGCCCGACCGGATCGATCAGGCCGGAGATGCCGTTGTTGGCCGCGCGCACCAGCGGCAGGCCCTGCTCGATGGCGCGCAGGCGGGTCGCCTGGAAATGCTGATAGGGCCCGGTCGAGACGCCGTACCAGCCGTCGTTGGTCACGTTGAGCAGCCAGTCGGGCCGCAAACCGGGACCCTGAATCTCTGCCGGGAAGATCGCCTCGTAGCAGACAAGTGCGCGAAACGGCGGGGTATTTCCGATCGTGAGCACCTCCGGCCCGGTGCCGGCGACGAAGTCGACCGCACCGGGGGTCAGCTTGTCGATGGGCAACAGGCCGCGCAGGGGAACGTATTCGCCGAAGGGCACCAGATGACGCTTGTCGTAAACCGCCACGGGGTCGCCGCGTCGGTCGAGCGCCACCAGGCTGTTGAACGGCAGGGCATTGCCGGCGCTGTCGCGCTCGAAGCGCACGGCCCCGGCGAGCAGCAGGCCGTCGCCTGAGAGCATGCCGGTCGCCTGCGCCCGGCGCTCGGGATCGGCGAGAAATTGCCATGGGATCGCGGCCTCCGGCCAGATCACCAGATTCGGTGCAACTGCAGATTGCGACATACTCAGGGCAATATGCGTCGCAAAATGCGAATTCCGCAGAGTGCTGCGCCACTTGTCGCGCTGATCGATGGCGGGCTGGACGATGCGAATCTGCACCTCGGCCGCATAGGTTGTCGGGAACGTTGTCATGCGCCAGGCCCCCAGGGCAAACAGCGCCACCACCAGGGCAAGGCCGGCAAAGGCGCCGCCGACCATGGCGCGCACCCGGCGTCGCGGCCAGGCCGCCACGGCCAGAGCCGGCAGCAGGGCCGCCGCCAGCACCAGCGCCGAGAGCAGCCAGGGTCCGCCCCAGGCCGCGCTCTGGAGCAGTTCGGGTGCCAGCGAAAAGGCCGAACCCAACGGGTTCCAGGGAAATCCGGTCAGAATCCAGCTCCGCAGCCACTCCAACACCAGCCAGGCGGTGGCAAAGGCCACAATCCGGGCGCTGCCTACGGGCCAGAGGCGGGCGAGTGCCGCCACGACCGCTGTGAACAGGCCGAACCCCAGGGCAATCGCGGCCAGTGCGAACGGCACCATCCAGCCGAAGCTGGCGGCATCGACCAGCAGCGCATTGGCGATCCAGTAGAGCCCGGCGCCGCTGAACCCGGCGCCGAAGGCCCAGCCATCGAGGAAGGCGCGCCGAAAGGTGGCCGCGCCGTCGAGCAGCCAGACAAAGCCGGTCAGCGCCAGCATGGCGGCAATCAGGATGCAGAAGGGCGGCATCGCCCCGGCCAGAACCGCGCCCAGCACCAGCGCGGTCAGCAACCGGCGCCAGCCGCTCAACGCCGCCAGCCGCCCGGGCAGGTCGCACAGCCGAGCGATGCGGACGCCGCCGCCCGAGTGCTCAGGCATCAGGACGAGGCGGTGCTCCACGCACGCGCAGGCGCTTGATGCGCCGGGGGTCGGCATCGACGATCTCGAATTCCAGGCCGCTTTCGTGGCGGATCACCTCGCCGCGCGCCGGCACCCGGCCCAGGATATCGACGACAAGGCCGCCCAGGGTGTCGATGTCCTCTTCGCGTTCCTCGGGCAGCAGGTCGAAGCCGGTGCGCGCCTCGAGCTCCTCCACCGTGGTGCGGGCGCTGGCCTCGAGAACGCCGCCGGGGCGCTCGACCAGGTGGTCCTGATCCTCGGTGTCGTGTTCGTCCCAGATCTCGCCGACAATCGGCTCGACCAGATCCTCGATCGTGGCCAGACCGTCGATGCCGCCGTATTCGTCGACCACCAGCGCCATGTGGATGCGCGAGCTGCGCATCTTGATCAGCAGGTCCAGCACCGGCATCGAGGGCGGCACGAACAGCACCTGGCGCACCAGGGTCGAGAGCGCAGGACCCGGCGGTTCCGCGCCCCAGCAATCGAGCAGGTCGCGCACGTGGATCATGCCGATGACGTCGTCCAGGGTCTCGCGATAGACCGGCAGGCGGGAATGGCCGTCCTTGCGCACCTGTTCGACGACGCCTTCCAGAGAAGTCGCTTCCTCCAACGCCACGATGTCGGCGCGCGGCACCATCACGTCGTCGACGCGCAGTTCACCGAACTTCAGCAGGTTGACGAGCATCCCGCGTTCCGTGTCGGAAAGGTGTTCTCCGTCCGCTTCATAGCCTTCGAGCAGTTCCTCGACGGTATCGCGCAGGCTCTCGCCGCCACGTCCCCCGATCAGGCGCCGCAGCCAGCCCGTAAAGCCGGCGTTCGCGCCCGTCCCGCCCGATGATCGATCGGCCACCGTTGTTTCCTCCTTCAGGTATAGGGGTCCGGGATGCCGAGCCCGGCCAGCACATTGCGTTCCATGGTTTCCATCGCCTCGGCCTCGTCGTCGGCCTCGTGGTCGTAACCCAGCAGGTGCAGGGCGCCGTGGACCACCAGATGGCTCAGGTGATGGCCAAGAGGCCGTCCGGCCTCGCGCGCCTCGCGCACCATGGTGGCATGGGCGACGATGACATCGCCCAGTTCGATCGCCAGACCCTGCGGCATGCCGGGTTCGGGCGCGGGCGTGCGGCCCGGGGCGAGTTCCTGTGCAGGAAAGGAAAGCACGTTGGTCGGCTTGTCGATGCCGCGCCAGTCGCGGTTGAGTTCGCACAACCGCGCGTCGTCGGAAAGTACCAGCGCCATGGCAAGGCGCGGCCCCGGGCAGGCAAACTCCAGCGCCGCCACGGCGGCACGGCAGGCCAGCGCCTCCGCATCGGGCAGATCGTCGAGCCAGGCAGGATCGTCGAGCGCGAGATCAATCTCGATGCGCTCGGCCTGCCCGGCGGCCGTACTGGAGGGAGAGCCTGCATCCATCAGCGCGACGGGCCCTTTCCGGGCCGGCCGTCATAAGCCTGAACGATCTTGGTCACCAGTTCGTGGCGCACGACATCGACATGGGTGAAGCGCACGGTGGCGATCCCCTCGACCTCCTGCAGGACGTCCAGCGCATCGGCCAGGCCGCAGGTCTGGCCGGGCGGCAGGTCGATCTGCGAGAGGTCGCCGGTCACCACCATGCGGGCATTCTCGCCCAGGCGGGTCAGGAACATCTTCATCTGCACAGCCGAGGTGTTCTGGGCCTCGTCGAGGATGACAAAGGCATTGGAGAGCGTGCGGCCGCGCATAAATGCCAGCGGGGCGACCTCGATGTCGTCGCTGGCCAGCTTGCGCGCAACCTTCTCGCCCGGAAGCATGTCGTGCAGGGCGTCGTAGAGCGGGCGCAGGTAGGGATCGACCTTCTCGCGCATGTCGCCGGGCAGGAAACCCAGCCGCTCGCCGGCTTCGACCGCGGGGCGCGACAGCACGATGCGGTCAACCCGGCCGGCCTCCATCATGGCGACCGCCATGGCGACGGCCAGATAGGTCTTGCCTGTGCCGGCCGGGCCCAGGGCAAAGACCAATTCGTTGTCGGCCAGAATCTGCAGGTAGCGGGCCTGGTTGCGCGAGCGCGGCGTGATGCGCCGCTTGGGCGTCTTGATCTCGATCAGATTGGTCGGTTCGCCCTCGACCGCCGGTTCGTTGGCGATGCGCACGGCGGCATCGACCTCGGCCAGCGAGACCGGCAGGCCCGACTTGAGCCGGGCGTAGAGCGCATTGAGAACGCTGACGGCGGTATCGGCAGAACCGTCGGGGCCCGATACGGCGATCTGGTTGCCGCGTGAGGACAGCGCCACACCCAGGCGCTGTTCGATGCGCGCGAGATGACGGTCATGGTCGCCGAAAAGCTGGGGCACGAGGCCGTTGTCATCGAACGAAAGGTAGCGCGGCGTACCGCCGCCCGCCTCACCGCTTTTCACGCGCCGACCTCCGCATGCTGGCTGACTGTTGTTTCCGTGGCGCCCGCCAGCATGCCGGCGAGCGAATTGGGCTTGGCCTCGATGATAGTGACCGGAACGATCCGTCCCATCAGCTCCGGCGCGGCGGTGGCGTAAACCGCCTGCAGGTAGGGCGAGCGGCCGATGAGCTGGCCGTCCTTGCGCCCGACCCGCTCGAACAGCACCGGCAGGGTGCGCCCGACCATGGTGTGGTTGAAGGCATCGTGCTGGGCGCCCAGAAGCTGCTGCAGCGCCGAGAGCCGCTCGCTCTTGGCCGTCTCGTCGACCTGGCGGGTCTCGCCCGCCGCGGGCGTGCCCGGGCGCGGGCTGTACTTGAAGGTGAAGGCCGAGGCATAGCCGATATCGCTGACCAGCTTCAGCGTCGCGCCGAAATCGGCATCGCTCTCGCCGGGGAAGCCGACGATGAAGTCACAGGACATGGCGATGTCGGGCCGGGCGGCGCGGATGCGATCGACGAGCCGGCGGTAGTCGTCGGCGGTGTGGCGCCGGTTCATCGCCTTGAGAATGGCGTCGGACCCCGACTGCACCGGCAGGTGCAGATAGGGCATGAGCTGCTCGATCTCGCCATGGGCCGCGATCAGGTCATCGGCCATGTCGCGCGGGTGCGAGGTGGTGTAGCGCAGACGCTCCAGGCCGGGCACGTCGGCCAGGGCATACAGCAACTGGGCAAAGCTCCAGGCCGAGCCGTCGGGACCGTCGCCGTGCCAGGCGTTGACGTTCTGGCCCAGCAGGGTGATCTCGGCGACGCCGGCGGCGACCAGGCGGCGCGCCTCGACCAGGATCGCCGCGGCCGGGCGCGAGAACTCGGCGCCGCGCGTATAGGGCACGACACAGAAGGTGCAGAACTTGTCGCAGCCCTCCTGGATCGAAAGGAAGGCCGTCGGCCCGTCGACCGCCTGGGTTTCAGGCAGATGGTCGAACTTCGATTCGGAAGGAAAGTCGGTGTCGAGCACGGCGCCGGCCGCGCGATGGGCGCGTGCCACCAGCTCGGGCAGCCGGTGATAGGTCTGGGGCCCCACGATCAGATCGACGACCGGCGCGCGGGCGATCATCTCCTCGCCCTCGGCCTGGGCGACGCAGCCGGCGACCGCGATCATCATGCGGCCACCCAGCCGGGCGCGCTCTTCCTTGAGCGGGCGCAGGCGGCCGAGTTCCGAATAGACCTTCTCGGCGGCCTTCTCGCGGATATGGCAGGTGTTGAGGATGACCAGATCGGCGCCTTCGGCGTCAGGGTCGATTCATAGCCGAGCGGAGCCAGCAGATCAGCCATACGACCGGAGTCGTAGACGTTCATCTGGCAGCCGTAGGTCTTGATGAAAAGTTTCTTTGGCAAGCGTGGTCGCGTTGTCGGCGCCTAACGGCGCCGCCTGTTCGTGCGTGTGGTGTCGCCCATGCGGCCGAGAAGATGTTGCATGACTAGGATGCGGCTCAAGGATGCGCCTGCTGACACGTTGCTGCCCCACGCAGGATTGCCGGGGAGGTCGTCGAGAATGCCTTACGCGCGTCGCGCGAGTCAATTGACAAGCCCCTTGTAGCGCAACCGCGCGACACCGCAATGACAACGCCGTCCGGCGGTTGCCGGCCACGCCACTGCGGCGCGCGCCGGGGCGATCAGGCCGGCTTGTCGGAACCCTTCTTGCGGGCCAGCTTGCGCAGGCTGGCAAAACGCCGCCGCGTCTTGGCGGGAAGGGCGCCGGCCAGGGCATCGGCCACGCCATCGGCCACGACCTCCTCGCAGATGGCGGCAAGCTTGCGCCGGTCACCCTGGGCGTCGGCGATGGTCACGGCGGGATGGAACTGCACGATCACGGTCAGCGTGCCCGCACCCAGGAAGCGCCATGCATGCGGCATCAGTTCCATGTCGCCGTACCAGGCAAAGGTCGGTCGCATGTCGCGGTCCATGGGCAGGTTCGAGAACCCGGCATAGGCGATCGAGACCGGCTGCACGGCCAGCGGCTTGCCGTCGATCTCCTGCTGGGCGACCGCGAACAGGGCGCGCTTGAAGGGCAGCACCCGGTTGCCGTCGCTGGTCGTGCTTTCCGGGAACAGGATCAGCCGGTCGCCCTTTTCCAGGCGCTGGGTGATCGCATCCTTCTGCTTGCCGGTCTGGCTCGGCCGGCGGTCGACGAAGACGGTGCGCTGCAGCCTGGCGAGCCAGCCGAACAGGGGCCAGCGCGCGACCTCTGCCTTGGCCACGAAACTGCCGCGCACCAGGGCGCCCAGGATTTCGATGTCGAGATAGGAGGAGTGGTTGGCGACGATCAGCAGCGGTTTGTCTTTGGCCATGCGCCCGCGCACGTCCAGGCGGATGCCGAAGATGCGGCAGACCAGGCGATGGTACCCTTGGGCGAAACCGACCGAGGCCCGGGCACCGATCGCCACGAGCACGGCCTGGATCGGCATGCAGGGCAGGGTCAGGCCGACGTAGAGCACCAGGCGCAGGATCGCGAGCGGGACGATCATGTCCCCTCCAGGCCCTCGGCGTTTTCGTCCTCGTCGTCGCGGCTGTAGCGGGCGCGGTATTTGTCGTCGGTCGCCTGGATGTCGAGCACGACGCAGACGTCGGTGGTGTTGAACTGCTCGTCGATCACCGCGCCGTCGCCGAAACGGCAACCGGCACGCGCGTAACCCTTGATCAGCGGCGGCAGGCTGGCCGAGCCTGCCTTGGCGTCGACCGCTTGCGCCGGCAGCCGGTTCATCTCGATATAGCGGCTTTCCAGCGCCCGTACGCGCAGGTGCTCGGGCGCGCGCAGGAAATGATGCAGGTAGGAAAGCGGCAGGGCCAGTTCCTCGGGATCGGTGCCGTGCAGGCTGGCGCAGCCAAACATCAGGCGGATGTCGTGCTGGATGACATAGGCGCCAAGACCGCGCAGCAGGGCTTGAACCACTGCGCCGGCGCGGTAGTTCATGTCGACGCAACTGCGCCCCAGTTCGACCAGTTCGCCCTCGACCGCCAGCAGCTTGGCGATGTCGTATTCGTCCTGCGTGTAGAACCGTCCGTGTTGCTGGGCCACCGAGCGGCGCAGCAGGCGATAGGTGCCGACCACCGCATCGCCGCCGCTGCGTTTGGAGTCGGTCACCAGCAGGTGGTCGCAGATGTCATCGAAGGCGTCGAAGTCGCGCTTCTCGGCTTCCATGGTGCCGATGGGCTTGGCCTTCATCTCCTCGTAGAAGACGCGATAGCGCAGGCGTTGGACCGCACGCACGTCGGCCTCGTCGCGCGCCAGGCGCAGCTCAAAGGGCCCGAGCCGGATGCCGGCGTCAAGCGGTGCGGCGTCCTGCCGTTCCGGGTCGCTCATACGTGTGGCTTGACCATGGCGTCAGTCATGGCCGCTGCGTCGCTTCAGAGGCCGGCCGAACAGCTCGAGCTTGTGATCGACAATGCTGTAGCCCAGGCGTTTGGCGATCTTGTCCTGCAGGGCTTCCAGCTCCTCGTCGAAGAACTCGATGACTTCGCCGGTATCCAGGTTGATCAGATGATCGTGATGGGTGTCGTCGTCGCTGGCCTCGTAGCGGGCGCGACCGCCGCCGAAATCATGACTCTGGATGATGCCGGAATCCTCAAACAGGCGGAGCGTGCGATAGACCGTGGCCAGCGAGATCTTCTGGTCGATCACGCTCGCGCGTCGGTAGACCTCCTCGACATCGGGGTGGTCTTCGGCATCCGACAGAATCTGCGCGATGACCCGGCGCTGCTCGGTCATCTTCAGACCCTTGTCGATGCAAGCTTGTTCGATGCGTGAAATCATCACCTGCGTCCTGACCCGACCGCATGAAAGACGGACGGCGCGCCGCCCTGTGGCGACGCGCCGACTCTAACTTCTGCGGGTCGCGCCGTGAACCCTTCGTGGAAGGTCTCCACAAAGGAGCGCTCGACGCCGCGTCTTGAAGCAGATCAGACCCGCTTGCGGCGTCCGCCCCGGCTGCCCAGGCCGATCTTCTTGGCCAATTCGCTGCGCTGGGCGGCGTAGTTGGGTGCAACCATGGGATAGTCCGACGGCAGGCCCCAGCGGGCGCGATACTCGTCGGGGGTCAGGTTGAAGCGCGTCTTGATGTAACGCTTCAGCATCTTCAGCTTCTTTCCGTCCTCCAGGCACACGATATAATCGGGTGCGATGGATTTCTTGATCGAAACGGCAGGCTCGGGGCGTTCGGCCACGGCTGCGGGCGTGTTGCCGCTGGCGATACGGGCAAGTGCGCCATAAACCTGTTCGATCAGAACGGGCAGTTCGCTGGCGGAGAGCTCGTTATTCGCGACGTGGGCCGCAACGATTTCCGTGGTCAGCTCGAGCAGCTCGGCAGAACCGGCGGAATCGGGCATGGTCGTCTCCTTGTCTTAAAGTTCGTGTTAAGGTTGTTGATTCTCAATTTGACACAGTGGAACATCCAGTGACTGGCACCGCAAAAAACACCACATGCGCTCAAGATGAGTGTGGGGCTGATTACGATGTTTTCTTGGACATTACAAGCGAGGTCTGCCCTTTGACGTTCGTGAAGACCAAACTCCTCATCGAACGCATGGAATCGGGCCAGGTTGCCGAGGTCCGTCTCAATGATGGCGAGCCGCTGTCCAATGTGCCGCGGTCGGTCAAGGAACACGGCCATGCCGTGTTGTCGCTCGAAGAAGAAGCGGCGGGTTCGGGAATTTGGCGACTCCGCCTGCGCAAGATGTCCTGAAAACAGGGGGGATGTATGCAATTCATGGTGATCGAGCATTTTCACGGCGCCGATGCCGTTTCGATTTATGCCCGCCTGGCCGAACGCGGGCGCCAGATGCCCGATGGCCTGGATTACGTTGCCAGTTGGGTTTCGGCCGATCTCTCGCGCTGTTTCCAGGTCATGGCCTGCCAGGATGTCACCCTGCTGCAGCGTTGGGTTGCTGCCTGGCGTGATCTGGCGGGATTCGAGATCATCCCGGTCGCAGAAGGCGCTGCGACCCGCCAGGCGCTGGAACAGGCCGGGCCGACGGGCTGAACCCCGCCTCAGGGCACCGGTCGGGCCAGGGTCAGGGCATCGACCGGCGCCTGTCTGGCGCGTGCGTAGTAACCCTTGCGCCGTCCCACCTCCAGGTAGCCGGCCCGGGCGTAGAGCTGGCGCGCCGCGATGTTGTCCTCGGCGACCTCAAGAAGAAGGCGAACGATGCCGGCAGAGCGGCAGCGATCGTAGCAGGCCGCCATCAGGCGCCGGGCGATGCCCGCGCGCCGCAGTTGGGGCAGCACGCCCAGCGAAAGCAGTTCGGCTTCGTCGGCGACAAGGCGCAGCAGGGCAAAACCCACCGGCGCATCGTCGGTGCGAAGGCGGGCAAGGATCGCTTGGGTGCCGCCCTGGGCCAGCAACTGGGCGATGAAGGTCTGGCTCCAGGGATCGTCCATGGCCAGCCGGTGCAGCCCGGCCAGGGCCTCGGCCGCCGCCGCACCCTCACGCCGCAGCACGACCGGCGCGACATCCTCGGGCCGCCGGGCATCGGCATCGCGCAGATAGATCGGGCCGGGCATCGTCCGGGGCAGGTCCCGGACGCCGGGGTCAAAGCGCGCGGCGGCCAGTTGGCCGACATGGCGCGCGTCTGGCAGCAGGGCGGCATCGTCGATGACGCAGCCCACCATGTCCGCGAAGGCGTCCGCCCCGTCGCCGATCACCAGGCAGGGTGTTTCGGGTGCGGCAACGTCGAGCCGGTTGCCCAGCCAGGGCTGCTGCATCGGCCGGCCCTGATCGTCGAAGGTCTGCAGATAGAGTTCGCCACGCCGGGCATCGAGCGCGACCAGCAACAGGCGCCCGGCCCGACGCTCGGGCGGAACCGCCTGGGCCAGCGCCTCCATGACGGTGACGCCGGCGAGTGGCTTGCCGGCGGTCATGGCCATGGCGCGCGCCGCTGCCAGACCGACCCGCACGCCGGTGAAGCTGCCCGGCCCCACGGTGACGGCCAGCAGGTCGAGGTCGTCGAAGGCTGTGCCAGCCTGCGCCATCACCTCCTGGACCATCGGCACAATCCGTTCGGCATGGCCCTTGCGCATCGCTTCGCTGCGCCATGCCAGGACGTTCTGGTCCTGGCACAGCGCGACCGAACACGACGCCAGGCAGGTGTCGAGCGCCAGCACCTTCATGGGACGAATGCCTCCCGCATGGTAGCGTGGCACCCGACACCGCCAACGAGGGTTTCATGCTGCTGGTCGAAATCGCGCCGCCCGAATGGGATGTGGTGGTCGATCTGGTCTATGGCCATGCCGAGAATTTCATGGGCCATGCGGTCTATGCCAATCCGCGGTGTTTCCTGCATCCCGAAGCGGCCGGCTGCCTGCGACTGGCGATCGGCCATGCCGCGGCCCAGGGCCTGCGGCTGAAGATCACCGACGCCTTCCGCCCGTCCGAGGCCCAGTGGGCGCTGTGGAACCACACGCCGGACCGGACCTATGTCGCCGACCCCCGCCGCGGCTCGCCCCACAGCCGCGGTGCCGCGGTCGACGTTACCCTGATCGATGCGACCGGCGCCGAGCTCGATATGGGCGGTCCGGTCGATGACCTCGGCCCCAACGGCCATCACGATGCGACCGGGCCCGATGCCGGCCAGCGGGCCAACCGCCTGCTGCTGCTGGGCATCATGACCGCGGCCGGGTTCGACTGGTACGTCAAGGAGTGGTGGCACTATCAGCTCTTTGCGCCGCGCCGCCTGCCGGCGCTTTCCGACCGCGCCGCGGGCACCGCGATGATGGGGTGAAGATTGCTCAGACAATAGTGCAGGCTTCCTCGAACGCCAGGCGCGGGTTGCGCGGCCGCATGCCTTCGGGATCGCCGTAACCCAGGTTGCAGATGAAGTTGGAGCGCCAGCGCGGCTGATGCGCCAGGAATTCGGCATCGACCCCGCTGTTGGAAAAGCCCGACATCGGGCCGCAGTCCAGGCCCAGTGCGCGGGCGGCAAGGATCAGATAGGCGCCCTGCAGGGTGCCGTTACGGAAGGCTGTAGGCTCGGCGCTCGCCTTGCCCTTGAACCAGCTCACCGCATCGGCGTTGAACAGTGTGGGCAGATGCTCGTAAAAATCGAGATCGTGGGCCAAGATGGCCGTCACGGGGGCGGACATGACCGAAGCGATGTTGCCTTCCGCCAGATGGGGACGCAGGCGTTCCCTGGCGGCGGCGCTTTTGACGAAGACGATGCGGATAGGCGAGCAGTTGGCGCTGGTCGGCGGCAGCCGTGTCAGCTCCCAGAGCGCGGCCAGTGTTGCGTCCTCGACCGGTCGCGCGCTCCAGCGGCGGAAGGTGCGCGCCGTGCGGAACAGGATGTCGAGCGCGGCTTCGTCCAGTCGTGTCATGTTTTCTGCCCCCTGGTGCCGGCTGCGTCTGAACCTGCGCCTGGCCCTTGTGGTCGTTGTCGGCATGGGTGCGGCAGAGGCCGCCGCCCAGTCCGCGGCGACGGCACCATCGGGCGCCGTCATCCTGATGTACCACCGCTTCGGCGAAGACGCCTATCCCTCGACCAGCATTCAGCTTGAACAGTTCGAGGAGCATGTCGCCAAGCTCTCCTCGGGTGCCTATCACGTCCTGCCCCTGTCGCAGATCGTGGCAGCCCTGCGCGACGGCACGCCGCTGCCCGACCGTGCGGTCGCCATCACCATCGATGACGCCTATCGCTCGATCTACACGGAGGCCTTCCCGCGCCTGCAGGCCGCCGGTCTGCCCTTCACGATTTTTGTCAACACCGATTCGGTAGGCCAGGTCGCCGGTGCGCTGACCTGGGAGGAACTGCGTGTCATGGAGGACGCCGGAGTCGAGATCGGCGCCCACAGCGCCAGCCACGCCCATATGGCCAACCAGGACCGGGGCGCCACGGAAGAGGATCTGGCGCGCATGACCGCGACCTTCCTGGCCGAACTGGGTCATGTGCCCCAGCTCTTTGCCTACCCCTACGGCGAATACAGCGCCGAACTGCGTTCGATGGTCCAGGATGCCGGTTACGGTGCGGCCTTCGGCCAGCACTCGGGTGTGGCCACGGCCGGCGCCGACATGTTCACTCTGCCCAGGTTCGCGCTCAACGAGCGTTACGGCCAGCCCGACCGCTTCGCCACGATCATCGATGCCCTGCCGCTTGAAGTCAGCGATGTGCTGCCGTCCGACATGCTGATCCAGCCTGGATCGGGCATGGCCAATCCGCCGGCGATCGGCTTCACCGTGGGCGAAAGCGCCGGCCGGCTCGATCGCCTGGCCTGCTTTGCCTCGCATGACGACGGTCTTTCGCTGGAATTGCTCGGGCGCCGCGTCGAGGTCCGCCTGGCGCGCCCCTTCCCGCCGGGCCGCTCGCGCCTGAACTGCACCCTGCCCACCGCCGATGGCCGCTTCCGCTGGTTCGGCATGGCCTTCCTGGTGCCCGGCGCCGAGGACTGAGACGCCGAAGCCTTCGCGGGCACTGGCCAGACGAGCGGGTTTGCATCAACAAGATCGAGCAAACTCACACCTTCAAGCGCAATCGCGAAGCGATTCCGCATGAAGGTGATTTGCTCTAGCGGCTGATGTCGGCCAGGCGGGCGCCGTCGAAATCGGTCAGGTTGTTGACGCTGATCAGGGCGCGAATCTTGCCGATGTAGTCGGGTTCCTCGGCATAGTCGTCCAGGCCGGCAGCCAGGGTCATGCCGTCAAGGTTGGTGCCCTCGATGCGCATCTGCGCGCGCAACTCGCGCAAATGCTGGTAGGCCTGGTGACGGTTGAGATTGACCAGATAGGCAAAAACGGAATCCTTCAGGCCGTTGAAGGCCCGGACCTCGAAGGATGCGTCGTTGAGTCCTTCGGGATCGATGCCCGCTCCTTCTTCCCAGGTCTTCTGGCCGAACACGGCATTGCCCTCATGGGCAAAACGCGAGGTGCCCCAGCCCGATTCCTGGGCCGCCTGGGCCAGCGCCAGCGAGGGCGGGATGACATCGACCCGCGAGAGCAGTTCGCCAGCGTCGCCGTCGTCGACGTAGAACAACTCGTACATCGCCGCCAGCCAGCGCGCCTCGGGGGCGGTCAGCGACCCGCCAACCGCCAGGCGGCCGGACAGAAAGGCGATCTCGGCGCGGTCGGCGATCAGGCGTTCGTTGGCCGCCAGGACCAACGGCAGCATGACCTTGATGAAGATGCGCTTGCGCTCGGCGGACTGATCGATCTGGGCCATGTCGGTCGGCATTGCTTCGACATAAAGGCGCGGCACGGCCGCTGCGCCGCTGCGCACCTGGGAGACGCGCAGGCCGGCGGCCGAAAGCAGGGCATCCAGCGTGGCGGCGTCGGCGCGCGGCAGGATGTCGCGGGTCAGCGCAACGGAGCGCGGCCGTGAGGGCACCAGGCTGGCGATGTCGGAAGGATTGAAGGCGGTCGTCGCCGGGGCGCTGGTCCAGGGACCGCTGGCGGACTCCGCAGGCATGGTCACGGCCATGAGGGCCGCACCCATCAGCAAGCGTTTCAGCATGTAGTCTTTCCCCCTGCGCGCTGCAGGTCGTGTCCGGCAATCCCCCGATCGCCGGACGGGAAGGCGCCCGGTTGCTATTGGACCGGACGAACCTCCACGACCTCGGGAATGTAGTGTTTGAGCAAATTCTCGATGCCCATTTTCAATGTCATGGTCGAGCTGGGGCAGCCGGCACAGGCGCCCTGCATCAACAGGTGAACCACGCCCTTGTCATAGGCGCGGAAGACAATATCGCCGCCGTCGTTGGCCACGGCCGGACGCACGCGGGTCTCCAGCAGCTCCTTGATCTGGGCGACGATCTCTTCGTCGCCTTCCTCGAAGCTCTCCTCGGCAGCCGCGGCTTCGCCCTCGATCACGGGTTTGCCCGAGATGAAGTGCTCCATGATGACGCCCAGCAGGGCCGGCTTCATCAGGCGCCAGTCGCTGGTTTCTGCCTTGGTGACGGAAACGAAATCGCCGCCCAGGAACACGCCCTCGACGCCTTCGACGTCGAACAGGCGGCGCGCAAGCGGCGAGGCGGCTGCGGTTTCCTGATCGGCAAAATCTGCATTGCCGCTGGGCATGACGGCACGTCCCGGCAGGAACTTCAGCGTCGCAGGATTGGGGGTATCTTCGGTCTGGATGAACACGACAGGACTCCGTTCGATCGGGCCGTCCGGGCGCGGGCAGGATGGTCCGGCCCGTCACAGGGAACGCGCGGACCCCATTTCAGGTTCGCGCATGGCCATCACTTGGTGATCCCGGTCACCGGGTCAAGCACGAAATGCGTACCCCTGTGGCGGGCACATACCAGATATGCGCGCGGCACGGGTCTGGGCGGCTTCAGGTGATGTTGACGATCTGCTCGTCCGAGAGCGTGCCGGGCACGATGATGAGCGGAATTGTCAGCCGTCCGGCCAGGTGTCCGGCCAGGAACGAGACCAGCTTGCCGCGGCCCTCGGCCGGGTTGGAGCCGACGCAGAGCAGGTCGATCGTGGGGTCGTCCTCGATCACCGAAAGAATCTCGTCGCCGATGCGGCCTTCGCGCACCATCAGCTCGGGCATGATGCCGGCCCAGCCGTTGACGTCGGCGGCCAGATCCTGGAGCAGCGCCTCGGCTTCGGTGCGTCGCTCCTCGCGCATCATCTCCTCGACGCCGGACCACTGCCGGAAATCGGCCGGCGGCACGACATGCAGCAGGGCGACCCGGCCCTCGGTGTTCTTGGCCCGTTTGCAGGCGTAGTGCACCGCCACCTTGGAGGGCGGCGAACCATCGACGCAGACGAGGAACTTGACCTGCCCGGCAACATGGCTGGCGCGCGAGGTGGCAGTCGGTGTGTCGTCGCTCATGGATTCCTGGTGTGTGGTTGACCACAGGTGCCGCCGGGTCTTTGCCCATCCGGCAAGGGTCGCGGTTTCGGCCAACTTGCCGATTCTGCACCGCGCCTGGCCGCCATGATAACCGATGGCCCCCCGCCCTGTCGCCGATTGCCTGCCGGCCTCTTTACGGGCGCCAGATCAGGGGCGACGGAACAGCAGGCTGCCAAGGAAACCGGCGAGCGCCGCGCCGATCACCGCCAGCAGGCCGTAGAGGGCGGCATCATCATGGGCGAAATCGAAGATGTCGGCGCCCAGACCGGCCTTGTCGACGGTGAGCGGCGGGCTGAAGGACTGCACCACCTGGCCGTCGCGCACAAGGACGACGTCGACCGTGTAGCGCCCGACCGGTACGGCGGCGGGAAAATGGACGACGGTGCGGAACAGGCGCCTGCCGAGGAAACTCACCTTGCCCGGCTCGGAAATGAACAGGCCGCTGCGCTGGCGCAGGTGGATCAGAGCTTCGCGGTAGGCCGCGACGTCCTCGATGTCGGTGTCGGGTTCGGCCTCCAGGCGAAGCTGGTCCAGGCCGATCTCGTTGAGCCGGCGCATGTCGCCGTCGAGGATTTCCTCGGGCGGGCGCGAGGTCGCCAGAGCATAAAAGGCCGGCACGTCGTTGAAGGTGACCGAAGCGGCGTTGAGCCAGATGCCGAAGATGCGCGCCTTCTCGCGCACGACCACCGGCGTGCGCGGCCCACGGACGATGACGACGACATCGCCGTCGCCTTCGATGGCGCCGAACACCAGCAGGTCGGCGCCGGTGAATTCGGAATCGATGGCAATGAGATGATCCGAAAGGTCGGCGACCAGTTCCTGTGCGCCGGCTTCCTGCCGGGCCGTGCACAGGCCCAGCAGCAGGGCTGCCGCCAGCAGGCTGCGCAGCGCCCTCACGGCGCGACCATGAGACTGGAAAGGTTGAAGGTCTCCTGGGGCGTGGCGACCAGCTCCCAGAACAGCGCGGCACAGACGATCAGCACCATCATGGCCAGCAGGCCGCGCAGCTCCTCGCCCTTGATCCCGGCGCCAAACCGGGTGCCAAGCTGGGCGCCGACCACGGCGCCGATCGTCAGCAGCCCGGCCAGCACGACGTCGACGGTCTGGCCGGAAACGGCGTGCAGGAAGGTGGTGGCGCCCGCGACCACGGTGATCTGGTAGAGCGAGGTGCCGATGACGATGGAGACCGGCATGCCCAGCAGGTAGATCATTGCCGGCACCAGGAAAAAGCCGCCGCCGACACCCATGAGGGCGGCCAGGATGCCGACCGCAAAGCCGATGCCCAACGGCAGCAGCGCCGAGATGTAGAGCCTGGAGGTGCGGAAGCGCATCTTCAGCGGCAGGCCGTGGATCCAGGTGTGGACGTGTTTCTTCTTGCGCCGGCCGCCGCCGCGCCGGCGCATGATGATGGCGCGGCCCGATTCCACCAGCATCAGCGCACCCACCCCGCCCAGCATGACGACATAGGAAAGCTGAATCACCAGATCGATCTGGCCCAGCGCCTCGAGGATGTTGAAGAGCAGGATACCGGCGAGTGATCCGGCAACGCCGCCGACCAGCAGCACGGTGCCCATCTTGAAGTCGATGTTGCCGCGCCGCCAATGGGCGATGGCGCCCGAGACCGAGGCCGCGACGACCTGGTTGACAGAGGAGCCCACCGCCACGGGCGGGGGCACGCCGATGAAGATCAGCAAGGGCGTGATGAGGAAACCGCCGCCGACGCCGAACAGACCTGAAAGGAAACCGATCGCTCCACCCATGCCGAGCAGCAGGAAGATGTCGACCGACATCTCCGCAATCGGCAGGTAAATCTGGAACATCGCGTCAAACGCCCGGTGAATCGCCCCTCAATCCGTTCTGCTCCCGTGAACGGGGAACAGCAAGGGGGTGCGGGCCGATTTGCCGGAATATTCCGCGGATTCCGGCGCTGGAGTGACGATTGTCGCAGGGTGAGAGCGCATCGCTCTTTCCGCCTCCTCCTTCAACCTTCTTCCTTGATGTCATCATCCGGCTCGACCGGACCATCCATGCTGTAACCTTCCGGGTACTGCCACGATGCACCGTGTCGCCCATTTTGCAGATACAGCATGGTTCCTCCGGTCAAGCCGGAGGATGACCCGATGAGGGGCGGCTTGGCCAAGATCACGGCCAGTCCACGGATACCCGAGACGAAGAAGACGGTGGCAAACGCCGCCGTCTGCCATAGCCGGTTCACCGCTCCGGCGGGGCCGCGGCGATGACTTCGCGTTTGCCGACGTGGTTGGCCGAACCGACGACGCCCTCGCGTTCCATCTGTTCGATGATGCTGGCGGCGCGGTTGTAGCCGATCTTGAGGTGGCGCTGGATGAAGCTGGTCGAGGCCTTCTGCTCGCGGGTCACCAGGAACACGGCCTGGTCGTAGAGCTGCTGCTCCTTGCCGTCGCTGCCGCTGTCGAAATTTCCGATCTCCATCGTGTTCTCGAAGGTCTCCTCGGTGATCGAGTCGATGTAGTCGGGTTTGCCCTGGCTGCGCAGATAGGCGGTGACCTGCTGGACCTCGTCGTCGCCCACGAAGGGTCCGTGGATGCGGGTGACGCGCCCGCCGCCACGCATGAACAGCATGTCGCCCTTGCCCAGAAGCTGCTCGGCGCCCTGGTCGCCCAGGATCGTGCGGCTGTCGATTTTGCTGGTGACGTGGAAGCTGACGCGGCTGGGGAAGTTGGCCTTGATCGTGCCGGTGATGACGTCGACCGAGGGGCGCTGCGTCGCCATCACGATGTGGATGCCGGCGGCGCGCGCCATCTGGGCCAGACGCTGGATCGCGGTCTCGATGTCGCGCCCGGCGACCAGCATCAGGTCGGCCATCTCGTCGACCACGACGACGATGTAGGGCAGCTTCTTGTCGGCGATGAGCTCTTCCTCGAAGACCGGCTCGCCAGATTCGGCGTTGAAGCCGGTCTGCACCGTGCGGGTCAGCGCCAGGCCCTTGGCCTCGGCTTCGGCGATGCGCTTGTTGAAACCGTCGATGTTGCGCACGCCGACCTTCTGCATGGAGCGGTAACGGTTCTCCATCTCGCGCACGGTCCATTTCAGCGCCATCACCGCCTTGCCCGGCTCGGTGACGACCGGGGCGAGCAGGTGGGGGATGTCGTCGTAGACCGAAAGCTCCAGCATCTTCGGATCGATCAGGATCAGGCGGCACTCGTCGGGCGTGAGCTTGTAGAGCAGCGACAGGATCATGGCGTTGACCGCCACGGACTTGCCCGAACCGGTGGTGCCCGCAACCAGCAGATGCGGCATCAGCGCCAGGTCCTCGACAACCGGGACGCCGGAAATCTCCTTGCCCAGGGCGATGGGCAGCTTGGGGCCGGCCTTCTTGTAGCTGGCGTCCTCGAGCAGTTCGCGCAGGGCCACGGTCTCGCGGTGGACGTTGGGCAGTTCGATGCCCAGCACCGTGCGCCCGGGTACCACCGCGACACGGGCGCTGACCGCCGACATGTTGCGCGCGATGTCGTCGGCCAGGCCGATGACGCGGCTGGCGCGGATGCCGGCTTCGGGTTCGAGTTCGTAGAGCGTGACCACCGGGCCGGGGCGCACGTCGACGATCTCGCCGCGAATGCCGAAATCGTTAAGCACGCTCTCAAGCATGCGGGCGTTTTGCTCCAGGCCTTCCTCGTCGACCTTCTTCCTCTGGCTCTGGTCGACTTCGGACAGCAGGTCCAGGGGCGGCAGCACGAAGCCTTCGCCGGGTTCGAAGACGAAGGTGGTCTGGACCGGCTTCTTCTTCTTCGGCTTCTGGGCGTCCCGGCGCGGCGCGACCCGGCTGGATTTCTCGGGCGCGCTGGTGCGCCCGGTCAGGCGCGGCTCGGTGCGTTTGCGGGTGGCGGCGGGCGCCTGCTCGGCGACGGTCTCCACGTCCTCGTCCTCGTCGTCCTCTTCCCACTCCTCATCCTCGTCGGGAGGAGGGCTATCGGAAACCTCGTCCCGTTCGTCGAGCTGGCCCAGGCGGCGCGCCTTGAGCCAGTCCAGGCTGTCGCGCGCCGCGTGGCCGGCGATCGGCGCAAAGGCCGAGATCCGGTCGGCGAGCAGGCGGCTGCCGCTGTGGGCGGCGCGCCCGGCGGCGGTGACATCGCGCCAGGGCAGGGCCATGGCGAAGGCCAGCGCGACCAGGCCGGTCGCCAGGGCAATCACGCCGGGCA
>Ga0105053_10003669_pt1 | contig 23166 bp, 22 predicted proteins | sample BON01_FD_78093 | JGI IMG/M metagenome (GOLD analysis project Ga0105053, IMG submission 78093) | Freshwater microbial communities from Lake Bonney liftoff mats and glacier meltwater in Antarctica - BON-01 | ecosystem: Environmental > Aquatic > Freshwater > Ice > Glacier meltwater | place: Lake...
GAATAGTCAGAGCCGCTCGAACCGTTCTTTTTGCCGCGCGGTCCACAGGACCTGCATGCTGTAGCCGGACTCGGTCTGGGTGTCGGTCTCGACGATCCCTTCCTCGAAGAGCCATGCGCGTTTGCGACCCTCTTTGAAGGCAAGGGTGAGTGTTTCGATGTGGCGCGGGTCCTTGAGCGTCTCGGCCACGGCCTGCAGCAGAGGCCCGATCCCCTCGCCGGTCAGCGCGGAGACGGCGAAGATGCCGTCGGTCCGCTCGGCCTGCACGCTCAGCGCGGCGCGGGTGTCATCGGGCAGTTTGTCAATCTTGTTCCAGACTTCGAGCAGCGGCGCGCCGTCGGCGACACCGAGACTGTTGAGGATGGTCATCACATCGCGGGATTGTTCCGCGCTTTGCGCGTGGCTGATGTCGCGGACATGCAGGATCAGGTCGGCATCGAGCACTTCCTCAAGCGTGGCGCGGAAGGCGGCGACAAGTTCTGTCGGCAGGTTGGAGATGAAACCCACGGTGTCCGACATGATGACCTCGTCACCCGAGGGCATTGCGACGCGGCGCATCGTGGGGTCGAGCGTGGCAAAGAGCATGTCCTTGACCAGCACATCCGCCCCGGTCAACCGGTTGAAAAGCGTGGATTTTCCGGCGTTGGTATAGCCCACCAGCGCCACGATCGGATAGGGCACCTTGGCGCGGGCGGCGCGGTGCAGGGTCCGGGTCCTGACTACCTTTTCAAGCTGTTTCTTCAGCCGCACCAATTGATCGTCGATGGCGCGCCGGTCAGCCTCTTGTTGGGTTTCGCCGGGGCCGCCGACAAAGCCGAAACCGCCGCGCTGCCGTTCAAGGTGGGTCCAGGCGCGCACGAGGCGGCTGCGCTGATAGGAGAGTGCGGCCATTTCGACCTGCAACACGCCTTCGGCAGTGCGGGCCCGATCACCGAAAATCTCGAGAATGAGGCCGGTGCGGTCAAGAATCTTGACCTTCCATTCCTTTTCCAGATTGCGCTGCTGTACCGGACCGACATGACCGTCGATCAACACCAGTTCAACCTCGGCCCCGGTCAGGCGCGCCTTGAGTTCGGCGATCTTGCCCTTGCCAAAGAACATGCCGGGATGCAGGCGCGGCAGGCGCACCGTCTCGGACCCGAGCACCTCGATTTTGGGCAGGGCGGCGGCGAGTGCCACGGCCTCTTCCAATGCCGAGACCGGCTCGCGCCGGTTCTGATCGCTCTTGATGTCCGGGCTGATGACCCAGGCCCGCGTGGCAGGCTTGTCAGTCTCCATCAGGACTATTCTTCACCGTCATAAAGATTGATCGGTTGGGCCGGCATGATCGTGGAAATCGCGCTTTTATACACAAGTTGCGATTGTCCGTCGCGGCGCAGCAACACGCAAAAGCTGTCAAACCATGTGATGACGCCCTGCAGTTTGACACCGTTGATCAGAAAGATGGTGACCGGCACCTTGATCTTGCGGACGTGGTTCAGGAATGCATCCTGAAGGCTCTGTTTGTCGGACGCCATGGCGCCTACCCCTTTATTCTTGCGGCCGCGGACCGGCCTTCCCCCGTTTGCGCCAGAGTATGGAGGGACCCCGGCAGAGATTCCAGCCCCAAATCAGAGGGCTACGACGCTGTGGCCGATCTGTTGCCTAAGATCGCCAGAAATCAGGATTGAGCAGCGCGATAATGGCGAGAAGTTCGAGCCGCCCCATCACCATGGTGGCCGCCAGGATCATCTTGGCAGCATCGGGGATGCCGCCGTACAGCACCGGATTTTCGGCGGCGACCTCGGCCAGCGGACCGGTGGTGGCGAGGGCGGAGACCGCCAGCACCATTGCCGTCTCGAACTGCATGCCGGTCAGCGACAGCGCCAGCATCACCGCCGCGATGCTGAGTGCGAAGAGCATGAAGAACACGAAGGCAATGAGCGCGCCGCGCCGCCGGATCCGGCGCAGATCGGGTCCGTCACCACCGATGGAATTGGGATGCACCAAGCGCTCAAGCTCTCGCAATCCATGCCGGTAGAGCACATAGACGCGTAGCAGTTTGACTCCGCCCGCAGTCGTGGCCACGCCGCCGCCGATGAGGGCGAGGCCGACGAGGATCAGCCCGGGAGTCTCCAGCCCGGACCAGTCGGCGGCACCGATCCAATGCACGGATTCAAACCCGGTGGTGGTCATGAAGGAAAGCACGGTAAAGAGCGCGCCCCAGATCGCGGAGAGGGCGGCGCCAAGATTGGCCGCATCCGCGCCTTCGGTCGCGGCGCCCAGAAAATGCCGCAAGAACAGCAGGCTGGGCACAATGGCCAGAAGAATGAGCCCGAGTCGGAACTCGGGATCATGCCAGAACCCGTCCTGATCGTCACCCAGCATCCCGCGTGAAAAGGTCATCCGGGACAGGGCGAAAAGCAGGAAGACAAAGATCAGCACTTCACCAGCGATACCCGAAGCACCGTACTGGATGCCGCCAACCGGCGAGATTCCGGAGGTGGCCATCACCGACATGGCGTGGCAGATCGCCACCAACGACCCTTCGCCGGTAAGGAGCAATCCGACCCAGAGGAACAAGGTCAACCCGGCATAAGCCGGGATCAGCCGGAAGGCATAGCGCGCCAGCCGTTCGGACGGATCCAGTTGTTTCTCGGAGCGTGAGTGGCGCAGGGCCCGGTCTGAGGTGTTCTGACTGGCCTGCACCTCGAATCCACCAAGGTTCATCGGTGCGAGGATCGCCAGCGCCGCCACCCAGATCAAGAGCCCGCCCATCCAGCCGACCAGCGCGCGCCACAGATGCAAAGAGGGATTGACCCGGAAAGGCCGGTCAAAGAGCGTGGCGCCGGTGGTGGTGAAGCTTGATACCATTTCGAACCAGGCGTCGAGAAAGGAGATCGAGCGCATCGCCTCGTAAAACGGGACCGCAAACATCGCGGGCAGCAGGCTGAATGCGGCGAGAAGTGCGATGAGTTGGCTGCGCGGCACGCTCTTTGGTGAGTAGTTGGAGGTGGCAAGCCCGATCAGCAGCGTCAGGAACGAGCCCAGGATCATGCCGTAGAGGAATATCCGCGCGGTGAAATAATCCGAGCGCCCATAGGCGTGCAGCGCCGGGATGATCATTGCGACCGCCCCGATGCCCATCAGCAGCACGAAGAACGGCAGTGATGTCAGCCGCTTGAGCATCAGAAAAAGTCGATCGAGACCTGCAACAGGCGTTCGACCTCTGGTACATCGGCCGCCATGGAGAAGATGGCGATCACATCGCCCTCGTCGATGCGCAATTCACCGACGGGTTTGAAATTCTTGCCGGATTTCATCACGCCACCGATGATGACACCGGCCGGAAAGTCGATGTCGCGGATTTTCTGCCCGGCCATGGGTGAGGTGCCCAGAATCTGCGCCTCGATCATCTCGGCCTCGGCATTGCCGATCGAATAGACCGCCCGTACCCGTCCGTGCCGGATGTGGCGCAGGATCGAGCTGACCGTGGTGGCGCGCGGGTTTATATGCGCGTCGATGCCAAGCGGCGACATCAGCGGCACCATGGTAGGGTCGTTGATCAGGCAGATTGACATCTTGCAACCCATGCTCTTGGCCCGGACAGAGGCCAGAAGGTTGGTCTTGTCATCATCGGTAACGACAAGAATCGCGTCAGCAGTGGCCACGCCCGCCTCTTCGAGAATGGCGGAATCAAGCCCGTCGCCATGCAGCACGATGGTGCGTTCGAGCGCGTCGGCCACACGTTCGGCACTGGGCCGGTCGCGTTCGATCACCTTGACCCGGACCCGGTCCGCCCGTTTTTCAAGCGCGAGCGCCACCCCAAGACCGACATTGCCGCCGCCGATAATGACGATACGGTCTTGTTTAGAATGGGTTTTCCCGAAAATCTCTAACGTGCGGTGCATGTCCAGCGTGTCCGAGAACACATAGCATTCGTCGCCGGCAAAGATCTGGTCATTGGCGGCAGGGACAAAGAGCCGCCCTTCGCGCCGGATCCCCACCACAATCGCGCGCAGGGTCGAAAAGAGATCGGTCAGTTGCCGCAGCGGTGTGTTGATGACCGGGCAATCGGCGCCGATGGAGATACCGAGCAGCTCCGCCTTGCCGTCGAGAAAGCTTTCGGTGTCGAAGGCGGAGGGTGCGGCGAGCCGTTGCATGGCGGCCTCTGCCACCTCCCGCTCCGGACTGATCACGACGTCAATGGGCATGTGATCGCGGCGGTAAAGATCGGTATAGATCGCGTCGAGATAGCTTTGCGCGCGCAGGCGGGCGATCTTGCGGCGGATGCCAAAGACGGAATGGGCAACCTGACAGGTTACCATATTGACCTCGTCGCTATGGGTGGCGGCGATGATCATGTCGGCATCGCGCGCCCCTGCCCGGTCGAGCACGTCGGGATAGCTGGCAAAGCCGACGATGCCCTGCACATCCAGCGTTTCGATCGCACGGCGCACCAGATCGGGATTGTTGTCCACGACGGTGACATCGTTCTTTTCGCCCGCAAGGTGCCGGGCAATCTGCCACCCGACCTGACCTGCGCCGCAGATGATGACCTTCATGGATGGTTCCTTGTCAGGATCAGGAGGCTAGCTGTGCCAGAGGCGTGCGCGGGGGTCAATCTCGCTGCATGTTTACAACCTAGTCTTCGTCCAGATAGGCCACGCGCCCGCCCGCCTTGGTCGACGTCACCACGCCCAGCGATTTGAGTTTGCGGTGCAGGGCCGAACGTTCCATGCCGACGAACGAGGCCGTCCGGCTGATATTGCCGCCAAAGCGGTTGATCTGGGTCAGCAGATATTCCCGCTCAAAGAGCTCCCGCGCTTCGCGCAGCGGCAAGGTGGCGAGCCCGCCGGAGAGGACGACGCGGCCCTCTTCACCGGCAGCCTCTTCAGAGCTGGGCAGTTCCTTGGCGCTGATGTCACCTGTCGGTTCACCAAGGATCAGAACACGTTCCACCACGTTCTTCAACTGGCGCACATTGCCGGGCCAAAGCATAGTTTGCAGCAGCGCCCGCGCATCCTCGGCCAGTTTGCGCAGAGGCAGCCCCTGGGTCCGGTTCAGCACGCCGATGAAATGCCCGGCCAGCAAGGGGATATCTTCGCGCCGCTCCTCAAGGCTGGGTACGTGGATCGGCACGACGTTGAGCCGGTGGAAGAGCTCCTGCCGGAAGCTGCCGGCGGCGATGAGTGCCTGCAATTCCTTGTTGGTGCTGGAAATCACCCGAAGATCGACCTGGACCTTGTCCGCGCCGCCGACGCGCATGAAGGTCTGATCGACGAGTACGCGCAGGATTTTTGTTTGCGTTCCCAATGGCATGTCGGCCACTTCGTCGAAATAGATCACGCCACCGCTGCCCTGTTCCAGCAATCCTTTTTCGATGCCTTTCTCCGGGCTTTCGCGTCCGAAAAGCACCTCTTCCATCCGCTCGGGCGCAATGGAGGCGGAACTGACCGTTACAAAGGGCGCCCCGGCACGGTTGGAATTGTTGTGGATATAACGCGCGGCGATTTCCTTGCCCGAACCGGGCGTGCCGGTCAGCATGACCCGGCCGTTGGATTTGGTGACCTTGTCGAGTTGCGCGCGCATCGCCCGGAAGGCGGCACTTTCGCCCAGCATTTCGGCGGTGAATGTCTCACCCCGTTTCAGCTCTATATTCTCGCGGCGCAGGCGTGATGTCTCCATCGCGCGGCGAATGACGACCAGCAACTGGTCGATATTGAACGGCTTTTCGATGAAATCGTAAGCGCCCTGTTTGATCGCGGCGACGGCAATCTCGATATTGCCATGACCCGAGATGATCACGATGGGGATATCGGGATGTTCGCGTTTGACGGTTTTCAGGATGTCGATCCCGTCCATCTTGCTGTCCTTGAGCCAGATATCGAGGATCATCAGCGAGGGCGATTCCTTGGCAATTTCGGCCATGCATTGATCGGAATTGCCGGCGAGCCGCGTGGCATAACCTTCGTCGCGCAGGATGTCGGAAATCAGCTCGCGGATATCGCGCTCATCGTCGGTGATCAGGATATCGCCCATCGTGGCCCTCATATGGTTGTCTCGGCAATTGCGGGAACCGGCGTCATTGCCGGCAGAATGATGACGGCCATGGCCCCGTGATGGGTATTGCCGTCGAAAACCTCGGCATCGAGGAGTTGCAGCGTGCCGCCGTGTTCCTCGATGATCTTGCGCACGATGGGCAGACCGAGGCCGGTGCCTTTGGCGCGGGTGGTGACATAGGGTTCAAAGAGCCGGGCCCGGTCTTCGGGCAGGCCGATGCCGTTATCCTCGATGGTGATCCGGGCTTCGGTCGCACGCGCCTGCAGACGCACGCGAACCTCAGGCCGAAAGCCATTTGGTGTGCCTTTTTCTTGAAGGCTTTCAATGGCTTCTCCGGCGTTCTTGATCAGATTTGTGAGCGCCTGCGAGATCATCGTCGCGTCAACTTCGGCCATAAGGGGCGTCTTGGGCAGGTCTGAAATCAGGCGGACACCGGGCAGACCCGCCTCTTGCAATGTGACGGCGTCGCGCAGGATGGCGGTGAGGTCATTGGGCGCGCGTTCGGGTTCGGGCATGCGGGCGAATTTGGAAAATTCATCGACGATCCGGCGCAGATCGTTGGTCTGGCGCACGATCACATCGGTCAATTGGTCGAGCGAGGCCGCATCATCGCCCAGTTTGGCGCGGAACTTGCGTTTGATTCGCTCTGCCGAAAGCTGGATCGGCGTCAGCGGATTCTTGATCTCATGCGCGATGCGGCGCGCAACATCGCCCCAGGCTGCCATCCGTTGCGCCGAGACAAGATCGGTTACGTCGTCAAAGGCCACGACATAACCTTCGAGTGTGCCCTCGCCGGAGCGGCGCGGCGCCATGCGGACGAGAAGACTCTCAAGCTGTCCGCCGCGCACGAGGTTGACCTGTTCCTGCACCACTTCGCGCGCTTCGCGGCGCAACTGGTCGTAGAGCGGCTGAAATTCGGGGACGGCATGGGAGATTGCCAGATCCTCGGTCGTGGCACCGACATAGAGCAGGCGCCGCGCGGAGGGGTTGGCAAAGGTGACCCGGCCCTGCGGATCAAGGCCGACGACGCCGGAGGTGATCGAACTGAGCACCGAGTCAAAGAGCCGACCGCGCCGTTCGATCTGATTTGTATTCTCGATCAGCGCATCGCGCTGTGCCTTGAGTCTGGTCGTCATCTGGTTGAAATAATGACCCAATTGCGCGATTTCGTCATCGCCTTCCTCCTCGATCACCTGCACGTCGAGATCGCCGGAGCCGACGCGCTGCGACGCGTTCACCAGTCGGCCGACCGGTTTCGACAGCCGTTCAGCGAACCAGAGCCCAAGCCAGATCGCAGCAAGGATCAGGATGACGGCGAAGCCGAGGTAAAGCAGGCCGAATTCGAACAGGAGCCGCCCGCGTTCGTTTTCCAACTGTTCGTAGAGTGCGACAGTCTCTTTCGTTTCGTCCAGTAGCGACAGGATGCCGCCGTCGACCTGACGGGAAACGTAAAGAAGCCGGTCCTCATAGGCCGAGAGCGGAATCAGGGCGCGGAATTCGTTATTCTCGAAATCCTCGATGATGAGGATGCCGGTCGCGATGGCCTGCGCGATCTGGTCGGCGTTGGGCCGCTCATAACCGAATTCATAAGAGCGGGCACCGCGCGCACGGATATCGCCGATGCCGTTGATGACAAAGACTTCGGTGAGGCCGCGCTCGATCTGGCCCTGCACCCGGCCCAGCGACTGCCGGATTTCGCCGTCCGACATGAAGAAATCGCGCTTCCGTTCGGTATCGAGATAGCCCGCGAGCGAAATGCCGTCGCGCGAAACCTCTTGCCGGTGTTCTTCGGCATAGGCCTCTGCCGCGGAAAGCGAGGTGCCGAGCACGTTGCGGACCCGGTCGGAGAACCACCCCTCAAGCCCGACATTGATGGTGAGGACGGAGAAAACGGCGACCAGCACGGTCGGGATCAGCGCCAGCAGCGCGAATACCCCGGTCAGGCGCAGGTGCAGCCGTGAGCCTGCGGATTTGGCACGCCGCGCCGCGATCATCCGTGCCACGCGCTGCATCACCAGCGCTGCCACGACCAGCACATAGACCAGATCGGCCAAGAGCACGAAGCGGAGGGACGGCGCGTTTCCGCCCTGATCGAGGGGGCCGAGCACGGTATAGGTCAAGGCCGCGAGCAACGGGCCCAGAATCACCAGTCCCAAAGTCCCGGCATTCTGCACCCGCCGCAGGCGTCGCCAGCGATTGAAGCGCGTAAGATTGAGACCCGACAGGGACCGCTGCACGCAAAAAACCTTGTTGATCGGGGGATAGTCCCCCTTCACCGCACCTTCCGTGATCATGCCGGGGTGCTGACACCCAAGAGCCACGGTTATGTTGCGGTTTTACATCAACTTGCGTCGCCGTGTCACGCGGATATCCAGATCGGTGATCTTCTTGCGCAAGGTATTGCGGTTGATCCCCAAAAGATCGGCACATTTTGCCTGATTGCCGCCGGTCGCATCCAGCGCAATTTCGATCAAAGGCGTCTCGACCTCGCGCAGAATCCGGTTGTAGAGGCCGGGCGGGGGCAGCACGCCGCCGTGCAGGTCAAAATAGCGGCGCAGATGTTTGTTGACTGAGGCCATGAGTTTTTCACCCTCGCCGCCGCCGCGCAGAGGCTCCATCGCGGGCTGGTTGCCAAGGACCGATTCGACCTCGGCGCGGGTAATCTCCTCTTCGGCTGCGGTGGCGACCAGACGGCGCAGCGCGTTTTGCAACTGCCGCACGTTGCCGGGCCAGCTATAGGCGCGCACCAGATCGAGCGCGCCGGCAGAAAACCGGCGCAACGGGCTGCCGTCACGTTCGGCCCGGCTGAGGAAATGTTCGGCAAGCAGCGGGATGTCATCGACGCGTTCGCGCAGCGCGGGCACGGTGATGGTGACGCCGCCGAGGCGGTAGAAAAGATCCTCGCGGAATTGTCCGGCCTCCATCCGCGCCATGAGATCGGTCTGCGATGTGGACATGACGCGGGGTGCGTTGTCGCCAAGCGCGTCGAGCATGCGCACCACGCGCGATTGCGCCTCGTCAGAGAGGTCGCTGACTTCGTCAAACAGGATCGAGCCACCCTTGGCGCGGGCCAGCATCATCGAAGGGCCGTCCATCCCCTGCAGGTCATTGGGGGAGACGACGACAAAGGGCAGCGTGCGCCGGTCGGAAAAATCGTGGATCGCGTGGGCGATCAAGGATTTGCCGGTGCCGCTTTCGCCGGTGATCAGCACGGGCAGCGAGGTATTCATCACCCGCGCCACGAGCCGGTAAAGCGCCTGCATCGCGGGGGTGCGCCCGACGAGAGGCAGGTCGCCACTGCGATCCTCTACCTCGGTCTTGGGTTGCGGCAGGCGGCGTTTCACCTCGAGTGCGCGGGCGGCGCGTTTCATCAGATCGGGCAGGTCGAAGGGTTTGGGCAGGTAGTCATAGGCGTCGGCCCCGGCCGCCTGAATCGCCGTCATGATGGTGTTTTGCGCGGAAATCACGATGACAGGCAGGCCGGGCCGCGCCTTGGCGATCAGCGGCAGTTGTTCGAGCCCGTTGCCATCGGGCATGATGACGTCGGAAATCACCAGATCGCCTTTGCCCTCGTCCACCCAGCGCATCAGCGTGACGAGCGACGAGGTCGCGTGCACTTTGCAGCCCGCGCGGGTCAGCGCCTGGGTCAGCACCGTGCGGATCGTGCGATCGTCATCGGCAACGAGTACGGTTCCGTCCATCAGTTCTCTCCGCTCATTGTGTCATCATCCTCGGTGCCCTTGGGGGCGAGAGGCAGGGAAATACGAAACACGGTGCGTCCGGGCGCGGAGTCGACCGAGATCCAGCCGCCGATATCGGCGACCAGCTTGGACACCAGCGCAAGGCCGAGGCCGGTGCCATTCTCGCGTCCCGAGACGAAAGGCTCGAACACGTCGGCGGCGATATCGGGCGGCAGGCCGGGACCATCGTCGATGATTTCGATCTGCAGCGGCAGGCGCGCCTGTGTGCCGTCGATGCGCCGCAGTCGTAGCGAGGGTTCGTAAAACGTATGCAGCCGGATATGACCGCCGTCCGATCCGGCCTCGCAGGCGTTTTTCAGCAGGTTGAGAAAGATTTGCGCCAGTTGGTCCGCATCGGCCCAGGCGCGCGGCAGCGAGGGGTCGTAATCCTCGATAAAGCGCATATGCGCGCCGAAGCCGACCTTGGCCGATTGCCGGGCCCGGTCGAGAATGTCGTGGATGTTGACAGCGCGCAGGGCGGGCGGCCGCACATTGCCGAATTGTTCGACCTGTTCGAGCAGTTTGACGATCCGCCGGCTTTCCTCGACGATGAGATCGGTCAGTTCCAGATCCTCGCCAGCCAGACCCATCGACAGAAGTTGTGCCGCGCCGGTGATTCCGGCGAGCGGATTCTTGATCTCATGCGCCAGCATCTCGGCCATGCCGATGGCAGAGCGCGCACCTTTGGTCTGGCTGACGTTCTGGGTCATGCGGGTGGCGATTTCACGCGGGGAGATCAGCATCAGCATGAAGCCATCCGCATCCTGCAATGGCGCGAACTGAATATTGCACTGCATCGGCGCGCGTTCGCCGGAACCCACATCGACATCGTTGACGAAAAGCGAGGACTGCCGGTCGCGGGCGCGGGCATAGGCGGATTCGAGCGGGGCGTCGATCATCACCTTGTCCCAGAGCGGAGCGCCTTTGAGCGAGCGTGCGGAGAGATTGAGAAATGCCTCTGCCGCGGGGTTGAGGTCGGCAATGGTGTCATCGGCGGCGAGCAAGAGCGCCGGGACAGGCAGCGAAATCCAGAGTGCGGAATCGACGATCATGCAGCCGCCTGCTGGTTCTGTGCCAATGCCTGGGGCAAGAGCCGCAGCACTGCGACAGGGGTTTCGGCGGTCAGCACGGCCTGACGCAGCGCCTGCGGCGTCTGTGCCGTGTCCATATACCAGCCTAAGTGCTTTCGCGCGACGCGCAGGCCGAGGACGGTGCCGTAGAACATCAACATTGCCTCGTAATGACCTGATACCATGTCGTAAAAATCAGAGCCTGTCGGGATATGCGGTGCCGGAGTACCGCAAAGTTCGTGTCCGACCTGCGCCAGTTGCCAGGGCCGCCCCTGCGCGCCGCGTCCGATCATGACGCCGGCGGCGCCCGATTGAGCAAGGGCGCTGCGCGCCGTGCCTGCGTCTGTGATGTCGCCATTGGCGATGACCGGGATGCTCACCGCATCGCGCACGGCACGGATTGCGGCCCAGTCGGCTTGCCCCTTGTAGAATTGGCAGCGCGTGCGCCCGTGGATGGTGATGAGTACTATTCCTGCTGCTTCGGCGCGCTGCGCCAGGATGGGCGCATTGAGCGCGGCATCATCCCAACCGAGCCGGGTCTTGAGTGTGACCGGGATCTTGACCGCGCCGACCACGGCGTCGATCAGGGTCAGCGCGTGGTCGAGATCGCGCATCAGGGCAGAGCCGGAATAGCCGTTCGTGACCTTTTTGGCCGGGCAGCCCATGTTGATGTCGATCATCCGGGCGCCATTAGCCTCGACCATCCGCGCGGCCTCGGCCATCCAGAATGCTTCGCGACCGGCGAGTTGCACGGCAGTGTTCACCTGATCAAAGCCGAGTTCGGCCTTTTCGCGCACGCCGGGTTTGGATTGCACCATCTCTTGCGAAGCGACCATTTCCGATACCACCCAACCCACGCCAAAGCGCCCGACAAGCTGCCGGAACGGCAGGTCGGTGATACCTGCCAGCGGCGCCAGCGCCACGGGCGGCACGAACCGCAGGCCGGGGAGCGTGATTTCAGAGAGCTTTGCCACTTGAATGGTCGATTGCCTAATAGTTGTGCGTAAGAGAGTTCTTATTCCCCTGGCTGACGCCCTACAACGCTGACGTAATCAGCAGGTGAATAGAAATCAGCGAATGCCCGATATTTGAGCAGTTGCACCGGGAGCGAGACAGTATTTGCACCAATGCCTTGCAGGAATTAGGGAGGGGCGCGGCAGGTGGCTATCCGGTTCGCGCGGTGACCTTACGTCATGGAGACTGGAATGCGCATTGCTGCAGTTATCGTCGCCGCCGGACGCGGCACACGGGTGGGAGGCGACTTGCCGAAGCAATGGCGCGAACTGCAGGGTGTGCCGTTGGTCGCACACGCGCTGCGCGCCTTTGTGGCGGCCCCGCAGATCGGGCCGGTCTGTATCGTGCTGAATCCGCAGGACATGGACCGAGCGGCGGCGTTCGTCGCACGCGGGCTGATCGTGGCGCAGGGCGGGGCCACGCGCGGTGAATCGGTGCGCGCAGGGTTGCAGGCGCTGGGGCCGTTTGCCCCTGACCGGGTGCTGATCCATGACGGGGCGCGCCCACTGGTGTCGCAGGCCCTGATCGCGGCGGTGATTGCCGCGCTCGATCATGCGCCGGGGGCGGCACCTGCGGTCGAGGTGACGGATGCGCTGTGGCGCGGTGAGGCGGGGTTTGTGGCGGGCACGCAGGATCGCTACGGGCTTTACCGAGCGCAAACGCCACAGGGGTTTCACTTTGCGCCGCTTCTGGCCGCGTATCTGGCGCATCCGGGTGATGCGGCGGATGATGTGGCGGTGGCGCGCGCGGCCGGACTGTCCGTTGCCATTGTTGCCGGGCAGGAAGATAACCTCAAGGTGACGAGGGCCGGGGATTTTGAGCGCGCAGCGCGGTTGATGGGATGGGATATGGATATTCGCACCGGCAACGGGTTTGACGTGCACCGTTTTGGTCCGGGGGATCATGTCTGGCTTTGCGGGGTGAGGGTCGCGCATGAACAGGCGCTGGTGGGTCATTCGGATGCAGACGTCGGGATGCATGCCGTAACCGACGCGATCTATGGCGCCTTGGCGCGCGGCGATATCGGCCAGCATTTTCCACCGTCCGATCCGCAGTGGAAGGGTATGGAAAGTCATGTTTTTCTGGGTCACGCCTGTGCGATGGCCCGCCAGATGGGGTTCACCATCACCCATGTCGATTGCACGCTGATCTGCGAGTATCCCAAGATTGGCCCGCATGCGGGCGCCATGCGCGCGGCGATGGCGGGGATCATGACGCTGGACGTGGACAGGGTGAGCGTCAAGGCCACGACGTCGGAGCGGCTGGGCTTTACCGGGCGCGGTGAGGGCATCGCGGCGATGGCCACCGCGACGCTGGTGCGGGAATGAGCCATATCATCGCGACGTTCTTTGGCATCGGCCATCTGCGCCCTGCCCCCGGCACCTGGGGATCGCTGGCGGCGCTGCCGGTGGCCCTGGTCCTGCATCTGCTGGTGGGGCCATGGGGCCTGTTGGTGGCGACGGTTGCCGTGTTCCTTGTCGGCCTGTGGGCCACTGTGCTGGAGACGCATGCCGCGACCCACAAGGACCCCGGTTACATCGTGATCGACGAGGTGGCGGGGCAATGGGTGGCGCTGCTGCCGGTGTCCTTTGGCGCGGCCCATGCAGGAGCGGCGATCACCGCGCTGTGGCCCGGATTTGTGGCCGCGTTCCTGCTGTTTCGTCTGTTCGATATCTGGAAGCCCGGACCGATCGGCATGATCGACCGGCGTGATGATGCATTGGGCGTGATGCTGGATGATATCCTTGCCGGGGTGTTTGCCGCGATCTGTGTCGCGCTACTGGCCGGGCTCTGGCACGGGGTGCTCGGGCTGTGACGCAGGCGTCAGACCTGTTGGCACTGGCGCGGGCGCGGGAGGTGATGATCGCCACAGCCGAGAGTTGTACCGGAGGGCTGGTTGCCGGCGCGATTACCGAAGTGGCCGGGTCGTCGGATATTTTTGACCACGGGTTTGTCACCTACAGCAATGCCGCCAAGATCGCGATGCTGAATGTGCGCGCCACAACATTAGAGGCCCACGGCGCGGTGTCCGAACCGGTGGCTGCCGAAATGGCGCAAGGTGCGCTGGCAGCATCGCAGGCGGATCTTGCGGTGTCGGTGACCGGCATTGCGGGTCCGGGCGGGTCAGAGCACAAGCCGGAAGGCCGGGTTTGTTTTGGAATTGCCGGGCCGGATGGCACCACGACCGAAACGCAGGAATATGGCGCCATGGGCCGCGCCGCAGTGCGCGCGGCCAGCGTGCGCCGCGCGCTTGAATTGTTGTTGGCGGCTGTGGCTGAACTGCCCGCGCGTTAGGGATGCAGGTTGAAGAAGGTCAAAATCTTGGTGTTGGCGTCGATATCACGTGATCCGCCAGTGCGGTCGGCACGCCTGCTGCCCGGCCAGTCGTGACAGCCGCCTTCGATTGTGAGGATCCGCAGGACGAGGCGCCCTTGCGGGCCGGGGAAATCGGTGCGGATGACGCGTTTGCCATCGGTTACCCCGTCGATGACATTCGAATGGCGCGATCAGCAAAAGGATCAGCAGGCAAAGTCGGCGGAACATTTTCGGCTCTTGTAACCAAGACGTCCGGGAGAGCGGCCGAACCATGTTATCAGCCGGTGACTGCAGGATAGATAATGGCGGCACGCCGTTCAAAGGCGCGCACCACGCGGTGCATCGCTTCGTTGAAAAAGAGCCCGGCGGCCCCTTGGAGCAGTCGGTTGCGAAACTCGAAATCGACGTTGAATCTTACCTCGCAACCCCCTGTAACATCAGCGAAATCCCAGCGGCTGAGCATGTGATGGAACGGGCCTTCGATGTATTCGGTGTCGATCCTGCGCTGTTCGGGCCAGAGTGTGACCCGGCTGGCAAAGGATTCGCGGAACACTTTGAACGAAATCACCAGATCCGCCAGCATCACCTCGTGATCACCCCGGTCCTCGCGCGAGCGAATCCGTGCGGCGGCGGTCCAGGGCAGAAACTCGGGGTACTGTGCCACATCGGCCACGAGCCGGTACATCTGATCCGCCGTATAGGGCAGAACGCGGGTTTCGGCATGGACGGGCATTGCAGGGGGCCTTTTCGCAGTCAATTCAGTCAAATGTCGGCCAGCCAGTCACCAAGTTCAAGGGCAAGCCTGCGCCTTGCCCCGCGACCTATAGCGCTGCTGCGGCCTTTCGGGCGAGGCGTTGCTCTGACGGGGTGAATCCGGCTGCCACTTCGTCGCAGGCGACACGGTATTCCTCGCGCTGTTCGGGCAACGCGTTTTCCACCGCCCAATAACAGTAGGACAGCCCCTCGACCTGATCGGGAAACCGGGTCGGGTTGTCAAAGATCAGCCAGGCGGCGTTGACTCCCGCCTCGCCCAAATCCTGCTGAATGGCGGAAAAGTAGAAGTCGAGGGCACGGTCGAGATCAATTTCGCCGCCATCGCCGAATTCGAGCAGATAGCCGGCCGTGTTCTGCGCAGTGCCCAGCCCGAGGGTCGCCGCGATAATATAGTGATGGCGCGCGGTCTTGAGGTCCGGCTGGACGCCAATCCCGTCTTCATAGACATAGCCAAGCCATTCATGTGCATCGCGATCACCCAGTTCCGCCGCGCGTTCGAACATACGGATGGCATTCACGACATCGGCGGGGCCTGCGGTGCCATTGATGAGATAGCCGCCATAGCCCGTCATCGAAGGTCCGTAGTCCAGCGCCGCCGCCTCTGCATAAAATGCGCGGGCGCGCGCCGGATCAACCGCAAGGCCGACCATACCGTTCTGGTAGAGTACGCCAAGATTGTGCATCGCAGGCGGATAACCCTGGGCGCGGGAAAGTTCAAAATACCGCACGGCCTGGGCCGCGTCGGCGCTGACGCCGTGGCCATATTGATAGGCGGCGGCGATCAGGTTTTGCGCCCGGGGATGGCCCGCCTCGGCAAGCGGCAGCATCAGAGGAAACCCGGTCGCATAATCGCCGGACAGGAATATTTCTCTGACATCGGCAACCTGCACCGACAGGTCAGCCTCTTCAGATTGTGCCAAGAGCGGCTGGCCCGACGTCACGAGCACGAGAAGCGCGATCTTCAAAAAGCGTTTCATTCAATTCTCCCTTGAAATATGGCGAGAGTAACGCAAGGAAAGCGGGCCGGATAGTCCGGTAAGGCTCACCTTTCAGACGCCGGGTACCATATGTCCAACCGCCCCTATGTCATCGACCAGATGATTTCGGCCAAGTCCATCGCGGCCCGGATCGAAGAACTGGCCCGCGAGATCGCGGCGGAGTTTGCCGGCACTGACAAGCTGGTCGTTGTCGGACTGCTGCGCGGGTCCTTTGTCTTTATCGCCGATCTGGTCCGCGAGCTTGACCTGCCGGTCGAGGTCGATTTTCTGGAAGTGACCTCTTATGGCGACGGAATGGAAAGTTCGCGTGAGGTGCGCGTCCTCAAGGATCTGCGCGGCAAGATCGAGGGTCGTGATGTGCTGGTGGTCGAGGATATTGTCGATACCGGCCACACGCTGAACCACGTCGTCAGGTTCCTGCAGACGCGCAAGCCGGCGCGGTTGCACACAATCGCGCTGTTGGACAAACCGTCGCGGCGCGAGGTGGATTTTCGGGCCACATGGATAGGGTTTACGATATCGGACGAGTTTGTCGTAGGCTACGGCATTGATTTTGCACAACGAAACCGGAACCTGCCCTATATCGGCAAGGTTCGGTTCACAGAGGCCTGAGGTGCTCGACCCGCGCCACCTGTTGCGGATGAAGCGGCTGGCACAGAATCCGCCGTCACTGACCAAGGTCCGGATCGTGCTGGGGGTTGTGGCGCTGTGTCTGTTACTCTTTGCGATTGAGCGTTGGATCGGCTGGCCGGAGTGGCTTGCTGCCGGCCGCACCCCACCGATTGTTGTGCGGTGATGCACAGGCAGTGGATCAATCTGCACGATATCAATAAATTGTGAATTTTATTTCAAAAAACTTCGTTCGGCAGCCGGGGTTTCGTGGGTAAGCTGAGGTCATGTAACTTTTCCCGAAGGAGCTTTGTGAATGATCCGCTTGCGCACGTTAGTTTTGATGACAGCGGCCACTGCCGTAGTGGCCGGACTGGCCGTGGCCCAAGGCGGGCCTGATCCGATCGCAGGTGCGATCATTGCCCGTCAGTCGCATATGCAACTCTACCAGCACAATATCGCGGTGCTGGGTGGTATGGCACAGGGCAATACCGAGTATAACGCCGAAGCTGCAGTTGCTGCTGCGGGCAATCTGGTTGCACTCTCGTCGCTCAGTCAGATGACCTATTGGCCGGTTGGATCTGAGGTGGGTGTGGCGGAAGAGACGCGCGCACTTCCTGCGCTGTGGACCAGCATGGATGATGTGATCGTGAAGGCGACCGCGCTCAATGCGGCGGCGGTGGCGATGCAAGCGGCGGCGGGTACGGACCTCGCCGCATTGCAGGGTGCGATGGGCGCGCTTGGCGGGGCTTGCGGCGCCTGTCATGAAAGCTATCGCCAGCCAGACTGATCCGCTATTCGGGATCGAACCGGGGCGCCTCGCAGAACGGGGCGCCTGCTGATTCGAACTGAAAGGACCTGCCATGCGCGCCGTGATTCGTGGCCTGATACGATTCGTGTTTGTTTTGGCCCTGATTGGTGCAGTCGTTGCCTGGTTCTTGAGCGCACCCGACCGTCTGCCGGGGGCGGCCCTCGCCGGTCTGACTGGTGATGCAGAGCGGGGTGCCATGGTGTTTGCCGCGGCCGGCTGTGCCTCTTGTCATACCGCCCCGCAAGCAGAGGCGACAGAGGCTCCGGTCCTTTCGGGTGGGAAACGATTCGTATCGGATTTCGGCACCTTCATTGCCCCCAATATCACCAATGATCCGGCGCAGGGCATTGGCGGCTGGACAGATGCACAGGTTGTCGAAGCAGTGATGCGTGGCGTGTCACCCGATGGCGCGCATTATTACCCGGCGTTTCCTTATGACGCCTATGCCAAGGCGGCAGCGCAGGACATGCTCGATCTGGTGGCGCATCTGCGCAGCTTGCCGGTATCGGATATCGCCAGTCAGGCGCATGAGGTGGGGTTTCCGTTTTCGATCCGCCGCGCGGTGGGATTGTGGAAACTGCTGTTCCGGTCGGACGAATGGGTGGTGGCGGGTGACCTGACGCCAGAACAGACACGCGGGCGTTATCTGGCCGAAGCATTGGGGCATTGCGGCGAATGTCATACGCCGCGCAATGCGCTGGGCGGGCCGGAGCGGGCCAATTGGCTGGGCGGTGCCCCCAACCCGTCAGGCGAGGGACGGATTCCCAATATCACCCCGGCGGGTCTGACATGGTCCGAGGCCGAGATTGCGCAATACCTGTTTTCAGGCCTGACGCCTGATTTTGATACGGCAGGCGGAGAGATGGCGGCGGTGGTGCGCAACACCGCGCAATTGCCCGAGGCGGACCGCGCGGCGATTGCGGCCTACCTCAAGGTCGTGCCGCCGGTTGCGTCGCCGGTTGCGTCGCTGGCCCCTGCCCCGGTGTCACAGTGATCTGATCGGTTCAGGCGATGCCGAGCCGCGCCGTCCGTGCCTCGCGCAGACGTGCGAAATCATCGCCTGCGTGATAGCTTGACCGGGTCAGCGGTGTTGCAGACACCATAAGGAAACCCTTGCCGAACGCCGCACTTTCATAGGCCGCGAATTCCTCCGGCGTGACGAAACGGTCGACCCGGTGGTGTTTCGGCGTCGGCTGCAAGTATTGCCCGATGGTCAGAAAGTCGATGTCGGCGGCGCGCATGTCATCCATGACCTGCAACACACCTTGGCGATCCTCGCCCAGTCCGACCATGATGCCGGATTTGGTGAACATCGTGGGGTCGATTTCCTTGACCCGCTGCAAGAGCCGCAGCGAGGTGAAATAGCGCGCGCCGGGGCGGACTTCGGGGTAGAGTCCGGGGACGGTTTCGAGGTTGTGGTTGAACACATCGGGTTTGGCCCGCACCACGGTTTCCAGAACCGAAGGGTCGCAGCGCAGAAAATCCGGGGTCAGAATCTCGATCGTGGTGCCGGGTGACTGGCGGCGCACGGCGCGGATGGTCTGGGCAAAATGCTCTGCCCCGCCGTCGCTCACATCGTCACGGTCGACCGAAGTGATGACGACATGGTTCAGGCCCAGTTTTTTGACCGCATCGGCCACACGTCCCGGCTCGAATGCATCAAGCGCGGAGGGTTTGCCGGTGGCCACATTGCAGAAGGTACAGCCACGGGTGCAGATCTCGCCCATGATCATCATGGTGGCATGGCCCTGTGACCAGCATTCGCCGACATTGGGGCAACCCGCCTCTTCGCAGACCGTCACCAGACGATGCTCGCGGATGATGTCGCGCGTCGCCTTGTAACCATCCGAGGTGGGTGCCTTGACCCTGATCCATGACGGTTTTTTCGGCTGTTCGGTAGCGGGGCGGTGCGATTTTTCCGGGTGACGCTGGTCGGGGATTTTCAGATCGCGGGTCATGAGGATCTCCATTCGAACCCGTTCCTAGCGCAAGTGCGGGTCGTTGTCATGCCCGGTGCTGCACATAGCCGGTTTGCAGGGTACGCGATTGTATTCTGTTTCGTTGACCTCAGGGTAGGCTGCGTCGGAACCCAAATCTCGCGGTACGGCCACGACGATCAAGAAGGCCGGCTGAGTGCGGTCCGCAGGTTCGCCGGATCGCCCGCGAGCGTGCGGCCTCTGCAGCCAAGTGGCAGGGCGGCAAACAGGCAAAATTTCCCCCCTGCCGCACGCGCCTTTTCTGTTTGAGCCGGCGGAGTCTTTGGCTAGGCTGTGGCCATTGCGCGGCCTGATCGCCCCGACGGGTGACCCAATTGAAAGAGATGCACATGGCGACGAAGGAATGGGACAAGCACATCGCGGATTTCAAGAAACTGTCGCGGGCGAATGACAGCAACGACTCCAAGACGATGAAGCGGCTCGTCGGTAACTTCCTGATCTTTGGCAAGAACGCGGAGACGCTGGAAGACATGCTTGTCAAGACGTTGCCCAAGGCGCGCGACAACGGCGTGACTGGCGATGGCCTTGCCGATTTCAAAAAGGACAAGGGTTTTTACGACGTCTACAAGATGCTGCAAAAGAATGCGGACATGATGTATGCCGCACAGCAAGACCTGAAGGTTGCGACCAACCAGGCGCGCCAGACCTCTGATCAGATCAAGGCACTCGAGGCCTATATCGACAAGGACGTCAAAGCGCGCAAGGTCAAGCCATCGCCAGCGGATCTAAAAGAACTGGATAAACTGCGAAAGGAAATGGCGACGGCTCGCAAGGATCTGGATATTGCGGGCGACATGATGACAAAATCCGTTGATCGCAAGCTGGCAACCTATGTCGAGAAGCTCGGCAAGAACCTGGATAAACTGCTCGACCTCGCGCCAAAGGTCGAGGGCGACGGCGACTCGAAAGAAAAACTGCCTTCCGAGATTCAGGATAAGACGCTCGGTGTCGCGGTAAAAAAGGTACAGTTGCTGGCCAAGACGATCAGTAAGCATTGTGAGACAGCATTCACCAAATCGCTTGAGGACCGCAAACTAGCAGCCCCTGAAATGAAGGCGGGTGGAATCGCGCTCAGCAATCTCAAGAAGCTTTATTTGCAGCACAACGGCTATCTGAAGAAGCACGCGAAGGTCATCAAGGCGTCAGAAGATCAGGCAAAAATGAAGAAGGCTTTCGAAACGATCGAAAAGGCGTTCAAGGACTCTGAGCGGCTCTGGAAATCGACTTCCGCGGATATCGTGAAGAAGCGATGAGCCGCGTTTTTCGGTCTGGCCGGTCGGGAGAGGCGCAGCATGCTCCCGACCCTGCCGACGCCTTTAGCCGATCTTTGGCCCATATGGCCCCTGCGTTTCCTCGTAGTGCCGCATGAGGCGTTGCAGCGCGATGCGCAGCACGATCTTGCCTGAGCGCGCCGACCAGCCCATGCGTTTCTCAAGCAGTTCCATCCCTTCGAGATAGCAGCAGCAGCGCAACGCCACATCGCCCAGACCCGGCCCCAGATCGGCCAATGCTGCCACGACCCGGTCACGCGCGGCCTGTGCGCCGCCGCCAGGTCCGGTCGCGGGTCCCGGCCCCTTGTCGCGCCCGGTCAGGAACCTGTCCCAGTTCTGCGCCACCTTTGGCCCCATCTGTGAAAGCTCGAAATCTTCGCGGAGTTTCTCGCCTGCGGCGACAAGGTCGCGGGCCAGAAACGCCTTACCATCGCGGTCTTTGCGGCGCGCCAGACCCGCGAGCGGGCTTTCTGCAAGGTTGGGTCGCAGGTAATGCACGTTGTCATCGTCGGCGAGGTCAGGGTCGTGATGAGGACCGGTAAATGCACCCTGCGCCTCCGCAAAACCGCTTTGCGCCTGCGCCCGGTTTTCGGCGGCGGCCATCAGATGTTTGAGCGCAGAGCGCCCGGCAGCCGTGATGTGATAGCGCGCGATCCGGGCAGCCGGATCAGCACAGGCGATCCAGTCCTTGAGCGCCATGGCCTGTGCGATGTCCCGCTCGACAACGGCCGTGCGTTGCGGTGCACCGTCCGTCCCGTCGCGTACCACGACGCCCATTTCCATATCGCGTGCGACGGCGAGCACGGCCCCCGTCTCGCTCAGGCGACGCAGGACCCGTAGCCCCTCACGCTCGATCCGGGCCTCGCTGGGTGGGGTGTCCGTCTGCCGGTCCGGTGTGGGGTCAGCCATCATTTGCCTGTCATCCTTTTTCAGCCGCAAAGACCCGCCCGGCATGCAATGAGACAGCTGCCGCAGCGCGTCGTCCACCAGGGGATCGTCACGAAGGCTTTCGTAGCGGCGCACCTGCCGCATTATCGTCGAGGCATGGACCTGCGCGCGCCGGGCCAAAGCCCGGATCGGCAAGCCGGTTTCGGTGTGTTCCAGATAGTGGCGTGCAGCCTCTGGCACCCAGTTCGGCAAAGCGCCGCCCCGGCCATTGGTTACATCCGTCATGACGTTTTCGTCCCCAATCAGTGACGCCCCCCCACAGGCGCCGGTCACTGTCAAACCGCTTCAACTTAGAGTTGCATTGGTTACTCAAGTGTTAACACCAGCGCGTTCTCTCATCATTGTTTCCAAAACATAAACAACGGTGAAGCCTGCGCGCGGAACTTATCCACAGGACGCAACACACGTTTTGGATGTGCAACTGTGGCGAAATCAAGGCAAGCGGATGCTGGATCCGTCGCCGCTTACGGGGAAAAACGATGCTGGATATTCTGGGAATGGTCGGAACTTTGCAGCGGCCGCGGCTTTTGGTGCGGGCCGCGCGCTTTGGTGTGGATGACTACAGCCGCAACGCCATGCTGCCGCGCGTGCTGCATCTGGTGGCGCTGCCGCGTAGTGGCGATGCGATCCTGCGCCTGCTCGACATTGAGGCAGAGATGAATGATCTGCGACTGCTGGAAGCTGCCGATTATTCGATCGCGCGTCATGTCGAGGTGCTGATCGCGCTGATGGGTGAGGCGCGACTGTTGCGCGCCACCACCCGTCAGGCGGAACCGGTCACATGAAGCTGTCGGGCTCTGCGGCCTTTTTCGCGTCGACCCAGGCGTGCAGAGCGGCGGCAATTTCGGGGTCGAGCGGCGGCTGCTGGTAGGTATCCAGCATCCGCTTCACCCGGATCGCGGCCAGGGCCTGCGTGTCGCGCGCGCCCTCTTCGTCCCATGTCTCGAATGGTTTGTAGTCGAAAAGATCAGAACGCCAGAACGCCTCTTTGAAATTGGCCTGGGTATGCGCGCAACCAAGGTAGTGCCCGCCCGGCCCGACTTCTCGGATCGCATCCATCGCCTGCCCGGTCTCGGATATATCCACACCGCGCGCCAGATGATGCAGCACGCCAAGCTGATCGGCGTCCATCACGAATTTCTCGAAACTGGCGACAAGCCCGCCTTCGAGCCAGCCACAGGCATGCAGCATGAAATTGACGCCCGAGAGCAGCCCCATGTTGAGGCTGTTCGCACTTTCATAGGCGGCCTGCGCATCGGGCAGTTTCGAGCCGCAGAACGCGCCCGCAGAGCGGAACGGCAGCCCCATGCGCCGCGCAAGTTGCCCGGCCCCATAAGTGATCATGCTCGCCTCTGGCGTGCCGAAGGTGGGCGCGCCGGAGTTCATGTCGATGCTGGTGACGAAAGCACCAAATATCACCGGAGCGCCCTTGCGCACCAACTGGCTATAGGCGACGCCGGCCGTCACCTCGGCCAGAACCTGCGTCAATGTCCCCGCCACGCTGACCGGTGCCATGGCACCGGTCAGCGTGGCGGGGACATTGACGCAGGTTCTGGCCGAGGTGACGGCCGGCGTC
>Ga0105053_10003670_pt1 | contig 23165 bp, 19 predicted proteins | sample BON01_FD_78093 | JGI IMG/M metagenome (GOLD analysis project Ga0105053, IMG submission 78093) | Freshwater microbial communities from Lake Bonney liftoff mats and glacier meltwater in Antarctica - BON-01 | ecosystem: Environmental > Aquatic > Freshwater > Ice > Glacier meltwater | place: Lake...
CGTCGTGTGACCACCTCCATGCGCGCCGTGGTGGCGACCATCCGGTGCAGGCGCGGGTCGAGGCGGCCGGGCTGGGCGTAGTTGGTCACGCGGTTCTTCAGGTTGCGCGCCTTGCCGACGTAGAGCACCTCGCCCTTTTCCGAGAGCATCCGATAGACGCCGGGGCTCGAGGGCATGGTCTTGAGCGCAAGCTGAATGGCCGCCGCGCCCCTCACGCCTGCGGGGCTGGCGTCCTCGGTCGCCGGGCCTGCGTTCTCCGGGCTCGGCCGCTCGTCCCTGTCTGCTTTTGCCATGATCCTTATGTAGTGCATCCGATGGCGCCATGCACAAATCGGTTGTTCTGACGATGAATGTTCCTATTATGTTCTATCCTCAACCCCTGGGGAGAACTAGATGACACCCATCCAGCAGCGGCCCGGCCCTCTCAACGAGCACGAGCGTCGACGATTCCGTGAGGCCATTGTCGAACGCATCCGTGCGGGCAAGCCCAATCCCTTCGAGCCGAGCAGCCCGGCTCACGCCGCCTATGCCTTCACCAGGGAACTGGTCGGCCATGCCGAACGGGCACCGCAGTCGGCGCTTGGACAACACAGCCGGGCCGTTGTTGGCACTGCTGCCTCGAAGGCTTCCCAGGGAACGAATGCCATAACCGGGACAAATGGCAGTTCCGAGGACATGCCGCCTGTCCCTGGAGGCAAACCTCCCCAAAGGGTAGGGCAGGTGGATCCGGTCAGCGGCGTTTTCGCGGACACGATTTTCAGCAAGGAATCCGCCGGGTCGGGCGGCTATCGGGCAGTCAATCCCAGTCCCCAGGCAGAGTACACGGCCTACGGGCGCTATCAGCTTCAGAGAGCGGCTCTGGTGAGCGTCGGTCTCCAGACGCGGGATGGCAAGTGGACGGGCGCGATGGGTATTCACTCCGAGGAGGATTTCCTGAACAGCCCCCATGTTCAGGATATTGCCTTCTCCGGCTACATGAGGGTTCTGCGGGGGGAATTGCGCAACCGCGGCAGCCTCAGATGGATCGGTGATACCGCGACGACGCAGGACGGCAGCTCCGTGGTGATCAACGAAAGCGGGCTCGTTGCTGCCGCCCATCGGGAGGGCAGCTATGCGGTCGAAGCTTATCTGGACTTTCTGGAAGCGCATGACGGTTCGGCCGCAAGCCAGAAATTTCCAGAGACGAAGATTGGCGATACCGACCGGACGCTCGCGCAGGCGTTCCAGCAGATCGAGGAAAGACTGGCCCTCTTCGCGGCTGTACCTTACCGGGCCGGCGGCAAGGGGGGCCGCGCGCTGGTCGTTCCTCCACGGGGAAAACTATGATGAACATTCGCTGGATTGTGACGCTTGTCCTCGCGGCATTCTGGCCGGGCGTGGTTTGCGCCGACGATTGGATCGAGCTGCGAACCGAAACAGTTGCGGCTCATCCGGCCGTGGTCGATGCCTATCTTCTCGCGACCTACGGGGACGGTTATGCCACTAACCCGCTGGCGCGCACGGACGTCTATGTCGGTTACCGGGAGGGCATGGTTGACCTCCTTGTTCACCACGACGGCCTGTGCGATGCGCAGGGATGTCCCCTTCTCAGCTACCGTGGAGTCCGCGAAGATTCCGAGCCTGAGACGGAGCGTAGGGTGAGCTATCGGATTTACGGCAACATGGCGCTCATTCGGCTGGAGGGCGTGCCCCATGTGCTGTTCTCGGAGCCGGAGCGAAACGACTACCGTACGCAGTCGGGTCTGCCGATCATCGCGCTCCTGGAGAATCATTATGGGCCTGTCCTGCGGGATACGCAGAAGATCGACCTTGCCAATGTCTATGTCGGTGCGGTCGATCTCGATGGCGATGGTACCGAAGAGATCCTGATCGACGTGCAGGATCCCGACCGGCACTGCGGCGGTTTCAATCCCGGGTGCGCGTCGGCGATCCTCCAGCGTGATGCGACGCCGCAGCCGGGCCAGCCGGTCTATCTGACCCTGGGTGAGCGCTGGGTCACGATCGGCAGCATGGGCTGGGAATTCCTGCCGTGCCGCGGTGGCGGTCACTGCCTTTCGGTGATCGCGCTCGACGAGACCGTCGGTGGCTACCGGACCCTTCTCGACGGGACGGGAAAGAAGGTCTGGAATGTCTCACGGCAGGGTTACGACTGGGTGGACATGGAAGGCTTTCCACAAGGCGAGTGACGCAGAGGGCCCGGACGTTGCCGTCCGGGCCCCTTTTGTTTTCTGCGTGCCGTTCCGGTGGCGGCGATCAGCCCTTGGGCTGGGGCACCACGCGCAGGTAGGGCTTCAGGGTCTTCCAGCCATCAGGATACTTGGCCTTGGCTTCCTCGTCCTTCACCGAGGGGACGATGATGACATCCTCGCCATCCTTCCAGTCGGCCGGGGTGGCGACCTGGAACTTCGCGGTGAGCTGGATCGAATCGATCAGGCGCAGGATTTCCTGGAAGTTGCGGCCGCTGGCCATGGGATAGAGCAGCATCGCCTTGATCTTCTTGTCCGGGCCGATGATGTAGACCGTGCGCACGGTCAGGTTGTCGGCGGCGGTGCGCCCCGCGGCGGCATCGCCGCTGCCGGCCGGCAGCATGTTGTAGAGCTTGGAGACCGAAAGGTCGGTGTCGGCCAGCATCGGGAAGGTCACCTCGTTGCCGGTGACGTCCTTGATGTCGGGCAGCCAACCCTCGTGCTCCTTCACCGAATCGACCGAAAGGCCGATGACCTTGGTGTTGCGCTTGGTGAACTCCGGCATCAGCCGGGCGACGGTGCCGAGCTCGGTCGTGCAGACCGGCGTGAAATCCTTGGGATGGGAAAAGAGCACGGCCCAAGAGTCGCCGATCCACTTGTGGAAGCTGATCCTGCCCTGCGTCGAATCCTGCTCGAAGTCGGGCGCGGTGCTGTTGATGCTCAATGTGGTCATGGATTCCCCCTCGGGTGCCAGATGGATGATGGCGCGGCCCCGCCACCAGATGGCCCATGGTGCGGGCCGCCGGACGGGTGCGTCTTGACTCTTAAGTGCGCTCGCGGGCATGCCACTTCAAGACGAAGGGGCCGGGGCTTTCACGCTCCGACCCCTCGTTTGTCTCAGGCTGGGACGATCCGGGCGGACCGTTCCGGCTTCCGGGCTCAGAACAGACCGGAAATCTTGCCGCTGGCGTCGACGTCGATCTTGTCGGCCGAAGGCACCCGGGGCAGGCCGGGCATGGTCATGATCTCGCCGGTGATGACGACGACGAACTCGGCGCCGGCCGAGAGGCGAACCTCGCGGACGGGAATGTCGAAGCCGGTCGGCGCGCCCTTGGCGGTGGCGTCGGTCGAGAAGCTGTACTGGGTCTTGGCCATGCAGATCGGGAACTTGCCCGCTTCCGTGGCGTCCAGTTCGGCAAGCTGCTTGGAGATCGCGGGCGGCACGGAGATGTCGTCGGCGCGATAGATCTCGCGTGCGACGGTGCGGATCTTTTCCTCCAGGCCCATTTCGTCGGGGTAGAGCGGCTTGAAGGCGGCCTTGCCGCTGTCGACGATCTCGACCACGGCCTTGGCGACACCCTCGGCGCCGGCGCCGCCGTCGGCCCAGTGGTTGGCCTCGACGCATTTGACGCCCATGGCCTCGCACAGTTCGATCAGCTTCTTCATCTCGGCATCGGTGTCGGCGATGAAGCGGTTGACCGAGACCACGGCCGGAACGCCGAACTTGGCGACGTTCTGGATGTGACGCTCGAGGTTGGCGAAACCGGCCTCGACCGCGGCGACGTTCTCGTTCTTGAGATCATCCTTGGCGACACCGCCGTGCATCTTGAGCGCCCGCAGGGTCGCCACGATGACCACCGCGGAGGGCGCGAGGCCGGCCTTGCGGCACTTGATGTCGAAGAACTTCTCGGCACCCAGATCGGCGCCGAAGCCGGCCTCGGTGACGACGTAATCAGCCAGCTTCAGCGCGGTCGTGGTCGCCAGGACGCTGTTGCAGCCGTGCGCGATGTTGGCGAACGAGCCGCCGTGCACGAAGGCCGGGTTGTTCTCCAGGGTCTGCACCAGGTTGGGCTGGATGGCGTCCTTGAGCAGGGCGGCCATGGCGCCATGGCCGTTGAGGTCGCGGGCGTGCACCGGCTTCTTGTCGCGGGTGTAACCGACCACGATGTTGCCCAGACGGCGCTTGAGATCGTCGATGTCGCGGGCCAGACAGAAGATCGCCATGACCTCGGACGCGACCGTGATGTCGAAGCCGTCCTGGCGCGGAAAGCCGTTGGCGACACCGCCCAGCGAGTTGACGATCGAGCGCAGGGCGCGGTCGTTCATGTCGACGACGCGGCGCCAGGCAATGCGGCGCTCGTCGAGGTCGAGGCTGTTGCCCCAGTAGATGTGGTTGTCGGCAAGTGCTGCGAGCAGGTTGTTGGCGACACCGATGGCGTGGAAGTCGCCGGTGAAGTGAAGGTTGATGTCCTCCATGGGCACGATCTGGGCGTAACCGCCGCCGGCCGCGCCGCCCTTGACGCCGAAGGACGGGCCGAGCGAGGGCTCACGCAGGCAGATAAGGGTCTTCTTGCCGATGCGGTTGAGCGCATCGCCCAGGCCGACCGTGGTCGTGGTCTTGCCTTCGCCGGCGGGCGTCGGCGAGATCGCGGTCACCAGCACCAGCTTGCCGTCCGGTTTGCCCTGGAGGCTGTTGATGTAGTCGAGGCGAATCTTGGCCTTGTCATGGCCGTAGGGCACCAGATGCTTGGCATCGATGCCGAGGCGATCCTTGGCCAGTTCTACGATGGGCCGCAGCGTGGCGGCCTGGGCAATTTCGATATCGGACTTGGGCGTCGCCATGGGTGCTCCGTTGCGCATGCAGGCTCTGGTTGGGAATTCCGGCGGACTCTAGACCCGGTGCGCAGCCTGTCACGCACGGAATCGACAAGGTGTGTCGCCCTCGGTCCTGATTGGTCGTCTTGGGCGACAATTGGTTGGCATGTGTTCGAATCACCCGCTTGACGAGCGGGCAAAAGAGAAGGGGCGGCGTTGCCGCCGCCCCTCCGGTTTCCTTGCCTTGCGGCCGGAGACTAGTGCTTCTCGACCATGGCGTCGAAGTTGCCGCGGTGGTCAAGCGCCTTGTCGAGGCCGATCTCGCGGTAGTGCCGCAAGGCTGCATCGTACTCGGCGTTTTCGGACCTGATCTGCCAGCAGTGCCAGGCAAGCCAGATCACGACGGCGACGATCGCCAGGGCCCATTCGATCCCCGGGAAGGGATAGATCGCGCCCAGGCTGGCGATATCGCTCCAGCTTTCAACATTCGTGGACATCGTTTTCTCCTCCTTGCCCGTTGGTCAGTTCTGGCCCTTGGCCAGCTGGCGGTCGATGTCTTCCATAACCGTCTCGCGATAGGCGTAGTACGGGAAGGCATCGCCGTAGTCGTGGGTGTCGAGACCGGCGAGTTCGACCTCGCGCGGAACACGCAGCCAGCCCAGGCCGTTGAGGATCTTCGCGACGATCCAGCAGGGCAGGAAGCCCAGGCCCCAGAAGAACAGGGCCGCACCCAGGAAGTTGCCGATCGGGTTGATCGCGGCGACGCCATCGACGTTGCCGAACCAGCCGATCTCGTTGCCGACGATGTTGGAGGGATAACCCCACAACATGAAGCCGGCGACAACGGTGCCGAAGAAGCCGGCATAGCCGTGGACCGCGACGGCGCCGACGGCGTCGTCCAGCTTGAACCTGCGCTCCACCCAGTAGTGCAGCTTGTAGGCGACCCAGACACCGGCCATGCCGATGATCATGGCCTCGACCGGATGGTAGAGGTCATTGCCCGCAGAAGCGGTGATGACGCCTGCCAGACCGCCCGAGTAGCTCCAGAACGGATCACCCTTCGACAGCACGTAACCGGCGAGCAGACCGCCCGACAGCGACATGAGGAAGTTGAAGGTGATCGCCGAGAGCGAGGTCGGCGTCAGGTAGATGTTGGTGGCGGTGAAGAAGGACTCGCCTTCCTGACCCATCACGACCGTCGTGAAGTCGATGATCGGGATGTTGCAGGCCGCGTAGAAACCCCAGAAGCCGGTGTAGATCAGGAACAGGCCGATCGTGACGAACCAGGGATTGTTCTGCGGGATATCACGCGGCGTGCCGTCGGCGGCGAACTTGCCGAGACGGGGCCCGAGTACGCAGAGAACGCCCAGTGCCGAGCCGCCGGCAATGCCATGCACCACCGAGGAGGCGTAGGCATCGTGGAAACCCCAGAGCTGCACCATCCAGCCGTTCCAGGACCAGCCCCAGGCGGCGTCGATGATCCAGGTGCCCGAACCGACCATGACCGCGATGATGAGGAAGGCCTGGGTCTTGATCCGCTCGATGACCGCGCCCGAAATGATCGAGGCCGTGGTCCAGGAGAAGAGCAGGAAGGCCGCCCAGAAGACGCCGTTGATGCGCGCCCAGTACATGGTGTCGTCGGCCGTCAGGCTGTCGGTCTGCACCGTTACCGAGCCGCCCATGTGGGTGCCCATCAGTTCCGACCACGGCACCGCGAAGGCGGCCGAGGCGAACATGGGCGTATCTTCCGGACCGAACCAGGCCAGCATAGGGAAGTTGACGAACGCGAAATAGATCCACCAGCCGAAATAGAAGAACGTGATCGTGACCAGCGGGATCACCATGGTGTTCTTCATCAATGTGTGCTGGATGTTCTTGCGGCGCGAAGCGCCGACTTCGTAGACACAGAATCCGACGTGGATCAGGAACATGAAGACAACCGTGACCCAGTAGTAGAACTCCGTAAAGATGACTGTAAGGGATCCTAACCCATCGGACATCTTCTGTTCCCCCTCGTTGTGTATCCGATCTTGCAACCTCCCACCGCGCGGTGTGTTGTGCCCCCGCTTCGATGTACGCAGGGAGTCTAGGCTGAAATGTTCAAGCTGCAAGAAATGTTTCCAACGATGACCACATGTTTCCTCACAGGAAGTATTCTCCCTCCATCGCGGGAGAACGTCCTACCCCTTCGGAAGGGGGCTGCATCATGAGCACGCCATCGACTCCGGGCGGCGCCGCGCTGCGCGATCATTTCATGGGCTGGCAATGCCGCATCCGCCAGCACGCGATGCGCACCGGCAAGGGGCGGCCCAGCGAGGGCATGCGCCCGACCGTGCTGCGCGCCGACGGCAGCGAGATGGGCGCGGTCGTCGTGCTGATCATCGAGCGTGATCCCGAGATGACCACGGCGCAGTTCCGCCATACGGTCCAGCGCACGTTGGATCCGGCCGAACGCTTCGAGAAAGCGGTCGATTTCCTCTCCTCGGCCTATTTTCAGAAAGCGCGGGAGTTCGAGCCCCGGCTCTTTGCCCTGTTCGGCCCGGCCTCGCCCGGCGCCGCCGCGCTTGTGGCCGACGGCACCTGCGTGCTGACCTTCCACCAGTTCAGCCAGAGCTACCGGCTGCCTGCGCGCGTGGTGCAACTGGAGGAAGAGGATCCCTTTGCCCAGGGGCTGATCTGGCACAACGCCTGCTTCAACCCCGCCCAGCCGCCGGGCAGCGTGGCGCTGGCGTTCGAACCCCTGTGGGACGAGGGCGAGGCGGAGCCGCCGGTGGGCCAGGCCGGGCAATAGCCCACAGGCCAAACCGGGGAGCCGTGGTCCGAGCCGTCACCCGGTGGTGATGCGATCATGCGGGCTGACACCGTGTGTGGCCATCGATACCGGCCCCCGATAGGCATTCGGAAAGTGGAGCGCATCCAGGCGCTTTTCCCGTAGCTGGTTGAGCAAATGCGCCAGGGCCTTGATTTTCATGCCGTAGCCGCTGCTCAGCATGACTTCCTTGGTTCCGGGCTGATCCGGGCCGCCAGCCTGGACTTGAGAAGGCGGCGCCTTGAAAACGATGACATGGAGCCTTGTGAATGTGTGCGTGCGAAGACGCACGCATTCGAAGCGCGAGCAGTCCTCCCAGCGGTAGAAGCGGGATCCGATCAGGTTGACCCTGTTGAACCCCTCCGTGCTCAGCTCCAATCGCCCGCGTCTGCTGACCAGGAGCGCAAGAAAGACGACGCAAAAGGGGCCGAAGATGATGGGCAGCAACCACCACTGCCATGCGGACGGATCAGGGTGCAGGGCGGCATAAAACAGGCACGCGACAGAAAAGAGAAAAAAGAACAGAAGTTGCCATCGCGATGGCCGCAGGATCTTAGCTTGGGTCATGCAGTCCTCGGGGTCTGTCTCATCCAGAAGGTGGCAGAGCGTGCCGGGCACCTCAAAGAAAAACGGCCCCGGCGCTTTTGCACCGGGGCCGTTTCTTCAGGCCAGGGCCGGACCGGTCAGAACTTCCGGTAGGCCTTGTTGAGATCGCGCATGGGATGGCGCGGCGACATCTGGAACTTGATCAGCAGTTCGCGCGCGATCATGTCGCGGTCCTGCTGGTTCTTGGGCAGCTTCATCGACTTGGGAATGCGGATCCAGCCGTTGGCGTTGCGATCGAACACCGCGGCATTGCCTTCCTCGTAGCCCATGTGGACGTCCTCGAGCCAGTTGAGGTCGTCCCAGCCCATCAGCTCCATGTACTTCGTCAGGAACGGGGTGATCCGCTTGTAGTCGGGCACCAGGTTGACGTCGTAGCGATAACCGATGTGCTGGCCGATTTCCTTCTCGCGCTTGGAGTCCAGACCCGAGCTCTTGAGGAAGTAATCGACGTCGCCGATCTTGACCTTGGTCTGCTTGGCCGCTGGCTTTTTGGCGGCCGCTTTCCTGGCGGCACCCTTCAGCGTGGCGATGTTGGCAGTCTTCTTCGGGGCGGTCTTTTTCGCAGCGACCTTCTTGGGCGCAGCCTTCTTCACTGCGGCCTTGGGGGCAGGGGCCTTCTTCAAGGCGGACTTCTTGGGCGCGACCACCTTCTTGGCGACGACCTTCTTGGCCGGTGCCTTCTTGGCGGCAGCCTTCTTCGGGGCGGCCTTCTTGGGAGCGGGCTTCTTTGCCATTGCTAATCCCTCCCGATCACAGGTGGTGATAGTCGGCGACGCCGACGGTGTGGTTGGTGCCCGCAAGCGGAACGCCGGCCATGGCGGAAGACTCCATGGTCAGGGCCGCAAGATCCTCGGGCTCCAGGCTGTGCACGTTGGTCTTGCCGCAGGCACGCGCCATCATCTGGCACTCGATGGTGAGCGTGTGCAGGAAGTTGTAGACGCGCTCGGCAGCCTCGTCGGGGTTCAGACGCTTGCGCAGCTCGGGATCCTGCGTCGCCACGCCGACCGGGCAGCGGCCCGTATGGCAGTGGTAGCAGTGGCCCGCGGGGACGCCCATGGTGCCTTCGTAGTCGGCGCCGGGGATGTCCTTGTTGCAGTTCAGCGCCATCATCGCCGAGGTGCCGATGGCGATGGCGTCGGCACCCAGAGCCAGGGCCTTGGCCACGTCGCCGCCGTTGCGGATGCCGCCGGCATAGACCAGCGAAATCTCGTCACGCTTGCCCAGGTCGTCGATCGCGCGACGGGCCTGGCGGATGGCCGCGATGCCGGGGATGCCGGTTTCCTCGGTAGCCAGGTGAGGGCCGGCGCCGGTCGAACCTTCCATGCCATCGATGTAGATCGAGTCCGGTCCGCACTTCACGGCCATGCGCACGTCGTCATAGACGCGGGCGGCGCCGAGCTTGAGCTGGATCGGGATCTGGTAATCGGTGGCTTCGCGGATTTCCTGGATCTTCAGGGCCAGATCGTCCGGGCCCAGCCAGTCGGGATGACGGGCCGGCGAACGCTGGTCGATACCCGCGGGCAGCGAGCGCATTTCGGCGACCTGATCGGTCACCTTCTGGCCCATCAGATGGCCGCCCAGACCGACCTTGCAGCCCTGACCGATGAAGAACTCGCAGGCATCGGCAAGCTGCAGGTGGTGCGGGTTGAAGCCGTAGCGGCTCTGGATGCACTGGTAGAGCCATTTTTCCGAGTAACGGCGCTCGTCGGGGATCATGCCGCCTTCGCCCGAACACGTCGCCGTGCCGGCCATGGTGGCGCCGCGCGCGAGCGCGGTCTTTGCCTCGAACGAAAGCGCGCCAAAGCTCATGCCCGTGATGTAGACCGGGATGTCGAGCACCATCGGCCGTTTGGCCTTGGGCCCGATCACGGTCTTGGTCTCGCACTTCTCGCGATAACCCTCGATCACGAAGCGGGTCAGCGTCCCCGGCAGGAACGTGAGATCGTCCCAGGTCGGGATCTTCTTGAACAGGGCCATGCCGCGCATGCGGTAGCGGCCGAGTTCCGCCTTGATGTGAATGTCATCGACGACATTGGGCGGGAACATGAAGTTCTGGCCCAGAACACTCTTGTTCCGGCCGTCGCTCTTGCCGCGTTCGATGACGTCTTCCTTCTTGGTCGCCATAGTCTTTTAACTCCCGTATCGAACGCGTCTAGAGAATGAGCTTCTTTTCCGAAGGCTCCAGATTGTCGTAGTTCCAGAGCTGCTTGCCGGCGACGATCTTGGTCATCTTCTCGACGCCGTTGGGCGTCTTCATGCCGTACTGGGTGAGCTTGCGCGTCATCCAGGCGCAATCGAGCTCGGTCATCTCGGCGGGAACCGCGTCGACGCCCAGGCTCTCGATCTCGCCACCGACATAGATCGTGCCGTCGTACATGGAATCGCCCAGGTTCTTGCCGGCGCTGCCCAGAACGACCATGCGGCCGCGCTGCATCATGAAGCCGGAGAAGGCGCCGGTGCGGCCGCCGATCAGGATGGTACCGCCCTTCATGTCGATACCGGTACGCGAGCCGACATCGCCCCTGCAGACAAGGTCGCCGCCGCGCAGGGCCGCGCCGAAGGTGGAACCCGCGTTTTTCTCGATGACCACGGTGCCCGACATCATGTTCTCGGCGCAGGACCAGCCGACACGGCCGGTGACCCGAACGTTGGGTCCGTCGATCAGGCCGATGCCGAAGTAACCCAGGCTGCCCTCGAAGGTGAGGTTGAGCCGCTGCAGGATGCCGACGCCCAGCGAATGTTTGGCCAGCGGGTTCTTGATGACAATCGAGCCGTAGCCCTCGCTCATCAGCTCGCGCAGCTTCAGATTGATACCGTTGGTATCCATCTTGGAAACGTCGAGCGTGGTGCGCTTGTTGAAGTCGACGTCATAGGCTTCCGGATAGAGGTAGTTCTCCTCCTCCGTGAAGTCGAAGAAGCGCTGTTGTGTGCGTCCCGCGAGCTGCTCGGTATGCAGCCCCTGCTCGAGCGAACTGCTTCTGGTCAGCTTCGCCATACCCGAACCTCCGAATCGTAGGGGTCAAACGTGTCGATTTCCTGCGGCATGATCTGGCGGATGGCGACCTCTTCGGATGCCATCGCGACCAGATTGTCGCTTTCGTAGAGAACCATGGGCTTGGCGGCCATGCTGTCCTTGGCCATGCCCAGGCTGTCGCTGGTCGCGACCAGATAGGTGAACACGCCGTCGATCTCGTCGATCGATTGGCGCATCGCATCTTCCAGCACGACGCCGCTGTCGAGTTTGTCGGCGATGTAGACCGCCAGCAGCTCGCTGTCGCAGTTCGACATGAAGCGGAAGCCCTTGCGCTCCATCTGGCGGCGCATGATCCAGTAGTTGGTGAGCTGCCCGTTATGGACGACCGAGATGTCGTGATACGGGTATGCCCAGTAGGGATGGGCCGAACGGATGTCGACGTCGGACTCGGTCGCCATGCGGGTATGACCGATGGCGTGCGTGCCCTTGAAACCCTTGAGCGAGTACTGATCGGAGACGACGGTGGCGTCGCCCAGATCCTTGATCAGCTCAAGAGCCGAACCCATCGAGAGGATTTCGGTCGCTTCCACGTCCTCGACGAAATCGGCGAGCTTCTTCATGTCGCCGTCGTACTGGATGCGGTAGCGGAAGGCGTATTCGGTCGCGTCCTTGGCCTCGATGATCTTGACGCCCAGACCGGCAAGCCGGCTGTCGACCTCGGAACGGCGCTGGCGCACCGTCTCGTGGATCTGGAAGCCCTTGGCCAGGTCTTCCTGTTCGGCGACCTTGAAGCGCATCACGTACTCGTTCTTGCCCGGCGTGCCGTAAACGGCAAACCCGGTCGAATCGGGACCGCGATGCTTGAGGGACTGGAGCATCGCGGTCATCTCTGACCCGATATCCGCCACCCCCTTGCGATGAATGATTCCAGCGATGCCACACATGGCTTGAACTTCTCCTCGTTCTAGAGACAACAACGGCGGCAGCCCGTTGATGGGCCGCCGCCGCCGGTAACAGTGATCAGGGCAGGCAATCCCAGTAGCGCGCGATGTCCCAGTCGGTGACGGTGGCCATGAAGCGCTCCCACTCGTCGGTCTTGTAGTGCTTGAACACGCGGTACATGTCGCCCGGCATGGCCTGCTTGATGACCTCGTCCTTGTCGAGACGCGCGAGCGCGTCGCCCAGGGACATGGGCAGCTTCTTGACCTGTTTGCCCGACTCCATCGCCTCGTAGATGTTGCGTTCCTCGGGCTCGCCCGGGTCGAGGTTCTTGGAGATGCCGTGGTCGAACGACTGGATGATGGCGTCGGCCATGATGTAGGGGTTCACCATCGAATCGACGGCGCGGTACTCGAAGCGGCCGGGGGCCGAAACGCGCATGCCGGTGGTGCGGTTCTGATAGCCCCAGTCGGCGAAGACCGGCGCCCAGAAGCCCGTGTCCCACAGGCGGCGGTAGGAGTTGACCGTCGAGCAGCCGATGGCGGTCAGGGCATCGAGATGCGCCATGATGCCGCCGATCGCCTGCAGGCCGACCTTGCCGGGCTTGCGCGGATCCTTGCCGTCGGGAAGGAAGAGGTTCTTGCCGCCCTTCCGGTACATGAAGTTCTGCGGCATGCCGGCGGGCGTCTCTTGGCCCAGCGGGTTGAACTCGTCCTTGCCGCCGGTCCACAGCGAAACGTTGTGATGGCAGCCCGAGGCCGAGACGCCCATGAACGGCTTGGTCATGAAACAGGCGATCAGGTTGTTCTCACGCGCGACCTGGGCGCAGATCTGGCGGTAGGTCGTCAGGCGGTCGGCGGTGCGCAGGGCGTCGTCGAACTGGAAGTTCAGCTCAAGCTGGCCCGGGGCGTCCTCGTGGTCGCCCTGGATCATGTCCAGACCCATGGCGCGGCTGTACTCGATCACCTTCATGAAGACCGGGCGCAGGCTCTCGAACTGGTCGATGTGATAGCAGTTGGGCTTGGAGAAACCGCCGGCCGGCAGGCCGTCCTCGCCCTTCTTCAGCCACATCATCTCCGGCTCGGTGCCGTGGCGCATGTGCAGGCCCTTGTGCTTCTTCTGGAAGCCGTCATGGGCACGGCGCAGGTTGCCGCGGCAGTCGCCGGTGAAGAAGTTGCCAGGATCCTTGCGCTCCTCGCGATTGCGGAAGCAGGTGCAGAAGACGCGCGCGACGCGCTTGTCCCAGGGCAACTGGACGAAGGTATCGGGGTCGGGGATGCCGACCAGCTCGGAAGCCTCCGGCCCGAAGCCGATGTATTTGCCGTAGCGGTCCGTATAGAGGTTGGAGACCGAACCGTAGACGAGCTGGAAGCCGCGCTCGGCAATGCTCTCCCAGTGATCTGCGGGTACGCCCTTGCCGATGATGCGGCCGGTGACGGAGATGAACTGGTAGTAGATGTATTCGATCTTCAGTTCATTGATCTTCTTGCGCACATCCTTGACGAGCTGCGCGCGGCCCTTTGCTTCGACGTAGGCTTCGATGTCCATGGCCATGGATCTTTGTCCCCCTTGGCTCTTCCCTGTGGTTTCGGCCCATCTGCGCAGCGACTCTGCTGCACCGGACCCTGATCCGAGATTGGTCCCCGCTCTTTGCCTGAGTCAATGAATCCGGGTCGTCAGCTCCAAGGAAACGGGCTGTGCGACACCGGATGCAGGCGGCCTTCCTCGTAACGCTTGTAGTCGAACGGCTTGAGCAGCTCGCTGCGCTCGCCGACGATCTCGCCGGCGACCAGCTTGCCGACGCCGATCATCTTGTAGCCGTGGTTGGAATCGGCCAGGACGTGGACGTTCTGGCAGAAGACGTCGAAGACCGGGAAGCTGTCGGGCGTGAAGCAGCCGAGGCCCCCGGAGGGCTCCTTCTTCCACTTGCCGATCTGGCCGGAAAAACGCTCCTGGCAGAAGGCCAGGGCCGAACACCACATGTGGGCGAAATCGTCACCGACGATGAAGTCGGGCGAATCCGCGCCGTAGGGATCGAGCTGGACCTCGTCGACCGGGGTCTTGACGACATAAGGCATGGCGCCGCCCTGGATGCCGGCGAAGTTGAAGTCGGGCTTGTAGTAGATGCCCCACATCTCGTCGGTGATCAGCGAGCCGTCGACGTCGCTGTAAAGCGGTGCGTCGGTGTCGACATGGATGACCGGGGGCATCTTGCCGTCGTTGGTGCGCTGCATCTCGGGATCGACGCCCAGGGTGCCTTCCTCCAGGCACCAGTAGCGCCACATGTCGATGCCCTCGTGGACCTCGCCGTCGCGGCCCTTGATCGAGACCTGCTTGGGCAGTTCCAGCATGTTCCAGATCTGGCTGACCCAGGGGCCCACGGCGACCACGACGTAATCGGTCTCGATCGCGCCCTTGTCGGTCAGGACCTTGGAGACCGCGCCGCCCGACTTCTCGAAGCCGGTGACATGAACGCCAGTCATGATGCGCACGCCCTCGCCCTCGGCCTTGCTCGCCAGGCCGTAGATCGAGGCGGTGTTGTTGGCGTAGCCGCCCTTCTTCTCGTGCAGCACCGAGGTGATGCCCTGGGCGCGCCAGTCGCTGAACATGCCCTTCATGTAGGTCATGCAGTCCTCGGTGCCTTCGACGAAGGTCGAGGGATAGCCGATCTCCTGCTGCTGGGCATAGATCGAGGCGATGTCCTCGTGCATCGATTCCGGGCTGATCTGCATGTAGCCCACGGGATGATAGCTGTAGGCCTTGGGATCGCTCTCCCAGACCTCGACGCTCTGGGCCATCAGGCGACGCATGGCCGGCTGGTAGTAGTTGTTGCGCACCACGCCGCAGGCGATGCCGCTGGCACCGGCCGCGATGCCGGTCTTGTCGACGACCAGGATGTCGGCGCCCGAGCCCTTGCCCGCTGCCTTGAGTTCCAGGGCCAGATGGTAGGCCGTGGAGAGGCCGTGGATGCCGGCGCCGATGATCACGTACTTGGAATGGGTGGGGAAAGCCATGGTCTCTTGTATTCCTCCAGAAGCCGGATCCGAGTCGCGGCAGGTCGAAGATTGGTTTGGCAGGCCGGGTGGTCCCGCAGCCAAGCTGGGCTTGACGTCAGGGCCGTTTGGTCCAACCATGTGCTGAGCCAATTGTGGCCCAATCGAACCAATTCGCGGGTAGCTAAATCCCGCCTGAAAGTTATGTCAAGCGAAAGCGCGGGAACCAGATCGGCAGGCGGGAACGGCGGCGTGGAAGCGCTGCGCAACCTGCCCTTGCCCGGCGCGCGCAGCGCCTCGGCGATTGCGGCGCAGCTTCGCCAGGCGATTCATGACGGCGTTTACGTCAACGGCGAGCGGCTGCCGGCCGAGCGCCAGCTTGCCACCGCGCTGTCGAGTTCGCGCACCACGGTGCGCGAGGCGCTGCGCATCCTGGAGAACGGCAAGCTGGTCAGCCGCCGGGTCGGTTCGGGCACCTTCGTCACGTTCAGGCCGGAGGAGGCCGAAGAGGACGTCGCCGAGATCACCAGCCCACTGGAGCTGGTCGAGGTCCGCCTGGCGCTCGAGCCGCACATGGTCCGCCTCGCCACGCTGCATGCCACTCTGCGCGATCTCGACCGTATCGAGGAGGCGCTGGACGCCCTTTCGGACCTCGGCATCGGCGCCGAGGCCTTCACCAAGTGGGACCGCACCTTCCACCAGGCGATCGCGGAGGCCACGCGCAACCCGCTGCTGATCTCGATCTACCGCCAGATCAACCACGTGCGCGGCCACCGCCAGTGGAACGCCATGAAGGACAAGGTGCTCAGCCCCGAGTCGATGGCGGCCTACAACCGCCAGCACCGCGCCATCTACGACGCCCTGCGCTCGCGCGACGCCGAAACCGCCGTCGAACTGGTGCGCGACCACCTGATCGCGGCGAGGAACCAGCTTTCGGTGGTGTGAAGTGTGAACGGTGCGTGCTGCCTTTTGCAGTTGGCCACACGTACCTCCTGCGCTGCCGCAGCCACATCGAAGTTTTTGCGCCGCAGCGAAAACGGCCCGGTCTGCACTCGCTGCCAAGCCTTTGAGTCGTTTGAATGCATGGTGATGCGGTTTCAGTCTTAGGTTGATCCAACCGTGATCGGCACAGAGTTGATTTATCCGCCTATGTTGAATGCACCAGTTGCCGCCGCACTGGGAGAGACACCTATTTTGGCGGGAAAGACGGCATTATTTTACTTTAAATTGTGAATCAACAGTGCAATATATTTAATAAATGAGGTAATCAGATTATTGTTATTTCGTATATTTATCTCTATCAATAAATATAAAATCAAAATTAGAGAAAACTAATAATATCTTGTTTCTCAATATCTGCATTTACGTCAATGAGATCGAGATGCGGTGAATCGCCCCAAGGCTGGAGATGCTACCAATTGCGCGCCGATTGGATCGCTCTTGAGTGATTGTTGAGAAAATAAAGTACTCTGTTCTGTATTTTTTGTCTTTTTTCAATTGACATTAAGAAATTATAAGCATCCTATATCTCAGGAACGATGGGTGTTGCCCAAATTGGGAAGCAATAAAAAAATAGAATACCTCCCATGACTCACAAATTCATGGAGCATGATGTGTTTATTAGCAAAAACTACATTAATATTACCGCAAAAGTATTTACAGTAATCATTCTGGCATCGTTTTTTATTTCATTCAAAATTCAGTCCGCGACGGCGCAATCAGATTGCGTGAATCTCCGCGGTATGAACACTAGTGTCCGGCTTGTTAACCGATGTAGCATTGACGTAAATGTGGCTGCATGTTGTGCAGGCGAAGGAGTTCTGGGAAATTGTCAAAATAATCAATTTGAAATATTAAATATTAAATCAAATACAAATCAAAATATCGGAAGATGTGAGGGATTTGTATATTGGAATTATTGTGAGAGTCCTAAGACATTGGTTGGTTTAAGCTGGAGAAGCGGAGCTGGAATTCGAGGGAGGTGCCTTGATCCACAAGAGACTGTTGTTCCATTTCAGGAGACGCGCGTGATTGCCTGCGAAGATGTAGGGAAAACCACCGGTACCTACATAAATGAGTTTGTCGGGTCCGCAGGGAAGCGTTGCCTCTATCGATTGGGAGGCAATGCTTATTGGCTGGAAATTTCCCCAGATGAAGCATGCCCTGCAAAGATCGAATGCGGCTAAGAGGCTTAAGGACCACTAAGGTCTGCCCTTTTGCACGGCGCTGATTGAGTCTGGCTCTAACTTGTAGAGCTAGTGTGATTATCGGGATGCTAGCGTCCCGTGGTTACCAACAGCTTCTGTGGACAAGTCTGTCGACAACCCTGCGGGTTCCGGGCCCCTGCCGCAGAAACCCGCGAGGGCCTTCGTCTCTGCCTGTTTTTTGGGTAAAACTTTCAAGCCATTGAAAACGCTTAGGTATTTTCGCGCCGTGTGTGACGGGACGCTGACGGTTCCGCAAAACCCGGCTTGACAGGGGTGGCGCTGGCAGGGGGCGATTCGGCTGTGCACAATTGGCACGGTCGGGTCCGGAGGGATCGCGGAATCCTGCGGATTTGGCGCCAGACCACCGTCACGAAACGGGCAGGGCAGGGCCGCACACAGCCGCCGCGCCTGTTCGAGTCGCCGTGTTCAGAAGTTGCGGCGGCGGGTGATCTCGATGCCGGCACCCTCGGCGCCGGGGATCGCTTCGGGTTTTTCCACCCGCACCGTCACCGTGCGCACGCTGGTATCGTTGAGGCACTGATTGGCCAGGCGGTTGGCGAAGGTCTCGACCAGTTCGATGTGGCCGGCCTCGACCAGGCCGCGGGCGTGGCTCACCGGGATGCGGTAGTCGTAGACCGAGGCGAGGTCGCCCTCGACCGGCGGGCCGGTCTCGACCTCAAGTTCGATGTCGACGACAAGGGGCTGGCGTTCGCCGCGCTCGTGGTCGAGCACGCCGATGGAGGCGTCCAGCAGCAGGCCGCGGATGAAGATGGTATCGCGTACGACTTCGCTCATGGCTTCAGCGGATAGCCTCCCTGGGGGTGCAGCCAGCCCAGATGCTGGCCGCCGTCTAGAACGATCAACTGGCCGGTCATGGCCGGCGCATCGAGAATGAAGCGGATCGCGGCGCTGATCTCATCGGGGGCGGTGCCCCGGCGCAGCGGATAGCCGTCGGTCCAGCGCGCCATGCCGGCGTCGTCGTCGCCGTGGTCGGGCAGGGCCATGCCGGGGCCGATGGCGTTGACCCGGATCGCCGGCGCCAGGGCCAGGGCCCAGGTCTGCACCAGGGACCACAGGGTAGCCTTGCTCGCGGCATAACTCATGTAATGGGGCGTCGGGTTGACGACCCGCTGGTCGAGGATGGCCACGACATTGCCCGGCACGCCTGCAGGAAGCTGCGCGGCAAAGGCCTGGGTCAGGAACACCGGTGCGGTGACATTGACCGCCATGTGATGGGCCCAGCCCGCGCGGCTGGCGTCGGCCAGGCTGTCGCGGGCGAAAACGGCGGCGTTGTGGACGAGCAGGGAAAGCGGGCGGTCCAGCGCCTGCGCGGCGCGCGCCACCAGCGTCTCGACCTCGGCGGGTTCGGCCAGGTCGGCATGGACCGCCGCGGCGCTGCCGCCGGCTTCGCGCACGGCGCGGGCCGCGGCCTCGGCGCCCTCGGCGGAGCGGCCGTAGTGGAAGGCAACGGCCCAGCCCTGTGCCGCCAATGCGTTGGCGATGGCAAGGCCCAGGCGGTGACCGGCGCCGGTCACCAGAGCGGCGCCGGGTTTTGTGGTGGCTGCGTTCATGGACCCTATCTAGGTCTTCACCGGGCCCGGGTCCATGCAGCCTGTCAGGATGACGTCTTGTCGGGTGAAAGTGCGGCACGACCAGTTGGACCGCGAACGCTTCAATGTGGCTGTCCGTGGAAAAAACGCATTTCTTCACCATGCTATCTCTCAATTTAATGAGACAACATACTTGACTTAAAGTATCCACAAGGATCGGCGGTTGAAATTTTCAGATTGGTAACCAATTGAATTCCTTCAATGCAATCACTTTGGAGTAAAAGTTATGTCGGCAGATAAATGGGAATTCTATAAGGACGCGTCTGGCAAGTGGCGTTGGCGCCGGGTCGCTTCCAATGGTCGCATTGTTGGTGCAGCTTCCGAAGGTTATAGCAATCGCGCTGACTGTTTGGCGAACGCGCAGCGTAATGGTTACACAGCCTGACTGAAAATCGCCCAATCGCCCGACGAGATGTGAAGTCAGGATGATGTCTTGTCGGGCGAAAGTGCGGCACCGATGCGCTTGAGCGCTTCGGAGGTGTCGAGCCGCTCCAGCACCAGTTCGATCAGCGCCGGGCCGTCGTTGCCGCCACGGGCGCGCTCCAGGGCGGCGTCGAGTTCGTCCTCGGTCGTCACCCGTTTGCCCCAGCCGCCGCCGAAGACCTCGGGCAGGCGGTGGTAGTCCCAGGGCTGGATGTCGTTGTAGGGGCCTTCGTGGATGACACGTTCGGTGGTGTAGCCGTCGTTGTTCATCAGCAGGATGATGGCGTTCGACTTGCGCCGGCAGAGCGAGGAGAGCTCCTGCGCGGTCATCTGGAAGGCGCCGTCGCCGATCAGGGCCAGCGGCCGCCGGCCGGGATCGGCCAGCGAGGCGCCCAGCGTGGCGGGCAGGGCGTAGCCGATCGACAGGTAGAAGGCCTGGCCCAGGAAACCGACGTCGTGGTGCATCACGAGGTCGGCGGAGGCAAACAGCGAGTCGCCGGTCTCGGCGATGACCATGATGTCTTCGCCCAGCATGGCGTTGACCCGTTTCATCACCCGGTCGACGGTCAGCGCCTTGCCCGGCTGGGCAGTGAAATCGGTGTCGAGCAGGGCGCTGATACTCTCGAACGGCGCATGGGCGAGACCGCCCTGCGGCATGCGGTCGGCAAGGCCTGCGACGACATCGCCGATCCAGACCTGTTCATAGACGTGCTGGCTGATCTTCAGCCGCCCGGAATTGGCCAGGATCATGCGCCGGCCGTCCAGCCCCGCCGAATAGAAGCCCAGGTTCATGTCGGAGACCCAGGCGCCCAGGCAGATGAGGACATCGGCGTTTTCGACGATCTCGCGCACCTCGGCCCGCGAACTGGCACCCTCATAGACCCCCACGGCCTGGGGGTGGTGCTCGGAGATCACCGTCTTGCCCAGCAGGTTGGTCGCCACCGGCAGGCCGCTCGCCGCGACCAGCGCCATCAGCTCGTCCATCAGGCCGTAGCGGTGCAGTTCGACACCGCAGAGGATCGCAGGGCGCTGGGCCTGGGCGAGCAGGGCCATGACCTCGTCCAGCGCCTCGTCGAGCGCCTCGGGGTCGCTTGCCGGTCGGTCGGGCGCGGCGAAGGGACCGGGCGCGGGGCAGGGGCGGTCGACCATGTCGGTCGGGATCTCGATCATCACCGGGCGCTTTTCGGCAAGGCAGCGGGCCAGCACCCGGTCGATCTTGTCTCCGGCGTGTTCGGGCTCGTCGAGCAGGGCGGTCGAGACCGTGATGTGTTTGTAGGCCTCCAGCATGGTGGAGAAATCACCGACGCCATGGTGGAGTAGCATGGAACTGCGCCGCTGCGTCGTGCGCGGCCCGCCGACCAGCACGACCAGCGGCACCTGCTCGGCATAGGCGCCCGCCACCGCGTTCATCGCGCTGAACCCGCCGACACCCCAGGTGACGCAGACACAGCCGATGCCGCTGATCCGGGCATAGGCGTCGGCGGCGTAACCGGCGTTGAGTTCGTTGCAGGTGCCCTCGAAGGCGATGCCGCTGGCGATCAGCCGGTCCATGAAGGTCAGCACATAGTCGCCGGGGACGCCGAAAGCGTGTTTCAGGCCCGCCTGCTTGAGGCGGGTGAGGAGGTAGTTGGCGACGGTGCTATCCGACATCATTCCTGCTCCTTGACGGAAAGGGACGTGGCCCACGCCTCGCCTTTCCCATCCCCGCATGGGCGGGATGAGGAAGGAGATTAGAGCGGCCGGCGACGGTGCAACAACGCCGGCGTTTGCCCCACCGTAGGTTCCCGACGATCGATGCCTGCCAGACTCACATCTTGGGTCAGCAGCGCGGTCGCGGCGCGCGCGCGTCCCTCACTTGCTGTCGTCGCCGGACTTGTTCCGGCGATCCATACGCACCGACGCAACGGGAACGCACGGCCCGTGCGTATGGGCCCCCGGAACAAGTCCGGGGGCGACAGTGTTGGTGGGATGGATGGTCAGGCGCAGCAGCCACAATCGCCAAGTTCAGGCAGAGGCACGGCAGGGATGATGTCTCAAGGCCCCTTGCGCTTCTTCACCTTGCGGCGGGCGCTGCGTTCCATGGCGGCTTTCTGGGGGTGTTCGCGCACGCCCAGTTCGGCGTTTTCCAGGCGGCGGATTTCGTCGCGGATGCGGGCGGCTTCCTCGAATTCCAGGTCGGCGGCGGCGTTTTTCATGCGCTTCTCGAGGTCGGCGATGCGCTCGGGCAGGGTGCGGCCGTCGGCATCGCCGGCGATACCCAGGTCGAAGGTGACGTAATCGGCCTCGTAGGGGCTCTGCATGGAATCGCTGACGCCCCGCCGGATCGATTCCGGGGTGATGCCGTGCTCGGTGTTGTAGGCGGTCTGGCGCTCGCGGCGTCGGTCGGTCTCGGCCATCGCGTTCTCGAGCGAGGCGGTCATGTGGTCGGCGTAGAGGATGACACGGCCGTCGACGTTGCGCGCGGCGCGCCCGATGGTCTGGATCAGCGAGGTCTCGCTCCTCAGGAAACCTTCCTTGTCGGCGTCCAGGATGGCGACCAGCGCGCATTCGGGGATGTCGAGGCCCTCGCGCAGCAGGTTGATGCCGACCAGCACGTCGAAGATACCCAGCCGCAGGTCGCGGATGATCTCGATGCGCTCCAGGGTGTCGATGTCGGAATGCAGGTAACGCACCTTCAGGCCGGCCTCGGTCAGGTATTCGGTCAGCGCCTCGGCCATGCGCTTGGTCAGGGTCGTCACCAGCGTGCGGTAACCGGCCGCGGCGACGTCCTTGGCCTCGGCGATCAGGTCGTCGACCTGGGTTGTGGCCGGGCGGACGATGCAGGGCGGATCGATCAGACCGGTGGGGCGGATGACCTGCTCGACGAAGACACCGCCGGTGCGTTCCATCTCCCACTTGCCCGGTGTCGCCGAGACGAAGACCGACTGGGGCCGCATGGCGTCCCATTCCTCGAACTTCAGCGGCCGGTTGTCGATGCAACTGGGCAGGCGGAAGCCGAACTCGGCCAACGTCGACTTGCGGTTGAAGTCGCCCTTGAACATGCCGCCGATCTGGGGGACCGAGACATGGCTCTCGTCGGCAAACAGCAGGGCGTGTTCGGGCAGGTATTCCATCAGCGTCGGCGGCGGTTCGCCCGGCTGGCGCCCGGTCAGGAAGCGGGAATAGTTCTCGATGCCGGCGCACATGCCGGTGGCCTGCAGCATCTCGATGTCGAAGGTGGTGCGCTGCTCGATGCGTTCGGCCTCGAGGTAACGGCCGTTCTCGCGGAACTGCTCCAGGCGCACCTTGAGCTCGGCCTGGATCGACTTGATCGCCTGGTGCAGCGTCGGCTTGGGCACGATGTGATGGCTGTTGGCGTACAGCGTCACCTGCTTCTCGGTGCCGATGCGCTCGCCGGTCAGGGGATCGAACTCGACGATCTCCTCGACATCGTCGCCGAACAGGGCGATGCGCCAGCCGCGATCCTCCAGATGGCTGGGGAAGATCTCGACGCTGTCGCCGCGCACGCGAAAGGTGCCGCGCTGGAAATTGGCGTCGTTGCGCCGGTACTGCAGCTCGACCAGGCGGCGCACCAGATCGTCGCGCTCGATCGTCATGCCCGGCTCCAGGCGCACGGTCATGGCCGAGTAACTCTCGACGTCGCCGATGCCGTAGATGCACGAGACGCTGGCGACGATGATGCAGTCGTCGCGCTCCAGGATGGCGCGGGTCGCCGAATGGCGCATGCGGTCGATCTGCTCGTTGCGGCTCGATTCCTTCTCGATATAGGTGTCGGTCCGCGCGACGTAGGCCTCGGGCTGGTAGTAGTCGTAATAACTGACGA